>Ga0209537_1002434_pt1 | contig 18620 bp, 17 predicted proteins | sample BioPla4DNA1_FD_187698 | JGI IMG/M metagenome (GOLD analysis project Ga0209537, IMG submission 187698) | Biogas fermentation microbial communities from Germany - Plant 4 DNA1 (SPAdes) (version 2) | ecosystem: Engineered > Bioreactor > Anaerobic > Digestate | place: Bielefeld, North... | reverse complement strand
TATTATATCACATTGTGATACATTGTGCAATAAAAAGTTTGTAAATTTGACAAAAAAATAAGCCCGTATCAAGGCTTTCACGAACTTTTTATTTTTTCAACTGTCAAACAACCGGTAACCAGTAGCGGTTTTTTATACAATATGATGCGTATTATTACCGGAACATTAGTTGATGTAGCAAGAGGAAAAATCAAATATGAGGATATAAAGGGAATAATAGAAGGGGGAAATAGAAAAAAAGCCGGACAAACAGCTCCACCAGAAGGCTTATATCTTGTTGAAGTATATTATTAATAAGTAAGAAATTAGGGCTTTTAGGACAAATTAACTTGAATATATAGGGTATTTTTAACTTTAATTGGACTCGCCAAATAAAAGGTTAAAATTACCGTTGACACAGCTTCATTGAAATGCTAAAATAAAAATTTTTGACATTCATTTCTCATTGTAGTATACTTATATAGAGAGTTCAATTAATTGCATTTATTTATAGCAGTTCTTTTTTATTGCAAATGCACTTTTTGTTATACCTTATTAAAGTATAATATTTTAAATTTTAATATATAAAAAATAATTATGTTTTTATATTTGTGGAGGAGTTCATATGTATAATGTCGGTGATAAGATTGTATACCCTATGCACGGTGCTGGTGTTATAGAGTCAATTGAAGAAAAAGAAATTTTAGGAAACAGGCAAAATTATTATGTGGTGAAAATTCCAATAGGAGAAATGAGAGTACTTATTCCCACTGAAAATGTGAATAATATAGGAATTAGAGAAATAATAAGTGAGAAAGATGCAGAAAAGGTATTTAAAATGCTTGGCAGCAAAAGTGAAATAGATACTGGTAATTGGAACAAGAGATATAGAGAAAACATGGACAAAATAAAAAGCGGTAATATTTATGAAGTTGTTGAAGTTGTCAATGCTTTAATGCAAAGGGATAAGGAAAAAGGTCTTTCAACAGGAGAGAAAAAAATGTTAAGCAGTGCAAAGCAAATTTTAATAAGTGAGCTTGTATTGGTAAAAAACATGGATCCTTTTGAAATTGAAAATATGATTGATGGATTTTTAAATCACTAAAATAATAAATATTGCACATACACAGTATAAAACGTATAAAAGAGGCTGGCGCATAAGCAGTTAAATAATTGATTTGCACAGCCCTTTTTATGTATTAGGCCGTGATTATTGCTTAAAAAAATCAATTTTGTCATTCCATTAAGATGAAAATAATGATATTATATCATTGGGCTGTTAAAAATAAAATGTAGGGCTGTCTAATGTTATAGGTATTGGAAATAATATATGTTGTATCATATTAAAATGCCATTTTGGTGTATTAGTATAAAACTTTTCGTATTTAATAGGAGGAAAAATGATAGGAGTAAGTTTTAATAAGTTCGGCTATGTTGAAAACGGTGAAATTGATTTAAATAAACTAACTATTTTAACAGGAGAGAATAATACCGGAAAAACATATGTTAGTTATGCTGTTTATGGTTTAATTGGGAGCATGAAAGATGTGGTAATTGATAATATTGTTGATGGTTTTGAAAATATAACCGGTTCGGGAGTTATTGTTGTTAATTTGCGTGAAGTTCTAAATAAAAGCTTTAGAAAAATATTAGATAAAATTTCATCATCATATTCAGAAAATCTTCATGATATTTTTAGTGTATCTAGAGAAACTTTTAAAGACAGTCTGATAAAACTAAAAATTGATAATGAGCTTTTCTTTAAGAAATTATATGAGAAATATATAGAGTCTATATATATATTCCCTAGTATAAAGGGAAAAGATGTTAAATTTGAATTTTCCAAAGAGATGAACTCTTTTGATTTAAAAGTTTCATATTTTAATATAAATAACAGTGATGTTCAGGAACGTATTTTTCATATGTTCTGCTGTAAAGAAATAAGTGAACAGGTTTTTGATGTCATACAAAACAATGTCTTTTTATTGCCGGCAGAACGGGCAGGTTTAAACTTGTTTTATAAGGAGTTAAATGTTAACAGGAACAGGATAGTACATGAAATGGGAAAGTTAAAAACTAATAAGATTGATGATCGTCAATTAAGTTTCTTTGATTTAATTAGTGAAAGAGTTTCACTATATCCTAAGCCAATATCTGATTATATTGAATTTTTAAATAAATTAGATTTTTATTCAAAAAGAGAGACTACAGAGTTTCAAGGAATAGCACATGAAATTCAAAGTGACATTTTAAAAGGAAAATATGAAATAGATGAAAAAAATATTTATTTTATTCCTGATTTAGCCGAAGGTAATATGGATAAAAGGAAAATTAACTTACATGTATCATCCTCAACAGTAAAAACCTTTTTTGGTTTAGTTTTTTATCTTAAATATATGGCTGAAAAAGGGGATTGTCTGATAATTGACGAGCCGGAGTTAAATCTGCATCCGGATAATCAAAGAAAAATTGCAAGGATTCTGGTTAAAATCGCTAATAAAGGTATAAATATAATTATTTCAACACATAGCGATTACATTATAAGAGAATTAAACAACCTGATTATGTTAAATAATGACTTTAAAGACCGGGATAAATTAATGCAAAAGTATAATTATAGTGAAGATGAACTGCTAAGTATTGAAGATATAAGCGCATATCTTTTTACCGACAATACAATTCGCGCTATTGAAGTAAACAGATATGAGGGCATAATAGCTGAGACATTTGACAAAGTAATTAATTCTTTTAATGAGTCTTCAGACGAGATTTTTTATACTCTTCAGGAGGAAATGGATTGTGAGTGTTGATGTTTTTACAATATTTAATGAAATTATTGATAATGATTTTAAGTTAAACACAGACCCGTTAATAATAGAAGAAAAGAAAAATAAAGGTAATGATAAATCTAAAGGAAGATATGTAACATTAAAGAAAACGGGCAAAATTTTTGCCTTTAGTTTTGACAAAGATGAAGAGAAATTAAGAGTATTTAGATTTTTTAACAATTCCGCAAAAGATATTAACAAGAAAAACGATGCTATTATTTTGTGTGAAAACAAAGGCGAGATTTATGTGTTGCTTATTGAATTGAAATCTGGAAAGATAGGGGGAGCATTAAAACAGCTATTATCCGGTAAAATTTTTGTCGATTTTATTGTGTCTTTAATTAATTTACACTACGGAAAAAATTTATCTGTAAAATATAGAGGAATAGTGTTCAGTACGCGTAAAACTCCTAAGAAAAAACCTACAAAAAGACTAACAAAAAGAGGAGAGATTATTTACAAAAATCATTGTGGCTTAGAGTGCACAATACAAGACTGTAATAGAGAGTATAACCTTTTTCAGTTTTTATGCAGCTAGTTTAAAACTACGAAAATTTTGCCATAGATCCTTGGCTTATAAGCTGGGGATTTATTTTTACACAAAATGAATCAGTACTCAGATTTTTTAGAGCAACAGTCCTTAGTTTTAATAATAGATAAAAACAGCTTTTAACTTTATAAATTATGTTATAAGAGATAAAGAACAGGAGAATTTGATTATGAGAAAAAATAAACTTTTTGTAAGTACAGTTATTGTTGCAGGTGGCAAAGGGACTAGAATGAATATGGATATAAATAAGCAATATATTAATATTGGTGACAAACCTGTCCTTGCTAGAACTGTTAGTGTATTTGAAGAGTGCCCTATTGTAAATGAAATTATTTTAGTAATAAATGAAGAAGAGATATTTTATTGCAAAGAGAATATTGTTGATAAATTTGCATTTAAAAAAATAAAAAAACTGGTATCAGGAGGCGCAGAAAGGCAAAACTCAGTATATAAGGGTTTAATGGAAGTGAATAAACAATCTGATATTGTGGTTATACATGATGGTGCAAGACCTTTTATAAATAGTGAAATAGTTACTAATTGTATTGAGGAGGCATTGGAATTTGGGGCGGTAACAGCGGCGGTTCCTGTTAAGGATACTATAAAATCAGTTAGTGATGGTTTTGTAGAAAATACATACGACAGAAAAACCCTGTGGTCAATCCAGACTCCTCAGGTTTTCTTGTACGATACAATTATAAAAGCCCATGAAAAAGCAAATAGAGAAAATGTTATTGCTACTGATGATACAACCCTTACAGAGATGATGGGAGTTAAAACCAGGATTGTTAATGGCAGTTATGATAATATCAAAATAACCACAAGAGAAGATTTGGTGTTTGCAAAAGCTATAATAGAAAAAAACAACTTATTTTAAATGTAGAGGATTTTTATTTTTAATAGCGAATTATGATAGTATACATTATAATCTGGAGGATACATATGATCTTTTTGCAAATGGATTCAACAGATGTTTTTAAAAGTAATATATTAATGTCTGTGGTTTTTATTTTTTTAGGTGCAATTGCTGCCATTGCAGTTATTCAAATAATAAAAATATGTAAATTTAGAAACAGTGCCATTATTGAAAGGGAAAGGCTTGCCCAGTTAGGAGAAGTTACTGCAGGTATAATTCACAATTTAAGAACACCTGTAATGTCCCTTTCGGGAAGCTTGGAAGAGTTAAAAAACCTTGTAGATGAGTATGAAAACTCTATAGGGGATACGGATGTTACAGTTGAAGACCATTGTGAGATAGCAGCTGAAATGCGGGAGTATATTTTAAAATCAAAGCCATACTGCTCATATTTATCAGATATTATAGCTACAATTAAAGAACATGCAGTTGTAAAAAAACATCCTGGAAATGAAAATTTTACAATTAAGGATATGATAAAAAAAGTAGAAATACTTATGGGATACCAGCTAAAAAAAGCTACCTGTAAGTTAAATATAGACATAAAAACAGAGGAAAGCATTGAAATACAGGGAAGTGTAAATGAATTTGTCCAGGTAATGAATAATTTAATTTCAAATTCAATTGACTCCTATGAAAATAATCCTGGGGAAATTGACATATTGATAAAAAAGGAAAAAGACATTGTAAAGTTTAAAGTAACCGACTATGGCAAGGGAGTACCTAAAGATGTAAGGAAGAAGCTTTTAAAAAACATTATAACCACAAAAGGAGAAAAGGGTACGGGACTTGGACTTTATATATCTTACCACATAATAAAAAATAATTTTAAAGGCTCAATGGAAATTGAAAGTGAAGAGGGAAAGGGTACAACCGTATATATTACCGTCCCAATAAAGAAGGCTAATCAATAGTTGCGCAGCAAAAAGCCTGAATACCCTTACCTTGCCCAAAGGCTGTAAGGCCTTCCCCAGTAGTTGCAGTTATGCCTACGCTGTCCTCAGGAATTGAAAGGATATTGGCAATACTTTTTCTCATTTCAGGTATTTTAGGACTTATTTTTGGTGTAAGGCACTCTATGGAAATTGATACATGTACAATTTTCCTGCCGTTTAAGTATTTTAAAGCTTCTTCTAGGTAAACTTTACTGTCTTTGATGCCTTTTTCAAGGCACAGTTCATCGCTTATTTTTCCTAAGATGTTAACACAGGTAACGCCGGAAATGGCATTGGTTATGGCATGAAGGACAACATCTGCATCACTGTTGCCTTCTAAGGGTGGGTGGTTTTCAAACACAACCCCGCCTAAAATAAGTTTTTTGGATTTATCATTAAAGTCAAATTTATGACTGTCCTGCCCGATTCCAACTCTCATACTATCAATCCTCCGTAAAATGTAGTATAAACATTATATATTAATTGCCAGTGGATTGCCAGTGGAATGAACAAAAATCAACATTTATTATAAAATTAGATGCAGTAGGTAAAAACACCTTTTACACTTAAATAATGCTTTACAGTTTATATAAAAGTGTTGTATCATAATTTATAAGACGAATTTTCCATATACTAAAATATATAATACAAAACAATGCAAAAGATTTTTTCTTAAATCACAATATTCTAACATAAGAACGTTGTTAAAATAATAACAATCAATGTGAGGGTAGTTTAAAATAATTATTAAATGTAAAAGGGGGGGATTTTATTTGGAGCCAATTATTAAAATTTCTAATTTAAGTAAGATATACAGAGTGGGGACTGAAAAAGTGGTTGCACTAGATGGTATAGATTTAGATATTATAAGAGGGGAATTTTGTTGTTTCCTTGGCACTTCAGGTTCTGGAAAGTCTACTTTATTAAATGTTCTTGCTGGTCTTGAAAAACCAACAACGGGAAGCATAAAAATAAAAAATATCTCTATTGAAAAATTAAATGAAAAAAAGCTTGCTGAATTTAGACAAAAGAACATAGGATTTATTTTTCAATCATATAATCTTGTGAATTATTTAAATGCAGTGGAAAATGTAAGCATGCCTCTTGTATTTAGAGGGATTTCAAAAAAAGAAAGAATTAAAAGGTCTGTTGACATTTTAAAAGCTGTAGGACTTCCAAAGCATTTAAGGCACAAGCCTACACAGATGAGTGGAGGACAACAGCAAAGGGTAGGCATTGCCAGGGCTTTTGTAGCAAATCCTGATATTGTGTTTGCCGATGAGCCAACAGGTAATCTGGATTCTAGAACGTCAAAAGAGGTCTTAGACCTTATGATTGGTTTATCAAAAAGAAATAATAAGACGTTAATTATGGTTACACATGATTTAAATATTGCAAAAAGAGCTGACAGGATAATATATATCCTTGATGGGAAAATTGAAAAAATTGAAGAAAGAGAAAGGGTAGGGGGTTAATATGAAAAGAATTAAATTTACAAGTGTTTTTTTGGTAGCAATAATATTGTTGGTAAATTTAGCAACGTTAATGGTTTATAGTGAAAATGGTACTCATGTTATTGTTGAAAAATATATTCAAGATAAGGAAAAGATACCGGCTAAAAGTGGAGATGCTTTTAGCGTTGAGATATCTTATAAAAATACTTTAGATGAGAATATAAAAAATTTTTGTGTATCAGTTGATAACAGCTCAGCGTTTTATATTGTTCCAACTGAACCACAGACCATTGAGTTAGGGGATTTTGAGCCTAATGATAGTAAGAATAATAAGAAAATTAATTTAAAGTATAAAGGTTCTGGAAACGAACTAGTATTAACTTTCAAATACAGTATAGGCGAAAAAGATTATCAGACAAACCAAATACTATACCTTGAAACTAAAGAAAAGAAAGATTCATCAGGTTCTGGTTCATTTGTAGATACATCAAAATTCAAACCTGACTTTAGAATCCTTGATGGAATTAAAACTGTAAAGGGGCAAGACGGGAAGCTTACAATTAAAGTTCCTGTAAAAAACATTACTTCTTATACTGCAAAGGACGTAACTGTAACACTTTTAAGTGATTCGGAAAATTTCCCATTCATGCTAAGTGGAGGGAATATATCCTTTCACATGGAGCAGTTAAAGTCTAAAACCGAGGGAGAGGTGACTTTAGATTTACTGGTAAAACCAAATGCAAAAACAGACACCTATCCTTTGACTTTGGAATTTAGATATTATAACACCCATGGGGATTATTTTACTTCAACAGAAAGCATGTTTGTAGCAGTGGAAAATAATAAAAAGAAGCCAACTTTAATAGTAAAGGACGTAAAATTTAATCCTTCACAGCCTGTAGCAGGGGATAAAGCAAATGCTTCTTTTGAGTTTGAGAACACAGGAAATTTAGATGGAAAGAATATAAAAGTAACATTAAAAGGATTTAATGAAAATGGAATTATGCCACAATTTACAGGCGTAAAACATATAAATTCTATTAAAGGAGGCAGAAATGCTACTGCGGATTTTGGGTTAATTATCTCAAAAAATATAGCCACTGAAAACTACCCAATTGAGGTATCCATTGAATATGAAGATGATTTTGGGAAATCCTACACAGAAAGCTATACATATTACATACCTGTAAGCAAAGGCTCTAAAGCAGCATCAATAAAGATTGATGAGATTACTTCACCTAGAGGAAGTGTTGCAGCAGAAAAGGACTTTAGCATTGGATTTGACGTTGTAAATGATGGTTCTTTAGAGGTATCAGATATAAAAGTGTCTATTATGACAGCAAGTGAAATTATATGTAAATCCCAGAGTACTATGATAATAGATTCTATAGAGCCAGGTGGGGCTATGCGAATAGAACATGAGCTGTATGCTCTTTCTGATGCTGCCACAAAGAACTATCCTATTGAAGTAAATGTAGAATATGAAAGTGGTGGGGAAAAGCAAAATATAACTCGCTATATAGGAGTTTTTGTGGAAAATGATAAAGATGATGAAAAAGACCCTTCTAAAATCTCAACTCCAAGGCTTATAATTGACCAATACAGCATATCAACAGGGGAAGCTGTTGCAGGACAGAGTTTTGAAGTTAAACTTGGAATACTAAACACACATAAAAATACTACCGTAAGCAATATAGGTGTTTCCCTTGCGGCGGATGAGGGAGTATTTATTCCGTCAGCAGGAGGGGGCAGTTCAATTTACATTGGAGAAATATCTCCAGGAGAGAGAGTTGAAAGAACTGTAGCTTTTGATACAAAGTTTGATGCAGAACCAAAGAGTTATTCATTAAAAATTGATTTTGAATATGAAGATGAAAATCAAAATCAGCATACAACAAGTGAAAGTATAAGTATTCCTGTAGTTCAGGAACATAGACTTGAAGCAAGTGAAATAGTAGTTCCACCATTTGTACAAGTGGGGCAAAGTTTCCCTGTGACTCTTGATTTTTATAATATGGGAAGATCCACACTATATAATATGATGGTTAAGTGCGAAGGTAATTTTGATATTCAGGATGCAAATTATTTTGCAGGAAATTTTGAGCCTGGCAGAACTGATTATTATGAAGCTTATATAACCCCAACAGAACCCGGTGAAATAAAAGGAGCTGTTATTTTCACATTTGAAGACAGCATGGGTAAAAGTATTGAAGTTAAAAAGGAATTTGAGTTTTTTGTAGAAGAGATGATGGATATGGGAGGAGATTTTAACGGAGAGGGTGTTATATTTGATGAAGATGGAATGATAATTGATGGAGGTATGATGGGGGCATCAGGAACTGGAGGAGGCATTTTAAAGTTTGTAGTGATAGCAGTTGTATTAATTGTAGCTATAGTGATTGCAATTATTGTAATTAGGAAAAAGAGAAAGAAAGCGAGTGCTGATTTATATGAAAATTATTGATATTTTAGGAATGTCCTTAAAAAACCTATTTAGAAGGAAAATCAGGACCATTCTCACATTAATTGGGGTGCTCATTGGAACAACTTCTATTACAGTAATGATGTCCATAGGAATAGGGTTGGATAAGACAAATGAAGATTTTATGCAGGGAATGGTGGACATGAATGTGATTACAGTTGAGTCTTACTATTTTCCAGATATAGATTCTGGCAGCGGTTTTGTTGAGGCTGAGTTTCAAAATCTTAATGACGAGGCAGTGCAGAAATTTTATCAAATTGAAGGAGTGGAAGCGGTATCACCTGAATTAAACATGTATGCTACCATAAAATCCGGAAGATATGAAGCAGGTGTCAGTATAGTAGGAATTGATCCTAAGGTGATGGAGGCTTTTAACTACAAAGTTGAAAAAGGAAGACTGCTAAGTGAAGATGATCAGGGTGCTATTGTTTTTGGAAACAGCATTCCATATCATTTTTATAACCCCAGGGATTTAGAGAGAAGTGGTGGATTTTACATAGGAGATAGAGGAATGAGTGATGAAGAACCACCTGTTGATGTTTTAAATGACAAACTTTCAATGTTTTACAATACATACTATGGAATGGAAGGAGAAGGCAGACAAAGAGGATATAATGTTCAAGGGGTTGGTATACTAAAACAAAACTGGCAAAATGACTATAATGTATATATGAGCATTGAGTATTTAAAAAAGATTAAGAAGGAAGATGAGAGAAAGCAAAGGCAGATGGAACAGTCAAGTGAAATGTTTATTTCACCAAGAAGAAATTCTATGCAAGAATCTGAATATGAAAGGATACTTGTCAAAGTAAAAGACATTAATGATGTAGACGAGATTCAAGAAAAGATAAAAGAAATGGGATTTGGAGCACATAGTTATGCAGACATGAGAAATGAAACAAAAAAGCAAATGTTTATAATACAAGCTATTCTAGGAGCAATTGGCGGTATTTCTCTTTTAGTTGCAGCAATAGGAATAACAAATACAATGTACATGTCAATATATGAAAGAACAAAAGAAATAGGTGTAATTAAAGTTTTAGGATGTTTTTTGGGAGATATAAGAAAAATGTTTTTGGTAGAGGCAGGTTTAATTGGACTTCTTGGAGGGCTTATAGGAATGGCTTTAAGTTATGGCATTTCTATAGGTATAAATTATATTGCATCAACTTTTATGGGCGCTCAAGACCCAATGATGATGGAACAAGCGTCAGTTTCAGTTTCAATTATACCTTTGTGGCTAGCTCTTTTTGGAATTGCATTTGCAGTATTTGTAGGCATAATAGCAGGGTATTTTCCTTCAAGGCGTGCAATGAAAATAAGTGCACTAGAGGCAATAAGGACGGAGTAGTTTTTAGCACTTGTTATATGGTATTAAAAATTGTGTAGAAATATAATAAAAAAACTCACTGTGTTATTTAGTTATTGCTCAGTGAGTTTTGTATATTTTATCGAAAAAAACCAGTATTGGTTGACATTAATTTTTATTAAGTATATTATTATATTATTAGTATAAAATTTGCTGCTTTGAAAGAAGGTGATGGGTTGCTTACGGCTGTAATGCAGTTAGGAGAGTATGTTCTCAATAACCAAGGCACTGAAACCGGGGAGTTGTTTCAAGTTATTGAAAATCCCAACGAGAAGGGCAATTATAATCACGTCTTAAAGATTGCCTTTGATTTTAAAGATGATGACATTTCTTACAGGGGCATAGAGTACGAAGAGTTTTCCTCCCAAAAAATAAGTAAGTATGCTTATAAAAAGGGAAGTTCTAGAGGTGGCGACATAACACCCACATCTAAATATACTGAAGCTGGTAAAACCATTAATAAAATTCTAATCTCATTAAACGATGTTATAAACACTTCAGAACAGGTGAATCTGGATCAAAAAATATTTAATAAAATCTATGAATACATTTCTACAAATGAAGAAAGCATCATAAATGATATCACCCAAAAAGTTGAATCTATTTCTTTGAAAAAAGGCGAATCCTTTATTATTACCATAACACTCTTTGATGACGTTAATGAAAAATATATGGGGGATTTTGGTCTTATTAAAAACCGTCTTGCAAAAATACAAAACGAGCAGTACTACAAGAAATACGGAAAAACATCAAAGGGGAAAGGTATTTGCTATTACTGCAAAGAGGATGGGGAAGTTTATGGGTTTGTAAATACATATAATTCCTACACAGTTGATAAAATTGGTTTTGTGAGTGGTGGTTTTAAACAAGAAAATGCCTGGAGGAATTATCCTGTATGTGCTGGCTGTGCCCAAAATTTAGAGATGGGGAAAAAGTATGTTAAAGAAAACCTTACATCAAGATTTTCAGGCTTTAATTATTTTGTAGTTCCTAAAGCGGTAATACGGGATTTAGAAGATGAAGAGGAATTTATAAAGACACTTCATGAATTTGAAAGGAATGAGAAATTTTCCACCAAGGAAATTACAAAGCAAAACCTTCTTGGAAGTGAGAAGGAATTTCTTGAAATAATTCAAGACAGCAAAAATTTTCTCAACTACAATATGGTTATTTTTAAAGAAGAACAGTCAGGAAGTGTTTTTAGAATACTTCTCTACATTGAAGACATTGTTCCAAGCAAGGTTAAAAACATACTGAGAGTAAAAGACCAGGTGGATGAAATAGAATTATTTAATAACCTTCCGGGAAAAGATAAGACAACCTATAATCTAAACTTTGGATTTGATAAAATCAGGACATTTTTTCCCAATAACAAAACAGAAGGCAACTTTGACAAAAGCTTTCTTGAAATTTTAAATAATGTATTTACATATAAAAATATAAGTTACAAATTTCTTTTAGGAAGAATGATTTCAAAAATAAGAGTTTCCTTTGCAAGGGAAGAATACTTAGAATCCCTTGTACTTCAAGCACTTATGAACATTATGTTTATTGACAGATTAAATTTATTTAATGATAAAGAAAGAGGGGTGCTAAAAATAATGGTGGAAAAGACGGAGAAAAACAAAAAGTATCTGGACTTTTTTGAAAATGAAAGTTACAGTGAGTTTTTTAGTTCAGATTATAAGCGAGCAGTGTTTTTGACTGGTGTGTTAACTGAAAAACTTTTAAACATCCAGTATAAGGAGAGGGGAAACAAACCTTTCTACAGCAGGATCAACGGTTTGAAGCTGGACAAAAATTTAGTAAAGAGGATATTTACCGAAGCTATAAACAAATTAAATGAATACGATAAAAATTATTACAAAGAGTTAGAATACTTAATTGGCATGTATATGCTGGGAGAAGAAGCTGAAAAGAGTATTTCCAATGATGAAATCAGCTTTTATTTTGTACTGGGTATGACCCTTGCAAAGCACTTTAAGGAAGAAAAAAAGAGTGGGGAGGATGAAGAATAATGATTAAAAACAGGCAAGAAATATTATTTTTGTATGATGTTACCGATGCAAACCCAAATGGTGATCCACTAGATGAGAACAAACCCAGAATTGATGAAGAAACAGGAATTAATATTGTAACAGATGTAAGGCTAAAAAGAACCATAAGGGACTATTTGTACAGCTACAAAGGATTTGATGGTACTGATGGGAAGGATATATTTGTAAGGGAGATAAAGTCGGAAAAGGGCGGAATTAAGGACGGTAAAGCCAGGGCAAAGGATTTTAATGAAAATTTGGAAAATATACTGGAAATGGCTATAGACATAAGACTGTTTGGTGGTGTTATTCCTTTAGATAAGGCATCAATAACATTCACAGGTCCAGTGCAGTTTAATATGGGAAGGTCACTTAACAAAGTTAGTTTAAAACATATAAAAGGAACTGGTGCTTTTGCTTCAAAGGAAGGAAAAGATCAAAAGACCTTTAGAGAAGAATATATTTTACCCTATTCTCTTATTGCTTTTCACGGAATAGTAAATGAAAATGCAGCTAAAGAGACCAGGCTTACCGATGAAGATGTAGATTTAATGGACGAGGCAATGTGGAACGGTACAAAAAACCTCATTACTCGCTCTAAAATGGGGCATATGCCAAGACTTATGCTAAGGGTTGTATATAAGCCAGAAGAGAATTTCTTTATAGGAGATTTACAAAAGAAAATTGCTCTTAGTTTTGACATTTTAGAAGAAGAGATTAGGACAATAAAGGATTTTTCAATTAAATTGGATGAGCTTATAGATGAACTTATACAGTACAGTGATAAAATAGAAAAAGTTTTTTACACCATTGATAAAAATCTAAAACTAACCTATAAAGGTGAAGAGATTGATTTGAAGGACGTAAAAGAAATACAGTTTCAAGAAAAATCTTATTAGAGAGAGGCAAATGGCTGAAAAATATCTGGTTTTTGATATCAGTGCCAGCTACGGTCACTTTAAAAAACCATATACAACAACATCTCCCCTTACATATTCCATTCCAACTAGAACTGCTGTTGCAGGGATAATAGCAGCCATGCTGGGGTTTGGAAAAGAAGAGTACCTGAAACATTTTACAAAGGAGCAAGCTCAAATTGGAATAGGAATAAAAAATCCTGTTAAAAAGGTTAGGATAAGTCAAAATCTAATTAATACAAAAAAGTCCATACATAAAATATATGAACGAACCCAGATAAAGATTGAATTTTTAAAAGATGCTTGCTACAGGATTTATTTTTCTCATAAAAATGAACAAATTTATCAAAACCTAAAAAAGCTCCTTGAGGGTCACAGCACAGTCTATACCATTAGCATGGGGCTTAGTGAAAGTCTTGCAAACTATGTTTTTGCAGGGGAATTTGAAGGAAGGGAAGTACAGGGAAACAAAGAGCTTGTAGAATTTTCAAGTATTTTACCTTTGGATGCACTAAAAAAAGGTGATGTAGAATACGAAGATAATAGGGAGTATTTTACAGAAACCATACCAGTTGAAATGGATACAGACAGAAAGGTAAAAGAATACAAAGAGGTGTTGTTTGAAAGGAACAGCAATAAGATCAAAGCAAGGATAGATTCCTATATCAGAATTAAAGATATAGATGAAAACATTATGATTGTATAAGAGGTGGAGGCAATGCTGCTTTCGCATCCTGAAAAGCCGCTTTTTAATCATTTACAAAATGTATATTTAATAGGGGACTGTATCTTGAAGCAGAAAAAGACAAGGTTTAAAAATTTTTCTGAAGATGCAGTCCGCCAACTAAATATGTTAAATTTGCTTACCCATGATCTAGGCAAGGCTACATCATATTTTCAAGAGTACATAAGAGATGTAGACATAAGTCCTCTGAAAAATGATGAGAAGAAAAGGCATGGTCTTTTGTCAGGAGTTTTAACCTTTAAAATTGTAAGAAAAGTCATGGAGGATGAATGCCTTGCCTTTTTATCTTATATGGTGGTTTCTAAGCACCATGGGGAACTTGATGACTTTAAAAATTTTATATCGGTATTAAGTGGTGATGAAAAAAATATAAACCTTTTGATGAAGCAGTTTGAAAGCATTGATAAGGACAAATTGAATGAAGTTATAAAAGGGCTTGGAATTGATTTTGACATATCAAATTATACTGCTAATGAGTTTAAAGAAGATATTAACTATCTTATTTCTAGAAAGGTAAAAAAGAAAGTAAAAAAATTATTGGGGTTTGAAACTTTTCTATTGGTTGATTATCTGTTTTCACTGTTGATTTTTTCTGATAAGCTAGAAGCAATATATAGCAGCGAAAACATGAGTATTGAAGGTTTTATTGAAAAGACTATTAAAAGACCAAAGCTTTCTTCTGATTGCGTTGAAAAATACAAAGAAAGTCTTGAAATAAAAAATATTCAGATGGCCAATTGGAGGGAAAGGGCGTATAAAGATGTTCTTAGAAGTGTTGAAAACCTTTCTTTAGAGGAAAAAATACTGTCCATTAATCTTCCCACTGGTTCTGGAAAAACCCTTACAGCACTTAAATCTGCTTTACGGCTAAAAGAGCGGTTAATTGAGGAGAAGGGCTATAATCCAAGAATAATCTATGTTCTTCCCTTTACTTCGATTATCGAGCAGAATTTTGACGTTTTCCAGAAGGTTTTAGGTACCACAGAGTCTAATGTACTTTTAAAACATCATTATTTGTCTGAGAGAGTCTATAAATGGGAAAGAGAAGGGGAAAAGGAAATTTACAGTGATGCTGTTTCTGAACATCTTGTGGAGTCTTGGGATTCGGAAATAGTTGTGAGTACTTTCGTACAGCTTTTACATTCCATATTTACAAATAGAAACAGAAAACTTAAAAAGTTTCACAACATTGTCAATTCCATAATAATATTAGACGAGGTACAAAGCATACCCCACAGGTATTGGAATCTGGTGAGGGAAACCTTTATTGCCATGGCAAAATATCTTAACTGCTATTTCATTTTTATGACTGCAACCATGCCCCTTATTTTTTCTGAAGAAAATAAGGAGATATATGAACTGGCAAGGGATAAAAGAAAGTATTTTGCAGAGTTTGACCGAATAACCATTGATGCGGGAAGAGTGTCGGAGAAAATGACAATGGACCAATACAAAGAAATGCTTTTAGAGGATATTTACCGCTATGAAAAGAATGATTTTTTGATAGTGATGAACACCATCAGGACTTCCATTGAGATATATTCATTTATAAAAGATGAGTTTGAAGATGAGGCAGAGATTTATTACCTTTCTACCAACATTATTCCAAAGGAAAGGCTTAGGAGAATAAAGAATATTAAAAAGAGCAAAAACCGTAAGATAATTATATCAACCCAGATGATAGAGGCTGGTGTGGATATTGATATTGACCGAGTTTACAGAGATTTTGGTCCAATGGACAGTATAAACCAGACGGCAGGAAGATGCAACCGTGAATGGGGTGGTAAAAAAGGAGTTGTCACGTTGGTAAATTTAGTGAATGAGGACCATTATGACAGACCTTTTGCAGGATATATTTACGACAATGTGTTGATGGAGGAGACAAAAAATGCCCTTTCGGGTCTGGAAAGGATTGAAGAAAAGGAGATATTCAGCCTGGCAGAAAAATATTACAAGGGATTAAAAGACCATGGAAGTGACGAAAGCCAAAAACTTTTAGATTGCATAAAGGAGCTTGGATACAGGGAAGCTTTTGAATACAAGAAGGAGGATAAAAATTCTCAAGTTTTTGAGCTTATACGCCAGGAATTTAAGACAGTGGATGTGTTTGTTGAGATAGATGATGATGCAGCAAAGGTTTGGCAGGAGTATCAAAAAATAAAGAAAATGAAAGATAGATTTGAACGTAAAAGGAAGCTTAACCAGCATAAAAAGGACTTATATATGTATGTGCTAAGTCTTCCCGAGTTTGCTGTAAAAAAACAGGTGGATATTGATGAAAAGGACATTACTTTTATAAACAGTGAAATGGTTTTTAATACTTATGATAAGGATACAGGTTTTATGAGGGATACAGAAAAAGACTACTTTTTTTAATGGGGGTATAGATTTGGATATTAAAATGTTAACGGTAAAATTAGAAGGCAATAAGGTTGAAAGCAGGGACATACCAAAAAAAAGGGGTTATTTGGCAGGGAGGTTTCCCCAGTATCTTGAGCTTCACAACCACATAGGTGAAAACAAGTTTAATTATGGTTATCCGGTAATACAATATAAATCTATAGGTGGAGTGCCAAATATTATTGCAATCAATGAGGCTTCAAAAATATTAATAGATATTTTCTATGATGTAAAGGAAATTGACATGAAGGACAAAATTATGAGTATTTTAGAAAAAGGCTATGTGCTAAAAACCAAGGAAATTGGCACAGCTGAAGGAATGGTGGAATATAAATTTTTGACTCCATGGCTGGCACTGAATCAGGATAATTACGAAAGGTTTGCAAATTCGGGGATAGATGAAAGGACGGATATTTTAAAAAAGATTCTTACAGGAAATATACTGTCTATGGCAAAAGGTTTGGGCTATTGGGTGGAGGAGCCCATTGAGGTGCTAATCAAGCTAAACCCTGTCAAAATCAATTATAAGAATAGAAAGATGATTGGATTTAAAGGTGGGTTTATGACTAATTTTATGATACCGAATCATTTAGGACTGGGTAAGTCGGTGGCAAGAGGGTTTGGAACAGTGAAAAAGGTTAATGGGGGTTTTGTGTAGTGTGTAAAATTAGGGAATTATGTTGAAAATAGAGTTTTGATGTGATATATTTTAGTAAAGGTAGATGGTAACTATTGTATTTTTAGCAGCTAAAATGTCGTTGAGTTTCTAAATGAAGGAATAAAAGAAAGAATGTAGCTGTAAAATTATTGGGTAATTTGCATTGGGAAGCCTGAAACCCTTGAAAATAAAGGGGTGTAATATGATGTTGATACCTGATAAAAGCATAAAAAACAGTGAAAAAACGATGTTTTTTGATAAAATCAGGGGAAAAAAGTGCCGTCAAAAAAATTTTGTACACCTTGGTATTAAAGGGTTTTAGCAAAAATAGTTGAAGAGATAGTTCCATTAAAACAAGGATTAAAACTATATTTTATTGTCTTTTTCATTTTAACAAATTTTCTATTAAAAGAAAAACATCTATCGAAATAAGAATTAAACTTTTCAAAGTATGAAGACAAGCAGTAATGAAATTTAAAAAAATATTGACGATTTTATTCAAAAACACAAAAAATAACATAGATATTTTAGGACGGGTTTATATGTTAAAAATCAGGAGATTTAGTGCTACTAGAGGAATAGTAGAATATAAATTTTTGATTCTATGCTTGATATTGAACAAGGAGAACTATGGAATATTTACAAATTCAAGGTTAGGTGAGAAAGTTATTATTTATAAGAATATTTCTACAGGAAACATACTGTCTATGGCAAAAGGCTTAGGCTATTTAGAAGACAAACTCATTGAGATGTTTATTAAATTGAGCCCTGCTGTGTCAAATTATAAGAATAGAAAGATGGTCGGGTTTATGAACAATTTTATGATACCAGACCATCTAAATGTTGAGTAAGTTAGTAGCAAAAGCTATAAAGAGTTTTGTGTAATCCTTGTTTTAATGGAACACACAATAGTTACAAAATAAATTTCAAACCTTATTTTTATGGATACAAAACATATCATTAGTATATATTTGCAGAGTTATACGAGAACACTGAGGATTGGACAGTAAGTGAAAAAAGAACAACGTAATAGAAAAGGAGTAATGAGGGTTTTGTACAGAAAATGAAAAGGAGGACAGGATTGTATGACATATAGAAAAGCTGATGTATTGATTGTTATTATGGGAACAAATCCTTTTCCTAATATTGTTTCAGCAGCAACAAGAGTAAGGACTGATGGTTATATTTTTTGTATTTGTTCAAAGGATACGTAAGCGTCAAGAAATTAACGTCTAGAATTAAACTTTAATAAATGATATAGTTTTATTTATAAAAAATTATTTTATATTGAACGTTGAAATTTTAGTAATATTTAGAGAATGTAACAAATTTTGTGTATGAATGAATAATT
>Ga0209537_1002433_pt1 | contig 18629 bp, 15 predicted proteins | sample BioPla4DNA1_FD_187698 | JGI IMG/M metagenome (GOLD analysis project Ga0209537, IMG submission 187698) | Biogas fermentation microbial communities from Germany - Plant 4 DNA1 (SPAdes) (version 2) | ecosystem: Engineered > Bioreactor > Anaerobic > Digestate | place: Bielefeld, North... | reverse complement strand
TTAATTCCATAAGAGTATCTCCTTTCTTTTGTTTTTGTGGTTGTGATAATTATATCACAGAGGAGATACTCTTTTCTTTTATTTGTTTGTTTTTTCCCCAGAGTAATTTTACACTAACATATATTCCTACTCTTCCATTTATAAATTGGTTCCTATTATATTGGCTTGGTTTTGGCCCTTTCACAAAAATAGTACCTTAATACTATTGTCATTTTTTGCATGTATATGTACAATAATCTTGGATAAAGTAATAATGAACGGCGTTTATAAAGGAGCATCTTGGACATGAGCTTACTAAGTGGGCTAAAAAAGATATTCGGTAAAAAAGATCCTTTTGCACCACCAAATGAGTGTAAACTAAATTATAAAGAAAAGGAAAGTACTATCATATTTTTCAGCATTTTAGGTTGCATCATTGTAATATCAGCTATACTGTACATTATCTATTAGAAAGCTACCTCTAGAGCACAAAAATGTGCCCAGAGGTGCTTTTTATTTTATCTATGTTTCAGATGCTCCAGTATCAGTGTCTGAATCCTGACCAGCATCGTCTTCTTCATTACTTACAGCTTCTACCTTAGGTACTGTAACAACAGCCAGCACTTCGTCCAATGGAGTTATAGGTGTAATACCAGCATCAAATTCTATATCTCCTACAATCACAGTATCTCCTGCTTCTTTACCCTCTACATTGACGGTAATTGAACCAGGGATTATATTAGCTGGTCCAGAAATCTCAACTTCAAATAGATATACCTCTAAAAGAAGTTGTCGCCTTTCTACTTCTTCCCTACCTTCAAAAACAACTGGTATAGTAGCTCTTATGACTTCATCGGCCGCTACTGCTTGAAGATCCACGTGAAGAATATTACCTTTTATAGGATCATTTTGAATTTCCTTAATAATAGCATTCTTCTCTTGTCCACCTAGCATTACTGTCAACCTAGGGTTCATCCCCCGATCCTTCAATACCCTATTAAGCTCTGATTCTTTAAATTTTATGGGCATGCCGTCTTCAACGCCTGTCCCATAAATTACCCCGGGAACAAAACCCTGACCCCTTACCTTTCGAGCAGATTCTTCTCTTTTATCAGCTCTAAGGATGGTTTGTGACATATTATTACCTCCATTAAATTTTTATATCCAAATCATATATCTTTTCGGATATAAAGCTAAATTATGCAGATAACAGTAAAATTCAGAGAGGGGCTGTTGCAGCTGAGCCACAGCCCCTCTATATAAGTAGTTGTATGGACTTTTATTATTCTTCGTTGGACTCTTCAGCATTGTCTGCTGTGTCTGCTGCATCGTCTACTAGGTCATCACTGTCTGCTTCAGTGTCTGCTGTATCTTCAGTTCCAGAGTCTGTTGTGTCTTCAGTATCATCTGCTGCGTCAAGATCTTCTTCTGTGGCCTCGTCTGCTGCGTTCTCGGTATCAGTACTATCTATAGAATTCTCTGTGGTTGTAGTATTTTCACCAGCATTCTCAGGTGAAGAGCATGCAGTCAAGCCCACTGTCATAATCATTAATAAAGCCAGTATAGCTGCAACCAATTTTTTAACCTTCATTGAAATCCCTCCTAAAAATTATTTTTGCTGTATATCAATTACTTGTTGACCTGACCTAAATAATTTTTAGTGGGTTTCACCTCCTTTATACTCTATACAAAGTATAAAGGATAATTTTAAACAAACTATGAACAATTTATAAATATTTTCTTAATAATGCCTATAAGCCTAATTTTTTCAGGTACTCTCTGCTCATTGCAGCGCACTCTAGTGAAGTTTTGTCAAGAGCAGGCTGATCCTGTTCTACAACAACCCATTCTGCACCAGCTTCTTCTGATGCCTTTAGGATTGATTCAAAATCCTGTACACCATAGCCTACTGGACGGAAGCCAAATGCTTCTTCCCCTTGTTCTTCTTTCTTTTCAGACTCTATACCAATGAGCTCATAAAGTTGTTCTGGCTTTTTCTCACTACTCATAAAAAAGTCCTTTAGATGAACAACTGGTGCTCTTCCTGAATATTTTCTTATATAGTCTGCTGGATCCAATCCCGCTACCTTGACCCAGCAGGTATCAATCTCAGTCTTTAGAAGATCTTCGGATATGGATTCATAAAGAAGATCTAATCCATACTTTCCGTCTACTTTTACAAATTCAAAATCATGATTGTGATAGAGCATCTGGATTCCATGCTCTTTAGCAATAGTAGCTACTTTCTTAATATCTTCTAAGGTCTTGTCAAAGCCTTCGGCTCCAGGTCTGCGTTCTTCTACAAGATATGGAATTGCTATATACTTACATCCAATTTCAGCATAAGCACCAATAACGCCCTCTGGATCCGCTAGCATAGCCTCTAGGGGTACGTGAGCAGAAACAGGCTCTAGTCCAATTCTTTCCAGCATGTCCTTTACCTGGGCTGGTTCATGATCATAAAGACCAGCAAACTCCACTCCGTCGTAACCCATTTCCTTTACCTTTGCAAGGGTTCCTTCAAAATCCTTCTCAGCAAAATCTCTCACAGTATAAAGTTGTAAAGCTACAGGAAACTTCATAATACGTCCCTCCATTTTTATTATTTTTATAATAGTCATAATGACTATTCTTGCCAGTTGAAAATATCATCCGCGGTAAGCCAACCTTTTCTTGCTATTCCCACACCATAAATCACATGGCTCAATCCCGCTATATCATGGGCATCGGGACAAATGGCTAAAGGAATGCCCAAATCCTTTGCTTTTCTACACCATCGCCAGTCCAAATCCAACCTATGAGGATTTGAATTTATCTCTATAGCCACACCCCGCCGGGCTGCATGCTCCAATATTGCCTCCATATCTACCTCATAGCCCTCTCTAGAGAGGAGCAAACGGCCAGTAGGATGACCAAGAATTGTTACATAAGGGTTATCCAAAGCTTTTATAATTCTTTGGGTCATGGCATCTTTATCCATAGAAAATCCTGAATGAACAGATGCTATTACAAAATCAAATGTTGCTAAAATCTCCTCTGGATAGTCCAGACTTCCATCAGGCAGTATATCGCTTTCTATACCCTTAAGTATCTTAAACTTACCCTCATAGAGCTGATTTAACTCATCAATCTCCTGATGCTGCATCTTTATATCCTCAACTGTAAGGCCATTGGCATAATAGGCGGACTGGCTGTGATCGGATATGCCAATATATTCATATCCCAGCTCAATAGCTGCTTCAGCCATTTCCCTTAGTGTGGCCCGTCCATCGCTGTATGTGGTATGTACATGTAAAATACCCTTTATATCATTTAATTCTACTAGTTTGGGTAAATTTCCTTTTTTTGCAGCCTGAATTTCACCGTTATTTTCCCGAAGCTCTGGCGGTATGTAAGCCATGCCCAAGGCTTTAAAGATATCCGCCTCGTCCTTACAAGGGATCAATTCCTCTTGTTCACCTTTAAATAATCCGTATTCATTCATCTTTATGCCACGGCTTCGGGCTATATGCCGCATAGCGGTATTATGTTCCTTGCTGCCCGTAAAGTGGTGCAAAGCGTATGGAAACTGCCATGGGGATACTACTCTTAGATCAACACTCATGCCATTCTTTAGTCTAACACTGGATTTGGTTTCGCCCTTGCCCATAACTACCTCTACGTCTTCCATAGAGGTGAACCAATCCATGAGGCTAACAGGCCACATAGTCTCTACCAATATATCTATATCCTTTACAATTTCTTTATGCCTTCTTAAACTTCCAGCTATCTGTACCTGTCCTACTCCAGGCTGTTTCTTCATCTCCTCTACTATTTTACTGGCAACAGCCCAGGCTTCTGAAAAAAGGAAGTGCTTTTGATAGTGCTTTAGATCAGCAATTCCCTTCAGTATATTTTGCTGAGTTTTTTCGCCAAAACCAGGTAGGTTAAGAAGACGGTTTTCTAAGCATGCATATTCCAGCTCTCCTAGGGTAGTAATGCCCAGCTCTTCATAAAGGGTTTGAATCTTTTTCGGTCCCAACCCAGGAATCTTAAAGAGATCAAAAAGGGTTGGGGGAAATTCTGCTCTCAGCTTTTCATAATAGTCAAGTTTGCCAGTGGTGACCAATTCCTCAATCTTGTCCTCTAAGGCTTTACCTATACCTTTAATCTTGCTCAAGCGTTTTTCTCTCACCAAGGTATCCAGATCTTCTTCCAGCAATTCTATAATCCGGGCACCGTTTTCATAGGCTCTTATCTTAAAAGGATTCTCACCCTTTAATTGAAGCAAAAGAGCAATTTCCCTCAGTATCTCTACTACCCTAGATTTCTCCAATACTTTTCACCTCTTCCCCCTATTCTTCCATAACCTGCCTAATCTTTGCTTTGGCAGCTTCTACTGAATCATAGTCGGGAATCATTACGTATAGAGGCCTAGATTTGTATGTGTACGTGGTTTCCATAGCGCCGGTTCCTATTACATTATTGGTTTCTATCTCCCATGGGGACATATCATCTATCTGCATCTTAATTAGGCTAGTAATCTCACTAGTACTCATATTGGTATCGATGCTCCCGGCGAGGTTATTCATTATTGAGTTGTAATTGGTGATGATGGAAGGAGACAAGGCTTTATTTATCATGCCCTTTATAACTTCCATCTGATTTTTGCCCCGCTGGTTATCTCCTGCTGCAAAAGCTTTTCGTTCCCTGGAAAAGGCCAGGGCCTGCTTACCATCTAGATGGTTGATACCTTTATTAAAGCTATAGCCTCCTGAATTAAATGCATATTCTGAGTTTACAGTTATACCTCCTAGGGCATCCACCATCTTAATTAAAGATGTAAAGTTCACCCGGACATAATAATCTATATCAATATCGTATAATTCCTCCAATGTTCCTATGGAAACATCAATGCCATATACTCCTGCATGGGTTAGTTTATCCCTCATACCCCCTGATATAGGAAAAGGTACATAATAATCTCTTGGAGTTGTGGTTAGCAATATTTTTTTAGTTCTGGGATTAACTGTGACAATGATGTTAACGTCACTTCTGCTGGTTGTCTTAATAGAACCATAGGTATCTATTCCGCTAATATATACATTAAATGAATCCTTCAGAACCTCTTTATCGCTAGGTTCAATGACAATGGGGGTCTCTATCTTATGCCCAGTAATCACTCTAGTTCTTTCATCAAAATCCTCGTAAATCTCCCTTACTGTTCCCCTATAAGCTTCATTTAATATAATAGCTCCTACTTCTTTATTATATAGAGCATCCACCTGAGACTCAAAATCATCAAAGGCTTGAATTTTTATCTCTGTATTTAAATCACTGTTAATCTTCTCTATGGTTTTATCAGTATTTTCCCGATCAATAGTCTCTTGAATGCCAAAAATATAATCCACTAAATCCTCTAAGTACTGGGCTGGATCTTCTTTGAGCACTATAATGGAAACGTCATCTATCTTGGTGCTAGTACCGGAAATGCCCGTTAGAACAGCCTGAGCTTTATATAGGTAGTTACTTCCCAATCCAAGGATAAAGCATATAAGTAGTGCAAAAACCTTACCAGTTCTGCGACCTTTGGTTGATAATTGAGTAAAAAGGGTAATGACTTCAAAGAGTAACAAAATACCAATTACCGGTATGAGGTATTTGTTGGGAATAATGTTTAGATTGATTATTAGTCCTGAAAATATAACAGTTATTATTAATTGTAATATTGAAAGGATAATACCAAATTTCTTATTATAGAAAATCCTGCTTATTAATCCCATTTTCTTATGCCTTTTCATACATCTCCCAGTCCCTTTCCTTCCATGATTTGAGTTATTCTCCTATATAATAACACCTTTTGACAGTGTTAGCAATAAAAAAGCAAACAGGAGAAATAAAATCTGCTTCACCAAGAAAGGGACAGGGAAAGTAAGACAAGGCTAGATATTAGGAATCTCCCATATATTCCCTATCATCCAAATCTTCCATAGTATCTAGGTTGTCATTATATTCATCAAGCAAGCTATCATCTAGGTATTCACTAAACTCTCTAATTATTATTACTAGCTCCTCTCTAGTAAATCCTCTTCTATCGTATATCATATCTAAATAATTCCTTATATTAGCTCCAATATTTATCTTTAAATATTTCCCTATTATGCCCATTTCTCTGCAATATATCTCAGTTTTATCTATTATTTTTCTTATATCATTTACATATCTCTGTACTCTCAGCAACAGATTCACCACCTCGATTTTATTCTGATGCTTTCTCCTTCTTATTATTCTTTACATTAGCTATTTTCATCCATCAAGAAAACCTAAAAAAATCGGGTAGAAGATAGATTATAATCTATCTTCTACCCGATTACCCTTATACTTAGCTATAATTATATTTTTTCGTTATATTATTTTTTAACTCGCTCAGCTATCTCCTTGTTTATCCTATTTCTAAGATTAATTAGATACATATCGGATTTAGGATAGTTCTCAAAGGTTATAGGTTCAGGCAAGTCACCTTCTATAAGTTCCATGACGTATTCCTTACTTGTTAAGCTCTCCAGCAACTTCATGGCTCTAAGATCAGTCATGGCATGATAATGTACCATCATACGTATAGACTCTTCTGGTGTACCATCATCTTTTGGATAAACCAAGAATGGATCCCCTGAAGGAAAGGCTCCGCCAGCGTCGGTTACCAAATAAGGATCAATATGTCTTAGGGAATACTGGGTATTGTAGAAATTATATCCCCAATGCAATGCCCCCTCTATATCGTACTTATAGAGCTGTACCCCATAAATTCTATTCCTGGCCGATGGCATGGACATAAAGCGATTACTTACCTTATAGTACTGACTGGTGCAGTAGTAGGACCACAAATTCTTTACATCATTCTCTATAAATGTATGAAGATGATTGTTTGAAATTACGGGTTTTTCTACAATACCAGTCTTATAGAATTCATAGTCTGATAGGGCATCTATAATAACAAAATCCTTTAGGTACTCTGCTACAGATTCCTTGGCTGCCTTATAGGATTCTAAATGATGTAGTGTAGGTTCATCAGAGATATGGAAATAGGTTCTATTGGCAATGCCCCATTCCTTAAGCTTTGCAGTCAGCTGTGGCAAATAAGCATGTAAAAACCTGGTGTACTCACCTCCCACAGCAGGTGTATCCCATCCAAAGATTCGCTTATACTCTCCATCTACCACTGCCATTACCTTTGGAGCAGCCTTTGCACCCCACTGTGTAAAGAGATGGGACATTTCAAAATACTCTACCCCAACCCTCTGACACATATCTACCCAGCGTTTAAGCTTTGTGAAATCAAAGGAAAACTCACCATTATCCACAAAAACATCCACCAGCTGAATGGTTGTACGCTCACCGCCAACAGCAGTATCAAGAGGTGGAGTAAACTGTGGAGTTAGGATCATGTTGATACCCCGTTTTACCGCTGTAGCAATAAAATTCTCTAAAATTCTCCAATGCTCCTCGGAAAACACCTCTACCTTGTAATAATCGGCCAAGCAGTCACCGTGGAACCATTCAGTTCGGATAAGCTCTTGTTTTGGCAGTACCGCATCATAGATGGTAACGGAAGTCTCTGCTCTACATAGCTCTTTATCCTCATGATCAAGGAACTTGACTATAATGGGATATTCACCAGCTTCCATATCCTCTGTTACTTCAATATCTACCCATAGACTTTGCCAGTGGCCTGCCACAAAGACAATTCTTCCATCCTCCAGATCCCTTAATAGATCAGGATAGAGCCCAGGCTTTATTCGCAGATAATTATCATCCACTTCAGGATGACAGCAAAATGAAGCAGGAACTTCTATGACTTGTCGTACACGAATATGATCCTTTATTGGTGACTCTACTTCAACCTTACCATGTACAGCATACCTATTGTTGCCGCTATATGCCACCTGGAAAGAAACGGTTTCGTTTTTTAGTGCCGTTAAAACATTGCATTCTGGCTCGTACCTAGGTTCTTCGTCAGAAAAAACCTTCTTCAAAGAACTTAATACCTTGGCGGTATAACGGATTTCATCCATTAATATTCCTCCTCATGCACTCATCTACAATCTTCTTCATTTCATCAAGCTTCTTCTCCATATCCGCAACTAATTTAAATTGGGTTCTGGTGCGGTCTAAATTATGTTCCGGTCTTTGAATTTTAAAGTAAGTATCTCCCTGTAAGTAATCAGTTAAGAACCTAATTCCACACTCATAGGTCATTAATTTGGCGGAAAAGGCCAGATATTCAAGTTCGGTTCTTGTTAGGCTATCTCCTGCTTCTTCCAAAAAGCCTTTGGTATAGTTTTCATATAAATTTAAGTCCATCCAAACCTTGGATAGATCTTTTTCATCCTCTGGTGCTGTGCTGGCCCCAAAGCGTATAGAGTCACCAAAATCATAAAGGGATAGTCCTGGCATTACCGTATCTAGGTCGATTACACATATGCCCTCTCCTGTAGCATTGTCTATCATTACATTATTTAGCTTGGTATCATTATGGGTAACCCTTAAGGGCAGCTGTCCTTTTTCTAAAAGATCCACTAGTACGGAGGTATCTTTCTCCCTAGCAAATGCAAACTCTATCTCTTCCTTTACATCCTTTGCCCGGTTCATAACGTCTTCCTCAACTGCCTTAACCAGAGCATCAAATCTTAGCTTAGTGTGGTGGAAGTTGGGTATGGTTTCATGAAGCTTTTCTGCTGGATAATCGCTGAGCAATCTTTGGAACTTTCCAAAAGCCTTGCCTACATTATAAAATTGATGGGCACTTTCTGGAAGTTCATAGGCCTTAGCTCCCTCTATATAGATATAAGTCCTCCAGTAATTGCCATCTTCACATACATGGAAAGCCTTACCATCCACTGTAGGCACTATATTCAGGGTTTCCCTAAGAGGATCACCACCAGCAGCTATAATTTTCTTTCTCATGTGCTGGGTTATTCCCACAATATTTTCCATAAGTTTTTCTGGTTCTTTAAAAACATTATGGTTTATTCTCTGCAATATATAGCGGTACTCTTTTCCATCATCTTTGGTAAAGTACACCACAAAGGTATCATTTATATGTCCGTCAGTGTTGCGCTCCGCTCTCTTGTATTGACCTTCAAACTGAAATGCTCTAACTATTTTTTCTATATTGAACTTATTGCTCATAGTACTTCAGCTCCTACAATTTTTCTGGATAGATTCCTTGTTTTATCATATCTTCTATTGCCCTTTTTACTACAGGCTTGTCCTCCCTATATGTGACTCCATACCATCGCTCACCAGAGGGTAAGACCTTGACCTTTGCTTTATTTCCCCTTACCAAATCTCCTACCAGATTGGGCAGGAAAAACTCCGCCTTTTCTATATTATCTTTATTATCCTCCAAAAATCTAACAAAGCCAGTTTCCAGTTCCTCAAAAATGCTAGGTGTAAAGCCCCACATATTCATAGATACAATACTGTCTTCGGGTATAGTAATCCACTGGCCATTTTCTTCGAATTTTACTCCATCATCAAACCTTTGTATTTTGGTTCGCTCTTGTATCTCTTCTAAATAGCCCTGGTCATTGACCTGGCAAATACCCCTTGACACATGTCCATGCTCTGTTAGGGTGTTTTTCAGTATAAAACCTACCATTGCGTAGTTGTAAGACTTTACATCATCTATATCCTTTAGATAATCATAAAGCACCTCAAAGGAATTTCTTCCATAAAAATCATCAGCGTTGATAACTGCAAAAGGCGTGTCTACACAATCTTTGCAGCTAAGTACCGCATGACCTGTACCCCAGGGTTTTACTCGATCTTGGGGCCTACTAAAACCCTCAGGCAAATCATCTATATCCTGAAAAACATAGGTAGTATCTACCTTTTTCTCAACCCTACTTCCAATGGCTTCCCTAAAAGCCTCTTCTATCTCCTTTTTAATAATAAAAACTACCTTGCCAAATCCGGCTTTTAATGCGTCATATATAGAATAATCCATGATTATCTCGCCATTTGGACCAATGGGATCAATTTGCTTAAGACCCCCATATCTACTTCCCATTCCTGCTGCCATTATCACTAATGCAGGTTTCTTCATTTTGTTATCCTCCTCAGTGTGTCTTTGTTGCTTCTAATCTTCATATCCGTTAGGATTATTTGATTGCCATCGCCAAGCATCTTGGCACATTTCCTCTAATCCTCTGGTTGCCTTCCAGCCCAGTTCTTTATTTGCCTTGCTTGGGTCAGCATAGCAGGATGCAATATCTCCAGGTCTTCTGTCAACTATCCTGTAGGGGATTGGTTTTCCTGTCACCTTTCTAAAGGCGTTTACCATCTCCAAAACGCTGTATCCCTTGCCTGTTCCAAGGTTATAAGTAACTACCCCGGGATTGGTCATTAGTTTATCCAAGGCTTTTAAGTGCCCCAGCACCAAATCCACAACATGAATATAGTCCCTGACTCCAGTTCCGTCAGGAGTGGGATAATCATTACCAAATACCTTAAGTTCATCCAACTTACCTGCGGCTACTTGAGTAATATAGGGAACAAGGTTATTGGGAATTCCTTTTGGATCCTCACCTATCAAACCACTTTTATGGGCTCCTACTGGATTAAAATATCTTAAAATGGCTATATTAAAGTTATTATCTGATATATATAAATCCCTTAAAATCTGTTCAATCATGAGCTTGGTGTGCCCATAAGGGTTAGTTGCTGATAATGGAAAATCCTCAGTTATTGGCACTCTGCTAGGGTCTCCATATACCGTAGCAGATGAACTGAAAACCATATTCTTAACCCCGTATTTTTGCATAGCTTCGCACAGCAACAAGGTACCTGTGATATTGTTATGATAATAGCGTAGGGGTATGGAAACAGATTCACCTACCGCCTTTAGGCCGGCAAAATGCATTACAGCATCTATAGACTCCTGCTTAAATATGGTATCCAAAGCTTCTGTATCCAAGAGGTCTGCTTTATAGAATTTTAGACTCTTTCCTGTGATCTCTTGTACTCTTCTTAGCGCCTCTTCTTTACTATTGCTTAGATTATCCAATACCACTACTTCATAACCTGCGTTTAATAATTCTACACAGGCATGACTTCCTATATATCCTGCTCCTCCTGTTACTAATATCTTCATGTTGCCACCTCCTCATAATAGAATAACATGATTAATAAAAAAGTAAAAGACCTGTAATAAAAATGGCATACTCTTTTGCACGCAAAAGATGTCACCCCATTTTAGTTTGTTTTATTGTTTAAAATATTATATTAACCGGGTGGCATCTTTTTCGAAATTTATATGGCAATTAATTACTAAAAAGACATCTATCCTTTTATTGCTCCTATCATTACTCCTTTTACAAAATACTTCTGTAAGAAGGGATAAATACAGAGTATTGGTAAGGTGGCAACAATAATAGTACAATACTGTACTAAGGATTTATATAGATCTTGTTGAAGCAAATCTCCTGAGGAGGTTATTTCGTCCATGCTTGTGGTATCATTTAGGATTAATATCTCACGTAGTATAAGTTGTAGCGGATAAAGTTCTCTGTCTCTAAGAAAGATCAAAGCATTAAACCAGGAATTCCAGTGGCCTACTGCAAAGAACAAGGTCATAGCTGCCAACAAGGCTTTTGATAAAGGTAGTATTATTTTAAATAATAATTCTAGCGGATTCCTCCATACTATCCGGAATTTGCATAAAGGATGTTCGCATTACTATTAAATTCCAAGTTCCTATTGCTCCTGGAATAATCATAGCTAACCTTTTATTTATAAGCCCTAAATTATCAATTAATAGATAGTAGGGGATTAGGCCTCCACTGAAAAACATTGTAAAGGTAATTATAAACATTAAAACACTGGCCCATAGGGCATTCTTTCTTGAAACTACATATGCAGCTATGGAAGTTGCTATCAAATTTACCAAAGTACCAGCTACAACATATATTATGGTATTCATGTATCCAGTCAAAATATTAGGATTTTTAAATACTAGCTCGTATCCCCTAAGGGTAAAGCCCAAGGGGCTAAACAATATTCCCTTATGCTTAGCCAGTCTCACAGGATCACTTATGGATGCAAAGAAAACGTGTAAAAAGGGAGGCAATTGTTTGCCTCCCTTTTGGGTTAAACCTTTTTAAATTTATGCCAGAATTGACCTTACAAACCAGATCTGTTTACTATAGTCTGCCACGTGGTCTTCAAACTCCATTACTACTTCAAAGTCTCCATCTTCATCGGCTTCATTTCTTATTTCAGTTGCCAGTCTCTTCATCTCATTTAAGTAATCTAGAATAATTTCAAGGGACTCCTTAATGGTAAATTTGTCCTTATCTAATTCTTTAATGGTAGCATTTTGTACATAGTCTGTTAGCTTAACTAAGGGTCTTTCACCTTTCATTTTAAGTAGTTCAGCTACAGCATCGTATTTTTCAAAGAAATCATCATATAATTTCTCGGTATACTCATGAATCTGAACAAATTGTAAACCTTCAACATTCCAATGTATATTATGCAAATTCACATTTAATACCGCTAGATTGGATAAGTACTGATTTAATTTTGTATAATCCTTCACTACTACCACTCCTTATTTCTTAATATTTTTTTTCTTTTTAATACCCCAAATCACTCAACTTAAACCAAAATTGGACAAATTTTTATATTAGCCCTCAAACATGGATTTTTCTATAACGTAATGGCGACCCTTTTCTATTTCCATTTCCAAAGATTTGCCTCTATAGATAAAGGTAACCCTTCTTGGCTCTTCTGTCTCTGTATAAAACTTCATCCTATCCAGTTCTCCATCCTTGAACACTATATCGGTAACTATCCTACCTTTGGCACATAGGCCTTTTATTCGGCCATTTACAAGCTCATCAGGCAGGGCAGGTAAAATTAGCACCTTATCCTCATAGCTTTGTAAAAATAGTTCTGCAATCCCTGCAGTGGCACCAAAGTTTCCATCAATCTGGAAAGGTGGGTGAGCCCCAAAAAGGTTCATATAGGTACCACCCCCGCCTTTATAATGAATATTATCCTCATTTACATAACTCAGCTGGCGTTTTAGAAGCTTTAAAGCGCGATTTCCATCATGTAGCCTGGCCCAGGCATTTATTTTCCAGCCCAGACTCCAACCTGTGCCCTCATCTCCCCGTATAAGGAGGGTTTTCCTGCAGGCCTCTGCCAATTCAGGAGTATCTATAGGATTAATCTCAAATCCGGGATGGAGAGGATAAATATGGGATATATGCCTGTGATGTGGCTCAACTTCTTCAAACTCTTCTTCCCACTCCAGTAGCTGCCCTTTGGATCCAATCTGATATGGAAAAAGCTTTGGCAACTTGCTGCGTACCTCATTAATCATCTCTTCATCTATATTAAGAATTTCACAGCACTTTAAATAATTATTAAATACTTCTTTTATAATAGCCATGGTCATTGTAGCTGTTTTTGAAACGGCACAAACTTCTCCCTCATATAGGAATAGGTTCTCTGGAGAAGTGGAGGGTGCCATCAGGAGATATCCATTTTCATCTTCCACCAAGGTGTCCAAATAAAACTTAGCTGCATCTTTTATGATGGGGTAAGCAGTTTCTCTTAAAAATTCCTCATCCAAGGTATATTCATAATGCTCAAAGAGATGCTGGCATAACCATCCCCCAGCCATGGGCCAAAAAGCATATACTGCAGCACCCCTGCCAAAGTTGCCCACTGGATTGGAAAGCCTCCATATATCTGAATTATGATGCACAACAAAACCATCTGCATTGTAGTGAAGTTTGGCAGTTCTTGAACCTGTAACCCTAAGCTCCTTGATAAACTCAAAGAGGGGTTCATGAAGCTCCGATAAATTACATATCTCAGCAGGCCAATAGTTCATCTCGGTATTAATATTTACAGTATAATTAGAGCTCCATGGTGCACGCAGATGATGATTCCAAATCCCCTGTAAATTGGCAGGCTGAGTACCTTTTCTTGAGCTGGCTATAAGAAGATAACGGCCATATTGAAAGATTAAAGAGTATAGTCCCTTGTCATCCTGGGTTTCTTGGAATAGCTCAAGGCGCTTATCTGTAGGAACATCATAATTGAGGTCATGGCCTAAATCCAATTCAACCCGATTGTACAAGGCTTGATAATCTTCAATATGTCTTCTTCTCAGCAAATCATATGATAAGTCCTTGATATTTAAATAATCTTTTTGTACATCCCCTTTAAAATCCTTGCCTTCTAAAAAGGGCTGTTTGTCAAATCCATTAAAGCTGGTTCGAATGCAGATTTTAATTACTACATTATGGGCATTTTTAACGGATATACTTTGCTCATCTGCATGGATACTGCCACCCTGGTTCTCTATAATAGCAATTTTCCTAAACTCAATACCCTTTTTATCATCCTCATCTTCATATACAACAGGATTTGGTGAATCAACATAATTGGGTTCTACGTGAGAAGGACAAATACCGTCTACAATGAGCATATTATCCTGGACTGAGACTTTATACTTAAGCTTGCTATCAAAAGAGGCTGTAAAGCTAATAGAAGATGGACTGTCAGCAGAAAGCTTAATAACCATACATTGATCTGGATGGGATATAAAGACCTCCCGCTTATATTGAATTGACTTATGTACAAATTCAGTAGTTACAATAGCCTCATTAAGATTTAGCTCCCGCTTGTATTCTATTACTTCTTTTCTATCTATATCACTAAAGTCAAGCTTTAAATCACCTAGTGGCATATATGATTGTGTAAAGCTACCTAGCATATGATCTTCTATAAGTTCCTGGGTTTCTTTGTATCTTTTTTGCATCACAAGTTCAACGGCTTCAGGATAATACTTTGCTGCATGGGGCACATTGGTATCCCTGGGATACCCTGACCAAAGGGTGTCTTCATTTAGCATAAAAATATCCTGATCTGGGATGGAAAACACCATGGCCCCTATTCTACCATTTCCAATAGGTAAGGCTTCCACCCATTTATTTGCCGGCTGCTGATACCAAAGTCGCATAGGCTTTCCCATCTACTTTTCCTCCTGTCCAAAAATTATATAAAGTCATAATTTGTATATATATAGCAATACATATATCAATGATAGTATATTTTCGACTCATCTTAAAGCCCTTTGGAAGCAAAGGGTTCCAAAGGGCTTTATACCTGAAACCAATAAACTATGAATAGCTATAAATATATGATTATTTGTGGGTTAACTAGCATATAAAGGTTAATATATAGGAAGCTCTGCCCCTTTTCTTAAGAAAAGAGGAATTATATCTATAGGTGCCTCCACCTCAATGGTCTGACCTCCCTGGAACTCTTCCCCTGTCCATGCATTTTTCCATTCAGTGCCTTCCGGAAGATATACTTCTCTCCTCTCCATATTGGGATACAGGATGGGGGCAACCAGTACATCCGGTCCAAACATATACTGATCATCTACCTGCCAAGCAGTCTTATCCTCATGGAAATCATAGAAGAGAGGACGGATAACAGGAGTTCCCTTCTCATGAGCTGCTCTCATTAGCTCTTTTACATAAGGCTTTATTCTATACCTTATCTCCATATACTTTTTACAAATCTCGTAGACCTTTGGTCCATAGCTCCATACTTCATTGTCGGCTCCTGAACTACATATACCTCCACCTGAGGTACCTAAAGGCTCAGAATGAGGTTCTCTATCTCCATGGAGCCGCATAACTGGACAGAATGTTCCAAATTGGAACCATCTAACAAATACTTCACGGAATTGTGGATCATCGGGGTTGCCGCCGTGAAAACCTCCTATATCTGTTGTCCACCATGGAATTCCGGCAAGTCCTACATTAAGTCCGGCAGCTAGTTGGTCCCGCAGGCTCCTAAAGGAGGAATGGATATCTCCAGACCATAGAAGTGCACCGTATCGCTGACTTCCTGCCCAGGCGCACCTTATGAGGTTGATAATATTCTCCTGGCCAGCTGCCTTCATGCCGTCAAAAAATGTCTTTGCATACATCACAGGATAGATATTGCCTATCTGTAGGTTGGGTCCCAGATGATATCGATATAAGTCAAAGTCATAATATGTATACTCAGGCTCGGCTTCATCCAACCAGAAAATCCTTATACCTCGATCATAATAATTTTTCTTTACCTTTTGCCACACATATTCCCTAGCTCCTGGATTAGTTGGGTCAAAATGAATGGTATTACCATGAAAATTCATAGCTATACGATGGCCCCTATCTGTTCGGATCAGATAGCCTTTTTCTACCATTTCTTCATAGTTCTCGCTCCTATGGTCAACAGTAGGCCAAATGGATACCATAAGCTCAATTCCCATTTCCTTTAGTTCCTCAATCATAGCATCTGGATCTGGCCAGTATTGGGGATCAAATTTCCATTCACCCTGCATGGTCCAATGGAAGAAATCTATGACTATTACAGATATGGGCAGCCCTCGCCTCTTGTATTCACGGGCTACTTCTAAAAGTTCTTCCTGAGTTTGATATCTTAGCTTGCACTGCCAAAAGCCCATTGCAAAATCTGGCATCATAGGCACTGTACCTGTAGCCTTTGCATAGGTTTCTACTAGCTCTGCAGGGGTATCCCCGGCGCATATCCAATAGTCTAAAATCTTAGTTGAATATGCCTGCCAAGTGGTAATGTTTTTACCAAAGGTGACACGGCCAATGCCCGGATTATTCCACAGCATTCCATAACCAAGGCTAGATATCATAAAAGGTATACTGGCCTGGGAATTGCGGTGTGCCAGCTCCAGATCGCATCCCTTAAGGTTTAGAAAAGGCTGCTGATATTGTCCCATCCCGTATATCTTTTCTTCAGGATTAGATTCGAAACGCATGGTAAGAGAATAATCGCCTCCAAGAATAGGCTTAAACTCTCTAGCCTCAATATCCAGGGCCGATGCAAAGCCAGTAGGGATTGTGCCAGGTTGGAACTTATATTCCTTTCTATTTCTAACATACTCCTCCAGTAAGAGTTCTCCTTTTTGATTATAAAAGGTTATCTTACCGGCAGTGTTAAGCTCTGCCTTGATCTTTCCATTTACTATACTTGCACCATATGAAGTAATGATGATCTCTGCCTCAGTTTCTTCAGGGGGCAATAAAGCCCAGTCTTCCATAGGCATTTCTGGCATCTTGGTTGCCCTAACCCTTAGAGCATTGTCTCCCCAAGGTTCGATCCATAATTTTTCTGCATCATAGGTGAAAATAAGGCGCTGACCTTGCTTTGTAAACATATTACACTCCCCTTAAACTATGCTATTATTTTAAAAATTATGTCATATTATTTATAATTCTATAATAGTAGGCAATTTCCCTTTAAATCTATCGCTATTATCTTGCCATAGTTTGATTTCCTACGTTCATTCATATATCCCCAAATAAAAAATACCTAGGCAATAGACATGCCTAGGCATTTTTATATAAGATTACTTAAACCATTTTTCAGCCTGTAGTGCAAATCTTTCAATGATGTCATCTATCTTAAACTCGGGATGGCCGTTGATATAGGTAAGGACCTTGTTATTAAAGTTTTTGTACCAGTGCTCCGGAATACCGCTTATACCTTTGACTGCCCCTATAATACTACCTGCAGTGGCTGCAGTACAGTCGTTATCATATCCCATTGCTACAGTTTCTGCTATTACCTTTGTGAAGTCGTCTCCTCCAATCATGAGTCCAAATATGGTAAGACATGCATTGAGATTGGTATGGACGCCGCTCATATCACCAAATCGTTCCCTAACAGCCTCATGAGCCTCCATGTAATTCTTAATATCTTTACCAACCTCAAGAGCCCAGCGAACATCCCTAGCCAATAGACAATCCTTTGGAATTTCTTCAAGTCCTATCTTTAGCGCATCAACAGTATTATCTACTTCAAATGCTGCAGCAATCACAGCACTAAAATACATTTCTCCATATATACCATTACGTCTGTGGCTTATATAGGCATCCTTATATGCCATTTCAGCAGCCTTTTCAGGCAGTCCTGGAGCAAGATATCCCCAAGGATCAGATCTTATATCTGCACCAATCCATTGACAGTAGGGATTATCCTTTTCTCCTGCTTCAAGGGCAGGAACACCTGCTTTTAGATTTTTAAGGGCTATATCCTCAGCTGTACAGGCATATGGCAGATATTTAACCCAGGCCTTGCCTACATCATCAATGGTAAAATCAAGGCCATAGTCTTCAGCAATCAATAGACCCAATAGGGTATATGTAACATCATCATCTACAGGTACTCCATCCATACCATCTCTAGTATATTTAATAAATTCACTGACTCCATACCTTTTATCACTTGGATTCTTTACGGCAGACCAATAATCCTCTGGTGGAAACTTATCTCCAATATGCTCCGCCCACTCCTTCATAGACTCTATGCTCCAAAACTCTACAGGAGCTCCAAGGGTGCATCCCGCCATTCTACCAATAAAAGCTCCCTTTAATCTATGGATATATTTATCCCTATCAAAATCTTTCCAAAGTCTTCTGAAGCCTTCAGGCCGTAATGCTCGTATTGATTTAAGATCATTAGGCTCTTTTGCTGAAAACTCTGGATCTTCTTCAAGGGCCTTTATCTTTTCGATAATATCTTTCAATTGTGCCTCCGCTTTATTTACCAGCTCCTGT
>Ga0209537_1002429_pt1 | contig 18635 bp, 21 predicted proteins | sample BioPla4DNA1_FD_187698 | JGI IMG/M metagenome (GOLD analysis project Ga0209537, IMG submission 187698) | Biogas fermentation microbial communities from Germany - Plant 4 DNA1 (SPAdes) (version 2) | ecosystem: Engineered > Bioreactor > Anaerobic > Digestate | place: Bielefeld, North... | reverse complement strand
ATAGGGATATTTATGTAGAAGGAATTACTATAATTGAGGCTCCAGACATTGCTGATTGGATAAAAGGTGGCGAACTTTTATTAACTAGTTTTTATTCCGTAGATGATGATTTAGAAGCCCAAAAGGATTTAGCATATTAATTGATTTTATCAGATTTTTTATTAAAATTATAAAATTTTGGAGGGGGATAAAATCATGTTATTAAAGGGTAAATGGAAGCTTTCCTTAACCACTCAAATAATAATAGCCAGTCTTTTAGGCTTAATTATTGGGGCAATAGTTGGCCCTACTATGGAGAAAATCCAATTTATAGGAAACATATGGTTAAGGCTTATCCAAATGTCAATTGTTGCTTTGGTAATGACCTCCGTTGCTAATGCAATTGGCAATATTGAGGGTACTGGTGCAGGTAAAATGAGTTTTCATACATTCAAATATATTATAATATTTACCCTTTGTTCAGCTTTCTTAGGGCTTGCTCTTTCCTATATATTCAAACCAGGACTTGGAATTAAACTAGATATAGCTGTTGAAACCACAACTAATCAATTTTCGGATGTTTCCGTAATCGATACCTTAGTTAATTTTGTGCCAACCAATATATTCCAAGCTATGAGCAGTGGTTCTACAATTCAGTGTATTGTATTTTCTCTTATATTTGGAATAGCAGCAGGTGGTTATGCCAGAGCTACTGGAAGAAAAAATGTACTATTGCTTATTAAGGACATAAACAGTATAGTTATGAGAATCATAGAAATGGTTATGAAATTGGCTCCAATAGGAATATTCTCTTTACTCGCACCCGTTGCTGGCACTACTGGATTCGATGTAATATTTCCCATGATTAAATTTTTACTTGCCCTGCTAATTGGAGACATTATAATGCTATTAGTTTACTGTCCTATTACTGCCTTTAGGTGTGGAGTAAATCCTTTAAAGATGCCCAGAAAATTTGCTAAAATGTCCATAATGGCTTTAACAACCACTTCCAGTGCAGTCTGCCTTCCAACTAAAATGGAGGATATGGTTACAAAATTTGGAGTTAGTAGAAGAGTATCAGATTTTACCGGGCCTATTACTATGACCATGAATAGCTGTGGTGCAGTCCAATGTTATGTTTTAGCGATTATGTTTATGGCTCAGGCTTCTGGTATAGTTCTTACCTCCATTGAAATACTTACAGGAGTCTTATTGGCAGTTATGATGTGCATGGGAACAATAGTTGTACCAGGAGGATCTGTTGTAGTATATACTTTCTTTGCTACCGCTTTAGGATTGCCTTTAGAAAGCGTTGCAATTTTAATAGGCATTGATTGGTTTGCAGGAGCATTACGTACCTTAATGAATGTAAATGTTGAGGTTTATTTTACTTAACAAATCCAATTCTTAAGTATATCTAGTATTTCATCTACTAAATTATCCCTGTTTTCCTCAGTAACCCTTATTACTTTTACATCCAGCCTTTTTTTAATACTATTTATAAAGTCACAATCATCCTCCTTTAGTACTCCCAGAACTATTTTGGGGCAGTCTAAAAGCTCAAATATTTTTGATGTAAATCTGTGTATATTGTTTTCAGAACATCCCAGTTCATCGAGAACAATCAAATCCTTATCTAAACTTCTATCTAAAAGGGGTATTAATTTTTCTTCAAATACTTCCGGAAACCATACCTTTGAATCATCTCTGGAGTCAACTTCTATAATTTTATATTCTTCTCCTGTGTCATAGGCTTTAGCTATATAATTCCTATAGTATCCTTCAAATACTCTTTCAGTAGTAAAGCCTCCTATGGATATATCTAATTTACTTAAAACCTTTTTCAACAAGGTAGATTTACCTATACCTTTTTTTCCTGTCAAAAATAGATTCTTCAATTTAACACCTCCAAACCCCTAAAATATAGTTTAGCATATATTTTACTCGGATAGAATTGCAATATAATTGACAATCCATATCTTTTTCTATATAATTCAATTATAGGGAAATACTAGATAGACCTCTCCCATTGTGGAAAGGAGAATAAATAGATTTTGATAAACCAGGACTTCTGCTGCAATGGTGGAAGTCCTTTTAAAGTATATGGAGGAATTTATATGGTTGGAAGATATTTAAAAAGCTTTTCCATATTTGAAATTGTAGTAATAGCCCTAATGGCCACCATAGGTGTAGCCATAAAGCCTGTTATATCTCCTCTTGTTCATATTATTACAGGACCTTTGTATATACCTGGAGGAGCTGTAGCAGGTGGTCTTTATATGATGTGGATTGTTTTAGGAGCAGGTTTAATCGGCAAAAAGGGTGTTGCAACTATAATATCCTTAGTACAGTCCATAATGGTAATAAGCTTAGGTCTTTATGGAAATCATGGTCTAATGAGCTTATTGACCTACCTGCTTCCAGGTATAGTATTGGATTTGTATCTCTTCTTATTCAGGGTTAAAAAATTTAACTTAGGCAATTATTTCATAGGTGGCATCTTAGCCAATATAAGTGGGACCTTTTTAGTAAATTTAGTATTTTTTAGACTGCCCTTCATACCTCTAATGCTTACCCTGTCTGCTGGTAGCCTTTCTGGGGGATTAGGGGGTCTTATTGCCTACAATATTGTAAATAGGATAAATAAAAATGAAGTATTAAGGGAACTATTGAACAGGAGAGGATATAATGAATAAAAGGCTGATCTTTATAATACTTCTGCCAATATTTCTATTAATATTGGGCTGCCAAAATAAGGAGGTTGACAATTACACCGGAGAGGACATGCTTATGAATATTATTGACAGTAATGATAATATAAAATCCATAAAAATAGACCAGTTGTCTGGTACCTTTAAGCTAGAAGATATAGTTGATATACCTTTCCAAAGGGCCCTGGTTATGGGAGAGATGGGTGAAGTAGACTACATAGAGGATGGATACTTTAAAAGGGACAAGGATTCATTATATTATATTGGCAAGGACAAGGAAATTGAAAATATTGTAGGGGTAGTCATTGATCCACCAGAAACCAGTATTAAAGATGCTTATTATGATATGGAAAGATACCTGGAAGATGACAAGGTACTGTTTATTTTGTTGGATGGGTTTGGATATCATCAATATGAATATGCAAGGGAAAATGGATTTTTATCTTTTTTGGAGGAGTTTGAAGCAAGGAAGGCCTTATCCGTATATAAGCCTGTAACAAATGCTGGGCTGGCTGCCATTATTACAGGAAAAAGCCCTGAGGAAAATGGTGTATATTCAAGGAAGCAAAGGGAATTAAATGTGGATTCCATATTTAAAGTAGCTAAGGATCTAAATAAAAATATAGCCTATATAGAAGGCAATATTGGCATACTTGATACTGAAGTTGAACCAATATTAAATTTAGATAAAAATAAGGATGGCTATACTGACGATGAAGTATACATGTCAACCTTAAAGGCCATTGAAGAGGGAAAGGATTTTGTATTCACCCATTTTCATGGTATAGATGATGCAGGTCACACATTTGGGCCTTTGGCAGTTGAAACCATGGAAAGGATTAAGCTTATAGATTCCTATATCCAGAACATATTATCTCATTGGGATGGGATAACCATAATAACAGCTGATCATGGAATGCATAGTATAGATGAGGCTGGTGATCATGGAGACTTTAGACATGAAGATTTAATAGTACCTTATATAATTATTAAGTAGGGGGAATAAGGGTGGATAAAAATAAAATAAAAATAACCATTGGTATTTTAATCATAATAATGGGGGTTTTTGCTTTTATGAATAGGGAATTAGTAAAGGAGAAGGGATATGCCCATGAAAATGCACAGCTTATAGTAAAGGATGGAGAAGTGGAGGTGGTATTAGATCATGAAGACATAAAAAGTTTAGGAGAGTTAGATTTTCCTGCAATACTTGATACCAGCACTACTGATCCAGAAGAACAAATATATACTGGCGTCCCTTTGAAGAAGATAATTGAAAAAGCTGGATTTTCCTTAGTAGACAAGGAAATGGTTATAGTAAGGGGAATTGATGGCTATACAGTTGCCGTAAGTAGAGATGAAACAATAGATGAAGAAAATGCACTCCTTGCTTATGCTGTTAATGGCAAGGCCCTAAGGCCTAAAAACCAAGGAGGCAGTGGTCCCTATCAGTTAATTGTTAGAAAGGACCAATTTAGCCAAAGATGGTGTAAATATGTAGTGGAGATAGAGGTAAGATGATGAAGGTTGTTGAAATTAACAATTTATATTTTAAATATAAATCACAGGATGAATACTTGTTAAAGGGCTTAAACCTAGTTGTAAACAAAGGGGAAATATTGGCTGTAATAGGGGAAAGTGGTTGTGGAAAAAGTACCTTACTTAGCATAATCTGTGGAATTATCCCCCATATTAGGAAGGGTTATATAGAAGGTGAGGTAAAGCTATTAGGTAAGGAAGTAAAAAAGACAAAAATTAAGGATATTGCTAAAAAGGTAGGAATAGTATTTCAGGACCCGGATAGTCAGATATTCTTGCCTGCTGTAGAAGATGAAATAGCCTTTGGGCCTGAAAATCTGATGGTTCCAAGGGAGGAAATAGGTTTAAGGATAGAGGATGCCCTTAAAGCTGTTAATATGGAGGATTATAGACATGAAAATCCAAATAATCTTTCTGGTGGTCAAAAACAGTTAATAGCCCTGGCATCTATATTGGCTATGAAGCCCAGTATTTTGCTTTTTGATGAGATAAGCTCCCAATTGGATGAGGAAAGCAAAAAACAGGTTAAAAAGATTATATTGAATTTAAAGGAAAAAGGGGAAACAGTAGTTTTTGTTGAACATGACCTAAAAACTTTAGATATAGCTGATAGGGTTTTGGAACTTAAAAATGGTGTCTTAAATGAGTTAAAAGGCTGGTGAACTAATGGCTTACATAGAATTAAAAGAAGTTTCTTTTCAATATGAAAATGGAAAAAGGGTTTTTCATAATATTAATTTAAATATAGAAAAAAGTGAAGTAACAGCCTTATTAGGGCCTAATGGAAGTGGTAAAACCACACTGGGAAAGTTAATGGTAGGTATTTTGAAGCCGGATGTGGGACAAGTATATGTATTTAATAAGGATACCAGTGAATTATCATTATCTGAAATAGGTTCAAAAATAGGATACCTATTTCAAAATCCGGAAAAACAATTCTTTACCAATTCAGTATATGAAGAACTTGGCTTTGTTCTAAAAACCAGGAAATATGGTGAAGACTACATAAGAGAAAAAGTTGATAAGGCGCTTAATATGTTTCAATTAAAGGGCCTGGAAAAACACTCCCCTTTTTTAATAAGCCAGGGGGAAAAAAAGCGCCTTGCACTTGCAGCAATACTTATAAATGATCCTGACTACCTTATATTAGATGAACCTACTGCTGGTCTAGATAGTAAAAGAAAGGAAATTTTAATTGACATCCTATCCAGGCTTAATAAGAAGGGAATTGGCATGACAATAATCAGTCATGATGATGAATTTATAAAAAGCATAGCTGACAGGCTTATAGGCCTTAATAGGGGTGAATTAGTATATGACAAAAGAAATTAAACTGGACCCCAGGACAAAGTTTATTATTGTATTATGTTTTTCCACCTTAGCTGTAGGGACAAATAATATATTAGTTTTATTATTTATTGCTTTATTGTCCTTTATAGTAGCAAAACTATTTAAGGTGGATTTAAGTAGAAGTTTTAGAAAAATAAAGGGCTTGTTAAAGATACTTATACTATTGGCCCTAGTCCAAAGCATCTTTTCACCAGGAGAAGCCTTATTGTACATAGGAGATTTTAAAATTCTTACTATAAATGGTATAGAAAAGGCAGCCCAGTTTCTTTTAAGGATGTTTATTGTTATAATCTCTGTCACTATAATCAGCACATCTACCTTCCGTGAAATAATACAGGGTCTGGTACAGTGGAAGCTTCCCTATGATATTGCCTTTATGGTGGCTTTAGGTATAAGGTTCCTGCCTATGATTAGGGATGAAATACAGGATTCTTTAATAGCCATTCAGCTTAGAGGCGTAGACTTAAAAAATATACCCATTAAGGAACGGATCAATATTTATTCCTATATATTTACTCCCATATTAATAGAAACAATTATTAAAGCCGAAAGGCTATCAGCAGCCATAGAAATGAGAGCTTTTAGAGCCTATGATAGTCGAACAAGCTACCTTCAATTAAGGTTAAATAAGCTAGATTATTTAATCATGATTTTAAGCCTTAGTCTTACCATAATTTTATTTATAAAAATTTATATATAGTGGAGGTGGAATTATGAAGGTTTTAACTGTTGTTGGAATTCATCATACAGGCAAAACTACCATAGTAGAAAAGGTAACAGAGGAGCTGCGAAAAAGAGGATACAGGGTAGGCTCTGTAAAGGAAATACACTTTGAAGATTTTGCAATAGATACAGAAGGAACCAATACCCACAGGCATAAAATGGCTGGATCCCAATTGGTAACTGCAAGGGGCCTGTATGAGACAGATATATTATTTCAGGAAAAACTTAGCATGGATAGAATACTAAAATTTTATGATCATGACTATGTAATACTGGAAGGTGTTACAGATATAAAGGTACCTAAAATTATATCAGCCACTACTGAGGAGGAAGTTTTAGAAAGGCTGGATGAAAATACCATTGCCATTTCAGGAAAGATATCAAATAGGCTGAAGGAATTTAAAGGCTTGCCAGTAATAAACCCCATTGAAAATACAAAAGAATTGGTAGACTTAATAGAGGAAAAGGTAGAAGACTATATTAAAGAACCATACAATATTAAGCTTCAAATAGGAGAAAGGGATATAGAAATGGTGCCTTTTGTTAAAAATATATTAGTAAATGTAGTGCTAGGCCTTGTAAAAGAACTAAAAGGATATGAGGAAGGAAAGGATATAAAGATTCATTTATCAGTTAATAGGGAGTAAAGACAGCAGTAGTCAAAACTTATGTTATAATTTGGTAATGTAGCTGTAAAATAGAGGAGGTAAAATGGATGAAAATTATTATAGACAGTACAACAGACCTACCAAAGGAGCTAATAGAAAAGTATGATATAGAAGTATTGCCCTTAAGAGTTCTAATAGATGACAAGGAATATACAGACAAGGAAACTATTTCTGTAGATCAGGTATACGATGCAATGAAAAGGGGAATTTGCCCAAAAACCTCTCTGCCAAATCCTAAAAAGACCTATGAATTATTTAGAGAGTACGCATCAAAGGGTATAGATTTTATATTTTATTCTATTTCATCAAAAATTTCTGGCACTTTTCAAAATGCATCCCTAATTATAGAAGAGCTTAAAAAGGAATTTCCAAAAGTAAAAATGGAGGCAGTTGATACCTTGGCAGGTTCCATCGGAGCAGGTCTTATTGCTTTACAGGGGGCTAAATTAGCTGAAAGGGGCATAAGCTTTGAAAATATATTAAAAATATCAAAGGACTGCATTAAACATATAGAACACATATTTACTATAGACGATTTAAATTGGCTGCTTAAAGGCGGGAGGATTAAAAAAACCAGTGCTATAATAGGAAGTGCTTTAAATATAAAGCCCATATTGGATGTTAAAAATGGAGAAATGAGGGTTATAAAGAAAATAAGGGGAAGGAAGAAGGCAATACAGGCTATAGTAGATATTTTAGAGGAAAGAATAAAAAACTTTCCCAACCAGATAATTGGCATAGCCCATGCAGATGATTTTCAATCTGCCCTGGAAGTTAAGGACATGATAATTGAAAAATTAGGTAAAAATACAAATATAATAATTGAAAAAATAGGAAGTGTTCTAGGTTCCCATTTAGGAATTGGTGGCGTTGGAATATTTTTCTTTAATCAGGAGCCTATTGAATATATAAATGAGCTATAAAAGAGTTCTTGCAAGCTAAGAACTCTTTTATAATTCATCCTTTTAATAAAGCCTTTTAATTATTCCACAAGCAATTCTCTTTCCTGAATTTCCAGAAGGCTGGCTTCTATAATCATCAGGATTTTGATGAATGATTACAGCTCTACCAATTATATCCTTTGGTTTAAACTTATCAGTAAAAAAACACATCTTGGCATATCCATTGTTAGAAAAAATAACGGGAAAATCACCTGCATGGTTTCCATGGGGCTGGTTTGTTGGATTGTAATGTTCTCCTGCAGATAAAAAGGGCTGGTCAGGGTCTGTTATTTCACATAAGCCATATTCATGAATATGGAATCCAAAGGGACCAATTGGATCTAATCCATCCTTGGCTGGTTCATAATTTGGTAGCCCCCACAGTTCAACATATACTTCGGTGCCACCTGGTACATCGTCAAAAAAAATATTCCCATATATATTTGGGGCCAAATGGCTTCCATATATTTTTGCATAAGCAGTTATTTTATCATAATAGTGCATAACCTATCCTCCCTTCATATATATATTATGCTAGTATGTGTAAAATGTTCATATACTTATTCATACCTGTTCCCAACAGTTAGTATATATTAGTATAGGTTATTGGGAACAGGGGGAGACTTGTGGCATTAAACATTGATTTTGTAACTGCCTTAGTTAAACTATTAGATAAGAATTATTTCAATGAAAAGACATTTAATATATTTATATCAACAAAGGCCGCTAAAGCCTTTATAGAACATGAAAATATAATGGGAAGAAGGGTAAGTATAAGGGATATAAGGGAAGAGTTAAAAAGGCTTTTTAAATATCAATATTATGAGGATAGATTTAATTTTTATATATTAAAAAACAATTTAGAAAGTCTGAAAAGGGATATAGATTATATTCAAAACAATGGTGAAGAAATAGTTAAAGATGCCTTAAATAGGATTTATAAGATGGTATCAGAAAATGTGGAAATAATAACAAATATATACCTTTATGCCGGAGGCCCAGACGGAGGTTTTACAGTTAGCAGAAAAGAGGTATATATAAATATTTTAAATTTCCTAGGCAACAGGGAGGAGCTGATTAAATTACTTAGCCATGAACTATATCATAGCAGAAAAATACCCTTGATATATAAGGCAAGATTTAATACCCGGCTGGTCTTTGCAAGAAAAAGATATGCCTATGGAATATTAGCAAGAATAATAGAAGAAGGTATTGCCTGCTTAATTCAACATGGTCCTATCCTTTTTAAAGATGATGTATCAGGAAGTTTAACCAGAAGAAACCTATCCCTGTCTAAATCCCATTTTAAAATGCTGAATGAAACGCTTGAAAATATTAAGTTTGGTAATTTCCATAAAGTTAAGATTAACAGCTTAAATATATATGCCATTGGATATACAATAGCCGTTACCATATATAATCATAAAGGAACAAATTTATTGGACCAATGGACTTTAACTTTAAACTTTAAAAATATAATTAAGGAATATATGGAACTATGTAAAAGTAATAAAGGCCTTCCTAAAATTGATGGTGGCGCAATAAACTGGATACTACAATAGTTATTTTTAAATAGATGAAATTTATGGTATAATTTTTGCACAAGGATTGGGGTGGTAAAATGATAAGTTTTATACATACTGGTGATTTGCATTTAGGCTTGCAATTTAAAAGTATGAGATTTGATTCCAATGAACGAAGATTTGAACTATGGCATACCTTTGAGAGGATAGTCCATAAAGCAATGGAGGAGAAAGTAGACTTTCTATTTATTGCAGGCGATTTGTATGAAGAAAGCTATTTTACCTATAAGGATATAAAAAGGGTGAAAGATATTCTTTCTAAGGCTGAAGCTGTGCAAATTTTAATAGCTGCAGGCAATCATGATACCTTAAATAAAAACTCCCTGTACTATTCAGTAGAATGGCCGGATAATGTAACCATATTTGGTACAGAAGGAATAGAAAAAAAGGAATTCCCCCATAAAAATACAGCAGTTTATGGATACAGCTGGCCTAAGGGGGAGAGTGATGAAGACCCATTTAAATGCTTTGAAGGAATTGATAAGGGGAAGACAAACATACTACTTATCCATGGTGATGCCATAACAAAGGATGAAAAATACCTTCCTTTGGATGGTGAATATTTACAAAGCCTAGGCTTTGACTATATTGCCTTAGGTCATATACACCAGCCTGCTATAATATCGGAAAACATGGTCTACTGTGGTAGTCCGGAACCTTTAAGTTTTAAGGAAAGTGGAGATCATGGAATAATTAAGGGTTACATAGAAAATAAAAATACTAATATTGACTTTATCCCCTTTAGTAGCAGGACTTTTTTGGAAAAGACCATAGAACTGGACGGGAGTCTTGGATATGCTCAAATATTAGATAAAATGAGAAGTTTGGGCACTAAGGATGAACTTGGCAGAAATTTTTATAAGGTAACCCTAAGGGGCCTTGTTAGCCCAGAAGAAAAAATTATAGCTTCTGATATGGAAAAAGAATTAAGCAATGATTTTTACTATATAGAAATAATTGATGAAACTAAAGTGGATTATGATCTGGATGTTTTGGAAAGGGAAAATAGGGACAATATAATAGGCTTCTTCATAAGGGAGATGAAAAAGAAGGATTTGGAAGACCAAATAAATAGACAAGCCCTTTACTTAGGATTGGAGGCTTTAATGAAAGGCAGGGTGGGACTATGAAATTAAGGGAATTAAACTTAATATCCTTTGGAAAGTTCAAAAATACCATATTTAAGTTAGAAGATGGATTGAATATCCTGTATGGGGGCAATGAATCAGGCAAGACTACAATACATAGCTTTATAGAAGGGATGTTTTATGGGTTTCAAAAACCTCATGTAAGGTATAGAAGGAGTTTTTTTGGAGAAAAGGATAAATATGCACCTTGGCATGGGGACAAGTATGCAGGAATTTTAACATTTGAAAAGGATGATAAAAGGTATAGAATAGAAAGGGATTTTAAAGAAGACAAGTTTAAAGTGTATGATGATTTAACAGGAAAGGATATTACAGATGATATAGATAATGGACAAAAGGTTAAAATCCATCTGCCCGGCCTTCATTTTTTTGATTTTAACTGTCTTGTATATAGGAATACTGTATCCATAAGACAGCTGGAAAATAGAGTAGATGAGGACCTGGCAAAGGAAGTAAAGGACAAGCTGGCCAATATAGCTACTACTTTAGATGATGAAATATCTGTAAAAAATGCCCTTGAAGAATTAGATAATCAATTAGATAAAATAGGTAGCCAAAGAGCCCATAAGCAACCTTATGCCAGGGCCAAAAATAAGCTGGAAGAGTTAAAAGAAAGACAAAAACAAGTCCTTGTGAAAAAGAAAGAGTATGATGTCTTATATGAAGATTTTTTAAAATTAAAGGAAGAGATTGAAAAAAGCAGGGAAGAAGTAGAAGAACTTAAGAGTTTACTGGAAAAAGCAAATATGCTGAAACTTAAAAAGACCTATGAGGAGGCTTTAAATTTACAAAAAAGTATAGAAGATATGGATAAAAAGATAAAAGATTTAGAAGCCTATTCAAACATAAGTGAAGAGGATTACCATAATTCTCTACAGTTTCAGGGAGAATTAGCGGCTTTAAAGGGAAAAATAGATAATATTCATGAAAGGATTAGTGCCATTAACCAAAAGATAGAAGAATTAAATAAAGATATAAGTGGGGAAAATGAAGATTATATAAATGAAATATATAAGGATTATGCAAGGTATAATGGGTTGGAAGAGGAAAAAAGCAAGCTTTTAATGGATAGTGAAGAAAACAGAATTGAGATTTTAAATTCAGAACTAAAAAGGGCTTTGGAAAAAGTCAAAAAGACCAAGATGCAAGGTATTTTCTTTTCCATATTAGCAGTTTTATCTCTAGCTTTAATTTTTGTAAATAAATTCTTTTTAATAAGTGCCCTTATATCTGGTATATTAACAATGTATTCATTACTATCCAACAAAAATATGAAGGAGGAAATCAAGTCCTTAAATGAAAGCATAAATGGACTTAAATCTAAGGAAGAGGAAAGAAAAAGAAATATTGATCAAATTATTCAGTATCAGGAAAGTATTATCAGCAAGTATAATTTATTATCAAAATCTGAATTTTTCATGCTATATGAGGAAATCAGGTTTAAACAGGCAAGTATAAAGGACCTTTCAAGGCAGATAGAGGAGCTTGTTTTGGAAAGGAGCAATTTAAGAGAAAAATTAGAAAAAGGGGAAGCTGCAAGAGAGAGACTGGAAAAGAGCTTAAGTGAAATACTTGCTAGAAATGGTTTAAATAACTTAGAGGATTTTAAGGAAGCTTTGGACAATAAAATTAAGTACGATAAGCTTAAGGGAGAAAGGGATAACAAGATTGAATTATTACAAAGGGTTTTAGGTAATACTAGCCTGGAGGAATTGGAAACCAAAGCAGTGGAAATAAAAGAGGATATGGTACTAGATAGGGATATAGATGAAATAGAAATGGAATTAAAAAACAGGGAAGAACATTTAAATAACTTGAAAAATGAATATTCCAGGCTAGAAGCTAAACTGGATACTTTAAATAACTACATTAAGGAGCTATTAGATATAGAAGAGGAAATTAAAAGAACTGAACTTGAAATAGAGTCAATGGATAAGAAAAAGGAGGCAATAAATATAGCTAAGGAGGTAATCATTAAAATATCTGAGGAAATACATAAAGAATTTGCACCAAAGATAAACAAGGATATAAGCCATTTAATTAGCAATATCACAGATGGCAAATATACCAATGTAAGAATAGATGAAAATTTAGATATTACAGTAGAAAATCCACAGTCAAAGGAGATAATACCTTTAAATAATTTAAGTGGAGGCACCATAGATCAAATGTATTTTGCACTAAGATTTAGCCTTATAAAGTCTATAAAGGAGGGAAATTTACCCCTTATACTGGACGATTGTTTTATACAATATGATAATGACCGTTTAAAGAATATATTGAAGTTTCTACATAAAGCAAGTAAAGAAACACAAATACTTCTTTTTACCTGTCAGGAAAGAGAGATGAAAATACTTGATGAACTAAATTTGAAGTACAATTTAATAAAAATAGCTTAAAGTATTACTTTAACCTTAAGTAAACTGTAAAATAAGCTATTTATTACTTAATGTTAAAGCTTAACTTTAATAGGAGTGGTGTATTTGATATATGCAATAGGTGATTTACACTTGGATTATACTAAGAACAAGGCAATGGATATATTTGGACAAAATTGGATCAATCATGAGGAAAAAATATTCAAAAACTGGTTGGAAATAGTCAAAGAAGATGATTTGGTCCTGCTACCTGGAGATATTTCCTGGGCATTAAAATTAGATGAGGCTTACAAGGACCTAAAAAGGATTAATGAGCTTCCAGGACATAAAATTATAAGTAAGGGGAATCATGATTACTGGTGGCAGGGACCAAAAAAGTTAAAAAGTTTGGGTTTGGATAAAATTTCCTTTATTCAAAATAATAGTTTCATATATAATAATAGTGTTAATAATAGTGTTGCTATTTTTGGGACGAGAGGGTGGCTTTCTAGGGATTGGGATGGCTTTACTGAAAAAGATGAGAAGATTTTTAATAGGGAACTAAACAGGCTTAAACTATCATTAACAAGTTTAAGTCAAGATGTGGAGATAAAAATAGCAATGCTTCATTATCCTCCATTTAATACAGATTCAAGTCCCAATGAGTTTGTAGACCTATTGGCTGAGCATAAGATAGATATATGTGTATATGGTCATTTACATGCAGAAGGTCATAGGTTTGTGGTTGAGGAGGAGATAGCAGGTATTAAATTTTACTGTGTATCATGTGATTACATTGATTTTAAGCCTAGAAAGATACTGTAAAGGAGGATGCTTATATGCCTATGAAGATAATTGTAAAAAAAGATTATGATTCCATGAGTAAGGAAGCGGCTAATATTGTTAGGAAGGAAATGGAAAAGAAGGAGGATCTTGTATTAGGTCTAGCTACCGGCTCTACTCCAATTGGTATGTATAAAGAGTTGATTAGAATGCATAAGGAGGAAGGTTTAGATTTTTCTAAAGTAGTTTCATTTAATTTAGATGAATATATAGGCATAGATTATGACAATCCAAATAGTTATCACTATTATATGAAGGAAAATCTATTTGACCATATAAATATACCTAGTGAACATACCTTTATACCAGATGGAAATAGTGACAATCTGGAAGAAAGCTGCAGAATGTATGATAGGCTAATTGAGGTAAAGGGAGGAATAGATCTACAAATACTAGGAATTGGAGCCAATGGCCATATAGGATTTAATGAGCCAGCAGAGGAGTTAAACTATGGGACTACTGTAGTTGATTTGGATGAAAGAACAATTAAAGATAATGCAAGATTTTTCAATTCAATTGATGAAGTTCCAAGAAAGGCCATAACCATGGGAATTGGAACCATTATGAAGGCCAAAAAGATAATACTTTTAGCTAATGGAAAAAACAAGGCAGAAGCTATATCTAAGTTAGTCAAGGGAACAAAAATTACTACAAAGGTTCCAGCAACCCTACTACTTTTACATCCTGATGTTACAGTTATAGTAGATGAAGAAGCCTATGGTTTAGGCCATTAGGAGGATACACATGTCAAAGGAAATAGAGGTAAAGGTTTTAGGTGTAAGCCTTATGGAAATGGAAAATAAATTAAAAGAACTAGGTGCCGAATTAGTAGCAGAAGAATACCAGATAAATACAGTTATAGATACAAAGGACAGGTATATAGAAAAGCATTTGAACAGCTATTTAAGAATAAGGGAGACAAGCAATTTGCTTACAGGCAAAAGGACTATAAAGCTTACACTAAAAAAGAATATAGGAAAGGAAAAGGCAAGGGAAAACATAGAGATTACTACAGCCATTGACGATAAAAAGGCTATGCTGGAAATACTAAAAAACCTGCAATTTAATGTAGTTCAGGAAGGCTATAAAAAGAGAAAAACATATGTATATGAGAATATAAGATTTGATCTTGATAAGTGGGATGAAAATACCTACCCTTATGAGTATATGGAAATAGAGGTAAAAAAGGAAGAAGATTTGGATAAGGCAATTGAACTACTTGATATAAATAAGGAGCAGATATCAACTAAATCAATAATGGAATTAAGGGAGGAAGAAGATAAAAAGTGCACTTTATAAGGTGCACTTTTTTCTTTTTTATTTGTAACCTAAATATATAAGTTGAATAAGATATATTAAAGTAATTTTTATAAGGGGGGTAATTATGGATACCTCATCTAAATATAGGTATTGGGATGATACAATAATACTCCTGTTATTTTTAATTCTACTCCTTGTTAATGGCAAACATAAAAAGAAATTTGAAGAAGAAATACTACTAATACTATTAATATTTTTACTATTTGAAGGTTATTAAACACAGTAGCTAACTACTGTGTTTTTTCTCTGTCCCTAAAGAGGAAGGTAATGGAATACAGTCCTGCTAAGCCTACTAAGCCATATACTATCCTACTTAAGGCAGCACTTTGACCTCCAAATATGGCTGCCACCAAGTCAAATTGGAAAAGACCAATCAGACCCCAATTTAAGGCTCCAATTATAACTAATACTAATGCTAAAGTATCCATTTACTCAACTCCTTTCATGCTTAGTTTAACTAAAAATCAAATTAATATTCAAAAAATACGGTAACCAAATTAGCATAAAAAACATAGTATGAAATGAGAAAAAAATAAGGGGGTTTTTATTATGGTAGATGAAATAAGAGTAGGAGATAATAGAAAGGAAAGAGGCATATTTGGATTTGGTTCAGATGATGATAGCTTACTATTCTTCTTTTTATTGCTAGTTTTATTATTTAACGATGGCTCCTGGTTCAAAAAAGGTGACGATGCATTGTTATTCTTCTTCCTCTTATTAGTTATATTCTTTACAAATGGTTACTATTAATCCCGTATTTATACGGGATTTTTACTGCTTTAAAATTGGACAAGCCATTAAACCAAGACACATTTTTATAAAAAAATTAAAAAAAATATAAAATAGTATAGCACATTAAAATAATTATGCTATAATATATATATAAAAATCATGAAACAGGAGGGCTAACATGAAGAAGTACAACTATATTAAATGGTTTGATGAAATAAATAAGCAGGATATACCACTTGTAGGAGGCAAAGGGGCTAATTTAGGAGAGTTAACACAAAATGGACTGGAAGTACCTCCAGGATTTTGTGTAACAGCCGGAGCCTATAGCTATTTCATAGAGGCTTCTAATTTAAATGGATTAATAGAGGAGAAAATTAAAAATTTAGATGTAGAGGATTCAGCTGCTCTACAAAAAACAAGTAGTGAAATTAGAGAATTAATTGTATCTCAGCCGGTACCAGAGGATTTAAAGAATGAAATTAAGAGGGCTTATGAAGAGTTTAATGAAAAAATTGGTATTGATGATGTTGAAGTAGCTGTAAGAAGTTCAGCTACAGCAGAAGACCTGCCTGAAGCATCCTTTGCAGGGCAGCAGGACACATACTTACACATAAGGGGATTTGATGAATTATTAAACCATATTAGAAAATGTTGGGCATCCCTATGGACAGCAAGAGCCATTTATTATAGACAAAATCAAAACTTTAATCACTTTGAAGTTTCCTTAAGCGTTGTTGTACAGAAGATGGTTAATAGTGAAAAGTCAGGTGTAATGTTTACTGCAAACCCTATAACTAATGATACTAATGAGATTATGATAAATTCCAGCTGGGGATTAGGAGAAGCAGTAGTATCAGGAGCAGTTACTCCTGATGAGTTTATTGTGAACAAGACCACAAAAGAGATAATAGAAAAGCATATTGCTGAAAAAACTGTAATGGTTGTGAAAAAGGATGAAGGAGTAGGAACTGTAGAAATTGATGTTAAGGATTATCTTGGATATGAATATGTAAATAAAGAAAGCTTAAGGGAAGATGAGGTACTTAAATTAGCTGAATATGGAATGAAGATTGAAAAAGTATATGGCAGCCCACAGGATATAGAATGGGGATTTGATAAGGATACTAAGGAGTTGTATATATTACAGTCTAGACCAATCACTACCATGGAAGGAGAGAAGGAAGTGGAAAAGAAGGTTGAAGTTAAAGAGCTGAAGGCTTTAGTTAGAGGATTGGCTGCTTCACCTGGTATAGGAACAGGTAGGGTTAAAATTATAAATGACATTTCAGAAATAGCAAGGGTAGAAGAGGGAGATATACTGGTAACTGTTATGACAAACCCAGATATGGTTCCTGCCATGAGAAGGGCCAATGCAGTAGTAACTGATGAAGGTGGAAGAACCTGCCATGCTGCAATAGTATCCAGGGAGCTGGGAATACCATGTATTGTGGGTGCAAAAGAAGCAACTGCTGTACTTAAGGAAGGGATGGAAGTTACAGTTGATGCTAAAAGAGGGGTAGTTTATGAAGGTATAGTTTTACAGGAAGAAGAGGAGGCAAGAGCTGCAGGAAGTAGTATTTCTGTACAACAAGGCCTTTTAAGTGAAGATCTGGTACATCAATTGGCACCAATCACTGCAACTAAAATATATATGAATTTAGGGGAACCAAATATAATTGGCAGATATAAAAATCTTCCCTTTGAAGGAATTGGGCTAATGAGAACAGAGTTCATATTTACTAACATGATTGGTGCTCATCCAATGTATCTGGTAAAAACAGGTCAGGGGAAATTAATGGTAGATAAATTAGCGGAAGGTATAACAATTGTAGCCCAAGAAATTTATCCAAGACCAGTAGTAGTTAGAATGTCAGACTTTAGAACCAACGAGTTTAGAGGCTTAAAAGGCGGAGATGAAGTAGAGCCAATAGAAGCAAACCCAATGATTGGTTGGAGAGGTGTTTCAAGATATATTTCACCTGAATATGAAGAAGGATTTAGACTAGAATGTAAAGCCATGAGAAAGGTAAGGGAAGAATATGGCCTAGACAATGTTTGGGCAATGCTACCCTTTGTAAGGACTACCTGGGAGCTTGAAAAGGTTAAGGAAATAATGGCAGAAGAAGGCTTAGTGCAAGATAAAGGATTTAAGATTTGGATCATGGCAGAAGTACCAGCAGTAGTATTCCAGGCAGAAGAATTTGCCAAATTAGTAGATGGATTTAGTATTGGAAGCAATGACTTGACACAACTTATAATGGGAGCAGACAGGGATTCTGGAATATTAAACAATATGGGATATTTTGATGAAAGAAATGAAGCAGTTAAAAGGGCTATATCTACTCTAATTAAGGCTGCACATAAACATGGAAAGACGGTATCCATATGTGGTCAAGGGCCATCCCAATATCCAGAATTTGCTGAATTCCTGGTACAAGAAGGAATAGATAGTATTAGTGTAAATCCAGACACTGTAGCATATACTAGAAGGTTAGTTGCGTCAGTAGAGCAAAGAATGATTTTAAATAAGATAAGGGGTATATAGGATTATATATAGTGTAAAAATATAGCATTGAGTTTTCTCAATGCTATATTTTTTAGGCCTAACAATATTCAAAATATTGAAATAATTGAATTGTCATGATATTATCAATATAATAGATGTATAGGGCTTTGAACATAAATTGTAATTAGTTAAGAAAGGAAGTGATTAAGCTTGAAGAGAGATTTATTTGTGTCCT
>Ga0209537_1002426_pt1 | contig 18654 bp, 17 predicted proteins | sample BioPla4DNA1_FD_187698 | JGI IMG/M metagenome (GOLD analysis project Ga0209537, IMG submission 187698) | Biogas fermentation microbial communities from Germany - Plant 4 DNA1 (SPAdes) (version 2) | ecosystem: Engineered > Bioreactor > Anaerobic > Digestate | place: Bielefeld, North... | reverse complement strand
TCTTTATCAGTAGTGGCAATAAATCCAATTCCTGTTGATCTACCTATGGGTTCTTTTTCATTATAATCTTCATATATAATAGGCTTTGAGTCTAAATACTCCTTTAAATAAAATTCTAACTGAGTATCATCTTCCGTTTCATATTCAATAATGGCAAGATTTTTACCTCTTGGACAATAATCCTTTATTGCATTTATCAAATCATCTAATACTCTTTCCCTTTCTTCAATATTCTCTATATTTTTAACCATTTTTTCAATATCTTCATAAGGATCATATGAAGTAAGCTCATTAATATAAAAGCAACCTTCCTTTCCTAGCTCCTTGTCATAATATATAATTTTCTTGCCCATGTCCTGCTTTCCCATATGAGCTTTAAAGGAATGTAGTATTGGCACTTGTCTAGTATCTTGACCAATATATAATAATATGGATAAGTCTTTAGTAGTATCTATAACAGGTACATAATCTCCTTCTTTTTGTCTAAACTCAGTAATAACAAGATTTTCCAATTCTACATTATCCCATTCTTCAGGAATCAAGCCTAGCTCAACAAAATGGAGTAGTTTTACTATAGCTTCCCAATTGTTTTCATGAACATAATGATTGAAAGATGTGTCAAATTCAACAATATTGCCCTGTATCTCCATTTGATTTAGAAAAAAATTATGATCCCTATTACTAGATTCAATATGGCGTAGCATTTCATCTCTTTTTGTTTCGACTTCTACTTCATATAATTCTTCATGCAAATCTCTTTTTCTCATAACCCATAATGAACAAGTATCATTTTCTTTTGTTAAACTTAACAGCAAGACATCTTTACCCCGTACATTTAAAGTCCTGTTAATTATATACTCTTCATCTGGATGAAACAGAAATTCTTTTAACAATCCTAAATACATCTATCTCACTCTCCACTTAATTTAGCTGATAGTTAACCACTTGAGAAGTAAACATCTTATAATACTCTCCCTTTTTATCCATCAACTCTTGATGACTTCCATACTCCTTCAACCCCTCTTTATCGAAAAAAGCTATGGCATCACAAAACTTGGTGCTGGCTAATCTGTGGGAAATATATACAGCAGTTTTACCCTTAGTTAGCTCACTAAAGTTTTCGTATATTTCAGCCTCTGCTAAAGCATCTAAAGCAGCTGTTGGTTCATCCATTATTACCATATTCCCATCTTTATATAGGGCCCTTGCAATGGCTAGTTTTTGACTTTCCCCACCTGAAAACTCTACACCCTTTTCATCTATTATCTTTAACATGATTTGAGATAAGCCTTTTTTAAAACCCCTTACCTTATTTCCTAATCCTACCCTATCTAGGACATCCCATACCCTGTCTCTATCTATGTTAGAAGATTTGCAGGCTACATTTTCCTCTATAGTATAGGCCAATATATTTACTTCTTGAAATAATACTGAAAACATGGAATAGAGTTCCTTTCTGTCGAATTCACCTATTGGTATGCCGTTAATTAAGATTTCCCCTTCATCTACCTTATACAAGCCTGTAATTAACTTCACTAAGGTGGATTTGCCTGCCCCATTAACACCTACAATGGCCAGTCTTTGGCCCTTTGGAATAGTTAAGTTTAGGTTTTTGAATATATATTTATCAGTCCTTGGATATTTAAAGCTTACATTGCGAAACTCGATTTCCAAAGTATCATTTTCTATGGCTTTTTTATTCCCACTCTTATCTCCTAAATCCTTTTCTAAAAATACAAATAAATCATGGGCATAGGCTAATTCCCGGTATATAAAGGACAGGTCTTCCCCTAATATGTTTAATGAAAAGGATAGTTGTAGAATTAAAGTTAGATACATGGAAAAATCTGCAATAGTCATGCCATGGACAACTTTAGAAATTAGGATTCCATATAATAAGCCATCGCTTACCAACAAGGCTAAAAGACCAAGGAAACCTAAGATAAATTCCTTGTTAGCAATAAACTTTTTTAGAACTATAAATTTATCAATCTCAGCTTTATAATTTGCTAAGATCCTATCTTTTAGATTATATATCCTAATGTCCTTTCCATAGCCAAAGTCGTAAGTAGTATTATAATAATACCCTTTCTTTCTTTCCTGTTTTTGAATATCAGCTTTCATTTCATATTCATAGGAATGAACCTTCCTCTTCAGCCATATGCCAATACCAAGCTTAAATAAAAGGCCAAGAAGAATCCAGATGCTAACTGATCCTATCCAAACAGATAGAATAATAACTGTTAAAATTACAGCAGGTAGTGAGAATAGTTTATGATATACACCTTCTACACCAGATTCGTTTGTGTTACAAGATTCTAGAGCCCTACCGTTTTCTGCCAAAAACATAGGGTCTTCCATATATTTATAATCCAAATTAACTAGTTTAGCGAAAATGTCCCTTAAATAGTTCAGCCTGAGATAGGAGATTTTCGTATAGCATGTTTCATTTACATAAGTCCTTATAAATCCAACAATGGAAGAGCCTACGAAATACCCTAACACTATATAGACAATATGTGTTATTCTTGCATCTTCCCCTAGCATCAACTCCATAATTAATAGCTTAGGCAACAATATGGAGAAGAAAGGAAAAATGGTTTCTGTCAAAGTATATATAGAAAAATAAAAATATAGTTTTGAATTTTGCCTGGTAACATTGCTTAATAGTTTTTTGATGGTTTTAAGAAATGGATATTTTAGCTGTTTTTCCACTAAAATCTAACCCCCTTAAGTTTTCATCACCTAAATGCTCAATAGTTTTCCCTATTTCCCTTAATTTGTCTTTGTTTACTTCATAGTATATTTTCTTAGCAGTATCCGATTCTACGATTATATTTACTATTTGAGAATTTAAAAGTATATTAATATGGTGAGATATGGTGGCTGGAGTTAAATCCAATTCATCAGCCAATTCTTGTATATACATAGGCCTAACACTGATTCTATTAATTATTCCCAATCTGGTAGGGTCTCCTAGGGCCTTTAAGCTAGATACAAGTTCTGCACCTTGAAAGCCCTTTTCTTCCTTCCATTTTTTGAAATAGTAAATATAGATCCCAATGGTAACTAACAAGTTTTCCTTATGATGCCTCATGTTTATTCCGCCAAAGGGAAAAACAGTGAAAATTATCTTTTTGTCTGCCTCCATATTTAATTTCATAGTGACCATTCTTTCTAATAAGGATTCAAGGCCTTCTAGTTTTTTAAATTCCATAATAGATTTGTTATATTGATCTTGGATTAGATAAAAATTTCTCTGCAAAATTGGAGCCACCTCTTCAGTAAAAGTTTCTATCTCCTTCACAAGCTCATACCTGTTTTGATAGATAGAAATATAAAACATCTTCTCCCCATCTGGGATTTCCACACCTTCCAATACTTGAACTAAATCAGACAATGAATTAATTTTACTTTCTTTCTCTAGCCCTTCTACTTTACTTATTCTGTTTAACATATAACTTCCTACTAACTCATCTACATTTTCATTTGTTAAGGGTCTTTTATACCTCTGTTCCATGTCTAGTATTAGGATAATGCCTAAATCCAAGTCATCCTTTTCCAATTTCTTTTCCATTTGGAAAATCTTATTTAAGGTTGGGTATTTTTCATATCTTGGCAAGACTTCCTCTACTAGTCTTTCCTTTAAAAGAGTATAAGGCTCAAAAAAACTTTCAAACTCCTTTTTTGTTTTGCCAAAGACCTCATGATTTTCAATTATGTTCTCTATCTTATTTGTCATGGCTTCCACAATAAAGCCCATTGCTTCTATATTCCAATTAGGGTTGGGGTCAATTATATATTTCTTATCCATACTACAACCTCCCATTATTATTTATATCATTATATGATTATATTAGATAGTTGTCAACTATATTATATGTTTATCTAAATTTATTTATGATATTTTTACTTCCTTGATATTTATTATAGGAGTTTAAAGAAGTAAATTAAAAATTTCTAAAAAAAACCATTGACATAAATAAAAAAAAGTATTAATATAAGTTTTAATATTTTAAAAAAGCATTGATGGAGAGAAAGATATCCCTCCTTAATTACAGAGAGTTGGGTTAGGTGAGAGCCAACATTAAGAGGATATGTAATATTCACTCCTGAGCTGATTCGTTTAAAGTAGCTACAAGTAGACGAATCCGAAGGCCCATCGTTACAGGGGATAGGACTGTTAGGTCTGATTGAGTGATGACGTTTTTGTCATAATTAGGGTGGTACCGCGGAAATTAATCTTTCGTCCCTATAAGTATAGCTATTAGAGCTAAATTTATAGGAACGAAAGATTTTTTTATGACCTAAAGTTGACCTAACCCTAATTTAACTTAGCATTCAATCTAAACCAATTACCTATACCAACAAATTTATTAAAATTTTAAGGAGGAAAACCAAATGAAAAAGAAGATTGTAAAACTAGTTTCTTTATTAATGACAAGTATGGTGATGCTGGCTGGATGTAGTTCAAGTAACAATAGTGACAAAGGTGCGTCTGCGTCAGGTGAAGATGTATACAGGATAGGTATCAGTCAATTGGCTGAACACCCTGCTCTAGACGATGCTCGTCGTGGATTCGAAGATGGCTTAAAGGAACTTGGTGTTAAAGTAGAAATCGATTACCAAAATGCCCAAGGAGATATTCCAACTTCTTTAAGTATTGCACAAAAGTTTGCAAGGGATGAAGTAGATTTAATATACGCCATAGCTACTCCTGCTGCCCAATCTGCTAAGCAGGCTACAACTGATATCCCTATACTATTCAGTGCTGTTACAGATCCTGTAAAATCTGAAATAGTTGAAGATTGGAATAATGTAGGTGGAAATATAACTGGTACATCTGACAAGGCACCTGTAGAGACTCAATTAAAAATGTTCAAGGAAATAGATCCTAGCATTGAAACCATAGGTATCTTATACAATACCAATGAGGCCAATTCTGAAGCTCAAATAGAAGAAGTTAAGGAACTTGCTCCTAATGAAGGCCTAGAAATAGTAACAGTGGGAGTAAACAATATAAACGATCTTCCACAAGCAATAGATTCATTATTTAAAAAAGTTGATGCTCTATACTGCTTATCCGATAACATGATAGCATCATCAGTAGAATTAGTAACTAAAAAATTAATCGATTATAAAATGGTCTCTGTATCTGCAGAGGAAAGTCAAGTAAAAGGTGGAATTCTAATAACTAACGGCCTTAGCTATTATGAGCTAGGTAAGCAAACTGCTAAAATGGCTAAGGAGATTTTAGTAGATGGAAAAGATATTTCAACTATACCAGTTGGATTAGCAGAAAAAACTATAACTACAGTTAATGAAAAAACCCTAAAGGCTTTAGGTTTAGATGAAAACTTACAAATATTTAAGGATGCTGTAAAGGTAGGTAATTAAGATAAAACTAAATATTGTAGCTATACTTACCAAGTATTAGTGGTACCCCCTATTTTTTTCCTTCAGAAAATTTTTAAAAAAACTATTGACATTAACAATTTAACGTGCTAATATATGCAGTAATATTATAAAGGCTCTGAAGGAGAGAAAGATATCAGTCCTTAATTACAGAGAGTTGGGTTAGGTGAAAGCCAACATTAAGGCGGTATGTAATATACACTCCTGAGCTGATTTGCTAAACGATTAATCCTATGTTAATCCAGTAGGCAAATCCGAAGGCCCATCGTTACAGGGGATAGGACTGTTAGGTCTGATTGAGTGATGACGTTTTTGTCATAATTAGGGTGGTACCGCGGAATAAATCTTTCGTCCCTATAAGTATAGCTATTAGCTAAATTTATAGGAACGAAAGATTTTTTTATGACCTAAAGTTGACCTAACCCAATTTGCGAAGCAAATTGTAGGTAGGTCATTCGCAACGAGAACCGAATTTGCACGACCGAAGGGAGTAAGCAAATTCGTGCTTCGAGACTGCGCCCATGCGATTGAACACTAGAATACATTTTAAACCGCCTCTCCATTCCGAATTTGAAGAAGTATAGCCACACGCAAAAAATTAGAGCTGCAATCTCGCTGCGCTCGGTAAGTGCAGCTCTAATCGAATTTTTTACTTAGTGGATACTTCTTATCAAATTCTCCAAAGTCGAGTCTTGTTTAAAATGTATTCTTCACAGTGTATCTTCACCCTAGTTTAGCCTAGGCATTCAATCTATCTAATTCTCCTGTACTAATAAAAATAAAAGGAGGATATTGAAATGAAAAAGAAGATTGTAAAATTAGTTTCTTTATTAATGGTAAGTATGGTGATTTTTGCTGGTTGTAGTTCAAGTGGTAGCAACGAAAACACAGTTACAGCAAATGATAAAGTGTTCAAAGTAGGTATTAGTCAATTGGCTGAACACCCTGCTTTAGACGATGCCCGTCGTGGATTTGAAGATGGCTTAAAAGAACTTGGTGTAAATGTAGAAATAGATTACCAAAATGCCCAAGGAGATATTCCAACATCTCTAAGTATTGCACAGAAGTTTGCAAGGGATGAAGTAGATTTAATATATGCCATAGCTACTCCTGCTGCCCAATCTGCTAAGCAAGCTACTGGTGATATACCGATAATATTCAGTGCTGTTACAGACCCTGTAGAGGCAGAGCTAGTAGCTTCTATGGAAAAGCCTGGAGCAAATGTTACAGGTACTTCAGATTTAAGTCCAATGGATAGACAATTACAACTATTTAAGGACCTAGATGAATCAATAGAAAAAGTAGGAATTATCTTTAATACAAATGAAGCCAATTCCCAAATACAGGTACAATTGGCTGAAGAAATTGGTGCTAACATTGGTTTAGAGATTGTATCCGTTGGTATATCCACTATAAATGATATTCCTCAGGCCCTAGATTCTTTAGTTAAAAAAGTAGATGGTATCTATACTATTACAGATAACATGGTTGCATCTGCCATATACCTAGTATCTGAAAAAGCCTTAGAAAATAAGATGATTACAGTGGCAGGTGAAGATTCCCATGTAAAAGCTGGTATCTTAATTACAGATGGTATTAGCTACTACGAACTGGGCAAGCAATCAGCCCAAATGGCTAAGGAAATATTAGTAGATGGTAAACTACCTGCTGATATTCCTTCTGAAACAGCTAAAAACACTACAAAGGTATTTAATGAAGATACACTAAATGCATTAGGCTTAGATAAGAATCATCCTGTATTTAAGGATGCTGTAAAAATTGAAGATTAATACAACTTAAGTTTAGAATGGTGGGATAAATATGACATTATTAATGACTTCTATTGAACAGGGGCTAATCTTTGCAGTACTGGCCATAGGAGTATTTATAACTTATAAGCTACTTGATGTTGCAGACTTATCTGTAGAAGGTACATTTCCCTTTGGTGCCTTTGTATTTGCCAAATTTATTTCTATGGGAGTTAATCCCTTAATAAGTACCTTAATGGCTTTCTTATTTGGTACCCTGGCTGGACTATTAACCTCTATAATGTTTACAAAACTAAAAATTAAGCCCTTATTATCAGGGATCTTGACCATGACCATCTTATACTCTATCAATTTAAGAATAAATGGTAAGTCTAATATTCCCCTATTTAGCTACGGTTCCATATATGACCTAGGCCTTACCATATTGATATTAGCTATTATAGTATTGTCTATAAAAGTTATAATGGACCTTTTTTTAAAAACAGAAATAGGCTATCTATTAACTGCAACAGGAGATAATGAGGCCTTAGTTAAATCCTTAGGTGAAAATAGCAACAAATACAAGATAATGGGGTTAATGATATCTAATGGACTAGTTGCTTTAAGTGGAGCCTTAATGGCTCAATACCAAGGCTTTGCTGATATCACCATGGGTAGCTCCATCATAGTTGTAGCCCTTGCTTCCATAATCATAGGAGATACTATTAAAAAGAATTCCAATTTTATTAAAGGCACTACTAGGGCCATTATAGGAGCAGTTATATATAAGATCATCGGTGGAGTTGCCATAGATTTGGGTCTAAATCCAAATGACCTTAAGGCCATAAACGCAATAATCGTTATAGCATTTATTTCTTACAACAACTTTGCCATAGATATCTTTAGTATATTTAGAAAGAAGGAGGGAAAAGAAAGTGTTGAAAATAGTAAACCTATCAAAGAGTTTTAACAAAAATACAGATAATGAGATAAATATCTTTAGGAATTTCAACCTAAGAATAGAAAAAAATAAATGTACTGCCATAATAGGGCCTAATGGCTGTGGTAAATCTACCCTCCTTAATATCATTGGTGGAAGCATACCTTCAGATAAAGGTGAAATAATTCTAAATAACCAGGATATTACACAATTAAAAGAAGAAAAAAGAGCTGCTAATATTGGTAGGGTATATCAAAATCCCTCCATGGGTGTTTCTCCCTCCCTTACTATTTTAGAGAATATGGCTTTGGCAGATAAAAAAGGAGAAAAGTTCTCTTTGAAAAAGTTGATTAAGAAGAATAATATAGATAAGTATGTAAGTCTTTTAAAGGAGTTAGATCTAGGCCTTGAAAACAAATTAAATACCCAAGTAAAGTTTTTATCCGGTGGTCAAAGGCAGGCCCTATCCTTGGTCATGGCAACTATGAAATATCCTGACTTACTATTACTTGATGAGCATACTGCTGCCTTGGACCCTAAAACATCAAATCTAATTATGAGAAAGACTAAGGAGTTAATTGAGAAATACTCCATAACTACCATAATGATCTCTCATAATATGAGAGATGCAATAGAGTATTCTGACAGGATAATAATGCTAGATAAAGGACGAGTTGTATTTGATAAGCCTAGCAGGGATGTAACGGAAGAAGAATTGATCAATATATACAGAGAAAAACTTGTACAAATTGTAGCATAAGTATAGGCAGATAGAAATCTATCTGCCTATTTATTATACACTGCCAGCCATGTAACTTTCAGCACTTTCCATGGCTTTTTCATATATTTCTTCTGGATATCCCAGATATTTTAAAATGGCTATGGCATTTCTTGTAGTACATGGCCCATGTCTTAATATATAGTCAAATTTAATATCATTTTCCTCTATGAGCTCCCTAAAATGATAATTTTTATATCTTTCATTGACTAAATTTGTTAGTTCTAAATCATGGGTTGCAGCTACTACACAGCAATTTCTTTCAATCATATAGTTAAGTGCTTCCTTTGCTGCACTTATCCTTTCTGCTGTATTGGTACCCCTAAATATTTCATCTAAAATACACAAAACTGGCTGTTCAGGGCTCAAAGAATCCAAGATCCTCCTAAGTGACTTGGCTTCAGCCATAAAATAGCTGTCCCCCTCCACTATACTATCTGTAGTTCCTATGGAAGTTAGAAGTTTAAAATAACTTGAAGTAAAGTTTTTTGCTAAGGCTATATATAAGGTCTGAGACAAAATTGAATTTATGCCTATGGTCCTTAAAAATGTAGATTTGCCTGAAGCATTTGAACCTGTGACTAAGGCCCCCATATTATTTAATTCGAAGGAATATGGCACTGGATCCTCTATAAGAGGATGATAAATTTCTTCAGCCATTATATAGGTTTTATTCCTATCCTCTATTAAATTTGGTTCTGTATAATATCTTAGCCCATCCCTATAGGATGCTATTGAAATATAAGCATCAATCTTTCCTATTAGAATATAAATTTGGTAAAAATCTTCCTTATGCTTATTCAATAAATCTACAGTTTTATAAAATATCTTAGGTTCTCTTAATAAAAGCATATTGTAGTATTGTGCAAGCATTTCCTTTTCAGACCCTGAAGATTCACTGAAACTAAGTTTTCTTATGTTTTTCCTTACCCTATCTACCCTTTTTAGCATGTCTTTTAACTTATCTTGACCCATATCAATACCTTTTACATCTTGTCTACTTATCATTTGGGCAGCTTTTAATAGCTTGCCCAAATATGCAAAGGTCTCCATTTCTGCGTATATTTTCTTCTTGTTAAGATTATAAAGCCATGTATTAAAAACTATGGAGCTTAAAAAAATCAATATTGCCTTAGGCATATCTATAAATAACACCACTATTACTACTAATGGTAAATACGAGAAAAATTTATATATTTGAGAATATGAAGTATCAACATTTATGCCATTTTTAAAATAATTGAATATATCTTTACCTTCGTCCTTACCTAATAGATAAAGTGGAAATTGTATTTCTTGGGAAATATCCTTATTGTTTAAAAACTCATTAATGACTTTATTTCTATTTTCTAGTATATTTTTATTAAAAACTGGCTTTCGAAGCATATTATAAAGATACTGCATACCTGGTAAGGATTTAGTATGGTCTATTTTACTAAAAACTGGATCCATATTTAAATCCTTCCAAGTAAGATCATCTATATGAAAGTCCCTATCTTCACTTTCCATTAGAAAATCAAATAATTTTCTTATGTTATTAAAATCTCGCTTTTCCTTATGTTCCTTACCCCATTGTTCTTTGATTTTTGATTTATAGATCTTGTATATACTATTATTTTTATATTTGTGGAAGGCAAAGAGTAAACCTAGAGATAAGACAGTTATGCCAAAATAACCATAGTTTAGCTCTATTCCCAAAGCAATCCCGCCTAAAATCCCAAAAAAGAGCAAAAATTCAATAGCATAATCTCTCATCTGATTAGGATTATAATCCAATGTATCATCCCCTTTTAACCTTAATACTTCCCCTTTTCATTTTATTCGTGAATATCTGCTTCTCCTTTAAGTTCATTTATAGCCAATGTTAATCTAATATAATTTATGAGCAATAATACTTCCACCAGGCCTATTATTATCAGCATAGGTATACTATTTTTTGATAGTAGGTTGACCTCGTATAGAGTCCACTTGAAAATTGGAGTAAAGTCTAACATGCTAGCTAAAAACATAATGGCCATAAAGAGCATCATTGTGATTATAGGTTTTCTCATGGTCTTTAAAGCCCTAATCTTATCTTCCACATTGGTATAAATCTGAAATGGGTTCCCGTCATTTTCTTTCTCCAAGATTAAAAACTCCCTATTTATCATTCCACTAGAAGTAGCAATTTTAGCTCCTTTATCTGCATAGGGTCTCCATCTTACACTTCCTATAGATACCTTACCAATATTTGCTGGCTTTTCCATATACCTAATATTTGATTCCTCTAGGAATCTTTCATACTCCCTTAAGTCATCATAGGATTTATTTGCTACATAATCTACGTTATAAACATATTTACTCCTTTCGCATTCTTCAAAATAATAAAATATTTTCCCTACTTTAACTAGCCTATATCCTTCTCTAGACATTTTGTTCAACCATGCTGTTAAAGCCTGTATAGGACTTAGAAATAATTTAAATTTTCTTATCATGATTTTCGCCCCTTTCCTCTAAGATCTCAACACCAATTTCATAAATCTCTTTTAGTCTTCGTAGTTCCTCTTTTACTCGTATCTTCCCTTCATCAGTAATTACATAATCCTTTTTCCTTTCCTCAGGGTCAACTTCACAAGGCTTTATCCATCCTTTTTTGTGTAAATTATTTATCGCCCCATAAAGGGTTCCTGGCCCAAAAACAACCCTTCCCTTAGTCTTTTCTTCTACAAATTGCATAACTCCATAGCCATGGTTAGGCTTAAACATAGCCAACAATATTAAATATGCAGTTTCTGTTAATGGTTCATATTTTTTATCCATCTTCTTTCTCCTATTTCTTTTTTTATATTATATCTTAATTATATCGTGTCACGTAGTACGTGTCAAGTAGTAATTAGGTACAAAAAAAGTTATTTCTGTGTAGAAATAACTTTTTTAATTATGTACTCCTTACCATCTTCTTCTCCTAGTATAGCCATGCTTGGCACTCATATAGATTAGTATTAGAATTGCTGTAGGTATGTTATATATAGTAAAAGTAGCAAAGCCCACTGCCAAGGTTTGTCCAAAGCTTTCCATAGACTCAACCCTAAAAGCTGAAATTATGGAATTTATAAAGGATATTCCTGGCAGAATCAATCCCGTTATTTTTTTCTTTCCCTTTGCCAAGTATGCTTGTAAAAAAAGAGCTCCTATTATGGCAGCTGCAACAACTAATGGATTCTCCAACATTGATTTCCCCCTTATCTTAAGCTAGTCTATTTTTTCTATTATCTACTATATTATCACAGTATAATTTTATTGACAATTCAAATCTAAATCTCAGTATTGCTAATAAAAAAGGCAGATAATACTATCTGCCTTATATGGTCCATTCTCCATGGACTATGGCTACTAAATACCACTCACCGTCTTCTTGTTCAAATATTAGTTTTAAGCTTCTCCAATCCATTCCTTCATATTTAGGATCAAGTCCCTTAAAATGAAGCTCTATAAAATGACTATCTGGATAAACTTCCTTAGAATTATCTATGGCATTTCCATAACTCACAGCCACATTATTACCTATGACTTGAGGATTAGCGAAGTCTGCATCATAGATAAATCTTTCATAATACTCATTGAAATTTAGTTCAATGGGGTCTCCTGTACCATCATAATGGCCCCATAAATATACTTGTTCATCATCTACAAGGCCTTTCACTTCTTCTACAGTAAATACTTTGCTTGTTTCAGTATCAATATAATCATAAGGACTAAATCTTAGCCCTTTACTTGGATGTACAAAGGTGGACAACTTATTAAAATCCTTATCCTTAATGGAATTTATAATCTCTACCACCCTAAACAATAAATTATCTGTTCTTCCTTGATGGGAACCATCTAGTTGGGATTTAAGGTCATCTATCTCCTCTTCTAACTCAGCAATCCTTTTATCCTTTGCCTCTAGTCTGCCTTGAATATCCCCATTTGTCCCATTATTAGGTCCACATCCAGATAGTACAATCCCAAAAACTAGTATTAAAGACATTATTAGTATTAATTTCCTTTTCATATTACCCTAACCTCTCAAACTTTATTATATTTTCATACTTATAGTATATGCAAAAAAGAATTCTATATCCTATTATTAATGTTTAATTAAGCCCTTATTATAGGCATCTTCTATCATGTGTTCTACAAAGTTCCATAATTCATTTGAGGCCTCTTTGAGAGGTGCAATTCTTTTATATATATCTTCCTTAGCTACATTGAATTTTTGCCAAGTTCCACCATTGTTATAATAGTTATTTAACATAGGTTGAAGCCTATCCATTGAAGCTGCAAATAATGCTTCTGGAGTTTTCTGTTCTTCAAACTCATCCCAAAGGGCTCTTAATTCTTTCCCCTTGTCTTGGTCAAGCATACCAAAGATTTTGTCAGCAGCTATTAGTTCTCTCTCTCTTTTACTTTCATTGCCTTTCTTGTCATAACAGAAAGTATCCCCTGCATAAATTTCAACAAGATCATGAACTAATAACATCTTTATCACTTTACATAGGTCTATTTTTTCATTGGAATACTCCCCCAAAACCATGGCCATAACTGCTATATGCCATGAATGTTGGGCATCATCTTCTCTTTGGTCTTTTCCTATTAAGCTGGTTTGCCTAATAATTGATTTCATCTTATCTAATTCTACTATAAACTCTATATCCTTCAATAATCGCTCCTTGAACAAATAAATCATCTCCCAATTAATCTATTACTATATTGTTTCTTCCTGTTTCCTTAGCATTATACAATCTTTTATCGGCTAATTCTACTATAGATTGTACTGTCATTTCATCATCATTTAATTCCATAGCATGGGCTATACCACAGCTAAAGGTAATATTAAGTTTTTCGTCTCCATATTTAAAACTATAATTATTAATGCTTTCCAAGATTCTTTCCAATGTCTTTGAGGCAGTTACCTTGTCGCAATTATGGAATAGGATTATAAATTCCTCTCCCCCATATCTGCCCATGGTATCGTAGGCCCTAATATTACATGCCACCATTTCTGCAAACTCTTTAAGTACAAAATCTCCTACTTGGTGTCCATAAGTATCATTGATCTTCTTAAAATGATCAAGGTCTAGAATGGCTAAAGAAAAGTTGCTTCTCTCCCTCTTATACAACTCTATGTTTTGGTATAACCGCTCAAATACATATCCCCTGTTATAAACATTAGTCAAGGGGTCCCTTATTGAGGTCTGCTTCAATTTCTCCTCTAAGTATTTTCTCGTAGTAATATCCTGTTTTATACCTAGGAAATTAGTAATCTTACCTTCATTATCTATTATAGGACTAATCCTTGCTTCTTCATAATAGATGCTCTCATCTTTTCTTTTGTTGATCAATTCCCCTTCCCAAGGTTTTCCTCTTGTAATAGTACCCCACAATTCTTCAAATACTTCATCTGGGGTCAATCCACTCTTAAGTATTCTTGGATTCTTACCTTTCACCTCTTGAAAAGTATAGCCTGTAGTCTTTTCAAAGGCTGGGTTTACATATTGTATATTGCCATCTACATCTGTAATTAAGATGGATACTGCTGTTTGCTCAATTGCAATCTTTATTATATTATCTAAACTCCCATTGAGGTCATCTTTAGTATTGTGTTCGTCGATTAAATAATCTTTATTCATTTTATCCCTTCTCACAATAAATTTGTCTAATTCTGTCTAACATATTCTAATTATATACTATTTACTTACCCATTTACAAATAAAAAGCCCTAAATAAGTTTAGAGCTTTTGTAATCTTATACGGATTTTAATAATTCTTTTACATAGGTTGGTAGCATGAAGGCACCTTTATGAATTTCTGAATTATAGTATTTTGTATAAAGTCCAAGTTTTTCCCATTCTTCTTTTTTATGGTCCTTAATGGGATGGAATTTCTTTGAGGCAAATCCAAATAGCCAATGTCCCGATGAATAAGTTGGCATATGAAATTGATAAACTTCACAAATTTCAAATATCTTCTTTAATTTGCCATGGGCCTTCAACATTTCTGTCCTATATTCTTCAAAGTATGGACTTTCGTGTTGGTTTATTAATATACCATTTTCATTTAAAGCTTTATAACAGTTTTTATAAAAGTCAGTAGTAAATAGCCCTTCTCCAGGACCAATTGGATCAGTTGAATCTACTATTATTAAATCATAAAAATTTTCTTTATCCTTAACAAAGTTTACTCCATCCTCAAAGAAAAGGCTTACCCTTTCATCATCTAGTTTTGAAGATGTTAAGGGCAAGTATTTTTGACATAGCCTAACTACCCTTTCGTCTATTTCTACCATATGGATTAGTTCTATACCCTTATATCTAGTTAGTTCTCTTACAGTACCCCCATCTCCTCCACCAATGACTAATACCTTTTTTATTTGGGGATTTACTGCCATAGGCACATGTACTATCATATCATGATAAATGAATTCATCCTTTTCATTTACCATAATAGCCCCATCTAGGGTAAAAAATATTCCAAAATCATAGGATTCAAAAAAGTCAATTTTCTGAAAGGGAGTCATTTCCGAATATATGTGTTTTTTTACCTTAATAGATAGGTTGCAAGTATCAGTATTTTTTTCATTAAACCATAGTTCCATCTAGCCACCACCTGCGCCTTCCGTAGTTTTTTGGAAATTACGTCCATAATATATTTCATGCATTTCCTTATATAGTTTATCTAATATTGTCTTTCTTTCTTCTTCACTTAAGTCTTCAGCCCTCATTTCAAATAGATAATTATTTAAGTCTAATTCTTTCAATATCATCTTTGTATGGAAAATGTTTTCTTGATATACATTAACATCGATACTATTATACAAGCTTAGATTCTTGGGTGAAATGAAATCTTGAATAGAGTTGATTTTATGATCTTTAAAATACTTGTTTCCATCTATATCTCTGGTAAATCCTCTAATTCTATAATCACAAATTATAATATCGGAGTCGAAGTTTTCAATTAAATAATTAAGAGCTTTTAGGGGAGATATTTCTCCACAGGTAGATACATCTATATCTACCCTGAATGTCATTATTCCTCTATCGGGATGAGCTTCAGGATAGGTATGAACCGTTATATGACTTTTATCCAAATGACCTACTATATGATTTGGTGTTGGAATTGTTTCTCCTATATTCCCTAAGTTACAGGATGGGTCTACGCATACTACTGGAACTGCTTCTTCAGATATAAGTAGGGTAACGCTTGCACCCTGTGGTTCATAATCTTGCTTAGCAATGTTCAATACATTGGCACCTATTATATTAGTAATCTCTACTAATATTTCAGTTAGTCTAGTTGAATTATATTGTTCATCAATATATTCAATATAGCCTTTTTTATCCTCTGGCGTCACTGCATAACATACATCATAGATATTAAAACTAAGCGTTTTTGTCAGATTATTAAACCCATATAACTTTATTTTTTCCATTTTCTACCTCTCTTCTTTTATATATTTTGTCCTATTTATTTTACTTTATCTAACCCATAATGTCCAGACTTTTTAGATATCTCCATTACTTATACTCATAATACTACAAAGTTTAATAAAAAAACTACAAGCTTAAAGTAAATTATTGTAAACATATATTATTTTGGTTCTATTTTGAAAATAATGGAACTGGCCATAAGAATATTTCATCTCCCAGTTTAAAAAACTATACATTAATGATATATTAATTTATTCCTTTGGAGGTTCCTATGAAAAATTTTAAATATAATCTCTTACCTGTGATTTTAGCTGTTTTTTTATCTACTAAATCCTACGGAGCAAGTGAACTACCACATAATAAAAGCTTAAATAAGAAAGATGATGAATTAGAGCTTATTATAAACAAGATAAACGACAGGTATGATATGCCAGAAGTATCAGGCCAGGTATATAATATGCCCTGGAGAAATGATAAGGATTTTTTAAAAGCTAAGGAGAAATATAATACCCATACCTTAATTGCTGGATTTTGTGCAGTTCTTAAGGACCCTTTGCCCGGAGAAGAATATAATGTTAATCTAGCTAGCAAAAAGATTAAAGGCTATGTAATTAAACCTTCAAAAATTTTTTCTCAAAACTCCTCTATAGGACCCTACACTAAGCTTCGAGGATTTAAAGAAGGTGCATCCTATATTGGAGATAATATTATAATGACAGAAGGTGGCGGTGTCTGTAAAATTGCCACAACCTTATATAATTTAGCTGCACTATCTAATCTGGAAATCGTTGAAAGACATAACCACTCCATGCCTGTTAACTATGTACCTTATGGCCAAGATGCTACCGTTGCATATGGGGTAAAGGATTTAAGATTTAAAAATACTACAGACAGTCCAATATTAATATGGTCAGAAATGATTGGCAATAGATTATACATGGGATTTTATGGCACAGAGAAACCACCTAAAGTAGTATGGAACCATGAGATCAGCAACACAGTTGAGCCTTCTATTAAATATATTAAGAATGAAGACTTAGAGCCTGGTGAATTCCGTACCATATTGGAAGGCATGAAGGGTGCAACTGTCAAGTCTACAGTTACTATAACCTTTAGGGACGGCCATTATATTATTAAAAATATGGGCACCAGCTATTATAGGCCATTACCTAAGGTAATTGAAGTTAACTAACTTATATACCTATATTTTGGGAAGGAGTGAGATAGTGAAAAAAGATAATAGAAGTTTAGACCCTAACCCACGTTATAAAAACAAAGTAGGTAGCTATAAAAACCACAAAGACCCTAATTTTGGAAATTCTCCAACTGATATATATTATAAGATCGAAAGAAAAATACCCGGATCTAACGTATCGATCCCTACCTACGATGCAGTAGTAGAAGCTAAAAAATGGGTAGACGATATAAATAGGAAATAAGCTTTATGATATTATAGTTTCAAAGATACTTCCAAGTAGACTATCTAACTAAAATTTGATTATCTATTTGGAAGTATTTTTTTGTAAATTTTTTCCTTGACTATGAACATTAGTTCTGATATTATTGAATTAAACAAACGTTCTTTTGTCGGAGGTGTTTTTGTGAGCAACAGAATAATATTTCATATAGATGTGAACTCCGCCTATCTTTCCTGGGAGGCAGTCTACAGGCTACAACATGGGGCAAAAATAGATCTAAGAGAGATTCCATCTATAGTTGGAGGTGATAGCAAAAAGAGGCATGGTATTGTCTTGGCAAAATCAATACCGGCTAAAAAATATAATATATTAACTGGGGAAACTGTTTATTCAGCCTTACAAAAATGTCCCAATTTAGTAATAGTACCTCCCAACTTTGAAAGGTATTTAATTGCTAGCAATGCTTTAATAGAACTATTAAGAGAGTATTCTTCAAAAATACAAAGATACTCTATTGATGAAGCCTTTTTAGATTATACTGATGGAGATAAGCCCTGGCAAGAGGCAGCCTATGAAATAAAGGAAAGGGTAAAAAATGAGCTCGGATTCACAGTAAATATAGGAATTGGCCCTAATAAATTACTGGCTAAGATGGCCTCAGATTTTAAAAAGCCCGATATGATACATACCCTATTTAAAGATGAAATAAAGGATAAGATGTGGCCCCTGCCAGTAGAAGAACTTTTTATGGTAGGGTCTAGAACTAAGGTAAAACTAAATAAAAGGGGGATTTTTACCATTGGTGACCTAGCTAATCTGGATAGGGATTATATATATTCATGGTTAAAAAAACCAGGCCTCCTCATATGGGAATATGCCAATGGAATAGATAATTCAAAGGTAAGAA
>Ga0209537_1002420_pt1 | contig 18689 bp, 32 predicted proteins | sample BioPla4DNA1_FD_187698 | JGI IMG/M metagenome (GOLD analysis project Ga0209537, IMG submission 187698) | Biogas fermentation microbial communities from Germany - Plant 4 DNA1 (SPAdes) (version 2) | ecosystem: Engineered > Bioreactor > Anaerobic > Digestate | place: Bielefeld, North... | reverse complement strand
TTATCGAAGTGAAAGCGGTGAGGGGAATGAATATATACCGACAAGTTTTGAAGGAATACCTTATAAAGCAAGCGGCGTTGAGGCCCGCGTCAGCCTTTGTTGGTGGCAGAGTGAAAACCATAAAAGGGATGGGAATTAACGCTGGAGTCGGCGTGAGCTTGGGAGACGCCTCTGTTACGCCATTTTTTTCTGTAAGTAAGAAATTAACAGATGATTGGCAGGTGAGCGCAGGTGCCGGCGTAGGGAGAAGGCGAAGACCTCGTCCCTTCGTTGCCGCCACCCGCACCCTTGGTCAAGATAAGCGTTGGTCGGTTACCGCTGGTGGGAGCGCTTTGAGAATTGGGAAAGCAACCCCTTACCTCGGAGTGAGTCGTGTTTTTGGCAAAGGGAACGTAAAACCCGTATTAGGTGTCGCAATTACACCCTGGGGCATCATTCCGAGAGTTGGGCTAAGCCGGGGTTCGGCTCCGAAGCCGATTATTTTATAGGCTAAAAAAAGAGGGAAGCCCCTCTTTTTTTATGCATCTGTTCTTGGGTCGGAAGAAACGCAATGTTCTTCCTCGTCTTTCCCCCAAAGGATGCCCCACCATTGCTTCATGTCTTCGCAAAAACCACCTTTAACAAACATGGCTAGAATCCCTACAAATAGCAGACTCATAATGATGACTTGAATTGTCATTGCGTTCATGATTTTTCCCCCTTTCGCTTTACTTATCTTATACCACGTTTTTGGCAAATAATGCTATTTCCCTGGGGGACACTACATATGATCTTCAAACCAAGAGCGAGACTCTCTCTTCCAGCGTTCGTAATCTGCGGCGTCAAAATGTCGGAGGAGTCCTTCGATCGTACTTTTTAAATCTTCCTTGCTAGGCAGAATCTCTGAAACATAATCTCCTAACTTGGGGTGTTCTAAAAACACGTACACGGTTCCGGCACGCCCGAGCACTTCAAAGCCCAACCTGGCGCCGGACTGCTTGATCTGGTTATATCCACTTTCGCATTCAGGGTCTACATTCATGGTTACGGTTCTCGTGCGCCCAAACGGGCGCACATATTCAGTGAGTTCAATTTGAATTTCTTTCACGGTTTTTCCCCTCCATGTATTGAATCGCAGTTCGTTCCATTCCGCTAAGGCTGTCTCCTAAAATCTTGCCAGCCACCGCTTCTACTTTGTAGCGTTCATCTCCCACTTTGGTCCTAGCGGCAGCGGTAAAGGCGTTGATGATGTCATACTTGGAAAACACATGCATCGATGAAGTTCTGGATTGGTAGTGGAGCTGTGCTACCGCCTCTTCCGTGGTGGCTTTGTCTAAGTGGTTCTTTTCAGAATAGGCCTTCACAATTTCTTCGCCATGCTCTGTGACCTCTCCCATGGTTTGCTCGAACTTAAACAGGGAATATTCAAGATCGTTCTTAGCGCTCCTTAGAACCCTGCCCACTTTTTCTTCGAAAGACTCCAAAAGGCCAGCCCCTCTGTGTGCTTGCCGGAATCGATCCCCACTGGTGAGTCCTACCATTCCGTTGGTGCAAACCAAACGCCATAGCATTAGTTCGACAGTGGCGGACCGTTTCCCTATCTCCGAATTCGAAATGTGAATTCCTCCGAAGATATTGTCTCGTTCGCCCGAACGGATGGCTCCGGTATCTACTTTCACATCTGGCAAAACTAGTCTAACGTGAAATCCGCTGTCGTCCCCTACGGAAGACATGGTGATTTCAAATCCTTGGCCCTCGATGTTCTCGAGTAAGGCGTTTAAAATGTGACGATTGTCTAAAATGGAGTAACTGGTGCTTAAAATGGCCCGAACTTTGTCGCCTTTCATACGCAAAAACCACGTCTGATCGGAACGCTCTTCCAGCCAATGGTTCACATGTGGGGCTAACAGTTCGGCTGGGCAACGCTTGGCGTAGTGGACAGGGATTCCGAGACGACCATAGAGTTGAGCTTCAGCATGACCAGTAAGATTCATTCTTCTTCCGTCCACAAGGAGTTCCCCGAAATCATTTTGGCGAATCCGCGAGACCTTTACTTCTTCGTCCCATTTTCCGAAATCGTCATGACGAATCATGTCCGACAATTCTTCTAACGTTGTGACCATCCTCATCTTTTTTCCTCCAATCGTTTTAGAACTTCCTTTATTTACTCTCCGTTTTTCCCCAGACACGATTCCCGTTGTACAAAATGCTCGCCTTAATATCGTGTTCATCAATGGCAGCTTGGATTGTCAGGCGGTCTTTTTCCTCGTCTCCGGTAAGAGGAAGTTTGGAGAGTATTGCTTCGGCGCGAGACCTTTCTTCCGATGTTGTACTAACGATGCTAATTTTCAATCCGCTCGCCTCCTTAGTGCCTTAGTAACCTCAGGTTCGGTTTGGAGTTCTGGGCCGATTGCTGCATTTGCCCCTCTATAGCTCTTCTTTGGAACTCTCGCCCTGTGGGTACATAAATAAGTTCGTCTGTTTCGGGATCGATGGCCCATACGTCTTTTTCGGGATCGTAATTGTAATCCCTGGCTTTTGCTAGAGATTCCCACATGGAAAACACTTCTTCGAACAGGGCACTGATAGCAGGTTCGTACTTTTCCTCCACCTTGGCAAAGGCCTCATTAATTTCCTTCTTCAATTCGGCTTCTCTCTCCATCAGCTTTTCCAATCTCTGCTTCTCATCTTCTGTCAGTTTTCCTAACCTAATCGGCAAAGGTCTTCCCTGCGGACCTAAAATTACCCCCATCTTTTTCTTCCCCCTAACGAATGGTTACTTCGTTTTCTCGAGACTCTTGCGGTTCGCAAGCTGGATGGTAAAACTCCCTCCCCTCTTCTTTTACGACCACGACGCAAGGTTGCCCATCTTTGATGGGTTTCTTGCACGCGGTACATATATAGCTGACGCCTTTTAAAACGTGGCAGTGTCTTGACATCAAACGATCCTCCTTTCTATTTTTCTTGCTTTCAGCTTCTTCATAGATGCGGCCACAAAGTCCGCATCTTCTTTGTTCAACGACCCAACCTCTTCTTGCAAAAACACCAGACCGAACCCGAGCTTCAGTAGTTCAATTTTGGCCTTCTCACTCTTGCAAACAAAGATGTGGTCACTCACTTTGTCAGACCACATAACAAAAAACTGGTTGTCGGCTTTTAGGGCAGGATCCATCACCAGCCCCGTGTGTTTGGTCATGAGGTTAATCATGTATAGATCGCCCCGGCGTTCTTCTGGCGGTTCGAACATCTTCTCTTTTGACGAGAGAAAAGTTCGAATCTCTTCGGACGCCTCTTTCATCCTGTTATGGAAAAGAAGCTTGATGTTGTCCGGCATAAAAGTTAACTCTTTTCTCCCCACAACAAGCAAACCATAAAAGTTACGCACAAGAAACGGGAAGTACATCCCAAAGACGTGGCGATAAAATCTGGCCACATCTCTGGTGCCCAGGAGAACCAGAGGGTCTTGGCCCAAAATCCAAGCCATTTTAGGTTTCACAACTGCCAGTTCATTAATCAACAAGTCTGCATATACACTAATCGGCTTGGTTGGGTTGCGATCTTTAATTACTGGCGTTACGTAAAAAAGGTCGGTTGCCAGTTCGTACTGTTCACAAACTTGTTCCAAGTACTTACTGTGTGGAAAGAATTTCTTCTTTCCCGGTTCCCCGTAAACAACAACAATAGGGGCGTCGGTTTTGCCGACGCCCCCTTTTGCATCACAATCTTTGAAAATGCTGTTTAATACTTCGGACGAGTCATTCATCAAAAAGACCCTCCTCTTCTTCGCCAAATGCGTCTCTCTCCGGATAGTTCAGGTCTTCAAACTCTTCTGGTTTGGCAATGTTCTCTTTACACATCAAGCACATATCGTTCAGCTTATCGAAGGCCCTGTTGTGCACATAGTAATTACACTCCATGCAGAAAGAGTAGCCCCAATCCTTATAATGGACCATAAATAGATCCATGGCGGGTTTGCCAAGCTCCTTGCGTATATCTGCGAGGGCCACAACGGACCTGCCTTTTAACCACCGCAAAATTGTCTTTTCCATCAATCGTCCTCCTCATCTTGAACGTACATAACAAGAAAGACGTCGGAGGCGCTTCCCATTCCGTTCGTTAAATAGCAACCCTTTTCTTGTGCTGCCCGTTCTGCTTTTTCCCACCAAATTTGATCCATTTCCGCTTCAAAGTCGGTCACGTTAGAACGCGCAAATGGAGTATAGTACTTGCCGCTAGGAAGGAGTTCGAAAACCGTCCCAATATAAAGCATGCGTACGGGTCGGCCGAGTTCATCCTGCTCGACTTCTTGTTGAAGTAGCTCTTGATACAAAAAATCGAAGTCCAAATCGACTTCGATTTCGGGTTCCAGCACTCTGGCATCGGTGGAAGTTAAATCGTTTTTTGTGAAGGTTTGAAACTCGAAGATGTTTTCCCCGTAGTCTTCTTCTGGATCGTAGAGCCAGGGTTCATTCTTTCGAATATATGCTTCCAGGGCTTCTATTCCTTCTTGCAGCACATTCCCCGGACGAAGCCCGCTCGATGTAGTCATAGCGAAAAAGACATACGGTGCGTACGGTGCCTTGGAAAATCGGTAGTCAATTTTGACACCATGCCAATCATCATCCAATAGCTTTACAACTTCTGCACTTGTAATCACGCTTCCGTCGTCGTTCAAAATGACATCGCATTCTTTTAGATGTTCTACAACGCCCTTGTCTGTATGCATGGCGTAACCTCCTTAGTTTTATTTTTATTATCGATCTTATACCATGTTTTCTTCTGAAATTTCCGGGAACACTTGCGCCCAATCCACCGGGATTTTTAAAACCATGTTTCCAAACAGGTCTTGGTTTTTGTTAGGCTGCAAAAGAACGTAGTTATACTTCTTGGCAAACTCAAAAATATCAAAAAGCACCTTGCAATCTTGCTTGCAATAAGCAACGACCTCGTCTCGTTTGCCCTCTTGCCACATCTTTGGAACGAGCTCTCCGGAGATCCCTGCGGTTTTCCCTTCTCCTATTGTAGTTTTTGCCAACTCGTCCAGTCCGGTAACGAACTTAATGCCGGTTCTGGCAACTAGATCATCATACATATCGAAGCGTTTTATCAAGAAGTCTTGATCTTTACCTGCGTGGGCGGTAATAAATTTATCATCAAACGCGATGTTGTTAAAGCCGACGACAAGATCGCACGAATTAAGCTTTTGAGCAAACTGGTCCACGTCCAAATATGCGTGCGAGACTTCCGTGGTAAGTCTCCATTCACCTTCCTCTGCCGAGTACACGGCTACATGGACACAACCGCAGGCAAATTTCATGTTCTTATGATTGTTCCAACCGACAACTTTGGGATCTGTGCTAGTTTCTGTGTCATAAAAGCCGATGATGAAGGTTTTCTTAGCCAAATCTACATCCCTTTCCATAAAGAAGGAACCTACTAGCCTTCCTTCTCATAATTAAGTATTTCTCTTTCCACCTGGCTGAATGTAACTCGGTCCGCCAATTCGCTGTCCACCTCCTCCCACAGTTCTTCCAATGCGGCACAAACAGCTTGTGGACAACACGAATCAGCAATCAAGATTGCTTTCTTAACATACTTAGCTAATTCGCCAGGTTTCAGTTTCAATAGTCCCACCCCTTGGTTATGTGAAAATTTCACGTTTTCTTATAGTATAGGGGGTTCGGGTTATTTTTACAAATTCCTGCAAAAGCAAAAAAAGAAGCAGAACATTTATTCTGCTTCTTGAGGGACTTGTTCCGGCTTGCCGGCGTAACTACACGTTACGCACTTTGGAACAGACACTTCGACACGGTTTTCAACAAGTACAACTTCACCGTTGCCATCTAGGTATTCTAGAGTTACGACTTCCCTCACCCAGCGTGAAGAGTGACACACCGGACAACGCTCCATGAGTTTAGATCCCTCCCATCGTTCGCTTTACGCCCCCTGCATAAGTGTACCTAAGTGGTTGTCCTTTTTTGTGCAGTTCATCCAACTTTGTCGGCCCCATGTTGTATGCCTCCAGCGCATGTGTATAGTTGCCGTGATATCGCACGATGAGTTGCTTTAGATAATGCGCTCCAGCAATGATGGATTCTGTCGGGTTGTACAAAGAGCTGGCTCCGTTCCACTCAAAACCAAGCTCTGTCCAAATGGCTCTGCCGGTTCCCAATGTGAACTGCGCTACACCTCTAGCGACAGGGTTTCCGTTTTCATCTCTAGAGGTGGCGAGTGGGTCGAATCTGGATTCCGTCCAATCCTTCGCCACAAGCAATTTGACTTCGATGTCGTACAAACGAGCGGCATGAATGTACGCTTTGGCCATTTCGCTTGCTAGCTCTTTGCCCACGCGGTCGTTAGACTTACAGATGAACGCTGCTATCTCTTTTTCCGCTCTTTGATCCAGCAGTTCTTGAAAAGGTTTTGGTTCAGGTCGTTTCGGAGCAGGTACGGACTCTACCCGCCCTAATTCCTTTTGAGGTAAAGATTCAACCTTTTGGGATGTTATGAACAAAAATACCAGAGCAATCGCCAAAATGATGATTGCTACAACTCTCCCGATCCATATACCAAAACGAGTGTGCCGGTATCTCTTTCTTTCCAAACGTCTCTCTTTGTACGTTGACATTGTTCTCCCTCCTTGTCTACTATTCTTATACCACAAAGGCACACCCCTGTCATTGTAAGAAAGGGCGGAAAACCGCCCTTCTTACCTTTGAAGCAATTTCCCGTTTTGCATCTCTAGGGAGTTCCCGAAATAGAGTGACATGGAGTTAAAACAGGATGTTGCACACACGATTTCTTTTTCTTTGGCCACCTCTTCAATAATTTGAGCAAACTCTCTCTGACCATTTTCGTCCAGCCCATACACCTCGTCTAGCCAAAGTGTACCAATGTGTATGCCTGTTAGGTCGGAAAAGGCGTTGCTAAGGGCAAGAGCTAAGGCCACATTCACTCTGGTTCGCTCGCCCCCTGAGAGGGTCAAGAATTTGCGTTCCTGACCAAGGGCGTTGTCGATGATTGCCAAGTCGATTGTGTCTCTACCGGTGTCTGTCTTATCATTGAAAATTACACTAAACTTGGATTGAGTCAGTCTATCCAGCTGACGGTTGGTTTCTGATTCAACCACCCGGATCCACTTTTGAATGATTTTTCTCGGGGCTCCACCTTTGCCGTAAATGACGCGAAGTTTCTGGTGTGTATCCACCTCTGGCTCCAGAGAAGCGATGGTGATTTTTGCTTGCTCCATTCGTTCGGATTGGTATTTGAAAGATTTGTCCTTCGATTCCATGTCATAAAGAGCTTTACGAACGAATTCGATCTCGGATTGAATGGCTTCTAGTTCTCGTTCAGCCTCTGCAACGCTCGTAACTCGTTCTGGCTTTTCTGGTTCCGAAAGAGAACGCTTCTCTATCAGCCTCTTGTACGTTTCGTCGGGGGAGATTGTCTTGTCGAAGGGATAGTTTTCGATAAAGTCTTTCTTTTCCTGGTAAGCCTTTGTTTCTTCTTCCAGTTTATCGAGGGCGGCCTCTTTGTCCCGCAGTGCTTGGCGCATGTTAGCTATATTCCCTTGTAATTTTGTTAAGGCAACAATCTGCGACTGCTGGTTTCGCTGTGCCGAACGAAGTTTTTCGGTATTTAGTTTGAGGTTTTCGATGTCTTTCAACTTTTGGGCAATGGCGTTCCCTTGGCTTGTTTCTTCTTCCAAAAGTTCAGCAATTTCGCCCTCTAACTTCGCCACTCGCTCTCCGAAATTCTTGAATGCTCGTTCGCATGTGGGACATTTACCCTGTTCGAGAAGCTTTACTTCTTTTTCCTTGGCCAACCTTTTGGTTTCGATCGCGACAAAGGCGTTTTGCATTTTTGAAAGTACTTCCTGATGCTCTTTTAGGAGCTCTTCGTTTTTAGAAATGGCTTCATCTTGCTCGGCAATGGATCGTTCCAATGTTTCGATTTCCCCTGGTATAGACGCTTCTCGCTCATCAAGTTCCAAAAGCTCCTTTTTGATCGCTTCTCGTTGAGCGGGATCGTAAAACTCCTTCGGTTCCTTAAGGTGCTTGACTTTCTGCCACAATTCGTAGTAAGATTCAAATCCCTTATGCTTTTCCACAAACTCCCGCGCGTCCTTGGCTTTGGCGACGTCACTCCAGTAGCGTTTCATAAGTGACACAAACTCTTGGGCGGATTTACGCTGCTCTTCCAACGAGCTCACTTTAGCCAGTAGCTCTTTGTGTCTTTTTTCGTTTAGTGGTGCAAGCTCCAAGTCCTCGATGGTTCTCTTTGCGGCATCGTACTCGTTTCGGGCTTTTTGGACTAACGCCTCCAACGACGAGAGAATTTCATCGTTCTTTCTCCCATACTTCTCCCAAACTTCGATGTCGGCTAGCTGGCGGAACAATTTATACCTTCCCGCCGGAGTTGTCTCTGTAATAGAACCAAAGTCTCCCTGCCGTTTTATAACAATCTCGTTAAATACGTCTTGTGGGACAGGGAAGATATCGCGCAACGCTGCCGCTGCAGAAGATGAAAGTTCCCCGCCCACATTGTGCCATTCTTTATCCCGATAGGCTTCTAGTGTGAGGTGTGTGGACTTATTGGTAAAGGTCCGTGTAATGCGGTAGATTCCATTTTTGGTTTCAAACCAAACCCGCACTTCACCAGACTTTTCGCCCCAAGATAGAAGATCCCCGACGTTAAGATCGGGGACGCTTCCGTAGAAGGCAAAATTGAGGGCGTGATTCCATGTGCTTTTGCCCGAACCATTCGCACCGGAAATAACAAAACCGCCAGGCTTGGTTTTAAGTGTTTCTTTTTTAATCACACGGAAGTTGGTTGCATCGATACGGCGAATAATCAATCGCTACACCCCTTTCACTTTTACGGAAACCTCGTAGAGTTCTCCTACTATAGGATCAGAAACCAGTGCTTCCACCATGTTCGATTCCAAAGCCAGCGACAAAGCCAGGTGCGCTAAAGTGATCTTGGCCGCGGAAGAATCACCTTTATGAAGCTCTCGCAGAGCTTGAATCGCTTCCTGGACCGGATTGCTAGGAACGCTGGGACCTTCTGAAAAGTCGTGGTCGTAAGGATCTGTGACCTCGTTTTCGTCCGGTTCCGAAAACTCTTCACCAGCGGCTTTTTCGCAAAATACAGGATCATCCACCCAAAACTGCTCCCAGAAAGAACGAATGCCACCTCTGGCTCCAAGTGTTTTACGAACTTCGTGTTTGAGCCCTTCAAAGACGGGTGATTTCGCCACAACCCTTTCGTTGAGTCCATCCGTGATTAGAGCCATCCACGCAGGTTCGTCGCCATCCACCCGCATCAAGACTTGAAAGTAAACTTCAGGAGAAAGTCGCAGCAAGCTGCGGAACTCCCTATCTAGTTCGCTTTCTAACTTTCGAACTTTATCCACTAGTGGATCAGCTCCTTTCGCATAAATATAAATTCTTCAGCCTCTTTATCGACAATCTCGATATCGGAGTCTGCCTCTCTAAGTTTTTCCCTTGCTAAATCGATGGTATCCTTTTCAATGGATTTCGCAATTTTGGCTATAACGTCGTCTAACTCGGAGTCGTACTTCCCAATGGCCAGTTCTGTTATTTTGGTCAGTTCATCGCTCGTGATGGTGATGCCTGCCAGATAACAAATGCCTCGCAAGGCGGGAGTGGGTTTGACCTCGCACGCGAACCTTGATTCTACCGAAACTTCTACCAATGGTTCTTTGCGTGATTTCATATCTACACCTCTTCCTTGATTTTACGGTGCTTTTCCACAAGCCGGTCACTATCGTGAAACCCTTTTTCTTCTGCAATGCTGCGAATAAAGGTTTCTTCCGTTTCCAAGGATAGTTCTTCCACCTGGGCGATAACCTCTTCCACCTCTTTGGGCCGGGCAACCAAGATTAGGGCCTTGCACCCCTCAAACATTTTCGAGAGTGTCTCTTTTAATGTCCCCCTATCGTAAAGAGCAGGATCGTAGGTTACCTTGATGTACTTGTTCGCGTTCCCGGCGTATTTAGCAGACGGAACGGCTTCGCCGTATTCAAACTCAATAAACTCTTCTCCAAAAGCGTAGTCGACCTTTTTGATTGTTCCCGCATCCGTATCGACTTCAAGGCAGTATCCTTGGGATTCTTTGAACCTTGACGGAGACAATACCCCGATATAGGCCCCAATAGTCTTGCCGCGCACAACGATATCTCCGGGTGGGTGCACGTGTCCGAGTATAAAGAGCGCACCTTTGTTATTCATGTTTAAAAGCCAATTGTCTGGAAGCTTTTTCCCGCCCATTAAGTCGTTGTAAATGTTCCAGTGTCCAAACACCAACGTTTTCGGACTTTGAGATACAGCCTTTTCAACTGCCTTCATAATCGCTTCCTCTGAAGCGTAATACGATGCCAAAACAAAGGCAAATTGACCCCAAATAAAAGCTCTGGTTTCCGCGCAACAAGAATAGTTAGCGAGACACCGATCCAATATCTCGCCCATGGATACATCTCCAGTTCCTCCGTGGCGGTCATGGTTCCCTAGGACATGTATAACTTCTCTTTTTCCAATCACTCGGACAAAATCATCCATAATGCGTCCGTCAATCATATTGGGTGTGTCGGTAATGTCACCCAAGAACAGAACGTTTGAATAGGGGCTAATCGTATTGTGCAACAGTCTTAGACGAAAGTTGTAACGATCATTTGTTCCGTCTTCGAGAATTTGCTTGTGCGGCAGAGAACGGTCCAAGTGGACGTCCCCCACGACAATAATTTTAGGCATACTCAACCTCCTTAATATTCTAGCGTTGTTGAATGGAATCCTTCTCGACGGTCGCTTCGTCTTCTTTGTTTCCCACAAGAACATCATCGACATAGCGCTCCCACCGAGGATTGTACGTCTCGTTTTTCACTTCAAGACTCATGATTTGTTTCAGTTTGAACAGCCGAATTTCCTGCTTTTCCAAGCAAAAAGCGTAGATTTCCCCTCTTGCGGTGTTTAGTTTATAAGGTTCCACTTTCCTTTCGCTTTGATTCCCCGCCTTATCAACGTAAGTGAGTTCCACCAGGTTCGCTCCGCGAAGAGCGGCTTCAAGCTTGCTGACGATCGAGTTATACTTCATCCTCTTCCTCCTTCGGATTAAATTAGCGAGAGTTTGTCTCTCACTAATTACCTTATACAGCAATATGTTTAATTATTAATTCGGGGCAGGTTGAAAATAAAAGAAAACGGCCTTTCGGCCGTCTTTCTGGTTATATTTCTACCATAGGCCCTGTCCGCTTACACTCCGGGCAGATGGGCTCCCCATTGTCATCATAATCGATCAGCTTGTGGTGAGAGATCGTGTTGCACCAAACACATTGCCCCCAATCGTCCCTAGTGTTGTTATGTTCCATCAGGTACCTTTTTTCCGCGTGTTCCCAATTCGGAAATTGTTCTTCGTTTTTCATGTAGCATTCGAAGCAGTAGAAAGTCCAGACTCCTTCGTCAATCCAGACTCCTTCTTCGAAATCTTCTTCGCAGGCGCAACACGTCACTTTTAGTTTTTCCAATTCGTTTCCTCCTCCAGAAGTGAAGCCGCCGCAACGGTTTAATCCATTTTTTTGTACTTGGTCACTCTCTCTTCGCCGTCATACAAGTATATTTCCAGTTCATCCGGCTTGCAACCGTAAGAGTCTGCCAAATACTTCCGTAATGTTTCGCCTTCTCGCCAACGAATAGTATCGGGCACGTAGTAGCCATAGCAGCCGTCAATGCAAAATTCTGTTCCGCAACCTAGCCAAAACTCGCCTATTTCTTCTATACGCTCCGGTGTGTAATGGTTGACACAATAAACTACTTCGCAATAATCTCCTTGAGAATACCCAGTGAATGCCTTTACTGTCCATTCTTCACCTGTGGTTATGGTAAGAAATTCTGCAATGTCACTTGTGTCGTGTGGGTTTGCATACTTCGCCCATTCTTTCAATAAGTGACACCCGCGGCTTGTGTATGGAATAGCGTTATCTTCCATAACTTCTTTATATGTTGCGTATCCGTTTGTCCATTTGTCGCTTACATCGCGAAAACCGTCAATAATGGCTTTTGCTTTTTCTTCAATTTCTTCATATTCTTCCATATTGAAGCCGCCATACCTTCTTCTGTCCCCTGGTACGATGTACACGGCGCAATTTTCCCCTCCAATGCTTTTTAGCCCGTCATCGTCAAAATAATAGCTAAAATTTACATGAGACGGGTTAACTTCTTTGGCAATTATCTTTTTCATGTTCCAACCTCCTAAAATTTTTTGTGCGTCTGGGCTTGTGACAGTCTGCCCAGACGCATTACCACCTTTCTTAAGCGCCAGGAGGCCATCCCTGCCGAAACCGGGCTTAGTGCCCGGTTTCGGCAGTCACCCGGCATAGGGGGCCGGGTTGCACCGCTCACTCAGGTGTCGCATAGTGCGGCGTGCGACAGTGGTAGCACCAGGATTTTTTTCTGGCGGCTTCCAGAACATCCTGGAAAGCTTCGGGAAGGTCAGTATCCCACTGACCGAAGTCGAAGAGGTGGAGCCGCTCCAAAATTGCGGTGTCTTCTTCCAGCTTGGCTATCCGATACACCGCTTTCATGTAGTCGGAGCGTTTCCGCTTTATATACACTACTAGATCCTCTGGTTCAACGACAAAGAGCGCGTGCTCCTTTCCTGCCAGTTCACCACGTTGCCGGATGTACACTGGCCGCTTCTTTTCACCGTGGGGCCCGGCAATCACTTGCACCTTCCCGGTGCTTGAATAGCCGCCGCCCCCTTCCCAAAGGGCCGGATAGCCCTTCTGTGTCCTTTGCAACTCCACCCGTAATGTTGCGGGGAAGTAATATGGCAAATTCATTATTATTAATCCTCCTTTTTTGGCCTGCCTCATCAGCGCCAGGAGGCCATCCCTGGCGGACCGGGCTTAATGCCCGGTTTCGGCAGTCACCCGGCATGGGGGGAGCCGGGTTGCACCGCTCACTCAGGCAGCGCCAGAACTGCTGCCTCAACGGCGTCCCAGGCATCTTCCCAGCCTGCCGGAAGGTCTTCCGGAAAATGGGCCGGAATCAGCCTGGGGTTGCTTACCGGGGCGCTCACCACGAGTAGGCCTAGAAGCCTGTCGAGGCTCTCAGCCTCCTCGTGTTGGTCGCAGTAGCCACGGCTATACACGGCCACTACGTCCATGAAGCCCCCACTTTTCTTACTCACCCGGGCCACCGCCGCGTAGGTACGGCGAGACCCGTGCCCGGCGCTGTCAGATATCAGCGTCGGCGGTTTGGCCATATGTACGTCAAATCTCATGATATATATAACCTCCTTATTTCTTCTTATAAGTCTTATACCACTAAAGCCTGGAAACATTTCCTTTTTTAGCGGGGTTGTGACCGCAGCCGGATTCCGGCTCCCGCATTACCGGGCGTTGCCGCCCGTCACTCTGCGATTTCTCCTCACTGCCAGGGCTGCCAGTGTGCACTAAATAAGATCAAGGCTTTCCTCGAAAAAAGCTATTTCTTTATCCAAAAACGGCCAATAGCAAACTGCAATTGTTTTTCCGGGGAATTCGGTACTCTTTTTAATCTCCCTAACTATCCCAACATGCCCAGGAAAATCGTCTACGGGGTAATTAACTTCAACCCTATCACCTACCCTCAATGGCATCCTTAACACCTCCTTCGCTGCGGGGTTGCGACCGCTTCGGTTTCCGGACCTACGTTACCGGAGGCTGTCAGCGTTTACCAAGCAAGGTCAAGGCCTTCGCTAGTTCAAGTACTTCTTCGAACGCGTGGCAATGACCGTCCGAGTCTTCCAAATCTCCGAAATAGTACCCTTTGCCGGACCCGTGTTCCGTGATATACATGTCGTGTTCTAACCGCAAGCCTTCGATGTTTCCACCAAGGCATTCGCTGGCATATGGTATGCCTGCACGGGTTAGAGCCTCTTTGATTCTTTCCATGTTGTAACCTCCTTTACATACTCTTTTAATAATGTGTTTACTTGTTTGGCTTGTTCCTCATAGCTTAATGAGTAATCGCACGCTATTTTTTGGGCTTGTTCGTTATAACGGTGTACAATGTCATAATTGCTATGTGTGTTTTTGCTTGATAATGGTGCGTACCCGGTTGAAATTAACACGCCGTCAATGTCATAATAATCACATGCCCAACCTTCAATGCGTGTACTATATGCAATAGGTTCTTTGTACTTCAATAACCATTGAGCATTACAATATCCTATTGATATAATCTGGTGGTAATTGCGGTTCATTTCTTTTTTAGTAGTCTTGATTTTCATGTTCTAACCTCCTAAAATTTTATTATGCTCCCAGGTTTTCTTTGCCTGTGCTGCGGCTTTGCGCTTGGCTAATCCGGCTTTGTATTCTTCTTCGGTTATTTCCTGCACGTCAACGATATTTTTTACTCGCGCCTTATCGATTGCCCCTTGCGCGTATTCGTCTTTGATGTACTTCGTATCAATCCAATTATGGGTTCTGTAATAGCTGATTCGCCAATACTTCACTATTTTACCTCCTCCTTTTGCCGGGATTGACCGCTCCCGGCTGGCGGTATTCTGGCTGGCATTCTCGGCTTACCTTACATTAAATCCATTTCCTTCATACTTAAATATCTTTGTTCACCAATAATTACGTGGTCCAGGACTTCGATGCCTATTATTTCGCCAGCCTCTACAAGCCGTCTTGTTATCCCTATATCGTCCCGGCTCGGTTCAGGGTCTCCTGAGGGGTGATTGTGCAAGCAGATAATCCTACTTGCATTATTCAGCATTGCAGCCTTGAATACCTCGCGCGGGTGAACAATTGAAGCATCCAAACTGCCGATTGATATTGTATGTACTCCTACTATCTTGTTTTTGGTATTCAGACAAAGGATGCAGAAATGTTCCTGCGGCTTTTCGTGGAGTGCTAAAAGCTGCTTTGCTGCCTGGTAAGCTTCTGCCGGCGACTTGATAACCGGAACTTCATAAGGTACGCTATCCTCTTTGATTATTTTTAAGGTGTAGAAATTAATCTTTGTCATGCTTGATGAACCCCTTTCTTTTGCTTGGGGCCTGTGCTATACTGAATATGCACGGCCTCGGCTGTGTAATGTAACCGGTCCGGACTTGCTTGGCGGCTGTCGGACCGGTTTCTTTCACTCCGACCTTGTGATCGGGCAAGCTACACAACTAAAAATAAACCGGTTTAATCAACTGGACCTTTGAAGCCCGTATCACTCCATCGGTTTGATACGGTACAACCACTCCAGCAAGCCATTCCCATCTAATCAGGCATTTCCAAATCTGTTTATGGCATTTACGTTTCGCCCATTCTTTGGTCGCAACGTTTATGCCACAACCAGATATAACAGTAGGTAGAGGGTTCACAACTTCTTCGATAATGGAGCCTTCCTCAATTTTCCAATTAGGGTTAATGTAATTTTCGCCAAAAGATTTGTAAACGATAATTCCTTGGTCATTTCTTTCAAAGTTCTTTTCGAGGTATTCAATGGGATTCAGTATTCCTTTAGCACCACTCAGATCGGCGCCGTTCAGATTGGCATGCCTTAGATCGGCACCGCTCAGATCGGCACCGCTCAGATCGACATGCCTTAGATTGGCGTCACTTAGATCGGCACACCTTAGATCGACACCTCTTAGATCAACACCACTCAGATCGGCACTGCTCAGTTTGGCACCGCTCAGATCGGCATACCTTAGATCGGCACCGCTCAGATTGGCATGGCTTAGATTAGCACCACCCAGATCAGCACCGTTCAAATTGGCACCCCTTAGATCGGCACGCCATAGATCGGCACTGCTCAGTTTGGCACCGCTCAGATCGGCATACCTTAGATCGGCACCGCTCAGATCGGCATGCCTTAGATCGGCACACCTTAGAGCGGCACGCCTTAGATCGGCATACCTTAGACCGGCACAAATGCCTCCCGTTCCGGCCAACCATTTCTGATGATCGTTTATAATTTCCATTAATTCTTCTTTTGTCAACGCGTCACATGTTCTCATTGTTTTTTCCTCTCCTTTTTTTATTTTTTTACCGGGATAAGGCTCCCGGCGGGCATCAGGTTCAGGGCGTGGGGCGTGAGGTTTACTAACTTCATCATGGTTATCTCTCCTTTCTTAATTGTCTTATGCCACAAATTCCCTCCTAAATTTCATACAAAAAAGCCCCATTAAGAGGTTTTTTAAAGCACTCATCTAAAGCTTTCTCGACAATAGCGGACTGCATCATACCACTTGGCTGTGGGCATAAAAGTAAAACACTTGTACCGCGTCACGAGATGCGTTCAGTTTGATCAGCAAGCCGCTCCCGTAGCCAAATCCCACTATGCCGTCATATTCGCTAAATATACCGCGTGGGTCGGTGACGATTGCTTCGTCTAGGAACACATAGTCCTTTTTATATTTAAAACATGCTACTTCTTCTCCGTCGCTCCAATCGGCCTGTCTGTACTCGATAGGTACCCATCTGCAGTTCCCTGTGATGGTGATTGCACCGTTTTCAGTAGCTATTGTCTTTTTCATGTTCTAACCTCCTTATATTTTTTGCGGGGTTGTGACCGCCTAGCTCGTTTTGAGGCTAGCCCGCATTACCACCGGGCAAAAGCCCGGTGTCACTCTGCGCTTAGTCGTCAAACTCAGCGATCTTCGAGAGGTACTCCTCTACGTCTCTGCCGAGTTCCTCGAGATGATTAGCCAGTTCTTTTTTGGTGAGCAACAGCGCGTCTGGCTGCTGGCCCTGCCACTGGCTCCAGCGGTAGACGAGGTACATGCCGTCCACGACCTCGCCCTCGACCTTGAGCACTTTGTGGACCCGCTCGTGGAGCCCCACACTACCGGTGCGCCAGTTAAAGCCGTCCCATTCGTCCAGGTCGACGAACTCCTCAGAGACCACGATCCGGTCGGCAAACAGGTTACCTTCCTGGTCCTGGATGACAAAATACTGCCAGTTGTTCTGACTGTCTAGGTACTCATAGACTATGTCTGTGGGATAGTAGTCAAGGTTCTGGAAGCTGTTGTCGGCCCCATCGAAGACCAGAAGGTTTTTTGGATCGATGTACCCACGCAGCAGCCGGTAGTCATAGCCCATCTCGTCCAGCCAGCTACTCAGATCGGCGGGGTTGTCCTCTCGGTACTTGGTGGTGAGCTCCTCAGCCAGGTCGTCGATCTCCTCAGCCGTCTTGGCTTGATGGCCGGTGATCTCCAGTAGGTCTTCGGCCCATATCCGCCCCCTCACCTCGGCCACTGGCACCACGTGGCGCCACGTGCCGAAGTTGTCTGTCTGCTCCATGAGCCAAAAAACTTTTTGGCGCTTGCCGAACCCGCGCTCCTGGCCCCGGCTATCGGGGTGGTACAGGCCCCAGCCGTGCTCATCGATCCAGCCGGGTGCGTCCTGCACCCAGGTGGGTGCACCGGACTCCAGTAGCCCTTGGATAAGGCGCGCGTCTTGAACCGGATCTCCTTCGTGCGGGCAGCCTAGGTACGCTGTCACGTCATCCCAGCGGACGTATATCGCTGGATACTCCTGGCGGGCGTCGCTATAAGTGGTCCTCTGCCATACTAAGGTCGCCATCGTGCATACCTCCTAGAGATTTTTGCGGGGTGTCACTCTGCATGTTTTCGCTCTATGACGCCCTCACTGGGGTAGCCGTCTACATGATTATAGTCTTCTGGATTCATTCCTCGATCCCGCATGACCATTTTGCGAAATTGTTCCTTGGTCAAAGGGCGAGGTGTCCGCCTGATTTTCTCCTTGTAGTACTTTTCGTGACTGGCATATATCCTATCCCTGTCCAACTTTGTGAATCTTCGAGCCAAACAATCAACCCCCCGTGCTAATTTCATAAGTGATATTAAAAAAAGGCCTCCGTAGAGGCCTTTTTTTAGCGAATGGTTTCGATCATGCGGGTTACGATAGTGTAGTTTTTGAAGTTTTCCTCAACTATGAAATGTCTATGGACTTCCGCTTTGATAAGGGCTTGGTCACGATTGAGAGCCACAACCATTTTGGATTCCAAAACTTTCATTCTCACCTTGTCGACGACTATGACCTCCCAAATCGCTGGGGCGTCAGCAACCTTTGCTTCGCCCAAGGGTGGCCTGCCAATCGGTCTGGAGCAGATGGGGTATCGAAATGGACTTGGCTCTGTTTCCCGATCCCATCCCGCGTCAATGTGGGCATGCGCATCGTGTTTTTTGATCATAAAATCCCCCTTTGTAGCGCCATGGGGGGTGCGACCCCTCGAAAGCGCTTGCGTTAATCATGTTTACTGCCTGGATCTAGTTTGAGCTCATGATTTGGCTCAACTGGATCATCAACTTTGCGATTGAGAATGATTGTAAACGGATTTCTTGCTCTAGCCGGGTGTGTGGGTAATAACGGCGTTTTATCTGTGTCTAGCGCAAATACAAGATTCACTTAAGAATCACTCTTTTTTTAAAGTAACGGTCTCCTAGTCAATGTTATTCCACGGTTTTGTATGCTAGCCACACTTGTTGCTTCTAAGCCATCAACATGTTTAATGACTAGCCGTAGAGGGCAGAGCTGGAGAAGCACCCTGCCGTACCTATCTATTCGTGGATAACGTAGCCAGCAAAGGCTGAGACGGGTTGAACTGGGCTACAAGTTGTAGCCCTTAACTCTGTATTTGGCCACGGAGGGCGCAAATACAGAGTTAAGGCTTAGTGTTCAACGTCTT
>Ga0209537_1002415_pt1 | contig 18725 bp, 19 predicted proteins | sample BioPla4DNA1_FD_187698 | JGI IMG/M metagenome (GOLD analysis project Ga0209537, IMG submission 187698) | Biogas fermentation microbial communities from Germany - Plant 4 DNA1 (SPAdes) (version 2) | ecosystem: Engineered > Bioreactor > Anaerobic > Digestate | place: Bielefeld, North... | reverse complement strand
GAGAAGATAAGGAGAAAGTGGAGAAAACGAAGGTAGACAATCAAAGATCCAACCCAATCAATTTTTGTTTGAGATGAACAAATAAAGCCTATCGATGCTTGTGGTGGTCATACCTCTTGGAGGTTAGTAACATATGTATCAAAAATATATAAAGAGAAACTTGGATTTTATATTTGCTATTATATTGTTAATATTTTTATCACCTATCATGATTTTAGCTGCTATAGCAATAAAATTAGAAGATCCAACAGGACCAATATTTTTTAACAAAAGAGACCTGGGAAGGATGCTGAAATCTTTGAAGTTATTAAGTTTAGAACCATGATTGTTGACATGGAACAGGATGGCAAAAAGCTTTCCGATATGGAAAGACTTACTAAGGTCGGTTTCTGACATTGATATATCTACAAAAGCCCTGACCTGGGGCACCCTTTCAGGAGCTGTAGCCCTTTTAGGTCACAGCGGCATGGACTTTAACCTTTCCTTAGGAGCCGTAGCCCTGTACCTCTGGCAGCTCCTTGGCCTTGTAAAGTTTTCAGGAATATCGGCCATACCAAAAGTCCAGGAAAGACAAATAAAGACGGCTTTGCCTGCCCTGCCTTTATCTGGAATCGCCTGCGTGCTCATCATCCTCTCCTTCCTGCTGTACCAGGGATACAGTTACGGCCAGCAGGGGGTAAAAAGCATCCAGCAGCAGGATATTGCTAAGGCAAGAGAGCACTTTGCAAAAGCTGCAAAGTATGACCCCTACACAGCGTCCTTCAAAGCAGACCTTGCCCAGATTGAGTACTTCATAGCAAGGGAAACGGTAGACGATGAGCTCCTTGAAAAGGCAGAGGCCATGAGAGTGGAAGCTGTAAAGCTGGATCCCTATAACGACAGGCTGAAGACCCAACTTGCAGCCTACTACCTGGAACAGGGCAAACTGGAAGAGGGCATTTCCTATTTGGAAGAAACAACTAAAGTGAACCCCTTTAATATAGAAAACTGGCAGAATCTAGCTGATGCCTACCACAAAACAGCAGTGGTTTATATAAGACAAGAACAAAAAGATAAAGCCCTGGAGCTTTTAAACAAATCACAAGAAATATTTGATAAAATCTCCGAATACAACCGCAAAGCTCCGGAAAGTGCAAGAGACAAACTTGAAATTACAAATGAGCTGATGCTCTATGTATACAAATCAAAGCTCTTAGCCGAAAACATCGATGATGACACATACTACAGAAAACTTGAAAGTCTACTATTTGCTTCAGACTTTACTATAGATGCTGATAATGACGGGGTGCCTGATCTTTGGAGAGTATCCAACTCCAAAGAAGGTCTTTTAGAAGTTAATATAGACAAAGATGTTGCTCAAGTAGTAAATAAAGGTGAGGGTAAATCATATCTAATCACGAAAAAAGACATCGCATTAGAACCAGGAGCAGAGTACACCGTAAACTTTGTAATCGGTAGTAGTAACCCAGAAAACAAACCAATATTAAGCATATATAGTCGCAAAGGCAAAAGCCCTCAACACCAGCTAAAAGACATTGCCCTAAGCCCAGAAACAACAAACATATCATCAACCTTTGTAACTACAGAAGACATAGAAGACGGAACACAGTGGCTTAGAATCGACATACCTGAAAATACAAAAGACCCAGTTCTAATAGAGAGTGTAGAGATATGGTTGGAATAGATTATTATTAAATGCAGATATGACAAAAGCAAAGTACATTCAACTATCTTGAATGTACTTTTTGCATAAAACCTTACAAAAGGATTGGAAACATAGTATGTGGAATATCGACAACACAGAAAGCTGGCACGCCTTATTTGTAACTACAGGTCATGAAGAAAAAGTAAAAAAGGCCCTTGAAGCGATATTTCAAGATGAGATAAAATCAATAGTTCCCAAAAGAGAACTAAGAGAACGAAAAGCAGGAAAATGGCACAAAGTAAAAAGAACACTATTTCCTGGATATGTATTGATAAAAGGCAGAATCACAATAGAAACCTATTACAGAATAAAAGAAATCCCCATGTTATCAAAACTTCTAAAAGATGAAAGCGGACCACTAAAGATAGAAGAAAAAGAACTAGAAGTATTAAATATTCTCCTAAAAGATGATGATGAGAATATAGGCTTTTCTACAGCATATAAAGAAGGCCAAAAAGTCAAGATTATAGACGGTCCTCTAGTTGGTCTAGAAGGCCATATCCAAAGCGTAGACACAAGAAAAGGCAGAGCCAAAGTAAACATAGATTTCTTAGGTAGTCCTAGAACAGTTCAACTAGGGATTAATTTCGTAGATAAAATCTGATGTGACTATTGAGTGTTTCGGCCTCAATAGAAACATTAGAGGTCATAGCAAACCCAAGTAGCATGACAAGAGCCATGTGAATGGGCGAAGCTATGTCTTGGATTTGGTCATAGTAAAATGAACAGAAGGGAGATTCTAATATGAAAATACCATTTTCTCCTCCTGATATTTCAGAAGTGGAAATAAATGAGGTTGTGGATACGCTAAAATCAGGTTGGATAACAACTGGTCCTAAAACTAAATTATTTGAAAAAAAAATAGCAGAATACACCAATACTTCTAAAGCAGTGTGCCTAAATTCAGCTACGGCGGCTATGGAAATGACACTTAGGCTGTTAGGCATAGGTGAAGGAGATGAAGTAATAACATCTGCTTATACATATTCAGCTTCAGCAAGTATTATATATCATGTCGGTGCAAAAATAGTTCTTGTTGATACTGCTAAGGACTCTTTTCACATTGATTATGAAAAGTTAGAAGAAGCAATTACAGCGAGAACAAAGGCTATTATACCCGTAGATATTGGTGGGGTAATGTGTGATTATGATAAGATTTATGAGGTAGTAAATAGTAAAAAAGATTTGTTTAATCCATCAAATGAAATACAAAAAGGAATTGGCAGGGTTATTGTTTTAGCCGATGCAGCCCATTCATTTGGTGCTACATATAAAGGAAGAAAAAGTGGAGAAGTTGCAGATTTTACATGTTTCTCATTCCATGCAGTTAAAAATCTGACTACTGCCGAAGGTGGAGCAGTTACTTGGAGAGATATCTCTGGTGTTGATAATGAAGAGATATATAGACAATTTATGCTGCTTTCACTCCATGGCCAATCAAAGGATGCACTAGCCAAAACTAAACCAGGGTTATGGGAATATGATATTGTATATCCCGCCTATAAATGTAATATGACTGACATAATGGCATCTTTAGGTCTAGGACAACTGCAAAGGTATCCTAAAATTTTGGAGAGAAGAAAACAAATTATTAAGATGTATAATAACGCATTAAGTGATCACAATGTAGATATTTTAAAGCATTATGGTAATAACTTTTCATCAAGCGGTCATTTATATCTTGTAAGACTTCTTGGTAAGAATGAAGTCTCTAGAAATAAAGTCATAGAAAAAATGGCTGAAAAGGGTATTGCGACAAATGTCCATTACAAGCCACTTCCAATGCTTACAGCATATAAGAATTTAGGTTTCAACATAAAAGATTATCCTAATGCATTTAATATGTATAGAAACGAAATTACATTGCCATTACATACGTTGTTAACAGATGAGCAGGTGAAGTATACTATAGATACTTTTAAATCTATTTTATTACAAGAAAAATAGCCATGGCAGAAAAATAAAAATGCAATTGTTAACTTTTGGAGGGCTAATAATGTATAAAAAATACGTAAAGAGGATATTAGATATTATGTTTTCATTGATATTATTGCCTCCAGTATTAATAGTAATTTTCATATGTGGAATTTTTATCAAATTAGAAGATAAAGGACCGATATTTTATTGCGGTAGAAGGCTTGGGAAAGATGGGAAAGTATTTAAAATGTTTAAACTCCGTTCCATGAAGGTAAATGCGCCTGACTTAAGGAACAAAGACGGGTCTACATATAATTCTGAAAATGATCCCAGATTAACGAGAATAGGTAGATTTCTAAGAAAAACAAGTTTAGATGAACTACCACAGATATTTAATGTAATTAAAGGAGAAATGAGTTTTATTGGGCCAAGACCCGATTTGCCTGAAGCATTGAATACATATGATGAGGTGGAGAGACAAAAGCTCAATGTAAGACCGGGAATAAGTGGATATAGTCAGGCCTATTTTAGAAATTCAATACCTTCGAAAGAGAAACTTAAAAATGATGTGCATTATGTTAATATTCTTAGTTTTGCCCTTGATGTGAAAATATTCTCAAAGACAATAATCAATGTATTAAAAAGAAAAAGCATCTATAATATGAGTAACGATTCCAAAAAAGATTTAGCTATTTAGCATTAATGGACAAAACTAAGGGCAATTATTCTTAAATATGGAGGGTTATTTTTGATAATAGGTAATAAAGTAATTTTACGCGCATTAAAACGATCGGATGTTTTGAAGATTTTAGAATGGCGTAATGACTCAGAAATAAGTTATTTAACTGGTACTGTATATCCTATTTCGGAAATAGAACATGAAAAGTGGATTGAAAAAAAGATACAAGATCAAAATAATAAAATTTTAGCTATAGACGATCTTGAAAAAAAGAAATTTATTGGTATTATAGGCTCTAAGAATACTGATTTTATAAATAGAAATACTGAACTATATATTTATATTGGTGAAAAAGAGTATTGGGGTAAAGGATATGGTACTGATGCTACCACAACTTTTGTTAAATATTGTTTTGATCAATTAAATCTTCATAGGGTATATCTATATGTATTTGCTTATAATGAAAGAGCTATTCATTCATACAAGAAAGTTGGCTTCGTTACTGAAGGATTATTGAAAGATAGCGTATATAAGGCAGGAAGTTACCATGATAAAATACTTATGGCTATTGTAAAAAATTAAGACCATTTCTGTAAAAGAATAATATTTATCAGACTACTTGTTATTTACATATGATCAAAGATAGTAAAAAGATAGATAGTAAAAAGATAATATAGTATGTTTAACACTTGGAGTATTTGCTGGAGGAATTAATGTGAATCAGAAAAAACTAATGATTCTTGGAGCAAGCAAATTACAGTTACCCGCTATTGTAAAGGCTAAAGAAAAGGGATTATATGTCATAGCACTTGATATGAATAAAAATTCAGTTGGAGTAGACTATGCGGATGAGTTTTACGAGATAAGCACTATTGATGTTGAGAATATAATGAGAAAAGCCGAAGACTTAAACATAGATGGAATTATGACTTTAGCTACAGATATGCCAATGAGGGCTGTTGCAACAGTTGGTGAAAGATTAGGGTTAAATACAATTAATTATGAAACAGCGATAAGGGCTACAGATAAAGCCAAGATGAGAGAACAACTTTCATATTACGATGTTCCAATACCTTTTTTTTCTTCTGTACGGACATATGAAGATTTTAAAAGGGTAGTTAATTCCTTTCAGGGAGATTTAATAATAAAGCCTGCAGATAGTTCAGGCAGTCGTGGCATTCATTTATTAAAGGATAGAAATGAATTGGAGAAAATATACAAATATAGTAAGAAATTTTCCAGATCTGGAGAAATCATTATTGAAGAATATATGAAAGGTCCAGAAGTCAGCGTTGAAACAATTACTATAAATGGTGAAACTTATGTCATAGCTATTACAGATAAAATAACAAGTGGGCCGCCATATTTTGTAGAAATGGGTCATTCTATACAATCTTTATTACCTGACGATATAAAGAAGAATATTAAAGAAGTTGCTAAAGCGGCAATATCAGCCATAGGAATAGACAATAGTCCAGCTCATACAGAAATCATTATCACTAATCAAGGTGCAAAAATTGTTGAATTAGGTGCGAGGTTGGGAGGAGACAATATTACGACCTCATTAGTACCACTTGCTACGGGAATTGATATGGTTGGAGCGTGTATTGATTTGGCGATTGGCAATAAACCTGATATCAATCAAAAGTTCAATAAAGGTTCTGCTATTAGATACTTTAACTCACATGAAGGAATACTATCGAAAATCGATGGTATTGAGAAAGCAAAAAACAATGTTGGAATTATTGAAATATCATTACTAAAGCAAATTGGTGATAGAATACATAATATTAGAAGTAGTACAGATAGAATAGGTTATATTATTGCTCAATCTGAATCAGCTCAAAAAGCAATAGACATTTGTCAAAAAACTATTAATGAGATTAAAATTATTATTAAATGAAAAGGCAAGTGATAAACTAATGAAAAACATATGGATAATAAATCATTATGCTATGCCACCACAATTTGAGACAAGAATCAGGAATAATATTATGGCTGAATATTTGATACAAAGAGGATATAAAGTCAAAATTTTTTCTGCAAGTACCATACATAATACAGCTATTAATCTTATTGAAGATAAAAAAACATTATTTATTGAAAAAACATATGGTAAGCTTAATTTTGTTCATATAAAAACTTCAAATTATACTGACAATGGAGTCGCAAGAATAGTTAATATGGTGCAATTCCCAATAAAATTACTAAAAGTAGTAAAAAAATTTAATGATAAACCAGATATAATAATATGTGATTTAGGAACTATTTTTGCTTGGTCCCCATACTTAGTAGCAAAGAAATTTAAATCCAAATTTATATTAGAAGTACGAGACTTATGGCCTGAATCCATAGTTGCTTTTAAAGGAATTTCAAAGAAAAACCCTATTATACAGATTATGTATAAAATTGAAAAATGGATTTATAAAAAAGCTGATAAAATTATTTTTACAATGGAAGGTGGAAAAGATTATATAATTGATAAAGGATGGGATAAGGACATAGATATGTCGAAAATACATCATATTAACAATGGCGTAGATCTCGAACAATTTAATTATAATAAAAAAAACTTTACTACCAAAGATGATGATTTAGATGATAAAAGCACTTTTAAAGTGATATATGCTGGTTCAGTAAGACAAGCAAATAATGTTAGAAAAATAGTAGATACAGCAGAAACAATTCACAAAAAAGGGTATAAAGATATTAAGTTTTTAATTTATGGTGATGGGCCAGACAGAATACCTTTAGAAAAATATTGTATTAGCAATGGGATTAGCAACATTATTTTCAAAGGGCATGTGAATAAAAATATGATTCCATATATTTTATCTAAAGGTAATTTGAACGTTTTAAATTACATGCAAGCAAATATAATGAAATATGGTGGGAGCCAAAATAAGTTATTTGAATACCTTGCTAGCGGGAAACCTGTGTTATCAACAATAAAAATGAATTATGATATTATTGAAAAATATAATTGTGGTCTTTCATCGAATACTCAAGAAACAATGGATATAGCAGAAGGTATACTAAAGTTTTACAATATGCCAAAAGAAGAATACAATATTTATTGTAAAAATGCACTTAAGGCGGCTCAAGACTTTGATTTCAAAATCTTAACCGATAAGTTAGAAAAAGTGCTATTGGAAGACTAAAAAAGGAAGTGTTGAATTTGCAAATACCATTAATGAATCTAAAAAAACAGTATGCGTCTATAAAAGAAGAAACAGATAAAAAGGTTCTAGAAGTACTATCTGTAGCCCAATATATTATGGGTGAAAATGTTAAAGAATTTGAAAAAGAAATTAGCGAATATTTAGGTGTTAAACACAGCATATCCGTTGGAAATGGTACGGATGCATTGATAATTGCTCTAAAAGCTTTAGGAATTGGTAAAGGAGATGAAGTAATTACAACTCCTTTTACTTTTTTTGCAACAGCAGAAAGTATATCTTTTGTAGGGGCTACTCCGGTTTTTGTAGACGTAGATATAGACACATATAATATAGACCCTGCAAAGATAGAAGAAAAGATTACTGAAAAGACAAAAGCTATAATGCCGGTTCATATATTTGGCCAACCATGTGATATGGATTCCATAAATGAAATAGCAAAAAAATACAACCTAAAGGTTATAGAAGATGCATGTCAGGCCATTGGTTCGGAATACAAAGGTAAAATGATAGGCACTTTATCTGATATTGCATGTTTTTCATTCTTTCCAACAAAGAATCTCGGCTGTGCAGGAGATGGCGGTTTGATAGCCACAAATGATGGGGACTTGGCGACTATATGCAGAGCATTAAGAACCCATGGGAGCGGAGCCAATGGTCAAAAAGCTTATAATATAATCAACAATATCGAAGAAGAAACTGTAGATGATATCGGGACTGACAATACCGTGTATAATCCTCTAAAATACTATAACTATCTAATTGGACAAAATTCTAGACTGGACGAGATTCAAGCTGCTATACTAAGGGTGAAACTGAGAAAGTTAGATAAGTGGAACGACGCAAGAAGGGAAAATGCCAGATTTTATAATGAACAACTAAAAGATACTGAACTCGTAACGCCATTTGAGGCTACTGATGTAAAACATGTATATCATCTATATATCCTTCAATCTAAAAATCGCACAGAATTAGTAAGTTATCTTAAAGAAAAAGGAATATCAACAGGTGTATATTATCCTGTCCCACTGCATCTACAAAAGGCGTACAAAGATTTAGGGTACAAAGAAGGGGACTTGCCCAATGCAGAATATTTATCACATAGAACCTTTGCTATACCCATGTTTGCAGAATTAACAGATGAAGAAAAAGAATATATAGTAGATATATTGAAGAAATTTGGTGAGTAATATGGCTGATAAAGATTATTTTGTTCATGAATCATCCTATGTGGATGAACCATGTGAAATAGGTAAGGGAACGAAAATATGGCATTTTTCTCATATTATGAAGGGCTCTAAAATAGGAGAGAATTGCAACATTGGACAAAATGTTGTAATATCACCTAATGTGATATTAGGTAATAATGTAAAGATACAAAACAATGTATCAGTATACACAGGCGTAATATGTGAAGATGATGTGTTTTTAGGGCCATCTTGTGTTTTTACAAATGTGATTAATCCAAGGGCTTTTATAGAAAGAAAAGATGAGTATAAAAAAACTATAGTAAAAAAAGGTGCTTCTATAGGTGCTAATGCTACTATAGTTTGTGGTCACAATATAGGAGAATATGCATTTGTCGGTGCCGGAGCCGTAGTAACGAAAGATGTACCTGACTATGCATTAGTAATTGGAACCCCCGCAAGAGTGGTAGGATATGTATGTAAATGTGGGAATAAATTAGAATTAGAAAATAATGTATACAAATGTAGTGATTGCAATAAAGAATATATTTTTACAGATGGAAATCTAAAACCAAGGGAGTAATAAGGATGAACAAGGATGTGGTTAAAAACATTCTATTACAAAAAATAAAAGACAAATCAGCTATAGTTGCTGTTATAGGGCTAGGCTATGTAGGCTTACCTCTAGCAGTAGAAAAAGCTAAAGCCGGATATAAAACTATAGGTTTTGATGTGCAAGCATCAAAGGTAGATATGGTTAATGAAGGACACAACTATATCGGCGATGTAGTGGATGAGGAGCTTGAGGATTTAGTTAAAAAGGGTATGCTATCAGCCACTACTGATTTTTCAATAGTGAAAGATGCAGACTTCATAGCCATATGTGTGCCGACTCCTTTAGATGATTATCAGCAACCGGATATCAGCTATGTAAAAAACTCTGCTATAGATATATCAAAATACTTAAAAAGAGGTTCAATTGTTGTATTAGAAAGCACTACATATCCTGGGACAACTGAAGAATTGCTATTGCCAATACTAGAGGAGGGTTCAGGGCTGAAGTGTGGTGAAGACTTCTTTTTAGCCTACTCACCGGAAAGAGTAGACCCAGGGAACAAGCTATATAAAACAAAAAACACCCCAAAAGTGGTGGGTGGAATAGGTAAAGATTCAACAGAAATTGCAGCGGCAATGTATAATTCCGTTTTAGATGGATGTGTCCACGTAGTTTCTTCTCCAAAAGTAGCTGAAATGGAAAAGATACTTGAGAATACGTATAGGAATATAAATATTGCACTAGCAAATGAAATGGCAATAATATGTGAGAAAATGGGCATCAGTGTGTGGGAGGTAATCGATGCAGCAAAAACCAAACCCTATGGTTTCCAAGCTTTTTATCCTGGGCCAGGAGTAGGCGGACACTGTATACCCCTTGATCCATATTATTTAGCATGGAAAACAAGGGAATATGACTATCACACCAAGCTAATCGAAACATCCGGAATTATCAATGACAGTATGCCAGATTATGTTGTTGAAAGAGCGTCAAAGATATTAAATCGGTTCAAAAAACCCTTAAACGGCTCAAAGATATTGATACTAGGAGTAGCATACAAGCAGGATATAGACGACATAAGACATAGCCCGGCATTAAAGGTCATAGAGGGATTTGAAAAAGAAGGATGTTTAGTGGAATACTACGACCCTTATGTTGCAAGTTATGATTATAAAGGTAAAACAAGGACAAGTATAAAAGAACTAAGTAAAGAAGAACTACAAAGTGCAGATTTAGTAGTAATAACTACAGCCCATACAAATATTGATTATAATTTTGTACAAGTTAATTCAAAGTTCATATTTGATACCAAAAACGCCATGAAAGATGTTGAGAATAGGGATAATGTTGAGTTGCTATAGGAGTTAAATATATGAAAATATTGTCTATAGTAGGAGCGAGACCTCAATTTGTAAAAGAGGCTGTTATCCAAAATGAAATAAATAAATATGATGATATCGAAGAAGTAGTTGTCCATACAGGGCAGCATTATGATAGCAATATGTCTGGCGTTTTCTTTGATGTGCTTAATATGAGAAAGCCAGATTATAATTTAGGAATTAAGGCATCAAAGCACGGTGAAATGACAGGCAAGATGATAATTGAATTGGAAGAAATAATATTAAAAGAAAAGCCTGATGTTGTCTTGCTATATGGAGATACAAATTCTACTTTGGCAGGAGCAATAGCTGCATCAAAACTCAAAGTCAAAATTGCTCATGTTGAAGCAGGTCTTCGACAGGAACCAAAGGACATGCCGGAAGAAATAAATAGAGTATTAACTGATAGAATATCAAGTTATTTGTTTACTCCTAGTAATTTAGGGGTAGACAATCTAAAACAAGAAGGAATAACTCAAGGCGTATTCTTTACTGGTGATGTCATGTATGATATATTTGTAAAGATGAAACCAAGATTCGATTATACTTTGATGGAGAAATTAGATTTAAAAGAAAACCAATTTATAATGATGACATTGCACAGAGATTTCAATGTGGATATCCCGCAGAAATTAGAAAAAATCTTAAAAAATGTTAATAAAATCTCCAAAGAAATAAAAGTCGTGCTACCTATTCATCCTCGCACAAAAAAAAGAATTAATGAGTTTGGACTTAGTAATCTAACGTCTGAGATTATGATAATTGAACCAATTGATTATTTGCGATTAATGGGCTTAACACAAAACTGCTATAAGGTAATTACAGATAGCGGAGGATATCAAAAAGAGGCATATTTTTCTGGGAAACAAGCAGTAGTAATTATGCCAGATACTAGTTGGCGCGAACTGACAGATTTAGAATTAAACATATTATCAGAAGAAGGTGACATATATCAAAACGTAATGGAATCTAAACCGGTTGAATATGTTAAAGATATTTATGGTGATGGAAAAGCAGCAGAGAAAATAGTTTCTATACTAAGAAGTAATAATGGGGGATAACCTTATGAAAAGTAGATTGATTCATGTGGTTAATATATTAAAAGAAATGTATTCATTACCTACACTTTCATTAGTAATTTCTAATGAAAATAAAGATATATACAGTTATTTTACAAAACCGCATCCTAGGTACAAAATAATTCAGAATAAAAAATGGGGAGTTGCTATTCAAGAAATACCTGATTTATTTGGAGACTACTTGAAAGGGAAGAAAAAACAAGCATTAAGAACAAATAGGTCTAAATGTTTAAAAGAAGGATATTATTTTAAAATATTTTCTTCCAGTAAGTTTATTGCAGAAATTATGTATATAAACACATCATCATTTTTAAGACAGGGCAAGCCAATGAGTGAATATTATACAGACAAAGATGAAGTAGAGAAATGGATTTCAGATAAACCAAACTTATATGGGGTTTTTGATAAGAATAACAATTTAAAAGCTTATGCGTATGTTCATACGATAGGTGATGTTTGCGTAATTTCAAGGTTGTTAGGGCATGAAGATTCACTAAAAGATGGAGTTATGTATCTACTTATAAGTGAAACAATACATGATTTTGTAGAAAAAAAGAAATCATTAGGATATCCCAAATATATAATGTATGATACATTTTTTGGGGCCAATCCAGGATTAAGGTATTTTAAAGAGAGGCTAGGGTTTCAACCATTCAAAATAAAATGGAGGTTGGGATAACCTTATGAAAAAGATTTTTCAACGAATATACTCAGATTTCTTTTTAAATTCAAGGTTAGAAGAATATAAAAGCTTAATAATCAAAGCATTAGAAAATGAGTATAAAGTAATTTCTATTGAACAATTTAATGAGATATTTATGATAAATGAAGATAAGCAGAATTCTAAGTATTTAGTTTTAAGGCACGATATTGATACTGATGTTTCAACTGCTAAACTAATGTTTGAAATAGAAAAACAATTACAAGTTTATTCTTCTTATTATTTTAGGTTATCCACAATAGATATTCCCTTTATGAAAGAAATTCATCAATATGGTAGTGAAGCCAGTTACCATTATGAAGAAATAGCCTCATATGCAAAACAGCATAAAATAAGAAATCCTAATCAGATATATAATAACATGACAGAAATCCAGAGACTATTTAGCAAGAACTTAGAAAATTTAAGGAATTCTACAGGTATTCCTATGGAGATTGTAGCTTCACATGGTGACTTTGTAAATAGACATTTAAGGATTACGAATTGTGCAATATTAAAAGACTCAGAGTTTAGAAATAAGAATAAAATAAAACTTGAGGTTTATGATGATAGTATAATGAAATATGTAACTAGTAGGCATTCAGATTGTGGCTACCCTATATTTTGGAAACCGAATTCACCTGAGAAATCTATATACAATAGCAGTCCAGTGATATATGTTCTTACTCATCCTAGACACTGGAAAGCTAATATAAAAGAAAATATAAAAGATAATTATAACAGGCTAATGGAAGGTATAAAATATAAGGTTAACATATAAAAGCAAACTTTATAAGCAAGAGTGGGGGCAATAAAAATGTCAAAACTGAAATTTGGAATTATAGGCTGTGGCAGAATATCTGCAAGGCATATTGATGCAATAATAAATAACAAAGATGAGGCAGAACTGGTAGCCGTTTATGATATAGTTGAAAAGCTTGCTATAGATAAAAAAAATCAATATGAATCTAAGCTAGAAGACTCGAATGTAATAGTATATACAGATTATGATAATTTTTTAAATGATGAGAATATAGATGTGGTAACCATAGCTACTATAAGCGGATACCATGCAGAACAAGCCATTGATTGTTTAAACCATGATAAACATGTATTAATAGAAAAACCAATGGCACTTAGCATAAAAGATGCAGATAGAATAATCAAATTAGGTAAAGAAAAAAATAAAAGAGTATGTGTATCCCATCAAAACAGATTTAGTCCGGCAATCCAAAGATTAAGACGGGCTGTAGATGAAGGAAGGTTTGGGAAACTTATACATGGGTCAGCTCGTACCCTATGGGCAAGGGATGATGACTATTATAAACAAGCATCCTGGAGAGGTACTAAAAAGCTAGATGGTGGTACCTTAATGAACCAATGTATACATAATATAGATTTGCTACAATGGATGATGGGTGGAGAAATAAAGAGGATTTCATCGGAAACCGATACATTTATAAGAAATATCGAAACAGAAGATTTTGGGGCGATGTTAATCAAATTCAAAAGTGGAGCTGTTGGAGTAGTAGAAGGTAGTGTGTGCGTATACCCTAGAAATCTTGAAGAAACATTGAGTATATTTGGAGAAAAGGGAACAGTAGTTATTAAAAATGGGAGTATAGACACTTGGAGATTCGAAGATAAAAAGGATTACGATAATGCTGAATTAGATGAAACTAACTTAGGCCATACTCCACTTTATAAGGATTTTATAGATGCAATAAATAATAATCGAGAGCCCTTGGTAAATGGTGAAGAAGGCAAGAAAGCTGTGGAGATTATACTGAGGGCTTATGAGGGGTAAAAATAATAATATGAGGTTTTAGATTATGAACAAAAAAGTTTGTCATATAACAAGTGCCCATAGTAGATATGATGTTAGAATTTTTATCAAAGAGTGTGCATCATTAGCAAAAAACGGCTATGATGTAACTTTAATTGTAAATGACAATAAACCAAGTGAAATAAATAAAGGCGTGAAAATCGTATCAACAAAATTCAAGCCGAGGAACAGGTTAGAAAGGTTTTTAAATTCTAAAAAGCTATTGTTGGCTAAAGCAGTAGAAGTAGATGCAGATATATACCATTTACATGACCCAGATTTGTTGCCACTAGGGAATAAGCTTAAGAGGAAGGGCAAGAAGGTTGTTTTTGATTCGCATGAGGATGTTCTTAATCAGATAATGGACAAGCCATGGATACCAAGTATAATGAGAGGAATTGTATCAAAAGTATATAGTATATATGAGAAATTCTCTTTAAAAAATTATGATGCAGTCATATCAGTTACTCCTCATATTGTTGAAAGATTATCGAAAATTAATCCTAATACTGTAATGATTACAAATTATCCTATTATTAAATCTAATAATATTGTTTACAGTAAAGGTTCGAATAATATTTGTTTTGCTGGTGGTGTTACTGAACAGTATCATCATGAGAATATAATTTCTGCAATTGAGCATATAGACGATGTTAAATATATTTTAGCAGGCAGTAGTACAGGGGAATATGTGACTAGACTTAAAAGTTTGCCAGGATGGAGAAAGGTTGAATATTTAGGTTTCATATCACATAGTGAGGTTGAAAAAATATATAGTAAATCAGCGTTGGGTATAGCTTTACACTATTCAAATCAAGCCAAAAATGAAGGAACACTTGGTGTAGTTAAGCTATTTGAATTCATGGCAGCCGGATTACCTGTAATATGTTCTGATTATAGGCTGTGGAAAGAAATAGTGGAGGGAAACAACTGTGGAATTTGTATAGACCCAAATAATGTACAGGAGATAACTAAAACAATAAACTATATACTAAACAACCCAGAAAAAGCAAAGAAAATGGGTGAAAATGGACGAAAGGCAGCGGTTGAAAAATATAATTGGGGCACGCAGGAGAAAGTCTTATTAGATTTATATGATAAAATTTTAGGATAGTGGTGATTCAATGAAGAACCTTATTACGAAAATGACTTCTACAAGGTTTTTTCTTATTTTTTCATTAATAATATACAGAATTTTATTAGATATAGCATTTATTACTATTATATCTGAACAATATGCATATGCTGGATTTGGATTAGATATCAATTATGTAAAAGTGATAGAATCATATTTAATAATTATTATTTTTAGTTTTTTACTGAAATATAAAATTGAAAAGCCATCTGATTTTTTTATTTTATTTCTTTTTTCAATGCTTATAGTTCCATTAACCTCTATTTACTCATTGCAAGATAAGGCTCGAGAGTTTATGTATTATATGTTCTTATCTTTTATCATTCTAATGATTTTTAGTAAAACAAAGAATATTCGACTATTTCGCATAGAAAATGGATATAAGATTGCGCTTATTTCAACGGTATTGATAGGAGTAGGTTTGTTCGCTTGGATTATTATGAGGGGCGGACTTAGATATTTAAACTTTAATTTATTTAAAGTTTATGATTTTAGAAGTACTGTAGCTGAACTGATTTTTCCTGGATATCTTGCCTACTTAATGGCTTGGTTTGGGAAAGTTATGAATCCCTTTTTTATTGCATATAATTTATGGAGAAAAAATAAAACAGGTATAATTATTTCGACAAGTGTACAAGTAATCTTTTTTGCTATAACTGCTCATAAGGCAATGCTCTTTTATCCAGTACTTATATTTTTTGTATACAAGGTAGGGGCAAAAAGTAATTTTGCACAAATGGTTCCTTTTGGACTTGCTATGGTCAATTTTTTTTCAATAGCTTTGTATTATTTGATTGGAAGCCTGAAATTAATAACTTTGTTTTCTAGAAGAGTACTATTATTAACATCGAGAATTCACTATATATATTACGATTTTTTTAAGGAAAATGGTTTTTTATATTTTTCAAATAGGAAGTGGTTTCCTAAAATAATAGATTATCCTTATAGCTTACCTGTACAATTAGTGGTAAACCAAGGGAAAAGTGAAGGTTGGGCAAATACTGGGTTTCTCGCCAATGCATATGCCCACTTTGGGTTTGCAGGTATGATTGTTTATTCAATAATTGTTGGAATAATATTCAGTTATATTGATTACTTTTCAAAGAAGCATTTACCAATGCTCTTATGTATTGCAATAATGGTTACACCTTTATTTAGTTTGATTTCTGCTGACCTACCAACAGCATTATTAAATCATGGTATTCTTATAGGGATGGTAATGTTGTGGTTGATGAGCAGCAGTTCATGGGGGAAATCAGATGATAAAAGCATAAAAAACAGTAGATAAAATTAATAACGGTCCAGGAAATATGAGCAGCAAGGATACAAATGGGGCGGGAGGAACACGAGACAAATATTTGCTTAGATGGTGAAACGGATGTATGAAATTAAGGTAAAGAACAATTTAGGATTTAAATAGATTCTTTTTTAATTGTAATGATGAAGAAAAATTTAAAAATCAGGTAATAAATACAAATGGGTTTTTTGCAGTAATAGTAGAAACAGGAAACTATATATTTGCAGCAGTCGATAGGGTAAGAAGTATTCCACTTTTTTATGGGTATATAAATGGTGATTTTTATATAAGTGATGATGCACGTTATATCAAGGATAGGGTAAAAGATGAAGAAATGGATGATTTGTCAAAAACAGAGTTTTTACTTACGGGTTATGTAACTAATAATGACACCTTGTATCCAAATGTAAAACAGCTTAGAGCTGGGGAATATTTAGTTTTTAACAAATCAAAAAATGAATTGAAATTGGAAAGATATTTTGAGTTTAGACATAGGAATTTTTATGAATTATCAGAAGAAGACTTAGTAGAAGAACTTGATAAAGTTTATGTGAATACAGTGAAAAGATTGATAGATTCATTACAAGGAAGAACAGCAGTTATTCCCCTTAGTGGCGGACATGATTCTAGACTTATAGCTGTAATGTTAAAAAGATTGGGATATGAAAATGTAATTTGTTTTACATATGGGAAACCAGGAAACTGGGAGTCAGAAATATCTAAAGAAATCGCTGATTACTTAGGATATAAGTGGATATTTGTACCTTATACAAGAAAAAATCAATATAAGATGTATAATAGTTCTAAAAGAAAAGAATATAGCGTTTTTACAGATGGATTGACATCCTTACCTCATATTCAGGATTTTTATGCAGTTTGGAAGATGAAAGAGAAGAGTCTAATACATGAGAATTCGGTTTTTATACCAGGGCACTCAGGTGATTTTATATCAGGGAGTTATATACCAGTATGGTTTTTAAATAAAAATAAGATTAGTCAAGATGAAGTTATTAAAGCGATATTCAATAAATATTATAGCTTGTGGAAGTGGCAAAAAAATAAAAAGAAACTGGCCAATGAATTTTCTAATAAAGTTATGAGGATTATTGGAAGTAATAAGAATTATACACTTGAAGAAGCAGCTAATGTTTACGATTTTTGGGATTGGCAGGAATTGCATGCAAAGTTTATAGTTAACTCTCTTAGAGTGTATGAGTTTTTTGGGTATGAGTGGAGACTCCCCTTTTGGGATAATCAAATGATTAAATATTGGACAAGGGTATCGATTAAAAAAAGAATGAGAAGATATCTTTATTTGGAATATGTAAACAAAAAACTGGATTATGATTTACCTGAACCAAATCCTAAAAGGAGTAAAATAATGAGAGCATTAGATAGGATTAACAATCCGGGTTATGGTCGATTTGTAAATTGTAAAAGTTTTTTACCCATCTGTTTTACAAGAGTTAAGCATGTAATCACAAATTTTAATTCCGATATTCTTGAAAAGGACAAATTAATACTTTTAGCGAATACAAATGGATTACATACTGCTAAGTATTTTGATGATTATATTAGAAATAAAGATGGAGGAAGATGAGGAGTATAATAAAAAAATTATTCCAAATTAAAAAGCAAAAGGTATATCATATGGTTAAGGCCGAATTATTAGAAGTTAAAGCTAAAGTTAAATGTAATGTGGTATTCATTGACGAAAATAATTATGATAGGGTTTTGGATATGAGGGAGGAAACCGTTGTAAGTGCTTTCCGTTACATGTTGAAGGATGGTCAGTTAGGAATATTTGCAGAAAGATTAAGTCTATATAATTGTGTAAAAAGGAATTGAGCCACAAACTCATTCCCCTCGGTTATAATATAAGTGTGAGCAAATATCAAACCGAGGAGGAAGAATCCATGGCTCAGTTTAATATTACCCTAACCGAAGAAGAATTGCACGGACTTTTTTTAAGCAACAGTCGAGATAAAGCCGTTGCAAAACTATTAGAAAAGATCTTTAACCAAGTCCTGATATGTCAGTCTACCGAGCAACTTGGTGCTAAACCTTACGAGCGAACTGATAAACGT
>Ga0209537_1002411_pt1 | contig 18757 bp, 19 predicted proteins | sample BioPla4DNA1_FD_187698 | JGI IMG/M metagenome (GOLD analysis project Ga0209537, IMG submission 187698) | Biogas fermentation microbial communities from Germany - Plant 4 DNA1 (SPAdes) (version 2) | ecosystem: Engineered > Bioreactor > Anaerobic > Digestate | place: Bielefeld, North... | reverse complement strand
ATGGTTGCCGGTATGAAAAATGGTTATATAGATCCTTCTGATAGAAAAGCAAAATCAGAACATTATAAGCTTATTCAGGATTTAGCCAAGGAATTTGAAAAGGAAAACGGATCCATTGTATGTAGAGAACTGTTGGGTCTTTCTATAAAGAAGGATAATTATGAACCTGAGGAAAGAAACCAGATTTATTATAAAAAGCGTCCCTGTTCAGAGCTTGTTTGGCAAGCTGCCAAAATACTTGACGATTATTTTAAAAAAATTGAAACCACCGATTCTGAAAAATAGCAATTGTCTTATAAGCAATAGCCGTCTATTCAAGTTTTATTTGAGTAGCCGGCTTTTTTTTATTATGTGTTTGGCAAAGTTTGCATATTTATAAGTAAATTGGAGATATCTAGTTATTTAAAGATAGTTTATTTGAAAGGATTGAAATATTTTATGTCAAAGATGCCGGTGATTTTTGTAGGACACGGATCTCCAATGAATGCCATTGAAGATAACGATTACTCAAGAAACTGGGAAAAATTGCAAAAAGTATACCAAAACCAGAAGCAATAGTATCCATATCAGCCCATTGGTTTACAAAGGGTACAAAGATTATGAACGAAAAAGCCCCTAAAACCATATATGATATGTATGGCTTTCCAAAGGAATTGTATGAAATCAAATACAATTCACCGGGTTCCCCAAGTATTGCTAAAGAAGCCAAAGAGCTAATTTCAAGGGAAACTGAATATGATAACTCTTGGGGAATTGACCATGGAACATGGTCGGTATTAGTTCATATGTATCCAGACAGGGATATACCGGTATTTCAGATTAGTATTGACGGATATGCTCCTGCAGAAATACATTACAGTATAGGTAAAGAATTAAAATCTTTAAGAGAAAAAGGCGTTCTTATATTTGGCACAGGGAATATAGTTCATAATTTAAGATTGGTCGATTGGCATATGGGAAGTAAGGGATTTGATTGGGCCTATGAATTTGATGATTTTATATATGAGAATATTATGAGCAAGGATTATAATAATATTTTAAAATATAATGAAATCTGTAATGCTTCACAGCATGCAGTGCCGACACCGGATCATTTTTATCCATTATTATATATATTAGGAGCTTCGGATAAAGAAGATAAGGTGACGGTGTTTAATAAATCCTGTGAACTAATGAAATCCGGAATTAATAAGAGAAAAAAATTTAAATGTGAGCTAAATATTAAAGAAAGGTAAAGGATGATATATAATGGAAGTTACTACGATAAAGGATATAGCCAGAATCTGTGGAGTTGGTGTTAGTACAGTTTCTCGTGCTATCAATAATCATCCCGATATAAATGAAGATACAAAGAAGTTAATATTAAAGACTATAAAAGAACATAACTATATACCAAATAACAGTGCTCGGAATTTAAAACGTTTAGAATCCAATACAATTGCAGTTTTGATAAAAGGTATTACGAATCCTTTCTTTAATTCCATGTTGAAGGTATTTGAAAAAGAAATTCATAAGAAAAAATATTCCTTTCTATTACACCGTGTCGAAGAACAAGAGGATGAAGTAGATGTAGCTTTAGAACTTGAGAAGGAGAGAAAAGACTTAAAGGTATTATTTTTCTAGGAGGTTATTTTTCTCATTCGGTAGAAAAGTTAAATCAGATGAAAGTACCTTTTGTCCTTAGTACAGGAGGAATTTCGGAAGTTATGGATAAAAAAACTGCTCCTATGTTATGGTAGATGACGTCCAAGAAAGTTATCGTATGGTGGATTATCTTTGCAAGCTAGGTCATAAGAAAATTGCTATAATTACTACACCTCCCTCGGAAGAGAGTATTGGTAAATTGCGATTGGAAGGTTATAAAAAAGCCTTAAAAGATAATCAACTTTCCATTGATAGCAGGCGAATACTTTATAATGACGATGAAAGTCTCGATTCATTTTCCATGAAATATGGTTATGAAGCAGCCAAAAAACTTCTAGAATCAGATGTTGAATTTACAGCTGTTTTTGCAATTTCTGATAGTATAGCGGTTGGTGCATGTAAGGCTATTTTTGAAAAGGGAAAAAGGATACCAGAGGATTATTCTATTGCCGGATATGATGGTATTGATATTACATTTTACTATCATCCTTCCATTACAACTATACGTCAGCCGACCATAGAAATGGCAGAAGAAACTATTCGAATTCTTTTTGAGACAATTGAAGATAGCTCCTATAAGGAAGGAAAGATTTTTACAGCAGATTTAATTGTGGGAAATTCGACTAAGAGGATAAGATAAAATTATATTGTGAAAAATACATGATGAGGAAAAAGGTACTATTTTAACTTGGGGGATTGTGGTTTTTTTGAAACAGCAGTATAATTATGGGAGGGTAAATTAAATAATGTAAAAGAATATCATATGTAGGGTGGAATACAGATGAACATATTAAATGATACCGAGCAACTTCCTGTAATACCAGTTGATAGTACTGACTTATACAATGTAGAGTTAGAATATTTAGAAGATGAACTATCTAACTCTTTATCGGAGCAGGTTAATGAGGTTCTAAACAAAACCGATGACAATATCAGCCCAAAAGTCAATAATAAAATGAGAATTTTGTTGATAACTGCAGTTGGATTAATTGCAGTATTGGCATGCCTAATATTGTTAATTGTAACTGAAAGTGGGCGAAAGGTATTTTATAAAGCTGCCAGTAATTATATCTATGATTCGGTAAATAAAGAAAGTAATTCCATGCAGGAATCGACTGAGAATCAAAATCAAACAACCGATGGTGAAGATACTATAGAAAATGGTATTGATAATGATAATACTGATTATAAATACAGACATGAATCATATGTGAATAACTATTTGGTAATTGGCATTGAAGAATTTGGTAATGCAAAAAACACCGATACCATGATACTTGTCTCTATAAACACAAAAGATCGTACTATTAAACTTACGTCCTTTCTTAGAGATATATATATAGAATCACTGGGTAAGAAAAAATTAAATGCTTTTTATTCTGAAGGAGGCCCAGAGTACTTAGTAAATATATTAGAGAGTACTTTTAAAATACATATAGATGGTTATGCCTCTGTTAACTTTGAATCATTTGAGTATATTATTGATAGGCTCGGAGGAATAACAATAGAACTAGGTAAAGAAGAAGCAGAATATTTAAATAAAAAAAATTATATATCAAACCCAATATACCGAAATGTTGTACCGGGAATTAATCAATTAAATGGTAATCAGGCATTAGGTTATTGTAGAATCCGCAAGGTAAAGACTCTTGGGGGAGCTAATGATGATTATGGAAGAACTTTACGTCAACGTCGAGTGTTAAATGCGGTATTTGAAAAATATAAATCCCAAAGTATTTTTAAATTACTACCTATTATGAAGGAGTGTTTGGGATATGTAAACACTAATTTAGAGAAAGGACAAATTGAAAAGATTTTAGAAACTGTTATCGAAAATAAAATTACAACCATGAATAACTTTAGAATACCGGTTGATGGTTTATTTGAAGCCCCAAAAAAATATAATGGTGTAAAATACCCCTTGGTATTGGATTTAGAAAAAAATATTATGGAATTATATAAGTTTATCTATTTGGATACAGATTATGAGGCGGAAGAAGCCTTGAAAAAATACAATAACTAATTATTTAGATAAATAATTCCCTACTTAAAAAGCCGTCCATTCGATAAAATCGTAATGGACGGCTTTTGTGATAGAAAAATATTGCAGTTTATAGAAGAATATGTAATATCTACTTGTTTTTTGATTGCAAATAATATACAATTACTAATGACATATATTTACATACGATCAAAATAGATAAATGAAGGTGATTTCCATGGGATAAGGAGAAAAAATGAAAAAATAAAAATGATAAAGCAGTTATTATATTACTTTGCTTTTATCATTATAATTATATTTTTTGTAGGGTATAAAAAAATTAATGATAGCTCTAAATTAAAAACCACATATATAAATCCCTCATATATGATTAATATGAATATACCTGAAGAGCTTGTTGCTATATCAACTAATGTTTTTGTAGGATATGTAGAGGGACTTATAGATACATATTATATGTCCTCTATTCCTTATACCCGTTATAAAATAAGAGTAGTAAAAAATATTAAAGGAGAAATAGCTCTTGATTCTACAATAAATTTAAATAAAGAAGGTGGGATTTCAGAGGATGGTTCAAGGTACATCCTTATAAAAAATGATTACCTTCCAAGTGTAGGTAATTATTATATATTTTGCACAAGAGAAAATCTTACAGATAAATCTTATACAGCTTCAGGAATCAATACAAATATTTTAATAGATAAAATAAATTTAGAAAATGAGTATGAAAAAATCAATAAATCATCTGTTTATAATAGGTATGTAAAAGCCGTTGAAAATCAAGTAGAAATAGATATTGATATAAAATAGTCTTATTGATTAATCTTATTGATAATATGTTATTATTATATATAATGTGACATGGTCACTTATAAAAGTATAGATTATTCTATAATAAAAAAACAAGTAAGATGATGATTAACTAGCAAGAAAATAATAGACTAAGGAGGAGTATTTATGGGAAGAAAAATATTAATTGTTGGAGGGGTTGCCGGCGGAGCATCTGCGGCTGCCAGGCTTAGGAGAAATAACGAAGATGATCAAATTATTATGTTTGAAAGGGGACCCCACATTTCATTTTCAAACTGTTCCCTTCCTTATCATTTAAGTGGTATTGTTAAAGAAGCAGATAATTTGGTATTAATGAAACCGGAACTGTTTTTAAAGCAGTATAATATAGAGGCAAGAATTAACAGTGAGGTAATTGCTATTAATAGAGATGATAAGACTGTAACCGTAAGAAAAACTGATACTGATGAAGAGTATACAGAAAGCTATGATAAATTGATTTTATCACCGGGAGCTAGACCTATTGCTCCTAAACTGCCGGGTATGGAAAAAGTTAATATATTCACTGTGAGAAATGTTGTTGACATTGATAATCTAAATAAATTTATAAAAAATATGAAGACTAAGGATGTTGCAGTTATAGGTGGTGGCTTTATTGGAGTTGAAGTGGCTGAGAATTTAAGGCTTGGAGGTTATAATGTAACACTTATTGAAGCAAGCAATCAGATATTAAGACCATATGATTATGATATGGTACAGATTTTCCATAAAGTAATGTTAGATAATAAGGTTAATCTAATTTTAGGGGATAAAGTAGAAAAGTTTGAAGAAGATAAGGTGATATTGGCTTCCGGAAAAACTATAAGGGCCGGGGCTGTGGTAATGGCAGTAGGTGTATCACCAGAAATAAACCTAGCAAAGGAGTCCGGTCTTAAGATAGGAAAAACCGGGGCCATTAAGGTTGATAAAAATTACCTTACCGATGATACAGACATTTATGCAATCGGAGATGCAATAGAAGTATATAATGCCTTAACTCATACCATGACGAAACTATCCTTAGCCGGTCCTGCATTAAAACAAGCAAGAGCAGTGGCTGATCATATTAATAACAAAACTACAGTTAACAAAGGGTATATTGGTTCAACAGCCATAAAAGTATTCGATTACAACGGAGCTACAACGGGATTAAATGAATCCTTAATTAAGGATCTTAATATGAACATTAATTATGATATTGTCAGATTAATTTTATCCGATAAGGTAGGACTTATGCCTGATGCTGCCCCTATGCATTTTAAATTGCTGTTTGAAGTGCCTACCGGTAGAATTTTAGGGGCCCAAGCAATCGGCAAAGGGGATGTTACTAAACGTATCGATATTATTGCAACTGCAATTAAGTTTGCCGGTACAGTTTATGATTTAAAGGATTTGGAACTTAGTTATGCACCGCCATTTTCAACAGCAAAGGATATAGTAAATTATGCAGGATATATAGGCTCCAATTTATTAAATGGGGATTATAAGCAAGTGAATGTAGACAAGGTTAGAGAACTTGTTGAAAATAATAATATTATTATTGATGTTAGGGAAGTGCATGAATTTGAAAAAGGCCATATAAAAGGTGCAATCAATATTCCCTTAAGCCAGCTTAGAAATAGAATTGACGAAATTCCAAAAGATAAGCCGATATATTTGCATTGTAGAACCGGGCAGCGCAGTTATAATGCTGTCTTAGCTCTGCAACATATGGGCTATGATAAGGTTTATAATATAACCGGAAGTTTTTTAGGAGTTTGCTTATATGAGTACTATAATGATATAGTCAGTGGAAGAGAAAGTATTGTAACTGAATATAATTTCAAGTAGCAGAAAATTAGATATAGCAAGGTATTATGGAATAAAACCAAATAATTAAATTAATATAGAAAAAATCGCCACATATATATTATCTATGTGGCGGTTTTTGTCTTTATTCTTAATAAATAAATGAATTATCAGTTTTAGAACTTTCTATACTTTGAAGAGACCTTAATTGATATTATCCAAAATACAATAACTCCTATTGTGAGTATTATCATAAGTATCCAGGCAGGTATATATGAACTTGTAATATCGTATATTCCAGCCACTAAGATTGAACCAAATGTAAGTCCCAACTGGGTTGCACTACTTATATAGCCGTATACTTGTCCATAATTTACTTATCGTTTATCCAACCAAGTATCAATTTGCCAAATATCCCAACAATGGAGTATAAGGATATAATTGTAGCGGCTACTGTAGAACCGTGTAATCCTTCCAAGGCTGGGGGAAACTGTCCTAAGGCTCCAGTATTAATAAGTCCATTAATTATCATACCTAATACAAGTAAAATGAAAAAAGGTTTAGTGAATGATTTATTTATTGAAATACTAAATTCAAAGTCACCTATAGGACCATTTTCTAATTTATTGACTGCTTCTGTACCTAAAGCTTTTAAACCTTTTTCCTCAGGTGATTTCTCAAATATAAATAAACTTACTGGAAGAGATATTACAAGCATAATAACTGCGTAAATCAAATATGTTTTTCTCCAGCCATATCTATCTAACCAGATAGTAAGCAAAGGACTTAAAATAAAACCTCCAATTCCTACTCCTGATAATCCAAGACTCATAGCCAAGCCCCGTTTTTCATCAAACCAATTTGTTATCATGATACTGATAGGTATTATAGTAGCACATAAAAATGCTATTCCCAATACAAAAGAAGTAATATAAAGATGAATTGGTTTTTTTGCTAATGAATATGTGGTATAAACTAAACAATAGATGAGGACACTACTGCTTTGTATTTTCTTTAAATTTCCCGTAGCCAATTTTTTAGTTACTAAGGGGGATAGAATTATTCCCATTGCCTGTATAATAGCATTTCCTATAGAAAAAGTGCTTCTTTTAATCCCCATATCAGTGGTAACCGGTATAAGAAATTTGTTTGCTAAGGCCATAACACTGGGAACTATCGTAGCAATTACTAAAATTGATCCTATAACAATCCACCAGCCATAAAAGATCTTGTTAGCTTTTCCCATACGAACCTCCAGGTAGAATCTTCTGGATAGAGAATAGTAGAGAAGCCTATTTCTTAGTTTAAGATTTTGGAAAAGATTTTTGTTGATATAAAATAAAAAAAATATTTTTAGCTTGGTTTTTGCCATAATTTTGACAGGAAAACATTGACAAATGAAAGAAAATATTGTATATTTATGGTAACGCATCTTGCCTTTCGAAAGGGACAGTATGTACAATTTATTTAAAATTTCATTTAATAACATCCAATCCGCTACATGTGCAGCAAAGGTTAGGATTAACCAATAAGCTTACTGCTATGGAGAGGAGGTAAAGCTATGGCTTATCAATATATTTTTGAGCGTTTTGAAATAAAATATATTATCAACCAAGAACAAAAGGAAAGAATTTTGAAGGCAATGGAGCCCTATATGGCACTAGACCAGTATGGACGAACTACAATTAGGAATATTTATTATGATACTGACAATTATCGATTGATTCGTCGGTCTATTGAAAAGCCTGTCTATAAAGAAAAGCTTCGTATTAGAAGCTACGCTAAGGCCAGCCCCACAAGCACTGTCTTTGTGGAACTGAAGAAAAAATATAAATCTATAGTATACAAACGTCGGCTGGCATTACCGGAACATGAAGCAATGAACTGGATGGCAGGTAAAAAACCCATTAGTACAAGATCCCAGATTTCTGATGAGATAGATTATTTTATGGACTATTATCAAAACATTCATCCAAAAGTATTTCTAACATACGAAAGAGAAGCATTTTATAGTCTTAAGGGAGACGATTTTCGAGTTACTTTCGATGAATATATACTTTGTCGTCAGGAAGAGCTATCCTTAAGAGCTGATGTATGGGGAACATTAATTCTACCTGATGATTTGGTTCTTATGGAATTAAAATGCTCTAGAGGAATTCCTCTGTGGATGTCCAAGGTATTGTCTGAAGAAAAAATTTTTAAATGTTCCTTTTCTAAGTATGGAACTGCTTATGAAACCATAATATATCCCCAATTGAAGGAAGGTGTTTTTAATGCTTCTTACTATATTCCGAGGTCTGTTTGATACTGATACAATCAGTGTCATTAGTGTAACTGATTTTTTACTATGTATCGGTTGTTCTCAGATTATCGGCCTTATTATGGCATTTGCCTATATGTTTCGTAGCCGCTATACAAAAAGTTTTATTATAACTCTTGCACTTTTACCCACCGTAGTCTGTGTTGTCATTATGATGGTTAATGGTAATATAGGTGCAGGTGTTGCAGTAACCGGCGCCTTTAGTCTTGTACGATTCCGTTCGGTTCCCGGTACTGCTAAGGAAATCACTATGCTGTTTCTTTCCATGAGTTCAGGTCTTATTGCTGGTATGGGGTATTTAACCTTTGCTATATTCTTTACAGTATTAATGTGCACCCTTGTGGTGGTCTATAATCAGTTGGATTTTGGTACCAAGAAAAATATCTGTAAGTATAAAACATTGAATATAACTATTCCGGAGGACTTAGATTATACCGGTGTATTTGAGGAAATACTTGAAAAATATGCAACCTGCATTGAATTGGTAAGCGTAAAAACCACCAATATGGGAAGCCTATTTAGGTTAACCTATAACTTAACTTTACGGAATGTGGATAAAGAAAAAGAATTAATTGATAAACTAAGATGTAGAAATGGAAATCTTGAGATTACCATATCCCAGCAGGAAAACAAGTCGGGAGTTCTGTAAGGGTTGCTATTAAGATTTGGGCTGAGAAATATAGAGAGATAGTATAGGCTTGTAGGTCATTTCAATCTGTGAGATAATTAATAAGTAACATTGAAGTAGTATTATAAGGAGGATACTAATGAATGACAAAATAGCCTGTAGTAATTGTAAAGAACGGTTATGTTTACATAAAGTACCGATTTTCTCGGCCTTAGATAATGAAGATATGATAAAGGTATCAAAGCTTATTACCCATAAAGACTTTAAAAAAGGAGAGTTTATTTTTCGAGAGGGAGATAAGTTAGAGGCACTTATTATAATCAATGAAGGCAGTGCCAAAGCTGTTAAATATACATCTGAAGGAAGAGAGCAAATATTACATGTATTTATGGAAGGTGATTTTTTTGGTGAGAAATATTTATTAACCAATGAAACAGCAGATTATTCTGTGGAAGTATTAAGGAATGTAAAAAGCTGTATGTTGATGAAAGATTCTTTTACAGAATTGTTGCATAAGTATCCTAAGATAGCCATTAAGATAATTGAAGTGCTGGGTAATCGTATGGGACAGTTAGAGTCTACCATTAAAAGTATGGGAGTTAGAAATGTTAATAGTAGAATATGTGAGTTATTATTAGAATATGGGAAACTCTATGGTAAAAAAGTACCCGATGGGACTATTATTACTTTACCATTAAGTAGGGAAGGCATGGCCAATTATCTAGGTATTGCAAGAGAAACCCTTAGTAGAAAATTTGGAGCTCTTGAGGATGATGGAATTATTAAAAGTGTTGGCAATAAACACATCCTTATATTAAAAGAGGATGAATTAAAGCTGCAATCAGGATTGGAGATTTGAATAGATTTTTAAAAGCAGGGTCTGAGAAATCAGACTCTCTTTCTTTTATATAACCATATTACATATTTCAGTAAGCAATTAATCATAATTTTATATTAGGTTATCTTTCATACTTTGATTTGAATCAAAGTTTTTTATCCTTTTATCCGGTAGAATAAAGACAGAAGTTAAAACAAATTAAGTTATTGGTTTATACAGAAAGGAAGGTTTTTATGAATTTACGAGATAAACAGATTACGGTTGGTAAGGTGGTTACAATATTACCGGAAAGCAAGGAAATTTTCAAGAAGGTAGGCATAGATTTTTGCTGTGGAGGCCATAGGTTCCTTACTAGTGCAATAGATGAAGGGGATTTGGATGCCGAATTTATTTATAGTCAATTAGAAAAATTATATGAAGAAAGAGATAAGGAAGTAAAAGCCGCAACTGATAAAATTGACGAAGATCCCCATAGATTAACTGTACTTATTGAGCATAAGCATCACGGTTATCTAAGAGAGGTGCTACCTAGGGTCTTGGATTTATTGTCTACGCTTGTTAGGGTTCATGGCCCACAACATAGGGAATTATTTCAGGTTTATCAACTATTTGGCCGCTTGAAGACGGAATTAGAACAGCATTTATTAAAAGAAGAGATGTTTCTTTTTCCTGAGCTTACTAAAGGAGAAAATCAGGTTAAGATTAAAGAATTATCCCATGAGATTATAAAGGAGCATGAGTCAGCTGGGGAGATTCTAAAAAGTTTAAGAGAAATCACTAAGGACTACACTGTACCAAGTGATGGCTGCGAAACTTATTATAAGACTTTCTCATTATTAGAAGATATAGAAAGTGATTTACATGAGCATATTCATCTGGAAAATAATATCTTATTAAAAGAATATGACTATAGAAGCAAATAATATCAAAACAGGATATAACAGGGGAATAAGTTGTTAAGGATAAGTAATAATAGGAAGTATATAAAAGATATTGGATGGAAATTTCGGAGGTTTTATGAGTGAAAAAATCATTGATATAAAAGATTCTGTATATCAAATATGTAGTTCCTATCCAGAGATAATGAATATTCTCAGTGACATGGGATTTACTGACATCACAAAGCCTGGTATGTTAAATACAGTAGGTAGATTCATGACTTTAGATAAAGGTGCTAGGTTAAAAAAATTGAATTTAGATGAGCTAATAGATAAGTTAAACAATCATGGCTTCCAAATTATAAGGAGATGATCTGAATGAGTGAATTAATTAATAATCGGGAAAAGAGAAAAGAAGTTTTAAAAGAGATAATTAAAAAACTTCATGAAGGTAGCAGTGTTGAAGAAGTAAAAGACTTATTTGAAAGTACTTTTAATGGTGTATCCCCTATGGAAATATCTGAGGCAGAAAAAGCTTTGATATTAGAAGGTGTTCCAATCAGTGAAGTACAAAGACTTTGTGATGTACATGCCTCAGTATTTAAAGGTTCTATAGAAGAAATCCATAGACCAAAAGATGAAACAGAGATACCGGGACATCCTGCCTATATATTAAAAAAGGAGAATAGAGTAATCGAGGATATCATTGATAGGGAGATTATGCCTTACATTGATATCAAAAAATCCGGAAATAAAGATTTACTCATAAAGGGATTACAAAGCTTATCAAAAATAGAACTACATTACTTACGTAAAGAAAATATTATCTTCCCCTTTATGGAGAAATATAATATAACTGCACCACCTAAAGTAATGTGGGGAGTAGATGATGAAATCAGAGCAGAACTAAAAGAAGTCAAGCAAATACTAAGTGAGAATATTGTAGATGAAGAAAAGCTTAACAAAAAGTTAAACAATCTAATATCAAAGGTTAAAGAAATGATTTTTAAGGAGGAAAATATATTACTTCCTATGATATTAGAGACATTTACTCAAGATGAATGGATAAAGATTGCCTTAGACAGTAAAGAAATTGGATATATGATTGACCAGGTTCCGGTATGGAATCCCACAAAAGAATATAAGAAAGAATTAAAAAAAGAAGTCAAGGAAGGAATAAAGGAGGGAATAGTTACCCTACCATCCGGTGTTTTTAAAGTGGACGAATTAGTAAGTGTACTTAACACCTTGCCCTTTGATATTACCTTTGTTGATAAAGATGATAAAGTAAAATATTTCTCTGAAGGCTCGGAACGAATTTTTCCACGAACCAGATCTATAATCGGTAGAGATGTATCCAATTGTCATCCACCTCAAAGTGTCCATGTTGTTGAAAAAATAGTTGAAGATTTAAAAAGTGGTGCCAAGGATCATGAAGACTTTTGGATAAAGATGAAAGATAAATATGTACTTATTCGGTACTTTGCTGTAAGAAATGTGAATAATGAATATCTAGGTGTCCTAGAAGTATCTCAAGACATCAAGCCAATACAAGAAATTCAAGGAGAGAAACGTTTGGTATCAGAATAGTTGTAGATAAAGTTGTAAGAGTGAAGTAGCAATAGAAAAACTAATTTAAATTAGTTTTCTATTGCTACTGTAAAATTCATAGCTGATTAATAATATTGCAAGATTAGACAAAAGAGAATATAATAATATTAACGAATAATGGTATTGGAGTGAAAAATTTGTATAAAACCAAAGATAAAATATATGGTTATATTGGGATCATATATTATCTAATTTTATTAATCAGCTTCGGGATAATGGGTAAATTATATAAAGCAGGCTGGAATAACTATAGAATAATTTATTGGATACTTTTTATAGTAGCAATCATCATTGTCTTAGCTAAAGATAAGAATTTTACCAACCTGGGTTTTTCAAATGTAAATTTAAAAGTAAATCTACTTATTATGTGGGGAATTATACTTCTTACATTTGCCCTATCAATATTTATAAGTGATTTATCATTAGCAAAACTCTTTAAAGGAACGGTTTATTATTTATTCAAAATTGCAGTAGTAGAAGAAATAATATTCAGGGGATTTCTACAAAATTATTTATTTGGCTTTAATTTGAATAAAAAATGGGTATATATAATTGGTGGAATATGCTTTTCACTTATGCATCTGCCTTTTCAAATGTATGTTCATAATATGGAATCAGCTACTTACATAATATTTGCTTTACCACAGCTGCTATTTACATTCTTTTTTCATCTTATAATGTGTTTTATAACTTATAAGAGAAAAGATGTAACGATACCAATTGCTCTTCATTATGCCATCAATTTTCTTCAAAATGTTCTATAATTGAAAGAGATACTTGTATATGAATCCATAACAATATAAGGTTATGGATTTTTTATTGCACAACCATTGGAATGGTAAAAAATGTGCATAATTGCCAATAAATAACCTTGCACCAATAAAAGATACAACGGTATGACAAAAGATAACATATATATACAACTTATACTTGACTTTATTAATATATTATAGCACAATATAGTAATGATTATGTAATGGGAGAAGAAAAATTAAATCTCAGCTATTGAGTAGATATAATTATACTAAGTTTAGAGGTTATTTAACCTTGGGATAAAGTATTAAATTAAGTGAGGAGTTTAGTATGGTAAAAATATTTTATGATGTTCAACCTACAGGATTTACTAATAATGATTTGAAAGCTCTAAAAGCCAATGGTATGAAATGCATTACAATAATTTCTAATGAAAATTTTATATCCACTGTATTAAGTGAGATACTACAACAATTTATGATGAGGTTTGATGTGATTTTTAGAGCAAAAACAGATGAAAGTGTTATTAAACTATTTAATGATAATATCAATACTCCCAAATCAATAAGCAATGAAAAATCTTCAGATTTATTGGGTTTTCAACTGCCTGAATTTAAGTGCTTTTTAAATCAGGATAATTTAGATTTTATTCTTAGTAATTATAATCAAGTAGTATCTCAGCAATTTTTTATTACTGATAAGGATTTACTTGTTTGGGATTTTATTGAAAAACCTACATATGTATATACTGCAGAAGATATATTAAATCTAGCAAAACATTGCAAAATATTAATCAATAAGAGCGGAGATGAAGATGAGTTAGAATTTATTGCAGAATCACATGTGATAGATAAAATATTTAAATTTTTAAGTAATAAAATTTTAGACAGTGGTATTTGCTAAAAAGTTTTTATATATACTGAGATTAATAAAAAAGGGGAGCTTGCAGGAAGCAGGCTGAGAGTAGACTGTTAGGTCTTGACCCATAACCTGATTTGGATAATGCCAACGTAGGGAAATAAATTCACTAGTAAATAGGGTGGATATACCTATCTTGGCATATCCGCCTTTTTATTGTACATAAAATTATAATTCAAATTTTCTTTAAAATATTACATTATCAAATATAAAGTAGTTTGTAGTAATTTGAAAGTATTTCAATTATATATAAAAACAGAAAGGAAGTTGAAAAATGAAAACAGCATTAACTATAGCAGGAAGTGATTCTTGCGGAGGTGCCGGCATTCAGGCAGATATTAAGACGATGACCCTACATGGTGTCTATGCCATGAGTGCCATTACTGCCTTAACTGCTCAAAATACCACCGGTGTAATAGGAATAAGTGAAGTAAGTCCAGAGTTTCTGGGGCAGCAGCTAGACTGTGTCTTTAAAGATATCCCACCTGATGCAGTTAAAATAGGTATGGTATCTTCAGGGGGCTTAATAGAAATGATTGCAGATAAGTTAAAAGAATATAATGCTAAAAATATAGTTGTGGATCCTGTGATGGTTGCAAGCAGTGGGGCAAAGCTAATCAGTGAGGATGCCATAAGTGCTTTAAAAGAGAAGCTCTTTCCCCTGGCTTTAATACTTACACCTAATATTCCTGAGGCTGAAGTCCTATCCGGAATAAAGATTAAGTCCGATGAGGATATGATTGAAGCCGCAAGGATTATCAGTGATAACTATCATTGTGCTGTTCTTTGCAAGGGAGGTCATCATAAAAACAAGGCCAATGATTTGCTCTATGTAAATGGGGCTTATAGGTGGTTTAAAGGGCAGCCCATTAATAATCCCAACACCCATGGAACCGGATGTACCTTATCAAGTGCCATTGCTTCAAATCTGGCCAAGGGATATGACCTGATAAGTTCCGTTGGCCGTGCTAAAGACTATGTTACCGGGGCATTGGCTGCCATGTTGGATTTAGGTCAAGGAAGCGGTCCTCTAAATCATGCTTTCTGTATCCATAGTGAATAGATAAAAGATTAAGTACATAGTACATAAAGGAAAGTTACCATAGAGCTAAATCTTATTTTTATAATATTGCTTTCTATATTCTGTTGGTAACATACCTAACTCTTTTTTAAATGTATATGTAAAATAGCTGGCACTTTGAAAACCGCAAGATAGTGCTATCTCACTGACTGATTTTTTGGAATCCCGTAGCATTTCACAACTTTTTTGCAAGCGAATATACTTCAGATAAGCAATCGGGGTTTGTGAGATGTATTTATTAAATAGGGTACAACATTGGCTTCTGCATACTGCACCGGCTACTGCAATATCATCCAAGGTTATTTTATTTTCGTATTGACTATGTATAAATCCTGTCATTTTGGCCAGAGTTAACCAGTTCCATGTATCTGAGCTATCCTGTTTGTAAGTGGATATATTTTCAGATATATGCAAACATAATTTTGAAGCCTGAGACAGTATTTGAAAAGGGTTTGGTTTATCTTTAAGTATATTTTTATATATAGAAACAATAAGATTTAATACCTCATACTGCCAGGGGATTTTTTTACTTAGGAGGATAAAGTCCTCTGTTTCATTACCGAATTTTTCTGACCAAAAATTTTGTATATAAGCTAAATGCTCAGAAAAAAGTGATGGGGGTATAGCAACTTCAATTAAAATACAATTTTTACACTCACTTGTAAATCCGTAATGAAGTCTATTGCTATTAATAAATAGGCCTTCACCGGCATGAATTGTTACGATATTTCCATTAATATAATAGTCCATATTGCCTTCTAACATTAAGACAAATTCAATATCCAAGTGACAATGACATGCAGCTGTAAAACGATCAAAATGCTCTAGCTTTATTTTATTGGCGTAGAGTGGAAAGTCTGCTTGATTATAAGACAGTGTTTCGGATAAATCGGAAATTAGCTCTAATTCATAATTCATATCAGATTCACCCCTTTATTCAGCCTACATCGGTGGCTATATCTAGAAAATAATAGGATTTTGATAGTATTATATCAGATTATACTTAAATTTGGCTATTGATTTTTATGAATATCAATTATATTATGTCGAATTAAGTGGATATAAATAGAAATAATTGTAAAGATTTCCTTGACTTGCCAAATTCCTAACACTATAATATAAAAATATAGACAAAAATTAGAGGTGGAGGAAAATGTACAAATTGAAAGGAACTCATAGTATTAAAATTATCTTAATGGTATCATTATTACTAGCAATTTTATTTCTGGCAGTAGGATGTGATAATATGTTATCCGAAATGTTTAATAAAGATGAAGTAATAGAAGGTACCATTGAAAAAAGTATTGATGATATTAGCAATATTAGTACGGTGGATGTAGAAGTAGATATAGGAGATATAGATATATCCTATGGAATTGATGATTTTGTTATCAAAGCAGATTATACTATTAAAAGCAAAACAAAAATTGATATGACTGAGATTATCGATCAAATTGAGATACAGTCCATTGTTAAAGATGAAAATTTAAAAATCAATATTGTAAAGAAAGATGACGAATCTAATTTATGGGATTGGATAAATGAAAATTATAAAGATTTAGATTTTTATGTGAACTTGGATATATTGGTTCCGAAAAAGACTAATAAATTTACTTTATATAGCCATTTAGGTGATATTAACCTAAATTGCATAAATGGTGAAATTATAGCAAAGACAGATTTAGGAGACATCATTGCGGATAAAGTTCGCTTTAATGGTAAATGTTTTATCCAATCCGGCATGGGTGATATAGAATGCAAATTGGGACCCACCATAAATAAAGATTGTAAAGTTAATATATACACATCTATGGGTGATATAATTATTAATTCCAATAAACAAAACTATAAAACTATTGATACTTATGAAAAAATGATGAGTATTAAAGAAACTATATTGGTAGATGATTTATGTACCATTACTGCAGAAACATGCATGGGAGATTTAACATTTAAATAAATATTTATTTACAGGCAGACTAGGGTAATATCTAAGTCTGCCTGTAAGATTTTATAAATATGTATTAACTTAATCCATGATTACAATAGGTTTTATAAGATCCCTTGGCTTATCCTTCATTAGATAAAATGCTTCTTCTATGGAATCAAGTCCATTAAATTTATGGGTAATCATTTTACTTGGATCAACTCTACCGTTTTTTATTAAAGAAAGAAGTCTTTCAATTCTCTTTCTTCCTCCTGGGCATAAGCCGCCTCTTATAGTCTTATGGGATAGAAAACCACCGATATATGCATTAGGTATATTTAACATTTCTGTTTCTGTAATAACCTCTAACATGGCTACATTTCCACCTCCGGCTTTTACAACAGCAATAGCGTTGTTTAAAGCCTCAGCACCGCCACCTGCTACTATAGCAGCATCTGCACCTTTTCCATCAGTAAGCTTCATAATTTGTTCAACTAAATCCCCGTCTTTGTAACTTACTATGTCGGTTGCTCCGTATTCTTTAGCCAGGGCAACACAGTTAGGTCTTGTACCAACTGCTATCAATTTTCCTGCACCTCTTAATTTTGCCCCTGCTACAGCCATTAAACCTACAGGGCCAATACCGAAGACAACTACAGTATCACCAAATTTAACATCTGCCAGTTCTGAACCATAGAAACCTGTAGTCATCATATCTGTAGCCATAACAGCAGACTCTAAAGATACACCTTCCGGAATTAATGCTAGGTTCATATCAGCAGAACGTACCTTTATTTGCTCTGCAAAAGTTCCGTCTTCATAACTGGAGAAATTTATTGCACTAAACATTCCACCGGCATCCTGATGTGTTCCGTCTTGAATATCAGGGTGTTTCCAAGTAGGAGTAGTACATGGTATTGCTACTCTGTCTCCGACTTTGAAGTCTTTCACATTGGAACCTACTTCAATTACTTCGCCGACAGATTCATGTCCAAGTATTCTGTTAATTAAATGTGGTCCTTCCATCTCATATGCTGAATGCACATCTGAAGAACAAGGGGATAATGCAAGGGGACGAACTATAGCATCATCCGGACCACAAACGTAATCTGCTTTCTCTAACCAACCAACTTTACCTTTTTCTAATACGCCAAAACCTTTCATAAAGTCCTCCTATGTTGTTAAAAAATTAACGAGCAGGACCTATTATATCATCATGAAAAGTATATATCAAGAGAATATTTAACTTTAAAAGAAGATGAAACGGTAAAATTAATATATGTGATTTATAAATTTAGTTAAAAAGATAACTATGATTTACCTTAAAATATATAGAAAATCAAAAAAATTATTGATTTCTTATTAAATATAGGATAATATATATATATTATTGATTTTTTATTACAATAATATTTAAATAAAAGCAAATATATTTATACAAAGGAGGACCTATGAAAGTACTAAAGTTTAAGAGTATTAAAAGTAGACTTATTGTATTATTCGCAGTATTATTAGGTTCATCATCGATATTAATAGGCGCA
>Ga0209537_1002410_pt1 | contig 18759 bp, 21 predicted proteins | sample BioPla4DNA1_FD_187698 | JGI IMG/M metagenome (GOLD analysis project Ga0209537, IMG submission 187698) | Biogas fermentation microbial communities from Germany - Plant 4 DNA1 (SPAdes) (version 2) | ecosystem: Engineered > Bioreactor > Anaerobic > Digestate | place: Bielefeld, North... | reverse complement strand
AATCAACAGATATGGGAACAGCAATTGCAGCAAGTGATAAATCAGCAAATAATAGATCAGCATATACAGCATGCCATGAATGAAAGTATTAAAGCATCCACCCCCTTTGATCTAGGCGGTTACATGCAGGGCCCCGGCTTTAATCCGTCTGATACAGCGGCACATAATTCTATGATGAATAATATGTTTTAGTATCTGGATTATTTGATGTGTCAATATATTTGATCTGTGTTATATGTTATAATAGTTTGGTTTTTGAAAATTGATATAATTTGGAGGATATAAGTTTGTACACAGAAGAAAACAATGAACATATTCGCATTATATTAAACAAGAACCAGGAAATTCAATATGCCAGCATAGGCAGGGAAAAAGCAATTGATTTTATTGAAAGGAAGGATGTTCTCAGCAGATTATCCGATGCTTTGCCCGTAGAATATGATATGGGAGATTATAGCGTATCCATAGACAAAGTTAAATTTTCTGGCAGCCAGTATTATATAGTTACCGCTGCTATAAGGCATCCTAAATGTTTAAACTGTAAAAGACCGTTGACGGATTCTGTTACCGGCCTCTATAACCGCAATTATTGGGAGAAGATAGTTAAGGATGTAGACTTAAGTCGCAGAATCCAAGACTTTTCCTTAATATTCATCGATGTGGACAATCTTAAAGAAATAAATGATACATACGGTCATCAAACAGGCGATATGGTAATTAAAACAGTAGGCCGGGCCATAAGGAACAGCATAAGAAAAGAGGATGCAGGCTTAAGGTACGGCGGTGATGAATTTATCATACTGCTCTTTAACCAGGATAAAGAAGTAGCCTTAAAAGTAGTTGACAGAATAAGAAGAGAGATTAACAGGCTGTCACAAGGCCTGGAGATAGATATTCAAATAAGTGCAGGAATTGCCTACTATAATTCCTTAAGAAACATGGCAGACATAATCAAGATGGCGGACAGGGATCTATACAAGGAAAAAAGAACAAAGTATCAGAAGAAAGAAAAACAGGAGAAGTAAACAGCTCTATTTCCTGCCCACCCTGTCTATCCTGTTTGTCCATACATAACCGCTGTAACCCTTTGGTATATCTTCCAGGCTTTCTAATGTATCAAAGCCTTCCGACCATTTTCCGTCTCCTGCCACGATAACCACCCGGGTATTGACAGACTCCATTCTTCTAACGAATTTAACTGGCCAGCCCCAAAGGAACCGGGCATATTTGAGCGGAAGATGCAGCTCCATGTTATGAAGCTCTTTTGGAATGTAACCTGTAAAGCCGATCAAGACATACTTAAGCAAAGCCGACTTCATCATGTCCTTTGACAATAGGCGCAGGGAAGGACTTTGTTCTCTTAAATACCGGATGCCTTCATTATCTCCGTACACGGTTATTTGTGCCAGCCGGTCTTCTGTCATGGTGTTTAAATAATCATTCCACAAAACTTCATAGGTTTTTATATTGCCGTCTTTAATATGAATCAATAATTCCTTATCCGGGAAAGCTGAAAAAACTTCACTCAGTTCCGGCATCATGCCGACTCCCTTACCCCTGAAAGGATAGGTCTTGCCTTCATCCGCCGTATATCCGTATCCTACATCCAGCTTCTTCAACTCATAAGCAATCCTTTTCATATAACTATAGGGCATTTAATTATTTTTGCGGCAAATTTTGGAATAATCAGCTTACTGGGAAAAAAGATTAGAAGAGTAATAAAATATATTCTTTCCAAGCATTATGAATTAATGGTTATATTTCTCCTTAATTTATTGGCCATATTCTTTGTAGCGGTTTTATGTCTTGATTTTTACGCAAAGTATGCTAAAAGAGATGAAATACACATTATCAGGGAATATGTCCTGGCCAATGGAATCTTTATTCTTGCTGCAGTTTTATTTATTTTTGGCGGCACCCTATATTTAATAAACAGTTTAATTGCCAGCAGAATTAAGCTTCAAAGAAAAATAGATATGTACAGCCTGGATGACCTGACTGGAGTTTTGAACAGGGGTGCAGGCATCAGGTTCCTGGAAGAACAGTTGAGAGCCAGCAAACGTAAAAAACAGCCAATTACCATTTGCTATATGGATATAGATAACCTAAAGGATGTTAATGATAGATTTGGCCATCGCGAAGGGGACAGGTTAATAGTAGCTATTGTAGATGTCATTAAACGTAACATCAGGGAAACAGATCAGATTATGAGGATTGGCGGGGATGAGTTTGTCATCATTTTCCCCGATTGCACTACCGACAAGTCCAAACAAATCATGAAAAGAATAAGAGAAAAGATTAAGGAAGTTGAATTTACTGCAAACGGCGAAAAATTTGAAGCCAGTTTCTGCTACGGATTCGCTGAATATAGCAAAGGCAGCCATGTTAATACGGTGGAATCATTATTGGATATGGCAGATCAACAAATGTATAAATATAAAAGATTAAAGTCACAACAGCCTATGTACGACTGATACTGCTGTTCATATATGTACTCTTTCCGTTCTCTGAATAAATCATATTTTAATGTTTGTTTTTATGCCTCTATGTCAATGTTTGGGGTAGAGATAAACCCAAGAGTAAATAAACCGAATGAAAAGGGAGGTGTCTTCAAATAGAAGATAAGCTCCTTTCAGCTTGAGGGAAAGGATTAATATCCTTATACAGCTTGGTGGTTCTCTCTGCTTAAATTAAAGAATCTTACCCAAAGATGCTTTTTAGCTTTTCTTAGAGTAACGCCTCTGCTCTCTAGAGAATTTATTCTGTTCTTCACGGCGTACTTTGTCAAATGGCGGGGACCTTTAATCTTCTGTATTCTAAAATCATGAATTCTGTCCATTAATTCTTTACAGGCAGGGCATTTATGGATATCTCTTCTCCCGTCTTTGATTCCAAACAAACTTTGTATATAATTAGAATTAAGCATAAGCAAAACCTCCTGTGAATATTCGTGGTGGTTTATTTACTCGGTAGGTTTTTGCTTATGCTTTTTATTTTTCCTGCTTTCTTACCCTAACATTTATTATAGAACCAAGAAAAGAAATAAGTGAAAATATATTTTAAGAAGATAAACCAAAAATTTTCTTTTAATTTCTAAAAAAATAAAACCAAATCATCATTTCTTGTATCTATATGGTAGAAAGGTTAACAGAAATGCAAAATCTAATAATGCAAAAGGAGTGGTATTAATGAAAAAATCTAAACTGGCAATTATTTGCATGTTCACTTCATTAGGACTGGTTCTACTAAATATCCTTATACTTATTTTGGCATTCAAGTCTCCTGTTAGTCTGGAAACAATATCTGTATTGTATAGGATATTACTTCTGTTAGCCGGAATTACCGTAATCAGCTCCATTGTTTCCTTGGTAAGGGTAGCAATATCTAAAAAACAGCTAAAGGGAACGGCCCAGTCTGTCATAGCAGTTGTTCTGTCAATATTTATGCTTATAGGCGGATATTTTCAGTGGGTTTTTGTTAGTGCTATGATTTATACAAAGGATATGGATATAGATGATATGATATCCGAAGAAACAAATGATTATTACGATGAAATAGATGGAGTAAATATTATAATGCCTGACTTTTCAGATAATACGGTAGAAGACAGCGATGAAGAGACAGGAATGGCAGATATGGTTATGCCTGAAGTTGTGAAAAAGGATTTTGATACTGTGGCAGTGGTTCATTATTATGATTTAGGTAAATCCGGCTACATAGACAAAGAAGGAGATTTGGTTATTGAGGCCAAATTTGATGATGCAAAGGATTTTTATGAAGGGCTTGCACCTGTCAGAGTAGGCGATAAATGGGGCTATATTGATAAGACAGGGGAATTTGTAATTGAGCCCCAGTTTGAAAAGGCGGATATCTTCTCATCAGGCGTAGCTGCTGTAATGGTAGATGACAAGTGGGGTTATATTGATAAAACAGGAAAATTTGTCATTCCTCCTTCACAGGATGAACCAACAAGATTTTCAGAAGGCCTGGCTTTGTTCGTAGATGAAGAGATCGGCAAAGTAGGTTATGTGGATACTACAGGGAAATTTGTAATTAAGCCGGAGTATGATTACGGCGAGCAGTACTTCCTGGAAGGTTATGTAACGGTAGTAAAGGATTTCAATAATTTGGGTTCTACATGGGGAATCGTAGACAAGAAGGGAAATTTCCTGAGCATGCCGGTGGACAGTTTCCACAGTTTCGGATTAAATCATTTCAGTGAAGGCCTGTATCCGGCTTGTAAGGAAGGAGAAGAGTTTTGGGGTTACGTAGACCATACGGGTGAATATGTTATAGAGCCTAAGTTTTTAAAATGCTTCCCCTTTTCTGAAGGCTTGGCTGAAGTTGTTCTTCCTGGCGGGGATTTGGGCTATATAGACAAAGAAGGGAATACTGTTATAAGAACAAAGTTCGATTTAGTTTATCCTTTTTCAGAAGGGCTGGCATTGGTAAATGTTGATATATTTGGTGATAAATCATGTGGATATATCGACAGAACCGGAAACTTTGTAATAAAGCCTCAATTTGCTTTTGCAGAGAATTTTTCCCAAGGTCTGGCATTAGTGCGATTTTATGAAGGGGAAATGTTAAAAGAAGGCTTTATAGATAAAACAGGTGAATTTGTAATAGGACCTACAGAGGATGTCAGTTTTGGCAGCTTCCGCAGGGTAGACGGAGTATTTGATCCCAGAAAAGTGAACAGTGAAGAGTTGCGGATTTACTAAGAGAAAAACATACAACTGAATAAGTTTACAAGAACCATAGTTTAGGTAGACAAAATACCTTTATACTATGGTTTTTTTATTTATGATATAATAGTGAAGACATATATTACGCCGGGAGGAAACAAATGGGTACTGCCTTAAAGGCTTATACGGAACACTATGAAGGTAAAGATCAGGTACTGTTTCAAGCAGTTGTTGATCTGAAAAGAGGAAATAAAAGAGCTTTTGAGCAGGTATACAAGTATTCTGAAAGATACATATATGCCATTATTCACAGAATAATTCAGGATAACGAGAAAACCGTGGATTTGATGCAGGATACGTATATTCAGATTTATAAAAAAATACATACATTGAAAAATGTGGAGGCTTTTTTTACCTGGGCAGGCAGGATAGCAACCCATAATACTTTAAGGTTTATTCAGAAAAACAAAAGGGAGATTCTGCTTGACGAGGAAGCCAATGAATATATGTTTGATAATGAAGTTGATGATGACGAAGAGTTTATACCCGAAGATGTTCTTATAAACAAAGAAAAGAAAAATAAGATACGTAAAATTTTAAACAGCTTGTCCCAGGTACAGAAATTAACCGTCCATTATTATTATTTTGCAGGAATGTCGGTAAACGAAATAGCGGAAGCCATGCAGTGTTCTGTCGGCACCGTAAAATCCAGGCTTAATTATGCCAGGAAACAGATCAAGCAGGCAGTGCTTGATACGGAAAAGAAGGAAGGCATTAGGCTGTACAGCCTGTCTGCGCTGCCTTTGTTTACGCTGCTTCTGCGGGAAGAGGCGGCAGGCATCGCTGTGCCTGAAACTGTTTCCTCCTCCGTGCTTAAAGGACTAACCGATGTCCTGGGAATTAAGATAGCCGAAACGGCAGGAGCAGAAGCTGCCAGGTTGGGTAAGGCAGGCATTAGAGAAACCATAAAAAGATTTTTTCAGACTACAGGCGGCAAGGTAACAAGCGGGGTTGCGGCTGTTGCAGTTGCCGGAACAGTTGCAGTTACACAGATTCCAAAAGATGTATCTGTAATGCCGGGCAGCATCGAAAGCCATATGAATCCATATTACAGCTATCATGCTGAAATTCAGCTGTACCCGGAGGATGTGGAAAACCCATACCTTATTGATGGAAAATATTTGATAGTTGAAAATGCAGACGGCCAAAAGGGCCTGTATACAATCGATGGCAAGGAAATTATGTCCTGTGAATTTGAGCATATATTTTATGATGATAATACCGGCGGCTTATTTCTGGCAGAAAAGGACGATAAATGGGCATATTACGATAAGTCGGGAAAAATGGTATGTGACCGTATGCATGATGAGGTAAGCAATATTCATGACGGCTTATTCTGGGGCTACGATTGGGATAGTGATAAGTATGTAGTTTATACCACAGAAGGCAGAAGAGTATCGGATGATGCTTATGATTTTGTTGATGAAATGGCCAATGGATTGTTTACGGCAAAAAAAGGATATGAATGGGGAGTTGTAGACAAAAACGGACAAATAATAGCAGACTTTGTGTATTTTACAGCCCACCTGGGTGATGGGGAATACATTGCCTTAACCAAAGAAATCGACAGCACAACCAGGGAGCTTATAGTATTGGACTCTTCCGGCAAGCTGGTAAATCGGGAAGTGTATGAGGGCGGGTTAAGATTTTTTGGCAGCGGATTTTACAACGGCGTTGCTCAATTGCTGGGGTGGTATGAGCTGCCTATGAAGCCAGATGGATCCATACTTTTTAATACAGTCGGAACGGATTATGCCAGCGAATCTCTTGGATACCATCTTGAGGTATTTCCAAATGGTTATTTTTCCTACTACAACTATAGAAAAGACAATGGGGAAATCTCACTGTTTAATCAGGATGCCCGAGAGATTGCTGTCGCGGCATATGGCAGCATTAAGCTTATAAACAACCATTTTCTAATTAAAGATAATGACAGCGGCAAATACAGTTTAATTGACCTGGAGGGCAACACACTCATATCTCAATATGATTACATAGAACCCAGATACAAGGGCAGGTATTTCCTGTGTTCAGATGACAATGGATATGATTTGTACAGGCAAGACGGCACCTTGCTTTTCGATGATGCGGAATATATTGACAGCCTTGGCTGCGAAATGTTTGAATGCCGCCATGGAGATTTAAGAATTATTCTAAACGCCCAGGACGGAACCAGCTTTCAGTTGTCGCCGGATGAATTCATCGAATCCGGCTATGCTGACGGTTACGCTATAAAACTTACGGAAATCTGGGGTGAAGAAGACACAATTAAATATGAGATTATTGACAAAAAGGGAAAAGTAGAGCACAGGATAAAATTCCCTGCCGATGAGATATATTACTATCAAAGTGTTCTTGTACTGGGCCAAGGCTTATATTCATACGAATATGAAGGAAAAACCTATATAAAAAGCTGGTAATGCTTATATTTGCAAGGTTATATATAGAAAAATCAAGATAATCCGGGAGGACGGTAAATGCAGAACCACCCCATAATAAAGCAAATTCAGCAGTCGGGTTATATGCCTGAAATTCCCAGGGCTTTTGGGGAGTCATTAAATATGCTTCTGGAACCCTGGGAATACAGAATAGATGAATGTATTTCCAAGCTGTCCACTGTTCCGGGCCTGGAATCTACTTTGATTCATATCCTGAACTATAATGCAAAACTCAACCGGGAGATTCTGACTTTAAAGGACGCCGTTGTTTATTTGGGCGCCAAAAATACCAGGATGATTGCCATTGCATACATAACCAGGCTTTTATTGCCCAACAGGAAGGGCAGGGCTGAGATATTTGATAACAAAACATATTGGAAGCACTGCATAGGCACTTCCATTGCAGCCCATTTAATTGCAGATGAAACAGGTTTATGCGATAAAGATAAAATGTTTACCTATGGCTTGATACATGATATCGGCATAACAGTTCTTGATATATGCCTGCCTCAGCATTTGGACAAGATTCATACCATGCAGCTGGAGCGTGGAGTACATCATATAGCGGCTGAGAAAATTATATTAAACGGTGCAACTCATACGGAAATAGGAATGTGGATATGCAAAGAATGGGGTCTGCCGCAGGAAATCCAGGAGATAGTAGGATGCCATCATTCCCCCTTTGTGGACAGTGAATCCGCCAATGAAATCAGGGTAATGTATCTGGCAGATTCCATAAGCACCAATTATTACGAAAGACTGCTGGGTACCGAAAAGACTTTTATTTATTCCGAGAGAATAAGAAACATGCTGAATATATCAAAGGAATTCATTGAGGAAATAGCTGAAAAACTGCCTAAGGAGGTAGAAAGGGTAAACCGGGTTATCGAGTATATCTGACAATCCAAAGTTAAATACATTTATCCTGCTTTTTATAGTCCATGCTTAGAGAAATACAATACATAGAGGGTATAAATGAAAAGCGGCAGAAAGAAGAAAATGATTGTACTTATAATTGTGTTGGCAGCTATTGTCTTTGTTATCTGGCAAAACAACTGCATAACCGTTACAAGGTCAGAATTTAAAAATCTCAGGATTCCTGCTGAGTTTGACGGCCTTACCATTGCCCACATATCGGATCTGCATAATAAAAGTTTTGGCAGGAATCAATCAAGACTGCTTGAGAGACTGGCAGATATCTCCCCTGACATAATTGTAGTTACAGGGGATCTGATAGATCGGCGGAAGTACAATTTGGATATTGCCATGGATTTTATTGAAGGTGCGTTAAATATAGCTCCCGTATTTTATGTTTCAGGAAATCATGAAGCCTGGTCAGGTGAATTTTCTTTAATAAAAGAAAGGTTGGAGCAGGCAGGAGTTACTGTGCTTGATGATGCAGGATATGAACTTTTCAGGCAAAACAGTTCCATTCTTCTGTTAGGCTTAAGCGATCCGGATTTTCTCACAAACAGCTATCTTCAGGGAACAGATACCTCTGTCATGGAAAATCAGCTCAGCAAATGGGATCAGTACAATAAATTCAAAATCCTCTTGTCTCACCGGCCGGAGCTTTTTGATCTCTATGCGGTGCATAACATGGATTTAATATTTGCCGGCCATGCGCATGGCGGACAATTCCGCCTGCCTTTCATAGGCGGCCTTGTTGCCCCGGACCAGGGATTGTTTCCCAAATACACCAGCGGCTTTCATGTGAAGGACAATTCCGCCATGTATGTCAGCAGAGGGTTGGGAAACAGCATCATACCGGTAAGGGTTTTTAACCGGCCGGAGATAATAGTGGTAACGTTAAGGTCGGAAAAGCCATAATATAATTTAAGGGGATGATGCTGATGCATTCATCCCCTGTATTTGGTTTAAATTTACTCAAGATTCAGTTTTGTATTTAATACATAATTGACCAGAGCAAAATGTGCTGCGGCGATAATAAGCCCGCCTATGGCCAGGGAACCCAGGAATAAATTCATGCCCAGGGGAGTAAGGGATGCTGACCGTATAAGCGTCATAAAAGCGGTATTTGCAAGCAGCAGCATGCATATTACATAAATCATCTGCTGTATAAGATATAAGACGCAGTACATGCCAAAGGAAGCCAGCAGCCGGTGTTTCTGAAACAGCTGCCCCAGTGCCATGGCATTATAAATCATCAGAATTCCTGATGCAAGCTGGGAAAGGGCCAATGCGGGCAGTACGAAAAATCCGGCAATTCCAAATGTGTTTTTGATGCCTTCTATTATATAAGGCAGAAGCCTGATAAGTTCACTTGAAGCGGTTAGTACAAATAAGGATACAGCTACAACAAGGGCGCTTAGAATACACCAGATTATGGATGTCAGCAGTTTATTTGCAATATGCTGCCAGGTTTTTACCGGCAGCGTGAACATAAGATATCCCTCATCTCCCAAAAGGTTTTTGTAAAACCTTTGTATGATCAAAACCAGGGTTGTGACAAATACTGCCAGTATAAGAAAAAAATATATTGCCATGCCTGCTCCCCTTACAAATACCTGAAGACTGAAGTTTTCTGCAGCTTCAAATGTTCTAAAAGGATTCAGAAAGCGGTTAAGCAGGGCAAAGACCAGCAGAACAGCATACAGGGGAATAAACAGGCGGGCTGTGGATTTAAACTCATATTTCATAAGCTTGGCTAACATCTGAATACCTCCCTGAACAGTGAATCAACGGATTTTCCGGTTTCTTCCCGGATTTCGTCTACGGTTTTATGCAATACTATCTGCCCTTCCTTGATAAAGATCACATCATCCAGCACCTTTTCAATATCGGATATCAGATGGGTAGAAATTATAACAGTAGCATTTTCATTGTAATTCCTGATAATGGTTTCCAGAATATAATCCCTGGCGGCAGGATCCACTCCGCCGATGGGCTCATCCAGCAGGTAGAGCTGTGCATCCCGGCTCATGACTAAAATCAGCTGTACCTTCTCCTTGGTTCCCTTGGACAGGGTTTTTAATCGGTCTTCTGCCTGGATGTTGAGCTTATTCAGCATGTCATAAGCCTTTTCCTTATTGAAATCTGCATAGAAGTCATCGAAAAATGATATTATGTCCGATACCTTCATCCAATCGTTCAGATAATTTCGTTCCGGCAGGTAAGATACAATTTTTTTGCTTTCCACGCCGGGCTCGAAACCTGCAATGCGGATTTCGCCGCTGCTTGGGGTTAAGAGATCATTGCAAATCTTCATGAATGTGCTCTTGCCGCTGGCGTTGGGTCCTAACAGGCCTACTATGCGCCCGGAGCCTATAGTGAGAGTTACATTGTCAAGGGCTCTAACCGGACCAAAGTATTTGGAAAGGTTTTTGCATTCCAACAGCTTGTTCATTCCATCATCTCCTCTGCTAAATCACTAATAATGGACAGGATTTCCCCGTATTCAAAACCCAGATCTTTCATCTTTTTCAAAAATACCTGGACCTGTTCCTTGGCCAGTTTGTTTCTGGTTTTTCGAATCATTTCAGTATCCTCCGTTACAAATCTTCCGCTGGTGCGGTGGGAATAAAGAAGGCCGTCTTCCTCCAGCTTAGCCAGTGCCCTCTGCATGGTATTGGGGTTTACCGATGCTTCCTGGGCCAAATCCCTTACCGAAGGTATTCTGCTTCCAGGCGGGTAAATGCCGGCGCAGATGCGGAGCTCAATTTGTTCAATCAATTGAGCATAGATGGGACGGTCAGTTTTCAGTTCCCAACCCATTGCATCACTTCCTTGTATTATTGTATTAGGTGCTTAATACAATAATACAAGAGCATTCCCGCTTTGTCAACATTTTTTCTTAAATTTTTATAAGACAAGCCAATTTTTTTTGCTGAGTGTATAACAGGTTTACAGGCGGAATAATATGGTAATAATATAGATGATTTTTTCAGCGGGAGTGAAAGAAATGAAGAATTATCTGCTGGCTTTCTTCAGCGGTAAAAAAGACGCGGAAGAACCGCCGGATAAAGACTGGGATCTGATGGAGTCCGTCCAGGCTGCCCAGCAGGAATGGCAGGATGCGCAAGCCTTTTTTGAAAATGTGTGTGAACCGGAATTGGTGGATTATGCAATTTTTAAAATGGAAACAGCCAAGAGAAAGTATATGTATCTGCTGAACCTGGCAAAGAAGGAAGGGCTGCAAAACAAACAGTTCCTAATGGAAAGTAATGAGGCAGCCCAGTCATAAATGGACAAATCCTGCATATGTATTAAATAGAGATGAGAGTGGCATATAAGAGCTTTATATAAGGGTTGTGGAAAGATGGGTTTGGACATATCCTTCGATATTATACTTGCTTATGCTTCGGGCCTGGTGCTTTTATATTTCATAGGATGGCTGCTGCTGGTGCCTTTAAAACTCATACTTCGTTTTTTGTTTAATGCAATTCTGGGCGGAATTGCGCTCTGGTTGATAAACACGGCCGGAAAGTTTATTGGGATTTCAGTTGCCATAAATCCTGTAACAGCTCTGACCGTGGGATTTTTGGGAATTCCAGGCCTGATCTTAATACTCCTGCTGCAGTATGTGATTCTTTAGCCCAAAAATGCAAAAACCGGCTGGCAGCCGGTATATTTATTCTGGGTTGTTTTTATTTTGTTATTAAGCAATTTCAAAATAGCGGCCCAGGCTTAAACCTATGGCATCTCTAATGCTTTCATATGCGGTGCATTCTTCAATATGGCGGTGTTTATCCTTTAATAATTGCATAACTGCAGATTTTTCTTTAGGAACCATAAGTTCATACATGGCATCCAACACGATGGGTTCTTTGGTAACAGGATTCAGATTAGGACAGTCAGATGAAACTTTTAAAACCACATCCTGCATATCTTTGTATTCGGCTTTCACATCAATCTTAAATCCGCAGAGCTTACACTGATAATCATATTTACACATAACCGGCACCTCCAGGCTAAAATGCTGAAATTCCAAGGCTTATCTGTATTGATATTATACCACAATAAATTTTGTTTGAGAACCCATTTTCTGCAATTTATTAATTAATTTTTTGATAAATGAAAGATCCAATGTTAAATGTTTCACATATCTTTTGATAATAATTTGACCATTTTTCCTGTTGACTAACTTGCAGGAAAGAGATCTGATCATTAAACCCGCTGGTATCAATATGTATAACAGTTGTCTTATGATAACCATTTAACAAATCACTGTTATATAACAAATACACATGTTAATATAATATCATTCCCTACTTGAATTGCTTCCTTGTAAAGTGCTACAATAATTACAAATTGCGATTAGTTAAGGATGTGACAGCATGACACAAAAGAAGAGAATATTCAGCGGAATGCAGCCTACAGGCTTTCTTACCCTGGGCAATTACTTGGGTGCCATGAGAAACTGGGTTGCGCTCCAGGATGAATATGACTGTGTATACAGTGTGGTGGATCTTCATTCACTTACTGTGCGTAATGAAGCTAAAGATTTGAGGCAGAGAAGGCTTTCCCTGCTGGCTCAGTATATCGCTTGCGGGCTTGATCCGGAGAAAAACATACTGTTCATGCAGTCCCATGTCAGTGCCCATGCTGAATTATGCTGGATTCTCAGCTGCTATACCTATATGGGCGAACTCAGCCGGATGACCCAGTTTAAGGAAAAGGCCGCAAAACAGCAGGATAACATAAATGCAGGTTTATTTACATATCCTATACTGATGGCTGCCGATATACTGCTGTATCAGACAGATCTGGTTCCGGTAGGTGAAGACCAGAAACAGCATTTGGAGCTTTCCAGGGATATAGCTGAACGCTTTAACGGCATTTATGGCAATGTATTCAAGGTGCCTGAGCCCTATATACCTAAGGTAGGCGCCAGGATAATGAGCCTGCAGGATCCGGGCTCCAAAATGTCCAAATCTGATGAAAATGCAAATTCATATATTTTACTGCTGGATCCGCCTGAAACTATTATGCGCAAATTTAAGCGGGCTGTTACAGATTCGGAAGCAGTTATACGCTATGATGTAAAAAACAAGCCCGGCGTCAGCAACCTGATGTCCATATATTCCAGCGTTACCGGCAAAACCCTGGAACAGATCGAAAATGAATTTGAAGGCAAAGGTTACGGCGATTTCAAAACAGCGGTGGGAGAGGCGGTTGTAGAAACCTTAAGGCCCATACAGGAAGAGTACAATAAGCTGATGGAGTCTAAAGATTATTTGCAGGACTTAATGAAAAAAGGCGCTGAGGCTGCCGGCAGGATTGCCGGAAAGACCCTGTCAAAGGTTTATAGAAAAATAGGCCTGGCATAATTCCTGTTCTTTCACCTTTACATATTGTAATGCAGCGGTGCAAATACTACTAAAAGCACAGGCTAAGCGAGGTGAAAGAATGGATTTCATTAATGACTTGGGGAAAACCCTTGGACAGGCTGCCAGACAGCTGGGCGAGAAGTCGGAGGAGCTTCTGGAAGCCGGCAAAATAAACATAGAAATATTCAAGCAGCAGGATGCTGTGAGAAAACTTCAGAGAAGAATAGGAGAGCAGGTAAGTGCCAGGTATTATGAAGGCCAAAGGTATGATGAGCAGATAAATGCGCTTTGTGCTGAGATTCAGGCGAGAAATAAGAGCATAGATGAGCTTAAGCAAAAACTAAGCGATTTAAGAAAGGCAGAAAAACCAGCTGACAGGCAGCCGGATGAAGCTTTAAGCCAGGAGCAGTTAAATCAGCAGATTTTAAGAAAATCCGAATGTTCTCCTTTAAAAAATCTATGGTTATATCTTCCAAAGCAGCTTTGTTTATATATTCTGCATAGTTGCCCTTTATGTCAATCTTAATATCCATGGTAATTTGATCATTGTTAATAATAGGTGTAATTTTAGTCTTGGCTTTTGTAATGTCAAGAACCTCCAAGGCATCTTTTTGCTCCGGCGATTTTACGGAAACAACCCCGCCCAAGTAAAGATTTCGTATAAGCTTTATTGCTTCCGTTTCCAGTTCATTTACCCATCCCACCAGCTTGTCTCCTTTGAAGGCAGCAGCGCCGGTTATTTTTATTTCATCCTTGGTGGCCTGTGCAACAGGAAGCACAAAAGAAAGATCATTATGAATCAATTGTATTACCTGCCCCAGATCCGTATGATGAACTATTCTTGAATTCTTGCCTGCATTGGTAGGCATCTCTGCCAGATAAACTGAAGAGTATTCCTCTATCCTGGGTTTGACATCCAGCACAGCTTTGGCTTCGCCCTTGCTGATAAATATCCTTACCCTGCGTCTCATCTCCGGATCCCTGGTGAAGAAGTCCAACACATCGGAAATGCCCTTCCTTGCCACCTGGTCGGATATAATTATTACCTGCAGATGCTCATAGTAGAGGCTGAGGCTGGTGCGGGCCAGCAGTTCCCGGTTCATTGCCATAAATGAATTTCCAACCTGGGTAATTTCCCAGGTGAGTCCGCCGCCCTCACTGCTGCTGCCTCCCCCTTCAGCAGGCTGGGGATTCTTTCTGAGTATGGGCATTTGAATGGTCATAGCGTAACTGGGCTTGCCTGTATGGGTCTCCATCATTTCGATTTTTTCCTCTTCTTCCGGCGGGGTTTCTTCTGACGCAGCTTTTTCGTCTTTTCCAGGCATGGGGGGATAGGCATCAATTGCCACTCCCAGCACATAACCCCTCTGTTCTATATCAATATGATCCCAGCATCCGGCCAGCAAAAGCATAATTATTAAGTATAATAAAACGGCAAATCCCTTATTTTTTTACTTTCACCAGGTCTCCTCCTTCGGTTTTTCAAAAAGGTATATCCGGCAAGTAAGGGAATCATACCCAGCACAATTAGGAATTGGACAGTACGAATTATCGGAGTGCCGTCTAAAACCTCCCATACATTGCTCTCCGCCTGGCCTATCATCATCAGGAGGGGCAAATGTGCCCAGATAGCGTAGATTTCATACTTTTCCGGAATTGAGAAGAATACCGTAATATTTCGAAGAGAGGAATAGTAGAACAAAACTGCAGCATTGAAAACAATGCCAATCCAGAACACTGCTGCAAAGGATTCCAGCCGCTCCAAAAAGCTTATGGGGAAACGGATGGCTTTTATCAGGGTCAGCGGGGGATAGGTGAGAATGGCAGTTTCCTTGATACCGAACACCATGATAGTGATTAAGGTGAGGGCTGTGTAGCTGAAAACGGGTATGCAGATACCTGCCAGAAACCATAGAAAGGAGCTTTTGGATTTGTTTGTATGTTTAAAATAGTATAAAATCAGACCCACTCCTGTGAAGCGCTGGGCGGCGGGAATAATGGATTTTAATACATTTTTGTCATTATTGTACAGTATAGGCTTCAGACGGATTGGATCTGCCTGGGGCAGAGCCAGCAGCATTACAAAAAATATTGTAAAAATAGTGAGGGGAAAGAGTATATCCACAACCCTGCCTATGGTCTCCAGCCCCTTAACTACTGCATAGCCTGCCACCAGGTTCATAAGCAGCATCAGAATAAATACGGGGGTTTTGTCCAGGAGAAAAACCAGCAAGGCCTGTACAAATATTTTTATGGAAAGGCCTAAATAAAGAAGAACATAAATGGCAACGATCAGAAGCATTAACCGACCGAAGAATTTCCCTCCTATTGATATAAGTATCTCAGGAAAATCCTTGTCCGGGTATTGGACTGCCAGTATATAGGCAAGGGTGCCGAATATCAAGGTAAGCAGCCCGCCCAGCAAGATGGATATCCAGGCATCCTGGCCTGAGCTTTCAACCATTCTCCGGGGTACGGTCAGGATATCTACACCCAGGGTGCCGGCTGAGATAAGTGTCATCATTTGCATTGAATTGAGCTTAGGCTTATTCATTTTCTTGCCCACCTTTTCCTGTGCTCATTCTTATAGGGTCTTCAGGCTGCATCTCTTCCGGGCGTTTTCTCATACTTCGCATGGGAGCACGGAGCAAGCTGTCCTTCCAGTCTGCAGGGTAGAGGGTGCTTATGGGTTCTAAGTAGCATAAGCCGAAGCTTTTCAGGGAAGCTATGTAAATAAGACCGGCAATCATGCCCATGGCCACTCCGAATATTCCCAGAGTAACCGCCAGCATTATAAAGGGTATGCGGGCTATGCGCAGAGCCAAGCCCAGGCTGTAATCCGGCACTGTAAAGGATGAAACGGCTGTTATGGAGATTACAATAACCATGATGGGGCTGACTATGCCCGCCTGTACTGCGGCCTGTCCGATCACAAGTCCTCCTACTATGGAAACAGTCTGGCCTACAATTCTGGGCAGCCTTATTCCTGCTTCCTGCAGCAGCTCCAAGGTGAATACCATCAGTAATGCCTCAACAAAGGCCGGAAAGGGCACTCCTGTTCTGGAGTCCGTAATTGATAGAACCAGATTGAGGGGGATCATGTCTGGGTGAAAGGCAGTAACTGAAATATAGAGGGCAGGCAAAAGTGCGGTGATAAAAACTCCTACAAGCCTGGCCATTCGGATAACCGAAGCCACAATCCAGTTTTCATAATAATCATCTGAGCTCTGCATCAGGATGGGGAAGGTGGTGGGAGCAATCACCGCTTCCGGGTTGCCGTTCATCAAAATAGCCACCCGGCCCTCTGATAAAGCGGATACCACCTTGTCCGGCCGCTCGGTTACCTGAATCAGAGGGAATATGGAATTGGGCCTGTCCACTATCATGCGCACCACTTGAGCAGTGGTGGCCTGGCCGTCCACATCCAGTTTGGACAGGCGGTTTTTTATTTCGTCAACCAGGCTGCCGTTGGCAATGCCCTTTATATAAACAATGATATAGTCCGCCTTGGCCCTTCTGCCCATCTTATACATTTCAATACACAGGTTAGGATCCAGCAGCCGTCTTCTGATAAGCCCAATATTTATTCTTAAAATCTCAACGAATGCTTCCTGGGGGCCCTTGACCGAAGGTTCGGTAGCCGGCTCGCCTACGGTTCTTCCCTGGTAGCCTTTGGTGTCAATAAGCAGTCCTTTATCATAGCCCTGGATGGTCAGCAGGGTTTCGCCGGACATAATTCCCATTACAATTTCATCAAAAGTATAGACTACCTTTACTTTGTCTGCGCTGATCATGGAATCCTTAATCTCTTCAAAACTGATCCGGCCTTTTCCTATGGCAGCAGTTGATTCCATGATTAAAGGTTTTAGGATGTGTTCCTGTATCATATCCTCATTGGCTACTGTGCTGATAAATAGAGTGGCTGCCTTTCTGCTGCCTCCTGCCAGGCTGAATTCTCTGCTTTTAAGATCGGAAGGCTGGTTCATGATATGGCAAAGCCGGCTGATATTATCCCTTATATCTCCGGACAGTTTAAACTGTACCCATTCTTCATTATTAAAATTAATTTGGCTGATGTTTTTCTTCCTTTTACCTAATATTCTTTTAAAAATGTTCATTTATTTGCATCTTCCTTCATAAGCAGCTATTATCATATTTGGTAATTATTATTGCCTGTAATGTGGCTATTAATGTTAAAAATATGGTATACTTATCTGGACAGGAAAACAGGATATTGTTTTATAGCAGCGATTAAGGGTAAAATAAGTATTAGTGCTGATACATGCACTTCACTTCATTAAATCAAATGCACCAGCAAGCAAGAAAGGGGAAGGAAAATGAAGAAGTACGAATGTACAGTATGCGGCTACATCTATGATCCCGAAGCAGGAGATCCGGAAGCCGGCATAGCTCCAGGAACCGCTTTCGAAGACCTGCCCGATGATTGGGTATGTCCTGAGTGCGGTGTAGAAAAGGACCTGTTTGAACCTTTGGACTGAGGCATTGTACATAGCAACAACCGTAAGAAGAACGGCCGCAGCCAACCCCGGCTGCGGCAGGTTTCCGGCTTAACCGATGGATTAGTTACATATCAAGGGGGTAATGTAATGATACAAACAAATTTTAATGATTTGGAAGCTGTAAAGATAGCCATTCAGATTGAGGAGAGAGGGGAAGCCTTTTACGAACGATCCATACCCCTGGTTTCAAATGATGAAGTGAAAAACATGCTGGCGGAGTTGGCCGAACAGGAACGGGATCATGCGGCTGCATTCCGTGAAATTTATAATGAGCTGGTCAAAAAAGAGCGGAGCTTTGATGATGATTACCTATATGATCCGGAAGTATCTGCCTATCTGCGTTCCATGGCAGAAAGCTCCATATTTCCTTCAGATGATAAGCTGGATGAAATTATGCAGGGCATTAAAGATGTAAAAGATGTATTGTCCATAGGTATACAAGCGGAAAAGGACTCAATACTTTATTATACCGAAATGATTATAAATGCCAAATATGTGGAAGCCAAAGAAGCATTTCGAAGGCTTCTTAAAGAAGAGAAAAAGCACTTAACTGATCTTCAGACCCAGCTTAATAAACTGAAAAAAGAATCATAAACTGACCCCTTGTCAAAATTAATGTTTTTTGGTACTATATAAATCGGCTTCTTAATAGACAGGTATTCATAATAAATTACAATTAAATACCATTAAAAATACCTGTTGACAAAAGCTGAACCATTTGTTAATATATAAAAGTCGCTGTCAAACAGCGGCGGTATTGGTC
>Ga0209537_1002409_pt1 | contig 18767 bp, 13 predicted proteins | sample BioPla4DNA1_FD_187698 | JGI IMG/M metagenome (GOLD analysis project Ga0209537, IMG submission 187698) | Biogas fermentation microbial communities from Germany - Plant 4 DNA1 (SPAdes) (version 2) | ecosystem: Engineered > Bioreactor > Anaerobic > Digestate | place: Bielefeld, North... | reverse complement strand
TAAGAGTAACTTATCCTCATACATCCTCAAATTCAAACTAATACGTCTTTCTTTATTTACAGCAAGCCTAGAAACTGCATGAATAGCATTTTCTAAACCGTTAGAAAGGATTGAAGTGAAATCCACATCGGAAACAGGCAGCTTAGCGGGTATTTTTATTGAGTGATAAAAGCTAATTCCTTTTTCCTTCATTTCATTTTCATAAGATGAAATAATCATATTCACTATTTCATTTTCACAATATTTATTCATAGCTGTCTTATCAGTCAAAGCAATAATATCAGAGATATAGTCCTTTGCCTTATCAGTTTCACCTTGATCAATATAGGATGATATGTTACTTAGAAAATGCCGCATATCATGACGTATCAAAGCAATGGCATGTTCAGAACGTTTGATTCCCTCCACTTCCTTTTCCCACTGACCCCTTTTCATTTCCATCAGCTGATTATGTTGTTCTATCTCACATTTTTCTTCATATTCCTTAAAATAAACAACACTAAATATAAGATAAGCCACACATAAAACAAAGGGCAAAACTCAAAAACTACTTCCGAACCACTATAAAGAAGGTCAGTATATACTGTAGCCACATAATCAAATATATAATAAGCAATAGGCAAAATACTGAAAATCAAAACAGTCTTAAAGGGCTTTGTTAAGATCACCGCTATAGATTGAGCAAAAAATCTAATAATTATAAAACCTAAAGCAATGTTAATTAGAGCACGAATACCATAGGATACCCATAGCTTGTCAGTAAGTACTAGAGCCAACATACTAAGCCATTTGCTAAACTGGCAAAATAAGAAGGCAGATGAAATGGCAAATATACTAGTTATTAAGTTCCGTTTATAGTGCAAGCAATATAATAAGATTGAGGGGATATGTGATGATAGGATACAGCCATAAAGCACCTGCTAACCCATATTTAAAATATGCCACAAATTGAATAGCATTTATAGCTATACAGAAATTGAATAAAATGAATATATTTTTTCTATGAAAGGGTATGCTTAATATGGCTGAGGAAACGAAAACTCCAAATACCAGTAGTGAACTATTATTTATCATACCCAATATAAATTCTAGCATCCTTTCCCAATCCTCTCTTATTTATCTTGAAACATTATAGAAAAATAGGCATCTTTAAAGGCTTTTCCATAGCCCCTAGCAATAGGTATGGAATGCCCAGATCTTGTTTTGATTTCTGTATTGCTGAAATAATCCACATTGGGAATATATACAAGATAGCTACGATGGCATTTAAAAAAAACCTTTGCTGTTTAACAAGGAAGTTTCAAAACTGTAGAGAGGTTGAATAACTTCTAAAGATTGTCCAGATTTTTAAAAAAACATTACCTTTTTATTCTGTGCTTCTATATATTCAATATCATGAAGATAGATCTTCTGGTACCCACCTAAAGTTTTGAGAATAAGATACTCCGGCTCTTGACCATTAAAGGCTGCAACACAATCATCCATGATTTCTTTAATCTTTTCATATTCAACAGGTTTCAAGCAATAACCTGTAGCCTTAACAGAATAAGATTGTAGAGCAAATTCCGGTGATGATGTCAAAAATATAATTTTCACAGTTCTATCCTTTTCCCTTAGCTCCTTTGCTATATCCATACCGTTTATAGAAGGCATGAAAATATCAAGAAACACAATATTATATCTGGTATTTTCACTTTCCCTAATTAGATAATCTCCATTATCAAAGCAATCTATTTTAAGTTGGAAAGATGTAGTATTAGCCCAATTTTCAAGCATAGTTTTAGTGCTTTTTAAACATTTTTCATCATCATCACATAGGGCAATTTGCAACATCATGTATCTCCTTTTCAAATATAATATAGATAAAATTTTATCATAAAAACCTGCATATATCAACGATACAACCTTCTATCTCTCTGTGCAAAACTTGTAACTTTTTCTGTAAGTAACCAAAATCTATAACATCATTATATCCTTGTTAATTATAACCTTCTGCAATTTACTCAAAAGAAGTAACACTTCACGCCAAACAACTAATTATCTATAAATTTCGTGATTAGATACGGCCATACAGATTAAGGAGATCATCATAGTATGAAAAAATCAAGCAAATTTCTTTTATCCTTTCTTATGGCAGTTACAATAATCTTTGGTCTTGTTGGCTGCAGCGAAGATAAAGTCACTTTTACAAGCAAAACTGTTAACGATCTATCCTTTGACCTTCCTGATAATTTTAAGGATTTTGAGAACGATGATGGAGTGATGATAACTACAAATGAAGCCTTTAATTATCTAATTTACCGTAAAGGACAAGATAATTCTGAAACTTTTCAAAATTTAACTTTCGCATACAATAAAAATGCAGAAACTTCTTTAAAAGCAAATATAGAAAATGTTAAAAACAGCATCGTAATTAAATAATAATTATATTCTAATTCGAATAAGCCCATTGTATTGAATTACAATGGGTATCTTCTATTCTCAATTATTTAGTGAATATTTATATCTACATTTCACTCCCTAAATATAACGTTTCACGATAATTGCACCTATTCTTCTATTAATTTTTTTATAATAAAAGCAAAATGAACCCTTATGCCCTGCTATAAAAATCTTTTCATGTATTAACAGATAGATGCAAAAATCATGGAATAAAATTCAATAAAGAAGTGATGTTAATGAAGAAATGCCAAGAGCTGTTTAGAAGAGCTTTAAAGCTTTTAGACTCAAAAAAACGTCAAATTACATCAAGCCTTATGTGTCTTGTTGTGCTGTTAACAATAGTACCTCAAGGAACATTAACTGTGCTTGCAGTTTCCTCAGAAAGCGACCTATCAACAGAATTCCAAGAAGATTCATCTTCTGACTACAGTAGTAGCAGTACAGCAGATCATGTGCACCAGGGTGAAATCAGTTTTAGCAAGTTGGATGGGAACTTTACTGGAGGGGAGCTTGCCCCAGGAGATTACTACCTTGATAGTGATATTCCTATAACTAAGACCATTATCATTAGTAACGGTACGGTTAACCTGTGTCTTAATGGTCACACCATTAGTCAAGAAGGTAGCGGTACTGTTATTGAAATTAAAGAAGGCGCCTCCCTCAACTTGCAGGATTTTAGTTTAAATAACGCTGGATGCATCACTAGCAACAAAACTGGCTGGGGCATATTAAATTCAGGAACATTTACCATGAACAGCGGAACTATTTCAAACTGTCAACATAAAGTGGATGTAGCTGGTGGCGCTATATGCAATAATGGAACCTTTACTATGAATGGTGGAGTAATTTCCGGTAATGGTAAAGGGGCTACATGTGGTGGTGGCGTATATAGTACAAAAACTTTTTATATGAATGGCGGAATAATTTGCAATAATATAGGCTTTTATGGCGGCGGCATATTTATTTCATCAGGCACCTTTACAATGAACGGAGGTAGTATATCAAACAATTCCGGCAGTAAAGGTGGCGGTATACTTGTTAGTTTTGCAAAATTCACCTTAACCAACGGCACTATATCAGGCAATACTGCTAATGAAACCGGTGGTGGTATATATATATCCGGACATACACTTATACTGAACGGTGGTAATATAACAGCCAATACTGCTGGTGAAAATGGAGGCGGCGTATATACTGATAGACCATTCTCTGATTTTATCATTACAGTTGGTGGGTCACCGACTATAACAGATAACATGGTAACCACAGGTACTGATAGTACTGAAGTTATAGAAGAAAACTTTTGCATCGGCAAACTGGTTAATGCTGCTACTCTTAATATATTTCGTATATCTGACGATTTCTCAGGCAAAATTGGAGTAAGCACTACCCTAGTGCCCACTTTGGATTCTCCAACTGTTATCTCAGTTAGTGTAAATAAAGATTACAGTAACTACTTTTTTAGCGATAAAGATGGTTATGAGATTTTTAACAGTGGTAGTGGCAATAATCAAGTACTTAAATTAATAGTGTCCCACGAACATGAATGGCAAGAAAGTTGGAGCAGTGATAACTCAACCCACTGGCATGAATGCTATCTTTGCCATGAGAAAAAGGATGAAGCAGCCCATACTCTGGAGGAAGACGACGCTGACTGCAGCACAGCGGTTCATTGCTTGGTGTGTAACAGAGAAACTACTGCTGGACAAAGCCATGATTTCACTGGAAAGTGTCTAAAGGATGAAGAAGGCCATTGGTATCAATGTAGCCACAATGGATGCACAGTGACAAGTACTAAGGAAGCCCATGTTTGGATAGAAAGTGGTCGTCTTATTGAGCCCACATATTTTAGTAATGGACAAGGGGTAGAAACCTGTGAAATCTGTAATAAAGTTAGAACTGTTTGGATACCTCCACTTGTAGACAAGATTCCGCCTACAGGAAATATAATAATCAACGGTAACTCTATTAAGAAAGCATTAAACACCATCACCTTCGGTCTTTTCTTCAAGGAAATACAGAGGGTTACTGTTATGGCTGAAGATGATGAAACCGGCGTAAAATCCATCCAGTATTACAAGTCCTCTGAGGTTATGGATGAGGATGCCATAAAAAACATCTCCTTTTGGACTAATTATACTGGTGCATTTTCACTTAACCCTAATGACAAATATGTTATTTATGTAAAAATTACTGATAATCAAAACAACGTTACTTATATAGGATCTGACGGCATAACAATTGATGTCACTGATCCAGTAATTTCTGGTATTGAAGATAGAAAAACTTATTGTATTGATGCAGAATTTACTGTTACAGATGATAATCTTGATACGATAAAAGTTAACGAAGAAACTAACCTCATAGATGGTAGCCTCACCCTATATCCATCTGACAAGGTACAAACCATTACCGCTAGAGATAAATCTGGTAATGAAAAATCGGTAAGTATTAGGGTAAGCGACCAACATCAATGGGATGAAGGCCTTGTAACCCTTGAGCCTACTGCCAGTGCAAAAGGTGTTAAAGTCTACACCTGTATCCATTGTGGCAAAAGAAAAACAGAAGAACTCCCAATTCTTGCACCTTCCATAATCAATGGACACAATAGCACTTGGAGGCCTGAAGAAGGTGGTATACTAACTTTCAGATCTAATGCAACCTTCAAAGATTTTATTAATGTACTTCTCAATAGCCAAATCCTTGAATCAAAGTACTATGAAGTAAGAGAAGGTAGCATTATTGTAACACTGAAAGCAGACTATCTATCCTCTCTTCCTGCTGGAACATATACCTTAGGAATCCAATCAGTTAAGGGTATAGCCTCAACTAAATTTACAATTGCACCAAAAAACAATGTGGAAGAGCCTTCAAAGCCGGATGATAACAAAGCACCTCAGACTGAAGATGAGAAAACTTCTCAAGTTGAAGAAGAGAAAAATCCTAAGGATGAAAAGGAAAAAGCTCCTCAAAGCGGTGAAGAGAAAAATCCTCAAGATAAAGAAGAGAAAGCTCCTAAGAGTGAGGATAGTAATTTACCTCAAGGGGAAGATAAAAATTCATCCCAAACTGATGATTCAAAATCATCTCAATCAAATAAAAAAAATTCACCAAAGACCGGTGATGACAGAAACATATCATTTTGGTTTGCCCTTTTACTACTTTCCGGAGCTACGTTCATTGCATCTATTAAAAAGAGAAAAGAAAATAAGAGCTGAGTATAACTAAATTCCTCCCTGTACTATATGGTCCAGGGAGTTTTTCTTTATTTTTGATTTTTAAATCCACAAAATATGTCTTAAACAACAGGACTATAGTATACTTCAACTACCTTAGTTTTTATGTTAGAATCAATATATAAAAAGGCTAAAAAAGAATGCAAAAGTAAAGGATTTGAGATATATTATGAAAAAATTAGTGCTTGGAATACTAGCTCATGTAGACGCTGGTAAAACAACTTTATCGGAAAGCATGCTATATTTAAGTGGAAAAATTAGAAAATTAGGAAGAGTGGACAAACAAGATGCTTTTTTGGATACCTATGAGCTAGAGAAAGCCAGAGGTATAACCATTTTTTCTAAACAGGCCTTATTTGAAATTAAGGATACTGAAATTACATTATTAGATACCCCAGGACATGTAGACTTTTCAGCGGAGATGGAAAGAACTCTTCAAGTTTTAGATTATGCTATCTTAGTAGTAAATGGTGCCAATGGAGTTCAAGGCCATACTAAAACTTTGTGGCGTCTTCTTTCTGCTTATAAAATTCCAACCTTTATTTTCGTTAATAAAATGGATCAAGAAATTGCAAATAAGGAAATAGTATTAGAGCAATTAAAAAAACAACTTAGCAAAGGTTGTATAGATTTTACAAAAGAAGGAACTGAAAGCTTCTATGATGAAGTGGCAGTTAGAGATGAGTCTACCTTGGAAAGTTTTTTAAATAAAGGATTCCTTAAAAGCTCTGATATAGCATGTCTCATAAAAGAAAGAAAGGTCTTTCCCTGTTACTTTGGATCAGCTCTTAAATTACAAGGGGTTGATACCTTTATGGAAGGTCTAATTAAATACGCTGAACCCCCAGTTTACCCTAGTGAATTTGGTGCCAAGGTATTTAAGATTTCTAGAGATGATCAAGGTAATCGACTTACTTTTATGAAAGTAACCGGTGGAAAACTGAAAGTAAGGATGATTGTTCCCCAGGGAATGACTGAAGAAAAAATTAATCAAATTAGAATATATTCCGGTGAAAAGTTTGAAGGGGTAAGCCAGGTGGAGGCAGGCACCGTATGTGCAGTTACAGGTCTTACCCAAACTTACCCCGGCCAAGGCTTAGGTATAGAAAGCCATACTTCTGCCCCTATGTTGGAACCGGTTTTATCTTATCGCATCTTACTCCCAGAAGGCTGTGATCCTAAAGTTATGATGCCTAAGCTTAAAATACTAGAGGAAGAGGATCCAGCCCTTAATATACTTTGGGATGAACACTTGCAGGAAATTCAAGTAAAGATCATGGGAGAAGTTCAGCTTGAAATTTTACAAAGTATTATTAAGGAACGTTTTAATGTAGACGTATCCTTTGATTCAGGAACTATATTATATAAGGAAACTATCACAGATGTAGTGGAAGGTGTTGGGCACTTTGAGCCTTTAAAACATTATGCAGAGGTTCATTTAATATTAGAACCAGGTGCTCCAGGTAGTGGCTTACAGTTTTATAATAAGTGTAGTGATGATGAACTTGATAAGAACTGGCAACGATTAATTATGACTCATCTGCAGGAAAAGGTCCATAAAGGTGTATTGACAGGTTCCCCCATTACAGATATAAAAATAACTTTAGTAGCAGGACGTGCCCACAAAAAGCATACGGAAGGTGGAGATTTTAGAGAAGCTACCTATCGTGCTGTCCGTCAAGGTTTAAAGCAAGCAAAATCTATTCTACTAGAACCTTACTACGAATTCCAAATGGAACTGCCAGAAAAAATGGTAGGTCGTGCTATGATGGATATAGAAAGAATGCATGGAAACTGCGAGCTTTCAGAAACCAATGGAGAAATGGCAATCCTCACCGGTAGCGCTCCAGTGGTAAATATGAAAAATTATCAAAGGGAATTGATTGCCTATACAAGAGGATTAGGAAAACTATCCTGCAATTTAAAGGGCTATGAACCTTGCCATAACCCAGAAGAAGTAATAAATAGCATTGGCTATGATTCTGAAAGCGACATAGCAAATCCTACTGGTTCTATATTCTGCGCTCATGGCTCAGGTTTTTATGTTAGCTGGGATCAAGTAAAAAATTATATGCATATAGAAAGCTGTTTACATAAGGAAAAGGATCAAACTTTCCAAAAACAGATTAAAACTCCTTCTATAGTTACCGGAGATTCCATTGGCTTAGAGGAAATAGATGAAATTATAAATAAAACTTATTATGCTAATCAGGGTTCAAAATCTTCTTGGAAAAAGAGAAGAAGTGCTGTTCAAGACTATTACGCATCAAAACCCACTAGCCATGGTATAACTAAAGCAAAGGAGTCCTATCTTCTCGTAGATGGCTATAATGTTATCTTTGCTTGGGAGGACTTCAAAGAATTGATGGATATCAATCCGGATGCTGCCCGTAGTAAACTTTTGGATTACTTAAGTTATTACAAAAGCCTAATAAACTCAAATATTATCGTAGTATTTGATGCCTATAGAGTACAAGGTCATGGTACAGAAATCTTTGATTATAATAATATTCATGTAGTCTACACCAAGGAAGCTGAAACAGCAGACCAATATATTGAAAAATTTGTACACAACAATCAGGTTACCTATGATATTACAGTGGCAACCTCAGATAATCTGGAACAAGTTATAATTAGAAGTAAAGGCGCCTCCCTTATATCCGCCAGAGAGTTAAAGGAAGACATAGAGCGGGTAACTAAAAAGGTAATGGAAGAATACCGTGAAAAACAAGTACAAGAACGTAATTTTATAGCAGATAATATATAAAAATTAGGTGAAGCTCCTTTAGCTTCACCTAATTTTTATACTTTCTTCCCTTACTTAATTCCTGTAACTCAAGGTACCTCAAGAGAAATAGTTAAAATTTATATATTTGTCTTTACTTTTTTCTTAAATATTTTAAAGTAACTTAGCAAAACTGCGGCAATAACTATTATGATTAGCAGAAATATAAATACCTTTCCACTAATTTTACTTTTCTCTTCGTCATCCTTTGACTCCATCGATATATTCTCTTTCACTTGACTTTTTTCATTTTCACTATTATTTTTTAAAGAGTTTTCTTTCTGTACATCTATTGGCTCTTGATTTTCTTCATTACTCTCTGAAGATTTATTACTAGCAATATTTTGATTATCTGAATTTTTGATAATGCTACTACCACTTTCTCCTTCTGTTAAGCCATTATCTGAATTATTTTCTGCTCTATTATTTCTAGTTTCTATATTTCCACTGACAGCCACTGCTGTTTCTGATTGAGTTTCCACAGAGCTAGTTTTAGATTTATTTTTAACTTCCTGCTGACTGCTTTCCTCTACTGTAGGAAGTTTGCCATAAGTAACAAAATCATAGTTCATATACTCTAGGGAACTATTTACCAGTTCAATTCTCATATTGTACTGATCATTTAATTTCTTCTGAAAGGCTTTTGCATTTACATAAAGTTCATCATTTTTTAGAACTTTAGCTTTAAATACAACAATGGTACCCTCACCAGAAAAACCATCATTTTCTCCTAAGGCACTAAATATATATCGGGCCTGATCTTTAGTTCCATCCTCATCTGTAGGCAAAGTTTTCTGTTCAAAAAGGTTTACCCCTTCCTTATTTAACAAACTTCCCTTTTCTACACCGGTAATCTCCAATAATGAATTATCAATTTTAAATCTAATATCTCCAGTGTATAAATTATTGATATTGCTGGTATAAATAGAAATTTCTATTTCATTTCCCACCTCAAAGGTACCTGAAACCTTAGCCTCTAGTTTAGGTGTTCCCTGAGCTTCTACATCAAGCCCCGCTGGCCATAAAAAAACTATAGCGAACATAATAATTATGAATCTTAAACACTTTTTCATGAATATCCTAACCTCTATTTTAATTTATGATATATAATTATCTAAAATTAAAAAAGCCTAGCATCAAAACTAGGCTCCTTATTTAAATAAGTAAACTCTAAATCTTATCCTTGAACTTTTTTCTTGATTTCCTTTAATTTATCTATTTGATCTTTTGTACAAACAAAGATAAGCTCATCACTTTCTACTACTAGCAAATTTTCTATTCCTGCTACCACTATAGGTTTTGAATTAGAAACAACAAGGTTACTGCTAGAATCTATACTTGTTACATTTCCTTTACAAACATTGTTACATTCATCCTTAGTGCTATACCTTTCTACAGCAAACCAACTACCAATATCATCCCATCCAAACTCTCCTGGTATAACATGAATTTGATCTGCCTTTTCCATAATAGCATAGTCTACTGATATATTATCAACATTTGGATACTTACTTCTACATTCCTCAATAAAAGCTTCTTGACTTGTCATATCAATAGAATTAATTATATTATATGTACTTGGAATAAACTTTTTGGTAAGTTCAATTACATTATCCACATTCCAAATAAACATACCTGCATTCCACAGATAGTTTCCTTCCATAAGATATTGCTTTGCTACTTCTTTTGATGGTTTCTCAACAAAAGCTTCTACTGGAAATATATTTATACTATCTATATCTGCAGCAACATCACTTTGATCAGTATCATTAGATATTCTTTCCTTATATTTAATATATCCATAACCACTTTCAGGTCTATCTGGTGTTATACCTATAGTAACTATGGCTTTTTTATTTTTGCTGACAAAATCACTTCCTGCGGATAGTATATCCAAAAACTTTTCATCATCACTAATTAAATGGTCTGATGGCACCACTGCCATAACTGCATCTTGATAAAATTGCTTTATATATAAAGCAGAAAGAGCTATACAAGGTGCTGTATTTCTTCCAACAGGCTCCAAAATTATATTTTTTTCAGGTAGATTTGGAAGCTGTTCTTGAACAATATCTTTATAAACTTCTCCAGTTACTACAAATATTCTATCTAAAGGTATTAATCTATTTAACCTTTCAACAGTCATTTGGATCATTGTTTTTTCACCTAACAGATTTAAAAACTGCTTAGGTCTTTTATCTGTAGATAAAGGCCAAAAACGCTCACCTTTTCCTCCAGCCATTATTAAAGCACAGAGCATCTAATTTCCTCCTTTTGATTACTTTCTTGAAATAATATTGCAATATTATTTCACCATACTAATTACATTAAATAAATTAAATAAATTAAATATGTTCTTTTAATCCTTCCATAATACCACTAATTAAAGCCTTCGCTTTATTTATATCTCCTGCAAGCACATACTTAATTAATTTAATGATTCTCGTTGAATAAAGAAATAAATTTGAGCGAAAATAACTAAATTTTGATACCTTACTCTTATATTTTCTCATAAATTTAATTCTATTTTTTGTAGTCCACTTTATAAAAAAAGGTGACTCCTCACCACCACTAGAATATCCTACTTTATGGTAAATAACAGCTTTAGGATTATACCAAATCTTAAAACCATAATTTCTTACATTTACGCAAAAATCAACATCCTCAAAATACATAAAATATTCTTCAGTCAATAATCCTACCGTTTCAAATACCTCTCTTTTTATTAACATACAACATCCAGTCATGAAATCTATTTCTTTTTCTTTATCATATTTACCGTTATCTTCTTCCTTAATTCCTATATGTTCTCCAATAAACTTAAACCAATTAATATATCCACCGCCATACCATATTTTATTTGTTTCTGGATAATAATTTATTTTGCATCCAACTACACCGATTTCATTGTCTTTTTCAAATGTGGACAACATATAATGTAAAAAATTAGGATCTACTATAGTATCATTATTTAATAATAAGATGTACTTAGCACCTTGGTCTAAGGCTAATTGAATTCCCAAGTTATTTCCACCAGAAAATCCTAAATTCTTTTCAGACTCAATTATAATACAATCCTGACAAAGATCATTTTTTCTTAACATATCTACAGAATTATCTGTAGATGCATTGTCCACAATAATTATCCTATAATTAACGTTTTTAATATTATTTAAGCTCTTAACACATTCTATAGTATCAAGGTAACCATTATAATTAACTAAAATAATATATACAGGTATCATCTTAACTCTCCCTAACTTTAAAAAAGTTTGTAAAGTTAAATGAAATTATGATTCTTTAATCCCCAATAACTTACATAGAATTACTGATTAAATTATTTTCAGTAATCCAAATGTAAAAATATCATACTCTTCTTTCATTTTAACTTTACAAATCCTTTCCAATAAGAATATATCTAAATTAAATTATAAAAGTATTTAATTTTTAACTTTTATTAAAGGTAATAGTTTATAAATAATATATGGAACTATGCAAAACTGAATTAAATATTTTATAGATATATACATAGGATCTCTAACAAAAGAAATCATAAATTGACTGATAAATAAAGAATAAAATAATTTACTATCTTCAATTTTAAAAGTATTCAAATATATCTTATGTAATAAAAATCCAAATACTATCATAAATATTAGTGAAAATACAAGCCCTCCATTCATCAAAAGCTGGGCTGACAAATTTAATCCACCTAAAGGGGCTATTAATGTTTCTTCATTATAATCATTTATCCATCTATTTGTAAAAATATAGTTATCTTTACTTTTAAAAATCATCCTTGGTATTGAATAAGTTATTCCATCTAATATTGTTAATCCTTTTAAATAATTTACCTTGTCAACACTTTCTATTACTTTAGTAACAGACATTGCTGTGTATGAATTATATTGAAGCTCATAGTTCACCGATCCACCAAACATTAATTTTTTTGCATCTTCTGTTATTTTAAAACTTTTTGAATTTCTAAAATATCCCCAAAAACCTAGAAGTAAAACTCCAACTATTGCTATTGGAATTACTTTTCGTATTGGTATTTTTTTGTAAGCACTATTATAAATTAATATCATACCTAAAAAAAACATTAAGGTTGGTAATCTTGAGCCTTGAAAAAAGTTCAATACTATCACCGGTACAATTATATAGATAGTACGCCATTTAAATATATTCAATTTTTCTTCTGATGTTTTTAAAGTTTTTAAATATATGTAAAAGTCAATTATTGTGCCTACTGATAATAATTGAAAGGCACCATTCATCAATCCTTTTTGTGCACTAGTTTCGTTCCATACATAGCTACTCTTAAAATAATTTAATCCTCCTAATTTTATGATACTGAAAATATATAGTACCAATCCAGATAATATAAAGAAATAGCTAACTATTTTGCTTCTTTTTACTTCTAAGCTATTTAACTCCTTAACATTTTCCTCAAGTGACTTATTAACAGGATCATTATTGTAGTAGAGAAGAATAAAAGTCAACATAGGACATATTCCACTAATATATAAGACCTTATAAGCTAAACTTACATCATATCGTAGAGCAAAGATTTCATATTCAATGGTATTTCCTGTAACCATGCCTATAGGTATACTGGTTATATATAACGAATATAATGCCACAAATATCAAGCCAATGTCAAAGACATCATTTTTTAGTCTTTTAACAACAAAAGGTGCTACAGAAAATATATAAAACATTAACATTACTAGAATGGATCCATTTCCAAATTTATAATATAGAAAAGATAAAATATACATAACTATAATATATGCTCTCATTTTTATCACCTTTTTGTATTAAATGCTTCAACAAACATATCAATATACGCCTTGGAAACATTTTCTAATGTATAACAATCAAATACTATAGGTACAGATTCTATAGTAGTAGCTTTTGTTACCTTTTCAATCCACTCATCAACACTAAATGGATCATCAACATATATAGCTTTATTCTGTGTTACTTCTGGTATACATGTTTCTTTTGTAGTAACAACTGGTGTTCCTAACATAAGTGCTTCTATAGGAGGCATCCCAAAGCCTTCAAAAATACTCGGGAAAAGAAATGCCTTTGCATTTTTATATAATGCATCCCTTTCTTCATCTGAAACAAATCCAGTCAAAATGATATTTTCTGATATTTCTAACTCATTGATTAATTCTTTTATTTCACCTTCACTTTTACCGCCTATGCCAGATATAACCAACTTAGCTGGAATATTAATATTATCTTTCTTTGCTTTACTTATCATCTTTAATAACACAGATAAATTTTTGTGTGGCAATAATGAAGATACAGTATAAAAATACTCTTTACTTTCAATACCATACTTACTTGCTATATTATCAAAGTTAATTTCTCTTTCAGTCTTTACAATAGGATTATATATTACTGAAATCTTGCCTGATTCAATTCCTAAACGCTTTTCAATATCCATTTTAACAAAATTTGATATTGCAATGATTTTATCTGCGGTTTTAGCACATTGCTTCCATGCAAATTTCAACCACATATTTTTTACTTTTGAAAAATATTGAGGATAATGTAAGGCCTGTAAATCATGAATGGTTATAACATATTTCATTGATCTATTTTTCATTAATGGTTTGCTATATACAGGTACAAACATCAAATCAATGTTATGCTTTTTTGCATATTTATTTAAATTTTTATTTTCCCAAATTATTCTACTTGCAACTTTATTGCTCTCTACATTGCATATTACTTTTTTTATATTACCTTTTGTTAAAAATTCATCAAAGGTTTTATGATTATCTATAGCGCAAAATAGTGTAAATTCAATGTCATTAGGAGCATATAGCTGAAAACCCTTAAGCAAATTTCTTATATATGATTCTATACCGCCTACTTTTTTGTGTTTTACCCATAATAAATCAATTCCAATATTCATTTCATCTACCTCATACTTATATAATTATTAATAATTATTAATTGTTATTATTGATAATTATAATCTCTCTTTAAAAATAACAGAATATCTTATACTGACTTAGTAAAGATATTTTATTGAAACTAACATAACTATCACTATTATTAAAGATTATTAAGATTGTTACGATAAGCTTTAATAGATAAATCCTTGGTAAGATTTCTTTCTATGAATTTTCTACCATTAAGCCCCAAATTTACAACACTGTTTTGATTCTCCAATATTTTGTGAATTATCTTTTCAATTTCCTTATAATCACCTGGATTGCAGCAAAAACCACAATTACTTTCTTCAATTATCCTTCTAGCTTCAGATCCTTCCTCCAATACCCCTAATACTGTTTTGCCTGCAGCCATAACACCGTAAATCTTGCTAGGCACAGATATACCCTTAATTCCTTTAGCATTAGTTACTATGTGGATATCTGCAGCATTTAGCGAATAAATTAAATCTTCTTTCTTTTGATAAGGTATAAACTTTATATTGCTTATATTGTTTGACTCTACAAACTCAACAAGCTTTTGCTTTATTGAACCATCTCCTACAAAAGCAAAAACAATATCATTTCTATCTTTAAAATTAGCAAGAACTTTAATTATATTTTCAAGATCATAATAAAGGCCTATATTGCCAGAATACATAAAAACAAACTTATCATTCAATCCATATTTATCTTTAAACTCAACTACTTTATGAGAATCTTCAGATAATGGATAAATCTGTTTTTCATCAATCCAATTATTAATCACTACATTTGTTGGCACATTCTTGTTTTTAAATCTCTTATTAAGAGTTTCCTGCATATCACGTCCAACAACAATTATCTTATCTGATTTTTTACAAGAAAACTTATCTAAAAACATAGCAAAATTTAGTACAAACTTATTTTTACTATAACTAACAGCCATAGTTTGCTCTGGATTAAAATCCTGAATATTATATACAAACTTAGCTCTTTTAATTATTTTTCCTATTACACCTAAGACTCCACCTAATATAGGGGGTTGTGAAATACTAAACACAATGTCTTGCTTTCCAACTTTAAATGTAGCATAAATTGCATTGAAAAAATAAGCTAATATGTTTTTTATTCTGCTTTTTTTGTTTCCTTTATCAAATTCCGGTACTCTTACTCTAATAACAGTTATATCTTTATACTTTTCCTTAAAAATTCTTTTTTCTCTATAATATTCGCTTACTTTTCCATCATAACTTGGAACTACACAAATAACGGTTATATCGAAATCTTGCTGTAACCCTTCACAAAGTTCAGTTAATATTTGACCCGTTGAAGCTACATCTGGATAGAAATAATGAGCATAAACTAATAAACGTTTTTTCATAAACTAACCCCTATTTATAATTTTCTTTAAACCATTCATAAGCTAACTTAATTCCATCTTTTAACTGAATAGTATGCTTCCAACCTAAACTATGTAACTTACTAACATCTGTTAACTTTCTGGGTGTTCCATCTGGCTTATCAGTATTAAAAACTAATTTTCCTTCATATCCTACTACTTCTTTAATCAAATTAGCTAACTCAGCAATAGAAACCTCTTCGCCAGTTCCAATATTAACATGTTCTTCTCCATCATAATTTTCCATCAAGAAAACACAGGCATCTGCCATATCATCTACATACAAAAATTCTCTCAAAGGTTTTCCAGTTCCCCATACTTCTACCTGAGGAGCATTATTAATTTTAGCCTCATGAAACTTTCTAATCAAAGCAGGCATAACATGAGAACTATTTAAATCAAAATTATCATTTGGCCCATATAAATTAGTAGGCATACAACTAATAAAGTTATCTCCATATTGTCTCTTAAAGAACTTACACATTTCTAATCCTGCTATCTTAGCTATAGCATAAGCTTCATTAGTCTGCTCTAGGTAACCTGATAAAAGATATTCTTCTTTTATTGGTTGAGGTGCCATCTTAGGATATATACATGTACTTCCTAAAAACAACAGCTTCTTAACTCCAAAATCATGTGCTGCTTTTATAACATTACTTTCAATCATTAGATTAATATATATAAAGTCAGCAGGATATATATTATTAGCATGTATGCCACCAACCTTTGCCGCTGCTAAAAATACATATTCTGGCTTCTGCTCTTCAAAAAATCTTCTAACAGCCTCCTGATTTGTTAAATCTAACTCCTTATGAGTTCTTCCTATAATATTTGTATATCCTTTACTTTTTAAATTTCTTACTATTGCAGATCCTACTAAACCTTTATGGCCTGCAACATAGATTTTAGCATCCTTTTTCATAGTCCCTCTTACTTCTTCCTTTCTTAATGTTAAAGACATAAAAACAAAGAAAGCTTTTTATTACCCTAATGTTTTTTACTTATTCAGTTATAGCCGCTTCCTTTTCCGCTAGATATTCTTCTGTTCCTATTCCTGCAATTTCTTTCATGTCTGAATCAACCATCATTTTTACTAGACTCGGAAAATCAACTTTTCTCTTCCATCCTAATTCACGTTCAGCTTTTGAGCAGTCTCCCCATAAAAGTTCAACTTCAGCTGGTCTAAAATATCTAGGATTTACATCTACTAACATTCTTCCAGTTTTTTTATCATAGCCCTTTTCATCAACTCCTGAGCCTTTCCATTCTATTTCTATACCAACTTCTTTAAAAGCTAACTCAACAAACTCTCTAACTGTATGAGTTTCATTAGTTGCAATAACATAATCTTGTGGTTTTTCTTGTTGCAGTATCAACCACATAGCTTCAACATAATCTCCAGCAAAACCCCAATCACGCTTTGCATCCAAATTACCTAAAGATAACTTTTCTTGCTTACCTGCTATAATACTAGCTACAGCTCTTGTTATCTTTCTAGTAACGAAAGTTTCTCCTCTTCTCGGAGACTCATGATTGAATAAAATACCATTGCATGCAAATAAATTATAAGCTTCTCTATAATTTACAGTTATCCAATAAGAATATAACTTTGCAGCTCCATAAGGGCTTTTAGGATAAAAGGGAGTATTTTCATTTTGAGGTGCTGTATTAGGAAGACCTCCAAACAACTCTGAAGTAGATGCCTGATAAAATTTACAATTAACTCCTGTTTCTTTGATAGCATCTAGCAGCCTCAATGTTCCCACAGCATCTACCTCTGCAGTATATTCAGGGACTTCAAAGGAAACCTGAACATGGGACTGAGCTGCTAAATTATATATTTCATCTGGTCTGATTTTTTCTATCAACCTATTTAAATTACTAGAGTCTGTTAAATCTCCATAATGCAAAAATAGTATTTTATTTCCAATTTCACTATTTTCAAATAAATGATCTATTCTTTTTGTATTTATTGTGCTGTGCCTTCTAATAATTCCATGAACTTCATATCCCTTTTCTAGCAATAATTCTGTTAAATATGATCCATCTTGACCTGTTATACCTGTTATTAATGCCTTTTTCATATGTTATTTCTCCTTTCTTTGTAAAATTTACCTATTACTTCAATTAGTTTTATTTACTTTTAATTAAAAGAACTATATTTGCATAATAAGTAAATTCTTATACTATAATAGCACGTTCAAAACTAACACAATTTATCATATCTTAACTTTCGATAAAAAGTCAGCATACTTTTAATATGTATGAATGTTAATTTATTGATTTTCTTAACACTTTCTTGATTATGTAAATGTATCATTCGTGCACCTGGATAATATAAAACAACTTTTCCTGACTTACGTACTTTATAACACAAATCTACATCTTCAAAATAAATAAAATATTCCTTACTAAAACCACCTACGTCTAAAAATAATTTTTTCCTAATAATCATACAAGACCCCATGACCCAATCTACTTCACTCTCTTTATCGTGGTCTAAGTCTGTCATTAAGTACTTATCTTCTAACTTTTGTACGTAGTCTTTGCTTACAATATTCTTAAGTGGTGTTCTTGTTATTATAAATTCACTAAACTTTAGTACTCTACGACATGAATATTGTAAAGTCAAATCCTTGTTTAATAGCTTCGCACCAATCAATCCAACGCTTTCATCACTTAAAAGCCTGTTATACAAATTATTTATTGCTTCATCTAAAACCTCAACATCAGGATTCAAAAACAGTAAAATATCTGCCTTTGCTAACTCAACAGCTTTATTATTAGCTGCACCAAAGCCTTCATTTTCAATATTTTTTATGATTCTGATATTATGATAATCTTTAAACTCTTCACGTAGAATACTGTAACTATCATTAGTAGAATTATTATCAATTACAATCACTTCATAATTAATATCTTTAACCGTTTTTATAACAGATTTAATGCAATTTTCAGTTAAAGTATAA
>Ga0209537_1002408_pt1 | contig 18783 bp, 21 predicted proteins | sample BioPla4DNA1_FD_187698 | JGI IMG/M metagenome (GOLD analysis project Ga0209537, IMG submission 187698) | Biogas fermentation microbial communities from Germany - Plant 4 DNA1 (SPAdes) (version 2) | ecosystem: Engineered > Bioreactor > Anaerobic > Digestate | place: Bielefeld, North... | reverse complement strand
TTTTGCACGAGGACTTCATCCTTTCTGGGAGGTATTAGTTTTTTAGCAAAAACATTGTACCACAGAGGATTGAAGTCCTCAATTTTCATTTAAGTTTACAGAGCGAGCATTCCAAAAAGGAGGCCACTTAATGAATGTAAGAAGATTCTACAGCAATATAAATCCAAAGCAGCTGCAACTATCCACATTACAATTTGTATTTTGGGCTACTATGGCAGCCTACTTCCCTTTTACCGTTGTTTTCTTACAAGCAAAAGGCCTAAGCAATACAGCCATAGGCGCCATACTCTCCCTTAATTCCTTTTTTTCAATCTTTGCTCAACCTTTAGGGGGTATACTCAGTGACCGATACAGATCCGTAAAGAAAGTATTTTTGCTATGTATGATAATATCCGCTCTTATTATGTTGTCATTGCCTATTATATTCTCCACTATAGGTTTAGCCATTGTTTTAACTGCACTAACTTTTTTTACCTCTCCTCTTTCGCCTTTAATGGATAGCTGGATAATTGAAGAAATACGAAATGAACAGGACTTGTCCTACGGCAATATTCGCCTATGGGGTTCTTTAGGGTATTCCATTTGTGCTTATTTATTTGGATTGCTAGTGGACAAGGCCTCTATAAATTATAACTTTATTATATTTGCTTTAATGACTGCTTTTATGGTTCTATTTACAAGAAATATAAAGGACGAGGGATCTGCATCAGCTATAAATTTAAAAGAAATGCAAATTGGTCAGCTGTTAAAAAACTATTCCTACATTGCTTTCTTAGTATTCTCTACTGTAATTTATGTTCCTCATAAAGCGTCTTTTTCTTTTCTTCCTAATCTTTTAGCCTCTGTAGGGGCAAGCCCAGGAACCCAGGGTATAGCATCAGCAATAATGGCCTTTAGCGAAATACCCCTATTTTTTATGTCCCGCAAACTCCTACAACGTTATAAGCCTATACATTTAATTTTAGTATCTGCCCTTTTCTTCGTTCTCAGGCAGGTTGCCTATTTAACTGCCACAACACCCCAGCAGGTACTTTTGGCCCAAGTGCTTCAAGGTCCATCTTTTGCTCTCTTTCTAAATGGTGCTGTCTATTATATAGACTCCTTAGCACCTGATAAGCTAAAATCTACGGCTCAGACCCTAGCTAGCTCCCTTTACGGTGGAGTCAGCGGTATTCTTGCTAATTATTTTGGAGGTTGGGTCATAGATAATTGGGGGATTAGCTGGCTATATTCTCTTGGTATTTGGGTCACTATTGCCATTACCTTATTATTCCTTGCTTCTTTGGCTATAGAAAAATACTTTATTAAATCTACAAACTCAAAAGCCATGTAACCTATTTAATCGAGAAACAGATTATCCATCAAGTCTTGCACTTTTTTCCTTCTATCAAGGGTTTCTTGGACTAGTAAAGAGACTTTACCATCTTCATCTACAGATATGACACTACCCTCTTTAGCATCAGAGGGTAGTGTCTCTATTGGTATATCTACAAATTCTCCACTATCCATCTCTACTACTGCCCAGCGGCCTTCAAACCTGTCGATAATTCCCTTTTTCCCCATACAATAGCCTCCATTCTAAAATCTATCTGTCATGAAGGTAACCTGCTCTTTAAAAATAGCTTTTAACTCTTTTACTGCTTGAGGATTATGTACAATTACCTTCCCCAATTCAATAGCCTTTTCAAGTCCTATATATCCTAACATAAATTGTGAGAAACTATTAACGCTACAACTAATATCAGCCCCAGCATCTTCAATTTTATCAACTCTTGTAGTACCCTGATCAATACTAACTTTAAAAGTACCATTATTCCAAGGTGCCCATTTATCATCAATATTTATGGTAAATGTACCATTATAGGTGTCTGGATACTTATAGGATTTCAATGCTGCTACTACATCCACTACTCTAATCATCATTCCAGACTCTATTTTCTGCTCAATCCTTGGGTTGTCTAATAATAGCACGGTATTATCATCTATGGGTGCTTGCCAATTAACTTCTTTGACTTGGGCATTATGGTTGTAGATAAATCGTAAAAGCTCTAATTTGGCTTCCAGGGAATTATATATCATTTCATGAACATGAAACACTCTATCATTAATAGAAAAAAATATATATCCATCCAATCCATTCCCTTGCCTACTATAGCCATAGCCATAATTTCGATTTTTACCTATTGTTTTTAGTCTCGACTCCCAATTTTTTTCATCCCTGTCAATGGCACCGTTATACTTTGCCATTGACTCTTTATATGTTTTATCAAGCCTATCCCTATCCCCTAGTGTAAGGATCCTAAATTGTCCATTTCCTGCCCCCAAGCCCCTAAGCTCATCTATAGAAATGATATACCTCTTATTGCTAAAACCCAGCTCCCAGCCATATTTCCTATAAAAGGCATAAGCAAAAGGCGATAAAGCGGAAAAGATATAACCTCTCTTTTTCATAATTTCAATGGTTTTAACTAGCAGCTTGGAGGCACAGCCATAATACCTGTATTGGGGCAATGTAGATACTAGTCCTATTCCTCCCATAGGAACAGTATTTCCATGAAAGTACATATCATAAGGATAGATGTGCAATAGACCAGCTAGTCTATCATTTTCAAAACACCCTAAACAGTTCTCAGGAGTATAGTCTTCATTTATATAAGACTCTACAAATTCTTGTGGCACTTCAAAGCAATAGTTTAATACTTGTTTTATTGACTCCTTATATCTTTCCCATACAAAATTAATTTCCATCCTTCATACCTCCAACGAAGATCTGATTAGTAAATATATAACTTGGGAGTCTTAGTGTCAAACATCCCGCTTAATGCTTCACCTTACCATATGTTCCACCGCCTCCATGAGCTATGGATAGGGTGCCCTGCCTGGCCTTTACAATCATTTGGGTTATATCTTCAGACACAACTTGACTAATGGCTTCTGGAGAAGCTTTGTGAAGGATATTCATCTCATTACCAAATACCTTAATAAGTTTATCTATGGTCTTGGGTCCTACTCCAGGAATAAACTCAAGGGGTACTTGATAATAATAGGGAGGCCGTTTACCATCAAATGGCTCCTTACGATCCCTAATCATCACCAATCTATCTAACACGCCTATAACAACTCTATGCTTAGGGTCATTAGGACATTCGGTAATGGGAGGCGGTATGTCTGTAATGCTTTGGCAATTAAAACAAAATGTTCTATGGTATTTACCTAGCTTTGGATTTAATCCATAGTTAGCTACTATCCTTCTGCCTTCCTCATTTTTCAAAGCCTTGGCTACTTCCTGGAAGTTTAATTCCTTGAGTAGCATGATATTGTATTCCCTACCCATTTTTCCTAAAGAGTGGGCATCGGAATTGCTAATAAAGGTTTTTGAATCTAATTCAGATATTTGGGAGGCCATGCTGGTATCTGCACTTAAGCCTAACTCAATGGAAGGTATCTTTTCCAGGGAGGATGGGTTAAAAATTTTAGCTAAGCGATGGGCACAACTACCGTAGAATCCCTTATATGGAGTAAAGACATGGGCAGGTATAAAAATGCCTCCCAAGGAGTCCACTATATCAAATAGCTCTTGTCCCGATAACCTACTGACAGTGGAGTTGTATTCTAGATTGGTCATATGCCTGTCCATTATACGAGAGAATTCTTTGACCTGAGAAAATTTAGGGAAGAACACTAAGGAATGTGCACTGCCACCTTCTTTTTCCCTTGTCTCAATCTCTGACCCTAATAAAATTACTAAATCATCCTTATAAACCATGCCTCCTTGAGCAAGCTCGTCCAGCTCTCCGGCATGGAGCAGCTCTTCAATATCCCTTATGATCCAGGGTGATACACAATCCACCACGCCTATTACCTGAATACCCTTTCTATGATATGCTTCATAGGCAATATTGCTAAAGGTTAACTTGTTAGAAGTACCTCGTTTTGTAATCTTTCCTAAAGATGATCTACCTATATGTACATGAAGGTCTACAAAATACTCCTGCATTTATCTTCTCCTCTTAGCACTATTTTTGTAAGTACCCATATGACCCTTCCCTTAGTCCTTCACTTATCAATAATCATAATGAATTAGCACAATAGACAAATTATTAAGTTTCTAGATTGACTAGTTCCACATCTATGTCTCCATCTGTTATCTTCATTCTGCCTAGACATATGGGCAGCCTAAAACGCTTAGGTCCCGCGCTCCCAGGGTTAAAGTATAACACTCCATCCCGCCACTCCTCCTTGGGGACATGGGAGTGGCCATATATAACAGCATTAAAACCCGCTGCCTTTGGATCTAGGTTTAACATGCCAATATCATGGATAACAAAAAAATGCATATCTCCTACCTCTACTACTTGAGTCATAGGGAGAGCTTGCGCCCACCTTCCCCTATCAGTATTACCTCTAACAGCATAAACTGGCGCAATCTGTTCTAGGGTCTCTATGACCTTAGGATCTCCTACATCTCCCGCATGAATAATCAGCTGACTTCCTTTTAATGCCTCTAGTGCCTTCTTTGTAACTACTCCATGGGTATCAGATATCACACCTATAACCATTTGCTCATCCCTTCTTACCAAAATTTAATAATTACATGTGTAACCAATTATAATTCAATTGGTATTCTATATCAAACAAAATCATATATGATAATATAATGCTCTTACTGCGGCAGGAATATTTTACCATATAAGAAGGACTTTATAAATTTGTGTCGAATTGTTAGAGTTATAGTAAATTTTTGTTATTTTATAGGAGGAAGGAAATGTTAAAAACAAGAAGTGTCGGTGTATCTATTCTATTAACTTTAGTAACATGCGGCCTTTATCAATTATATTGGCTTGTCATGCTAACTGATGAGGCTAATCAACTAAGTGGAGACCATAAAACTTCTGGAGGTACAGCTCTTTTATTCACCATAATTACCTGCGGCATTTATGGTCTTTACTGGAGCTATCAAATGGGTAAAAAGATGTACAAGGCGCAAGAAAGGGCAGGACTTCCAGCTAACGATAATTCAATTCTCTATCTAGTTCTTACTCTATTTGGTGTTGGCATAATTGCCTATGCTATTATTCAATCTGATATCAATGATATATTAGAAAAGACCCATGTGGCGGCATAAAAAAATAATATTAGCAATTATATTATTGTTATTACTAGTTTTTGTGTATACTGGAGACCCAGCCAAAGGCCCTATATTACCATGTGTGTTCAATAAAATTACAGGACTATACTGCCCTGGATGTGGTATGACTAGGGCTGTGCACTCCATTATGCACTTTAAATTTTATCAAGCAATTAGATATAACGCCCTTATAGTGCTTATACCTCCTTTACTACTAATATACTACTTATTAACCATGTTTAATTTTGATCCCGAGTACAGCAAGGCAATAATTTATCTTGCCCTAACCATTGCTATTCTATATGGTATAGCACGAAACCTATGGTGGTTTAATACTTTAATGCCTACAACTGTAGGCATTATTAATTTCCTAGAACCTTATGCTGGATTTACATGGACTACCACATCGCCTATATTCTTTTTCTTTTTAATCTTCTCCTTGATCTGAGCAGCGATGGAATGGCCCTGTTCTACTGTCATAGTTCCTGAAACTGATACTTTTACGATAACTATAAAGCTTACCCCTATGGGTTTTGCATTTATAGAATCCACATGGTCTACACCTTCAATGGATTCTATCTCCTCTTTTAACCTGGCTAGGTATTCTTGATCTATATTGGTATCCATTAGTACATCATAGGCGCTAATAAATATCCTTATCCCTGTATACCCTATCCACAAGGATATTCCTATACCCACAAGTCCGTCTACCCAGTATATATTTCCTGCACCTAGTATTATACCTAAGAGAGTAGACAAGGTTATTAATATATCATTCCTGTGGTCCTCTGCATTTGCCATTATAAGCAGGTTATCCCACTTTCTGCCTACACGACGAGTATATACCCATAATCCAGCCTTAAGCACTATAGTTATAGAGGCTACTATAACTAGCCACCAGGAAAAAATAAAGCTTTGCCTGTTTATAATAGATGCCACTGCACTTTTTAATACCTGAAATGTCACTAGCAACAGAGAAAAACTTATAATCATAGAAAATATATATTCCGCTTTACCATGCCCGTAGGGATGGCGCTTATCCTCTGGCATACTAGCTATTTTATTCCCTAAATAGGTCATAACAGAGGCAAAGACATCTCCGGCACTATTAAAGCCATCGGCAATCATACCCTGGCTTTTGCTTATAAAACCTATTACTAATTTTAATATAAGTAGTATTATATTAAGTCCAATACCTAATATGGCAACCCGCTTGGTTGCAGCATAACGATCCATTATACAATACCCCCATATAATAAATATCGGGCTTTTGTTATAGCCCGCTTTTTATATACCCTTTAAAGATGTCCTACTAACACAATGTTAGCAGGACACCTTATCCATCTCTTTGATGCAACTTTCCACTTGCCTAATATATTCCGATAAAGCAGTTAGTTTTGCAGCAGGAGGCAGGTCTAAAAACCTCTTATTTATGTCTATTAGTTTATTGATTATTGATAGAAGCTGTCCTTGATTTTTTTCTTTGCTCTGACGCTTGTATTGAACGGCCATATTGCTAAGTTCCTGTAGTCCAGCAAAAAAATTGTCTAATTGGGGACTGTTTATCTCGTTTATATTAGCTACCAGCCGTCCTATATTATCGAATAATTCACCTTCAGAATTTGTTTTTTTCCCGTGGACTACTTGCTTAGTGAAAGGATTGAAATAGATCATTCCTTTATTGGACATCTCTTCCATAAGCTCTTTTACATATTCCGGATTTCCAGCTAAGACATTTCTGTATTTGTTTTGATATCTAAGCATAAGTTTTTTATCGTTGTTGGCCAATTCATTGGCACAGCCCCGGACAGACTTACCCTTTGCTTGACCTATAAGCATGGCCATCATTAGATCCTTAACCTCTTGCTCTGTAAAAGAATTTCCAGCTACATCTTTTTTTCGTGAGTGAGCTTTTTTACCTTGAACAGGGTTCTTTTGTTTATTATCCTTTTCGTGTATATACCTATAGTAATAATTTCTTACTGTGTTAAATTTCAGCCCACTCTTCTCTGCAATCACCTCAAAAGCACGGTTTACTGGCTCATCTGCTTCTTTAGATTTACTGACCTCTTTTTTCATTAAAGATACTAAAACAGGATCCAAAAATGGTTTAGCTGTAGTTTCCTGCATTCCCATCACTCCTCTAATATTGTATATGATAGGTATATTATTCACCATTTTTATCCTTTTTATACAGCTAAACCCTTAATTTCCCATTTTAACTTGCTTTATTATTCACTTTTATTTTTTATTATAATCTTTACCTCAGTGCTACCTATATTTTCACCAATATCCCTTATCTCTCCCATTTTAGAAAGTTCCTTATATAATATATTTCTATCTTCTTCCCCTGTTATCTCAATAACAACAGAATTTTCATCACTTCTTAAAAGCTCCAAGCCATTGTTAATGACCATTAACTTTAGGGTTTCGGGAGTTATGCATATATCCTGTACATATATTTCCACTAGGTCTGATTTAATTTTTGTTATACTTTCTCTTATATCTTCTTGGTCATTCTCCAGGGATGTTACTTCAGCCGATGCTCCCTCCTCATTATGAGGAATAAAATCATCATCACTATCTTGGCTTATACTGGCCATATCCTCTGCTATCTCTTCAGCTGGCATAACTTCCCTATCTATTCCATCTGTAAATTTAATATCTTTTAAAGCCCTGGCAGATAAGAATATTATAATTACCCCTGCCATAGCACCGATCCATCTTAATAAATTTCGAGTTTGCATTTTCCTTGATCCTTCTAGCTTTTTAATTAGATTATCTCTAAATCCCTGGGGAAGTGGTTCCTCGTCAATCTCCTTTATTAAAGATACTAGCTTCTGGGTTTCCTCTAATTTCTTTTTACACTGGGGACACTGTTTTAAATGCCCTTCAAATTCTTTTTTCTGCCTTTCACTAAGAACGTCGTCTATATAAAGGCTAATATATTCATCAAAATGTTTGCAGTCCATTATTTGACCCTCCTCTCGCCATACTCCATTAGACGAGACTTTAGAGCCTTTCGCAAAAGTGCCCTAGCTCGACTTATATCTGACTTCACCGTTCCTATGGGTATATCCAAAATTTCAGCTATCTCCCGATAGGAATAATTATGTATATCCCTAAGGATTATAGCTGATTTATACCTAGGTTTTAACTGGGCTATGCATTCCTTAATAAGGCTGTATTTTTCATTGCTTATCACCTGTTCTTCTGGCAAAGGATCTGGGGACGGGATACTTATCTCCTGCTGTTCTTCGTCTATTATTTTATTTAATGGAAGAAGCTTAAGTCTTTTCTTACGATAATTATCTACACATGTATTATAGGCAATACGATAAATCCATGTAGAAAATTTACTGTCCTTCCTGAAGTTTTTCAAGTTCTTATAAGCCTTTAAAAAAACCTCTTGAGCCAAATCCTCAGCATCACTGCGGTTATTGGTCATACGAAGGCAATAATTATAGATCTTTTTATCAAATAGCAATACCAGCTCTTCAAAAGCATCTAAATCCCCATCCATAGACTTCTCAACTAACTGGGTTTCAATATTCATGTAACCCTCCCCTATCATCAAAATATCCAATATACCATCAAAAATAATATAATTAAATAGCGAATTTATTATATCACAAAGAATTTCCCTCTGGTATTACAGCCAAAAAACTTCTGATTTTCTTAACAATATTTTAATAAAATGTCATATATATCTATTAAGAGTTTTTTAATATACAAACTCTTACACCATCTGATATAATATTACCTGAAACCTTAATGCTAGAGGAGTTTATATATGCCCGAGATTGATATAAAAAAGTGTGATATTTTAATACTATCTGCGGATTTTGGTACCGGCCATCATCAAGTTTCTGTTGCAATTAAAAAGGTTATAAGCCAAAAACAGCCGTCCTTAAAAGTAGGTATATATAATTATTTTGAATATATATTTCCTCCTTTTAATAAAGCTATAAAATTCGGCTACGCACAATTGCTTAAATATTTTTCTTATGGCTATGACTGGTTTTACAAGGCTACCAAAGATGTTAAGCCGGACTCTAAATGGCAACAATTTCTCAACAAAATGGGCCGTAGAAAACTCCTTAATTTAATCCAGCAATGCTCACCCAAATTAATTGTATGCACTTTTCCAACCCCTGCTGGTGTAGTGTCACAGCTAAAAAAAGAAGGATTAATAGATATACCTTTAGCTGTAGTAATTACTGATGTTGCTGTGCATAGTCAATGGATACATCCAAAGGTAGATGCCTATATCGTAGCAGCAGAAATAGTTGGCTCGCGCCTAGCCGATCGGGGAATCCCAAAAGAAAAAATACATGTTACCGGTATACCTATAAGGCCACAATTTGAGTCACCTTCTGCGGATCCTGGCCTTTGGATCAAGTTAAATTTAGATCCTAATACTTTTACTCTTATAATTATGGGCGGAGGTCAAGGTTTAATGCCTGGTATAGAAAGAATATGCCAAAGGCTGTCAGATTTATCACTGCCCATACAGATTATAGCTTTAACGGGATCTAATAAAAAGTTAGCTCAAAAACTTGAAGCCATAGCTGAATCTTCTAACATTCCTATTAAGGTTTTAGGATTTATAGAAAATATTGCTCCCATTATGAAAGGGGGCAATCTACTTCTATCCAAAGCTGGGGGAATAACGGTTTTTGAAGCTCTGGCTGTTAAGATACCTATCTTGATCTATAGGCCTCTTCCAGGCCATGAACAGTGCAATGTAGATTTTCTTCTCAACAATAAGGCTGCCTTGTTAGCTCAAAATCAAGATGAGGCTGTAGAGCTTATCAAAAGAGCAGTTGAAGATCCCTCCATACTTGAGGATATCTCCCGAGCTATGGAGCCTTTATCAAAGCCCTTTTCCGCCAGAGATACGGTAAATATTTTATTAAGTATGATTGATGGAAAAAACAGATTAGTAGATGTAGTTAGGAAAAATGAAAGTAAACTATTTGCATGATACAATTACTATATCAAAAGTATTAAATTAATATAGATAAATGGCTTGATTTTTATAATAGAATTGGACGTGGAAATATGTGGTGGTCTATAGTTTTTGTACTGATTATTATATTTTTAATATATTGCTTTTTGCCTAGCTACTGGGCTCGCAATCACTCAAAAAAAGTGCTAAGAAGGGGCCCAGTACAAAAAAAAGAAATCGCTCTAACCTTTGATGATGGGCCAAATCCAAGCTATACTACTAGGCTATTGGATATTCTTAAAGAACACCAAGTGCCCGCTACCTTTTTTATCATGGGAAGACAAGCCCAGCGCTATCCTGACATAGTCAAGAGAATAATTGAAGAGGGACATACCCTGGGCCTACACTCCTATTCCCATAGGCATGCTTGGCTCATGTCCCCTATTGCTACCATAAGAGATATGAATCGCACCTATAATATTTTAAAGGATATGCTAGGTAAAGCTCCCAACTGGTATCGGCCCCCTTGGGGTACCTTTAATCTCATTAGCATGTTTGCTGCCAAAAGATTAAACTTAAAGGTAGCCTATTGGTCCATTGAAGCTCAGGATTGGGCTAAGGATACCACTGTAGAACATATATATAATACAGTAATAAATAAAATTCATCCTGGTGCTATCATTGTTCTCCATGACAACCAAGGAGCACCTGGGGCACCTGAGAGAACTTTAAAAGCCCTGCCCACTATCATTGATACGCTTAAGAGGCAAGGCTTTCGATTTGTCAGTTTGGATGAAATGAAAGGAGAGCGTCATGCTTAAATCAATATTTCGGCCAATTATAATCCTATGGGAAAAGATTTTTGAACGCATAGCAAATATAAAATTAGTTGAAAATTCACCCTATGGACTGCTAAGGATGGCAGTCCATCCTTACAAAGGCCAGCCTATTACTCTGGCTGACGGTACTAGACTAAACACAGGAGACCATGTAATAGAGTTACATATATCAAACCTAGTATTGGCTAAAGGCCAAGTTGGAGACGTAAAAGTAGCCAATAACATCCGTCTTCTGCCCCTATTTAGAGAGGAAATGCATAATCTAGCCCAACTAGCCATTCATGGAAAGCTGGATCCCAGAGCAAAAGTTATATGGGGCGTTACCATGATGGGCCCTGGTCTAAGAAGGCTGGGCTTTCAACTAGAGCCCATGGACGATAACTCCCATTCTCGATTATTGGTTATGTGGATGAACTTCCTAAAATGGGTCTTCTATCCTTCTGAATCCAAAACATCCTCTAAGCCCAAATCAAGGCGAAAAGGCTATCAATATTTTATGTCCATTGAACAGCTTATGGAACGCTATGGTACAATAGAAGAAGGGTATCAAAGTCTTTAATATTTCCAAAAACTCTATGCTTATTTCCTACTCCATATACCCAATAGCTTCTATTATTTTTTTCTATTATTCGCATTTTTCCTCTTGATTCTAATTTTTTTCTTTCTAGTGCTCTTTTGCTGGCCGCCCCGTCTTAAATCTCGGATTAGATACACCATTCCTCCAGCAGTTGCAATGGCTAAAGCTATAACAACTCCCAACAGCCTTTTAAGAAAGCTAAGTTTTGGGTTTTCTGTCTTCTCTTCGGGGACCTCCTCCCCAATCTTTATTTCATAGGGCTCACTTGTAAATTCTACTTCTTGTCCGTCATAGGTAATTCCTTTTGCTGTAACGGTAAAGGTTGTATCTTCTTCTATACTAAGACCAGGCAGAGTAAGAGTTTCCTGATCCCCTGGCTCCAATGTCAGGATACTTCCTATATAAAGTGATCTTTCATTTAATATCAATTCAATATTATCTATTTTTATATCTCCCTCATTAACCACAGTGCATATAAGGTCTATATTTCCTGGCTCAGACAATACTTCAGGTTCTGAGGCAAGCCTAATAGTTAACAAGGGATGGACTTCAATAGCATTTATAAGTATCTCGATAAAATTACCATGGAATTCATAACTATGACCCGTTTCCTTGTCCTTGGCATATACCCTGGGATGGCTACTGGTATCATGTTCAATAACTTTCTCAATAGAGAAGGTCTCCTCTTGACCAGGCTTTAACTCACTGAAACTTGCAACCTGACCAAACTCTGGCTCTTCTACTACTATATCAACCATAGTAGTCTTACCTGTATTTCTAAGGACATACTCTATTGTGACAGTATCTCCTGGAGCAATCTCTTCAGGTGTTACGCTATTAATTATTTGAAGCTCTGCCTCTATACCTGCAAAGCTTGCAGAATAAGAATCCTGTACTTTTCTGCCTGTACCCTCTTCTACGGCGGTTGCTTTAAAGGTGTATTCTACACCAGGCTCCACTCTTGCAGTATAGATTACAGTTGCCTCCTTGCCAGGAGCAAGTACATCTTTATACAAAACCTCTTTGCCTGTCCAATCCACCAGTTTTACATCGGTTAAGGCTCTATTACCTTTGTTTATAACACTTAGACTAAAATCAACCTGTTCATTTGGAGCAACCCTAGTTTTATTAACCTGACCTTGTATTACCAAAGGCTTTTCTACTTGTTGCTCTTCTACTACAACTTCTAAAAAAGCATTTTCTGCATGTACGGTCTTTCTACTATAATCTAGCGGATTATCAAAAGTAAGAATAGGGTAACTTTTAGTAGTCTTATCTAACTTAAAGGTTTTTGATACAGTGGCCCTATCTCCTGGATTTAAAACTGGTATTACTCCTATTTTCCCATGGACACTATCCTCTACTAAAATATTTTCTATAGGAACAGTAGCCACAGACTGTAACTCAGCAGTGTAAGTAACTTCTTGCCCAGGATTTATTGGACCCCCTGTACTGGCTTTATAGATAACTTTTATATCAGTAGAAAGTATAGATATTTCCTGTTGTCCACTTTTCAATGGAATCCAATGATCGCTGCCTTCTTCCATATACTCAATAGTATATTTAAGGGTATAAGATGTAACACCTTTTTCAGCCTTGAATTTTTCCCCGCTAAAAGTATTACTTTGACCAGGCATAATTGGTTTGTCTGGTTGGAAAATAGTTTTACCATCCCTGTCACGATCCCCTCCAATTAGCGTTTCACTAACTTTAATCTGGGATATATTGGTACTGCTACCATTATTAATGGTGTAATTGATCATAAAATCAGATTGGGGAGTAGCAAAAGCTTTGCCATCGATTATTACTACTCGACTTCCAGCGAACTGCTCCGTAGATGTAATCTCTCCCTGTGCTATAGATATGCTATTCATATAGCTTGGAAAGATAATAGATATTATTAGCATCAAGGATATAGAAATCTTTATCATATTGGATAACTTTATTTTTATTTTCATTTTCTTTCATCCCTTCAATAGATTTAAGAAATTACCAGCCTTGTTAACACTCATGATTTTTTGCACTCATAATTTAATAATCATTACACATATATCCTATTATAACACCTTTAATTCAATTACTGAAGATTTTTATAGCCATTTTATGTTAATTGACTACTGTTTTCTGACTTTCTTGAGAAGGGATAGTCATGTTAATAGAAAATCTAGCTTTTTGCCAATAGCAATTTCATCCTCTTTCACTATGCAGTCGTATACCAATATTTCAACGCCCTGTTCATAGGCTAGCCTAAGGGCCTGGCCAAACTCAGGATCGGTATCATCATTGGGCGTAAAATATTTCATACCGGCCATTTGAACCAAGAAGAATATATAGCTTTCATATCCTTGATTTTTGGCTTCTATTAGCTCATAAATATGTTTTGCCCCTCGCTTAGTAGGGGCATCAGGAAATTTGCATATGCCTTCATGTTCTAAGGTTACACCTTTAACCTCAATAAATCCCTTTTTATCTTCCTTTTCAAAATAAATATCAAAACGGGACTTGCCAAAGGTGGCCTCTCTCTTTATATGGGTAACATTTTGTATCTCTTCTATTTTATTATTAACAATAGCATCATATACCACTGTATTAGGCACTTGAGAATCAGTGTTTATTAAAAGATGGCCTTTATATCCACCGATTATAGAATATTTTGTTTTTCTATTGGGATTTGTCCCCTCTTCCAATATTACAGTGGTTCCTTCCACAAATATTTCCTTACATCTACCAGTATTCTTTACATGTACTACTTCTCTATTGCCGTCTATTTCCACGTTGGCAATAAATCTATTGGGTCTATTTATAAATTTAGCTCTTTTTACCTTATTGTATTTCATTTAAACGCCATCCATTTCTATATACTTCTACTGTTCTAGCCCTTTTTTCTTATAAACAAATACCAAGAGACCTAAGGCTACTATTATGCTCCCAAATAAAATGCCAACATGTGACATCATGTCTAACAATGTTTTGTCTCCTTGGTGGCCACTCAGGGCTAAATATAGCATATCATTATAATAATAAGTAGGAAAAACTTTGGCAATCTTATTCAAAGTAGATGAACCCATACTGCCTAGTATAGGTATTAGTAGCAAAACCATATAAATAGGCGTACCAACCACTCCAGTAGCCATTTGATTCTTTGATAATAGGCCCACTATGATTCCTATCAATATACAAAATATAGTGGTTAATACGCCTCCTACGAAAATTACATCCCAGTGTGCAAAACCGTTACCACTTGAAATAAGTATCAGAACAATCATGCTTACCAATATACTGATAAAGGTTAATAAGCCCTTGCCTATGAATATTTCAACAGGTGTAGCGGGAGAGAGCAATAAAACACCCAGTGTCTTCTTTTCCTTTTCCTCTGCAATCATCATGGAGGGAACATACATACCTACCAGGACTACTAAAAAAAGGAGTCCGAACATCAGAGCAAAGCCTTCTGGCATACTGGGAATAAGCTTATCGTATATATAAGCTATCATTATTGGAATTATATACATTATCAATATGTTGATATTGGTCTTGAAATCCTGTAATTCTTTAATAGTTATAGCTGCTATTCTTTTAAATGATAAAATCATGAAAACTCCCTCCCAGTAACTCTTACAAATATATCCGCCAAAGTTGGTTCGCAGGAATGAATGGCTCGAACCTTGCCATCAGCCATCCATTGAGCTAAAATAGGTCCTGTCTCTACAGCATCCATATCTAGTTCCTTAGATACTAATCCTTGGCCTTCATCAATCAAGACCTTCATACGGCGGTTAGAGTGTGCTAACTTTAGTTCTATGGGGCTGCCTGACTCTACTATTTCTCCTTGGTTTAATATTGCAACACGATTGCACAACTTATCAACTTCCTCCATATTATGGGAGGTTAGCAAAATTGAAGCAAGGATCGTACTAGTAGCACTTTTTGCTTCATTCCTTTGGAAAGCTTCTTTACTTGTGTATTCTTTTCTTTTATCAACCCTACTCGCTCTAGATAATAATTAGTCTGCTCAATACTGCACCCATACAAACGACAGAAAAGATCTAAGTTTTGTCTAACGGTAAGTCTCTCATACAGATTAGCTTCTTCAGGAACCACCCCTATATAAGCATGCAACTCCCTAGTCTCTTTCATTACATCGAAACCCATTATCTTTGCCCAGCCACTATCAGCAGATAACTGGCCTGTGAGAATTTTTAATGTTGTGGTCTTACCTGCACCATTGGGACCCAAAAATCCAAATATCTCACCTTCATTGACATCAAATGATATACCTTTGAGTGCTTCTTTTTCACCGTATTTTTTAGATAAACATTTTACTTCTATCAATATTAATCTCCCCTTTGAATCTCTTATAAACAACTTAGCTTATTCTATGCTTAAATGGCTATTGATAGGACCTTAGAAAACTTCACTTTTTGTTTTGTCTAAACCAGTAAGGGAGCAAATGTCCAATAGCCATTATATTCATATAATCACAATTATTGAACTGACACTGTAGATAGGTTATAAAGCACTCAGAAGGAATTAAATCTCAATAAGCTCATATTCCATTTTTCCTAGCCCAATTTTCTCTGCATGCCTAAGAACGTCTCTTCCCTTATCAAAAAGTTTTTGTCCACTATTTTTCTGTACCAAATCCAGACAAGCTGTATCCAGGGCAACAGGATCTTTAGCCGCAAGAACACCGATATTGTCTGCTATTGGCTCCATAGGCATGCCAGTACAGTCGCAATGTTCAGTAATATTATGTATAAAAGATATGTATATAATATCCTTATCTTTGGAAGCGCCATAGGCATATTCAGCAAGTTTCTCACGAAAATGTGATCCGCCCCAAACGTTTCTAATAGCACCTTGAGGACATACAGCAATACAGCCAGCACAACCACTGCACTTATCTTCATCAATTACCGCAGAATCTAATATCTCGATTGCATCAAAGTCGCAACTTTCTGCACAAAGACCACATGTGATACATTTGTCTTCATCTACTACTGGGGATAGTCCAGAATGTTGCTCTAGTTTGCCTCCTCTCGCAGCAAACCCCATACCAAGCTGTTTTATTGCGCCGCCAAATCCAGCTTCCCCATGGCCTTTAAAATGGCTCATAACAATAATTTGCTTAAACTTGCCATACCCTTTTCCTATTTTGCATTTTTTGATATATTCTTTATTTATTTCAATCTCGTCATACTCTGTTCCAATATCTCCATCTGCTATTATTATTGGAATTTGTGTAAAACCATGGGCTTTTGCAGTTTCAAGGTGACTTTTCTTATTAGTCCTAGATCCCCTATAAAGTACGTTAGTTTCTATATAGGAAGGGGATACTCCCATTTCCTTTAAATAATTAATTACTTCATCATAACATTTAGGCGGAATAAAGGTTTTATTCCCTTTCTCCCCAAAATGGACCTTTATGGGCACTTCTTTTTCAAATTTATGTCCTGTCTCTTCAACTATCTTTTTTAATAGCCTCAAGGCATCTTTACCAAGCTGATTATAGTCCGATTGAGAATTTCTAATAAAATAGACTTTATTCATATTAACACTCCCCTTTTTCTGCCTCATTTTTAGCTTAGTGATTAATTCTTTAATGACTATTTGAATGATAAATATTTCTCTTCGCATACTATACTTTAGAATATTTATAACGAAAAATGGATTTTATGTCCAAGGCTATTATAGCACATTAATAAGAACATAGAAATATTTTGTCTAATATAGATTGAAGAAGATTGAAGAAAGGAGAAAGGGCTTGAAAATCCAATTAAATATAGATAAGAAAAAGCTAAAAACCCTTGCTATGATTGGGGCTGGTGCTGCCATTGTAGGGACTGCCGGTGCCAATTTAATTGCCCGCACCATTGCCAATAAGGTCAGTGACCGCTTCTATAATATTCTTAGTAAGGATTTATATGATGAAAACCTCTGGGAGTTGGTTTCATCCACTATTAGAATGACTCCCCAAGTAGCTGTGGAAACTAATCTGCGTGCAAATGAACCTAAGCTTTTGGAAAGGCCTATGGGCACTCCAGCTAAATTCCCTAGCCTGGATAGTTTAAAATTTGATATTGCCCAATTTCATACCATGCCCACCGATACTCTTACAGAAATTGATACCCAGGTCACTATTGGTAAAATGGCAGTTAAGCCCTTCACCCTAAAGATGCCCATACTGATTGCTCCCATGGCATATGGTGTGGCCCTTAGCAAGGAAGTAAAAATAGCCCTGGCAAGGGGGTCTAAAATGGCAGGCATAGCCACCAACAGCGGGGCAGGTCCTTTTCTGTCTGAAGAAAGAAAAGAAGCAGGTATATTAATATATCAATACAACCGGGGAGATTGGGGAAAAACTCCTGAAATCCTTAGAAGCTGTGATGCAGTAGAGATTCAATTTGGCCAAGGTGCCTATGCCGGAGTTGGACATATTGTAAAAAGTGAACTTATAGACAGGCAGCTGCGCAAAGATTTTGGGATACCCAAGGGCAGGGATATTGTAGCCCACTCTAAACAGCCTGAAGTCCAATCCCCTGAAGATCTGCCAATCCTAATTGAAAAGTTGAGGAATATCACTGGCGGGGTCCCTATTGGTGCCAAAATTGGGGCAGGCAAATATCTTGAAAAGGATCTGGAATACTTATGCTCCAGTGGTGTAGATTTTATTGCTATTGATGGAGCTGAAGCCGCATCTAAAGGTTCTCCCCCCATCCTTCAAGATGACTTTGGTGTACCTACAGTTTTTGCAATACATAGGGCTGCTCAGTGGATTAAAAACAATGGCTATGCTGATCAAGTATCCCTTATTGCATCGGGTAAAATTCGTACACCAGGAGATATACTCAAGGCAAGAGCCTTGGGGGCGGATGCTTGTTATATAGGTTCTATAGCACTATTTGCCGTATCTCATCCCCAACTATATAAAGCTCTGCCTTTTGAGCCTCCTACCTCACTAGTATGGTACAAGGCTCACTATTCCCGTGATTTTGATATCCAAAAGGGAGCTGAGAGTCTTAATAATTTCCTAGAGGCATGCAATCTTGAAATTGCAGATGGGATTAGGGCTCTGGGTAAGACCTCCTTTTCTCAAGTTAATAGAGATGATCTAATAGCCATAGATGAAACTGTAGCCAAAGGCTGTGGTATACCTATGGCTTATGAGCCCTATGTATTTTAATATAAAATAACTAAAACTTCGCACTTATAAAAGCGGCTACGTACCTTGAAAATCCAACATTGTTTGACAAAAATATAGCATGAACCTCCTATTTTTGGTATAATT
>Ga0209537_1002394_pt1 | contig 18872 bp, 15 predicted proteins | sample BioPla4DNA1_FD_187698 | JGI IMG/M metagenome (GOLD analysis project Ga0209537, IMG submission 187698) | Biogas fermentation microbial communities from Germany - Plant 4 DNA1 (SPAdes) (version 2) | ecosystem: Engineered > Bioreactor > Anaerobic > Digestate | place: Bielefeld, North... | reverse complement strand
GAAAATGGAGCCTTCTTCCTCCAGCTGCCTTCTGATGCTGCCCCCGTTAACCAGGTTTCCGTTCTGAGCAATGGCCAGGTGCCCGTTCCGGTAGCGGAAGAGCAAAGGCTGGGCGTTGACAGGCAAACCGGATTTGGCAAAAGAGGAGCGTACATGCCCTATTGCAATATGCCCGCTCAGCTTTTTCAGCACGCTTCTGTCCTGGAAAACCTCTGAAACCAGGCCCATACCCTTCTCGTTCCTGATTAAACTGCCGTCCGCAACGGCAATGCCCGCACTTTCCTGGCCGCGGTGCTGCAGGGCATAAAGACCGTAATAGGTAAGCTGGGCAACATTGCTCCCCGGGGCATAGATGCCAAAGACACCGCATTCCTCAGCCATTTTATCATCATTGAAGCTAAAGATTTTAGCAGACATGCCATCCTCCCGCAAGTTCCGTTTTTTTATCTGCACTCACATTTTAATCAGGCCCGGTTTTATTCCCTGCGGCCGGCCAGATATCGCTTCCAGCCTGTCTTGTCTATTTCTGCGGCCCTGGCGCGGACCCTTTCCGCCATTTTCTTTTTGTACTCCCGCATCTTGGCCTGCAGGGCCGCCTCAGCTGTAGCCAAAATTTGCACGGCAAGCAACCCGGCGTTTTTGGCGCCGTCAACGGCCACGGTGGCTACCGGCACACCGGCGGGCATCTGTACCGTGGAATAAAGCGCATCGGCTCCGTGCAAAGCTTTCCCCAACACGGGCACACCGATAACCGGCAGTTCCGTATAAGCAGCCACCGCCCCGGCCAGATGCGCCGCGCCGCCCGCACCGGCAATGATCACTTTCAGTCCCCGGGAAGCCGCTCCTTTTGCATATTCGGCCACTTCAGCCGGTGTCCTGTGGGCTGACATGACCTTCAGCTCATACGGCACCCCGAATTCTTCCAATGCTTCAGCAGCCGCAGCCATCACCGGCAAGTCTGAGTCGCTGCCCATGATAACACTTACAAGCGGCGTTTTGCCCATCTTTTACCCTCCTCTGCTTGCGACAGCTCAAACTATTATTGCCGGACAGTCACGCTTTATCGCCTGGACGGGCTGTTTAAATACCCGTCTCTTGTTTCCCCCAAATTAAAAAGCAAAACGGAAAAAAGATTAAAAGAGGCCGTAAAAGCTTACGGCCCCTGTGACTACAAGACAAAATGCAGCAGTGCCACTATAAAGAGAATATAGTTGAACCAGTGCACTTCTTTTACGCGGCCTGCCACCAGCTTAACCAGCGGGTAAGCCAAGAAGCCGACGGCAATTCCGTCTGCAATGGAATAGGCAAAGGGCATGGCAATTATCGTCAGAAAGGCGGGGAATGCTTCCGTAAAATCATTGAAATCAATGCCGGTAACAGCCCCTACCATCAAAACACCGACAATAATCAAAGCCGGAGCCGTGGCTTCGCCCGGCACCAGTCCTACCAGCGGGGTAAAAAAGAGCGCCAGGAGGAAAAGGATACCTGTGACAACGGCAGTCAGGCCTGTCCGGCCGCCCTCGGAAATGCCGGCGGTGGATTCTACATAAGTGGTAACCGTACTTGTTCCCAAAACTGCGCCGAACATGGTACCGAAAGCGTCTACCGCCATAGCTTCCTTAATCTTCGGCAGGCGGCCGTCCTTGTCAAGGAAGCCGGCCCGGGCGGAGGCGCCCATCAATGTGCCTAAGGTATCAAAGAGGTCAACAAATAACAGGGAAAAGATTACCATGGCACCAAGCTTTATAGCGCCGGCAAAATCCAGCTCTAAAAATATCGGCGCCAGGGAAGCGGGCTTGCCGACCAGGTCTCCAATTCCGCTTGGCACATTGGCCACACCGGTAAACATGCCGATAATGGTGGTAATAATAATACCAATCAGAATGGAACCCTTAACACCTCTTGCCATCAAAAGCGCCGTAATCAAAAGCCCGATAATGGCAAGAAGCGGGCCGGGTTCGCTAATGTTGCCCAGGGCAAGGGTGGTATCCGGGCTGCCGACTATTATGCCCGCATTGGTCAGACCGATGAAGGCAATAAAAAGCCCGATTCCGGCGGCCACAGCCCTTTTCAGGCTGGTGGGAATGGCTTTGTCAAGCAGGTCAATGACACCCAGCACAGCCAAAAGAAAGAAGACAATACCGGAAATAAGCACGGCTCCCAAGGCAGCTTGCCAGCCGTACTGCGGGGCAACGGTAAAGGCAAAGTAAGCATTTAAGCCCATTCCCGAAGCCAGGGCAAAGGGATAATTGGTAACAAGGCCCATTAAAATAGTTGTTATGGCTGCGGCAAGGATGGTAGCCGTTGCCAGGGCCATCTTGTCCATGCCTGTGGAACTTAGAATGTCGGGATTAACAAAGATGATATAGGCCATGGTCATAAATGTAGTTATCCCGGCAATAATCTCAGTCCGCACATTGGTGTTGCGCTCACTTAACCTAAAAAACTTTTCCAACCTGAGAACCTCCTTCAGTTAATAGTATTTGCAAAGAGCAACAAATCAATCGCCTAGGTATCTCTCACCTCCCCTGTGCTCCTGCAAGAACAGCAGACAAGACAGTGTTTTCCTGTCTTTCCGGGAAGCATACTCATACTAAAGAACCCAGCCGGGGTAGGTTGCTCGAGTGAAACCTACCCGACTGGGCTTTTGTCCCTTCGGTGTAGCACACAGCGGTGCCTGCACCACTTGGACCAGACCCGCCTTCCGGCGGCGGAACCCTAGGTGCACTTTCCCTCGCAGCCAGACATTTTTGTTATCCGGCGATATTTTCAGGTTATACTCCTGAGACTATGCGAGTTATTCGGTTCAATTTTAGAGTATCAAATTTGTCGGGAAGTGTCAATATCGTGCAGGCATAAATTTCCGGCAGTTTGATTTATGTCCTGCGGGCGGAAATACGAACACAGAGTTTTTCCGTACACTTATTGATGTCCATCCCCCCGCCTCCCTGCGCAATAATCCGCAGTAAAAGATCGGCATCGGTAACACGGCTGCCGGCAAGGACGGTAACACCGTATTTGCCCAGCACTTCCGGGGCCATGCAGGTACTTGGCCCCATAATAACAATCTCTTTTGCCTTCCGGCAAAGGGAAAGCACATGATCAACAGTTTTGTTGATAAAAGTAACTCCTGTAATGATTACCACATCGCACTGGGGCAGGTAGATATTTTCAGCCCAGTCCGGCAGCAGTTCCGGCTCTGTCAGTTTCTTTTCAAAAATATAAAGTTTGCTTACTTTCCCTGCAATTGTTTTGCCACAGGGAAGAAGTAGCCAACCATGCCGACAACATCTTCCGGGCGCAGGTCTATGACCTCAAGAGCATTCTCGCCTTGCTCAAAATCCCTGTTTAAAACGGCATTAATTGTCGCTACACCCAAAGATGCCTCTGCCAAGTTGACACTCATGGCCATTTTAACAGCCTCTGTGGCAGGCATGCCCTGCAGGCGCCCGGCATTTTTCATGACACCGTTCTGCAGACCCAATTCATTGCGAAAAGTAAAACCGGTACCGCCTGAATTATCGGACAGCTTTACTCCCGTATAACCGACGCCGATGCATAAATCTTCCACCACGAGCCCTGCCGCCTTTTTGGCGGCGGCTGCCGCCACTGCTTCCGTGATCAACATCTTCCGCATGTTTATCCCCTTCCCCTTGGCTGTCTGCATTCCCAATACCGTAAAGCTGCCGGCACCGGCCGGCAATCTTCATGTTTTGCTCCAGTTGCAACTATATCATTTCCCAATATGTTTGTAAATGCACAGCAAAAAAGCAGCGCTTATTCCCACTCAATTGTCGACGGCGGTTTGGGGGTGATATCATAAACAACACGGTTGACCCGGGGCACTTCGGCAACTATGCGCTGTACTATTTTTTCCAGCACTTCATAAGGGAAGCGGTAGCAGCCGGCAGTCGTCCCGTCCCGGCCGGTCACGGCCCGCAGGGCAATTGTATGGTCATATGTCCGCCTGTCTCCTCTGACACCGACGGAGCGGATGTCCGGCAAAACGGCAAAAGCCTGCCAGATATTACGGTACAGCCCTGCGGTCTTGATTTCCTCCAGCATAATGGCGTCGGCTTGCCGTAGAATCTCCAGCTTCTCCCGCGTTACTTCACCCAGGACACGGACGGCAAGACCCGGACCGGGGAAAGGATGCCGCCAGACAATTTCTTCCGGCAGGCCGAGTTTTTCCCCTACCAGGCGCACTTCATCCTTAAAGAGGTATTTTAGAGGTTCAATTAATTTAAATTTCATGCCTTCAGGCAGGCCGCCCACATTATGGTGCGATTTTATCACGTCCCCCGCCGCTGTCCTGCTTTCAATAATGTCGGTGTAAACCGTCCCCTGGACCAGATAATCTGCGCCGCCGACATTTACGGCTTCTTTTTCAAAAACCCGGATAAATTCACTGCCAATAATTTTGCGTTTTTTTTCAGGGTCGGTAACACCGGCCAGTTTAGACAAAAACAATTCTGCGGCATCCACCGCAACCACTTTCATGTTAAGACGCTTGCGGAAGGTTTCCATTACCTGTTTAGCCTCATCTTTACGCAGCAGCCCGTGGTCCACAAAAATACAGGTCAACTGGTCGCCTATGGCCTTATGAACCAATACGGCGGCTACAGAACTGTCAACACCGCCGGACAGGCCGCAGATAACCTTTTCCTCCCTCCCGACACTGTCTCTGATCTGCCGTACCGTACCGTCAATAAAGGCATCCATTGTCCAGTCCCCGGCAAGCCCCGCCACTTTAAAGAGGAAATTTTTCAGGATTTCCGTTCCGTGTGTGGTATGTACATCTGCCGGTTGAAACAAAACGGCATAAATATTTTTTTCCCGGTTGGCCATGGCGACTACAGGGATACCGGCTGCCGCCGCCGTCGCCTCAAACCCGCCGGGGACCTTTTCCACGTAGGCGCTGCCGCTCAGCCAAACCTCAGTTTCGTTTGGCAAACCGGAAAAAAGGTCTGACCGGCTTTTAATCTCCACTTTTGTCTTTTTGTACTCACCTCCGGCAGTACGGACGCTGCCGCCCAAGCCTTTGGCCAAAAGCTGCATTCCGTAACAGATGCCAAGCAGTGGAATCCCGAGCCTGTAAAGCCCGGGGTCCACGTCCGGGGCACCCTCTTCGCCGCTGCCGGAAAAAATTAAGGCCTTGGGCTGCAATGCCTTTACCTGACCGCTTGTGGCATTGCCGGGCAATATTTCACAGTATACATGCAATTCCCTGATTTTGCGGGCAAGCATCTGTGTATACCGTCCGCCAAAATCAAGAATCAAAACCTTTTCCTGTGGCAACTTTTCCACCCCCAGCTTTAACCTATCTAAAACATTTTCTGAACAGTCTGCGGTACGCCTGGCCATGCCTGAAGCAAACGTTAATATCGTTATTATATACAATAAAACAGCCGCAGCAATTTTACTTTTTTTCAGGTGAACGCAGCACAATCAGGCTGATCTCTGCACGGGACAGAAAACGAAAGGGCAAAATACCGCTTTGGCCGACACCCCTTGAAATATAAAGCCAGCCGTTTTCTTCCCGGCTTAAGCCTTCCACATGGGGTTTTGGCAGCAACTCACCTGAAGCCGTTGTGACTGCGCCTAGAAAGGGCAGTTTTACCTGGCCGCCGTGGGTATGTCCGCATAATGTCAATGCCACTTTTTGCAGCAGGGTCTGCTGAGCAGCAAAGGCAGGCAAAGTTCCAAAGCGCTTTTTATACAGCGGCTGAAACCAGGCAGGTGTATGGGCCAGCAAAACGACAGGCCCGTCCGCTGCCTGCGGCAATGCAGCCTGCAAATCATCATGGCCGGTATGGGGATCGCCGACTCCTGCCAAAACCAGTGTCCTGCCGTTTTTTTGCAGCAATACATGCCTGTTTTCCAGCACTTCCACACCGGCTTTTTCCAGGACGCCGGCAATTTCCGGCCACGCTGTCCTGTGGTCATGATTGCCGCTTACGGCATAAACCGGAGCCATTTTGGTTAATGTCTCAAGCAGCGGGTAAAAGTTGTAAACTTCAGTCCAGTCGCTGCGGACGTAATCCCCCGTCAGCACAATAATATCCGGTTTTGCCTCTGAGATTCTCCGGGCTACGGTCCCGTCCCCGGCAAACCGCCGGCCGTGAATATCACTGATTTGTAAAATACGAAAACCGTCCAGTTCGGCAGGCAAACCGGCAAGTTCAACTTCCGTTTCCTCCAGTATAACGGCAAATGTATCAAAGGCAGTCCGGGAAATTATCGCCAGGAGAAGAAGCGCTGCCGCCCCAAAAAAAATTTTTTCACTGCAGGACACCTCTTTGCCGGTTTTATTTTTACTTCTCTTTTTTGAGCTGTCTTACCTGCTGCTGTGTACATGTAAGAAAAGAGTATCAGGCAAAGGCAGTCTAAGAAATTTGGACTGCACCCGGCATAAAAAAAGCTCCTCCCTTTAAAAGAGCAAACTCTGATACAGAGAGGAGCATTAGCATTAGCGTTTTTTACATCATGGGCATCTGCTGTCCTCCGGCTGCAGCATTGTTTTTCTCCTCCGGTTTATCCACCACTACGGATTCCGTGGTCAGGAACATGGCTGCAATGCTGGAAGCATTCTGCAGTGCAGAACGTGTTACTTTGGCGGGATCGGGAATACCGGCTTCAATCATATCGACATAACTGTCGGTTGCGGCATTATATCCGACACCCGGCTTGGCTTCTTTAACTTTTTCCACAACAATGGAGCCTTCCTTGCCGGCATTAACGGCAATCTGGCGTACGGGCTCTTCCAGTGCGCGCCGGATGATATTTGCGCCGGTGAGTTCGTCGCCCTCCAGGTTGAGCTTATCCAGAGCCGGCAGGGCATCAATGTAGGCGGTACCGCCGCCGGGGACAATCCCTTCATCAACTGCGGCGCGTGTAGCCGAGAGGGCGTCTTCAATGCGCAATTTCTTTTCTTTCATTTCAACTTCGGTAGCGGCCCCCACTTCAATTACCGCCACACCGCCGGCCAGTTTGGCCAAACGCTCCTGCAGCTTCTCCTTATCGTATTCTGAAGTGGTCTCTTCAATCTGAGCCCTGATCTGGTTGATCCGCTTCTTAATTTCGTTGCTGTCGCCGGCTCCGTCAACAATGATTGTTTCTTCCTTCGTTACGCGAACCTGGCGGGCCTTGCCCAGATGGCTCATATCGGCGTTCTTCAACTCAAGACCCAGTTCTTCGGAAACAACCTGGCCGCCCGTGAGAATGGCAATATCCTGCAGCATAGCTTTCCGGCGGTCGCCAAAGCCCGGCGCCTTGGCAGCCACACAATTGAAAGTGCCGCGCAGTTTGTTGACAATCAGTGTTGCCAGGGCTTCCCCTTCTATGTCTTCAGCAATCAGCAGCAAGGGTTTGCCCGACTGGACAACCTTTTCCAGTACGGGAAGTATGTCATGGACATTGCTGATTTTTTTATCTGTAATTAAAATATAGGGATCCTCCAGGATGGCTTCCATTTTCTCCGTATCTGTCACCATATAGTGGGAGACATAGCCACGGTCAAACATCATACCTTCTACGACTTTCAGTTCTGTGGTAAAGCCTTTGGATTCTTCAACGGTAATAACACCGTCTTTCCCTACTTTTTCCATGGCTTCGGCAATAATCTCGCCTACTGAAATATCATCTGCGGATACGGCAGCTACCTGGGTAATGGCGTCTTTTGTCTCGACAGGCTTGGCCTGGGCTTTAATTTCATTGACAATAGCATCCGTTGCCTTTTCAATACCGCGTTTAATAGCCATGGGGTTGGCGCCGGCGGTAACGTTTTTTATACCTTCCCTGATGATGGCCTGGGCAAGCAGCGTTGCTGTGGTTGTCCCGTCGCCGGCCACATCCTGGGTTTTGGTAGCGACTTCTTTTACCAGTTGTGCACCAAGATTTTCAAAGGGATCTTCCAGCTCAATTTCCCTGGCTATGGTTACACCGTCATTAGTTATAACCGGAGCACCGAACTTTTTCTCAAGAACTACATTGCGGCCTTTAGGACCCAAAGTTACTTTAACTGTATCAGCCAATTTATTGACGCCTATTTCAAGTGCGCGACGCGCATCTTCACGGAAAGAAATTTCTTTGGCCATTAATTCTCTGCCTCCTTTTGTTTTTACTTATTTTTTATGCCTACAGAAGTTTGCCCAGGATATCGTCCTGACGCATGATTAAGTATTCTTCGCCGTCTATTTTAATCTCCGTTCCGGCATATTTGGAGAAAAGTACGCGGTCACCAACAGCCACATCCATTTCCAGGCGGGTGCCGTTATCGAGGACGCGACCGTCACCAACCGCCACAACTTCACCTTCCTGGGGCTTCTCTTTGGCTTTGTCGGGCAGAACAATGCCGCTGGCCGTTTTCTCTTCGGCCTCAATAACTTTGATGACCACGCGGTCACTTAAGGGTTTAAGTTTCATAAAACAGACCTCCTTTTTTGCAGTAGACACTATTGTTATTAGCACTCCCTACCTGCGAGTGCTAATTTCCACAATTAGTATGATAGCGGAATTTCAGGATGAACGCAACTTTATCTAATAAGTTAAATAATGAAATAAGTGCAAATAATGCTACTCAGCTTAAATTACTCTCTTTTTTCTACTATTATCTATTATTTCCTTCTTTTCCGTGTAACAGATAGTATTATTTGCCTGCCGTATTTTTTTATACATCGAGCGAGGCCGGCGGACACGGTTCTTTGCGCCGTAATTTCACCCGGAACATGCCGGCTTAGAAACAGCCCAACTGACAGCCTTTAATCTTAATATTTTCTTCATCACAGATACGTCCGATTTCTGCCAGTTTGATCTTATAGCGACCGGCTATTTCATGGGCCTTTTCACAGTACAGGTTCCCATCTGTAAGGTTCTCTTTAATTAATGCCAGGATCTGTTTTCTTTCCATATAACCACTCCACAGACAGTTTTATTATCCTTATTCAGTCAAGAACAGCCATGCATTAACGGCGTCTCTCCATGCAGCCGCAAGTCCCCCAAAGGCAAAAAATTAAGCCAAACGCGATCATGGCAAAACCGGTTTAGCGCATGCCAGCCGGTAAAGCTGCCTAAAGAGCAACAGTGACGGCCTTCCGCCGCTGGTCAAAAACTCCACGTTTCCGCTGCGCTCCCTTTCCGGGCGCAGCAGATTATTATGCTCCAAAACACGCTGCAATTGTCGCACAGTACCGTAGTTTCCGTCATATATTTTTGTTCCGGGCGGCAGCAGCCTGCGCAGGGCATCCCTGACAAAAAGATAATGGGTGCAGCCCAGGACAACGGAGGAAACTCCTGTCAGATCCACCGCAGAAAAAAGTTTTCTTAGGGTAGCATCCACTTCCGGGCCGCTTGTTTCTCCCCGTTCAATTAACTCCACCAGCCCCGGACACGGCAGGATGGCAATCTTATCCCCGTCCGGGCAGTAACGCCGGCAGAGATCGCGGAATTTTTCTTCCTGCAGTGTCAGGGGCGTAGCCATAACCAAGACTCTGCCGCCACCGGCAAGAGCCGGTTTAATTGCCGGTTCCATGCCAATTACGGGTACAGGCAGCACTTCGCGCAGCAGATCAACGGCAGCACTGGTAGCAGTGTTGCAGGCTACCACAATTGCTTTGCATCCCCGGTTAAGCAGCATGTCGGCGATCCGGACGCTTAAAGTCCTGACTTCTTCCTTTGTCTTTTCACCATAGGGAGCATTGGCCGTATCCCCGTAATAGACAAAGTCCTCTGCCGGCAGCAGCTGCACAGCCGCAGCCAGCACAGTCAGGCCTCCTACGCCCGAGTCAAAAAGGCCTACCGGTTTTCCTCTTTCTTCTGCCAGGTGCTCCACTGCAATCAGCCCGCTTTATGACATAATTTTAGCCATAATGGCTTTCTGGACGTGCAGCCGGTTTTCCGCCTGGTCAAAAATTACCGACTGCGGCCCTTCAATTAAATCTTCCGTAATCTCTTCACCCCGGTGGGCAGGCAGGCAGTGCATCACCAGCGCATCTTCAGCTGCCAATGACAGAAGCTGCCTGTCAAGCCGGTAGGAAGAAAAGACCTGCCTGCGGGTTTCCTGTTCCGCTTCCTGCCCCATGCTGGTCCAGACATCGGTATATAAAACATCCGCGTTTTCTGCCGCTGCCCGGGGATCGGCGGTAATCAGAACTTCAGTGTTATAGTTGTATTCACGGGCATTCATTCCGGCTGCCGAGACAATTTCCGGCCGCGGTTCATAACCGGGCGGGCAGGCAACAGCCACGTGCATGCCAAGCAGGCTGCAGGCCAAAAGTAAAGAGTGGGCCATATTGTTGCCGTCGCCCACATAGGCAAGTTTCAATCCCCTTAATGTTCCCTTTTTTTCCAGTACAGTCATCATATCGGCCATGGCCTGGCAAGGATGAAGGAGATCGGTTAAGCCGTTAATAACGGGAATTGTAGCATAAGCGGCCAGTTCTTCCACTTCTCCGTGGTCAAAAGTACGGATCATAATTCCGTCAAGGTAGCGGGAGAGAACACGGGCTGTATCTTTAACGGGCTCCCCCCGCCCCATCTGCAGGTCGGAAGCGCTCAAAAAAAGTGCATTGCCCCCCAACTGGTACATGCCCACTTCAAAGGAAACACGTGTCCGCGTAGAACTTTTCTGGAAAATCATGCCCAGGGTCTTGCCTTTGAGCAGGCGGTGGTCCTTCCCTTCCCTGTGGGCTTTCTTCAGTTCCCCGGCAAAATGCAGTATCTCCTCCAGTTCATGCGGGGTGAAATCATTAACGGTTAAAAAGTCCCGTCCACGCAAGCCGCTCATAGCTTTTCACCTTCTCCTTCCGTGATTTTTGGCTGTAAGTATTCCTGCAGTGAGTTTACAGCAGGACGCAGGTGTCCCCGCGCTTTTCTACCCAGAATTTCAAAGAATGCCTCTGCCGTATCCGTAGATGTCAGGCAGGGGATTTTATATTCCACACAAGCCCGCCTTACCTGGTAGCCTGTTGAAGTAATTTTTTTGCCGTATGTGGGAGTATTCACCACAATATTTATTTTACCTTCCCTGATAAAATCCAAAACATTGGGCAAACCTTCCCCCACCTTGCAGACAGTTTCCACATTGCGCACACCGGCTTCGCGCAGCGCCTGCGCCGTGCCCCCTGTTGCATAGAGCTTGAACCCCAGCCGTGCGGCTTCCGACAAGAGCGGTATCAAATCCTTTTTATCTTTCTCTGCAACACTGGCCAGGATGCTGCCCCGGCGCGGGAATGACAGCCCGCAGGCAAGCATCGTTTTATACAGGGCATCGGGGAAACTGCTGTCAATTCCCAATACTTCCCCTGTAGATTTCATTTCCGGCCCCAGGGATATGTCAACCTGCTGCAATTTTTCAAATGAAAACACTGGAGCCTTAACGGCTGTGTAGCCCGGGGGCAAAAGCAGGCCGTGGCCGTAACCCATGCCCTGCAGTGTTTCCCCAAGCATGACACGGGTTGCCAGGGCAACAAGCGGGACGCCCGTAACCTTGCTGATAATCGGGACGGTCCTGCTGGCCCGGGGATTCACTTCCAAGACATAAACCTTGTCGTCATATACGACATACTGGATATTGACAAGGCCGCGCACTCCCAGGGCCAGTGATATACGCACAGTGTATTCAGTAATGGTGTCAATAATCTGTGGAGAAAGGGTCTGCGGCGGGAAAACCGCCATGGAGTCCCCGGAATGGATTCCGGCCCTTTCCACATGTTCAAATATACCCGGGATCAGTACGGTTGTACCGTCGCACACCGCGTCTACTTCAGTTTCTATTCCCAAAAGATAACTGTCAAGGAGTACGGGATGCTCCGGAGTGATATTGGCTGCCAGTTGCAGATAGGTGAAAAGCTGTTCCTCGTTGTAAACAATCTGCATGGCACGCCCGCCGATAACATAAGAAGGCCGCACAAGAAGCGGGAAGCCCAGCCTGTTGGCCGCCCCGAGAGCTTCAGACGGAGAAGAGACGGCAACTCCCTCCGGCTGGGGAATACCTAGCAGAAGCAGCAGCTTGTTAAATTTGTCCCTGTCTTCCGCCAGATCAATGGCTTCCACCGGTGTACCAAGAATCCTGACGCCTGCAGCGGCCAGCGGGCCGGCCAGGTTAATGGCAGTCTGCCCACCGAACTGCACTACCGCTCCGGCCGGCTTTTCCTTCTCTATCACGGCCAGAACATCCTCAATAGTCAACGGCTCAAAATAAAGCCTGTCTGCACAGTCAAAATCAGTGGAGACCGTTTCCGGGTTGTTGTTAATGATTACGGCCTTTCGCCCCGTCCTTCTGATAGCCCACACGCTGTGCACCGAACAATAATCAAATTCAATGCCCTGCCCGATGCGGATGGGGCCTGAACCTAAAACCAGAACTTTTTCCCCCTCCAGCGGTTCAGCCTCGTCTTTTTGGCCGTAGGTGGAGTAAAAATAGGGAGTGTCAGCTGCAGTCTCAGCTGCATAAGTGGCTATTTTTTTATATACCGGCCGGATATGGTTCTTTTGGCGCAGCTTGCGTATCTCTTCCCCGGGAACACCAAGACGTCTTGCCAGCTCGGCGTCGGCAAAGCCAAGCCGCTTGCAGTAAGCCAGCTTTTCACAAGTCAGCCTGTCAAGTCCCGCCAGTTCCTTTTCAGCCTCTATAATACCTGCAATTTTTTTAATAAAGAACTTGTCAATGCGGGTTATTGCAGCGGCTTCATCCGTGTCCATACCGCGCCGCAGGGCTTCCGCCAGTACAAAAAGCCGTTCATCGCTTGGCTTTTCCAAAAGCTCCCTGATTTTCCTGTCGCTGCGTTCGGCAAGCCCCGGCAGTGTCAGGCCCGTTGTCCCTGTCTCCAGTGAACGAACCGCTTTCTGGAGAGATTCTTCCAGGGTCCGGCCAATGGCCATAACTTCGCCGGTTGCCTTCATTTGCGTCCCCAGGCGCCTGTCCGAGATCTGAAATTTATCAAAGGGCCAGCGCGGGATCTTACAGACCACATAATCAAGTTCAGGCTCTGTAGAGGCTGATTTATTGCCGGTGCCAATCTCATTCAGCCGCAGCCCGATGGCCACCTTGGCAGCCACTTTGGCAATGGGATAGCCCGTTGCCTTGGAAGCAAGGGCACTGGAACGGCTCACCCGCGGGTTTACCTCAATTACCACATATTCATTGCTCTCAGAGTTAAGGGCAAACTGGATGTTGCAACCGCCTTCTATTTTTAAAGTCCTGATAATTTTCAGGGAAGCATTGCGCAAAAGCCGGTATTCAGCGTCTTTAAGGGTTTGCGCCGGGGCAAAAACAATGGAATCCCCCGTATGGATACCCACAGGATCAAAGTTTTCCATGGAGCATACGGTAATGCAGTTGTCATCGGCATCCCGCATAACCTCAAACTCAATTTCCTTCCAGCCGGCCACGCTTTTTTCTAGTAAAACCTGACCGATAAGGCTGTGTTTGAGCCCGCGCGATACCACATCCCGCAGGGAATTATCATCATAAACAAACCCGCCGCCCGTGCCTCCCAGCGTATAGGCGGGCCGTACTATCACGGGATACCCCGTTTCCCGGACGAAGGCTTCCGCTTCAGCCAGGGAAGAAACAATGGTGCTGGGAGCAACAGGTTCATTTATGGCTTGCATCGTTTCCTTGAAAAGCTCCCTGTCTTCAGCCCTTTCAATAGTTTCCAGTGAAGTGCCAAGCAGCCTGACTTTGTACTTGTCAAGAACACCTGCTTCCGCCAGTTCCTTGGCCAGATTAAGACCCGTCTGCCCGCCCAAGGTAGGCAGCAGGCCGTCGGGCCTCTCCCTCGCAATTATCCGGGTCAGATAATCCAGGGACAGCGGTTCCAGGTAGACCCTGTCTGCAATATCGGGGTCTGTCATTATTGTCGCCGGATTGCTGTTGACAAGAACTATCTCACAGCCTTCTTCATGCAAAGCTTTGCAGGCCTGCGTGCCTGCATAGTCAAATTCGGCCGCCTGCCCGATGACTATGGGCCCGGAGCCAATGACCAGTATTTTATTGATACCTTCCATCCGTGGCACAGAAGGTCCCCCTTTTATGGCAATCTGTCAAAAACGTTTTGCAGTATGCAAATAGCAGCGTCAACATGTTCTTCCGTAATGATCAGGGGAGGCAAAAAACGCAGTATTTTTCCCCCAATGCAGTTGACAAGCAGCCCCTCTTCCTGGCAGAGCCTTGCGCAATCTGCAGCGCCTTCCGTCATCTCCAGCCCGATCATCAGTCCCAGGCTGCGTATTTCCCTGGTCTTCACAGGAGACAGTTCCTGCAGCCTGCCGGTAAAGTATTCACCCAGCCGCGCCACATGCTCCAGGAATCCTTCCCCGGTCAAAACATCCAAAACGGCGTGGGCGGCGGCGCAAACTACAGAATTGCCTCCAAAAGTGGAAGCATGTTCACCGGGCGCCAGTATGCCGGCCGCCTTTTCCCCGGCCGCCATCACTCCAATGGGCAGGCCGCCTCCCAGTGCTTTGGCCAGGGTGAAAATATCGGGTTCCACACCGTAATGCTCGTAGGCAAACAGTTTTCCCGTACGGCCCATACCGCACTGTACTTCGTCAAATATCAAAAGCAGATTGTGCTCATCACAGAGCCGGCGCAGCCCCTGCAAAAACTCGGGAGCAGCCGGATACACCCCGCCCTCGCCCTGGACGGGTTCGACCAGAATAGCTGCGGTCTTTTCCGTAACCTGCTCCGCAAAGGATTGCAAATCATTAAAATGGGCATAGCGGAATCCCGGTACCAGCGGCTCAAAACCCTTATGGTATTTTGGCTGGCCGGTGGCTGTCAGGGAGGCCAGGGTGCGGCCGTGGAACGAGCGGTAAGCCGTAATGATTTCATAGGCATCGCCGCCTTTAACTTGCTTGCCGTATTTGCGCGCCAATTTGATGGCTGCCTCATTAGTCTCCGTCCCGCTGTTGCAAAAAAAGACCTTTTTGGCGCAGGAAAGCTGCACCAGCCTTTCGGCAAGCAGTGTCTGCTGCCTTGTATAATACAGGTTTGAGGTATGCATTAAACACCCGGCCTGCCGGCGGACAGCTTCGACAACCTGCGGGTGACAGTGTCCAAGATTGTTTACGGCCAGCCCGCTGACAAAATCAAGGTAGCGCCTGCCGCCGTCATCCCAGACATAAACCCCTTCTCCCCGTTCAATTAAAAGAGTGGCTTCAGGCTGCCTGCCATAGGTGTCAATAATATATTCTTTCTCCAGCTCTTTAATATCCATATTCATCCTCCTAAACTGTTACCATGGTACCTATGCCATGGTCGGTGAAAATCTCCAGGAGCAATGAATGGGGAAGCCGGCCGTTAATAATATGTGTACGGCCTACCTCATGCTCAAGGGCGGTAAGACAGGCTTCCACCTTGGGAATCATCCCTTTGTTAATCCGCCCTTCTTCTATCATTTCCAGCGCCTTGTCTTTGGGCAGCGAGGAAATGAGAGATGCCGGGTCTTCTTCATCGGCGAAAATTCCTTCCACATCCGTCAGTAGAATCAGCTTCTCGGCAGAAAGGGCGGCGGCCAGTTCTCCGGCTACATGGTCGGCATTGATATTCAGGCTTTCACCTTCCAGCCCTACAGCTATTGGGGAGATGACGGGAATATAGCCCTGCGAACTCAGGGCGTGAATTACACCGGGATTTACCTTGACAACATCCCCCACGTAACCCAAATCCACTTCTTCACCGTCTATCCTTTCCGGCATCCGCCGCCGTCCGACCAGTAGATTGGAGTCTTTGCCGGAAAGCCCTACGGCCTTGCCACCGTAGCGGTTCATCAGGGCAACAATTTCCCTGTTAACCTTGCCAGTTAGAACCATTTCCACAATTTCCATTGTTTCGGCATCTGTTACCCGCAGGCCGTTGACAAATTTCGCCTCTTTGCCTAGGCGGCGCAACAGTCCGGTAACTTCAGCCCCGCCACCGTGCACCACAATGGGATTGATACCGATAAATTTCAGAAGAATGATATCCATAATCACCGACTTTTTCAGTTCGGGGGATACCATGGCCTGCCCGCCGTATTTTATGACAAAGGTTTTATCGGCAAAGGTGCGCAGGTAAGGCAGTGCCTCAATCAATATTTCAGCTTTCTGGATTGATTCCCTGACATCATTTGTCACTAGCCATCACTCCTTAAATGATATCCGCCGCCGCCTCTAACTGCGGTAGCTGGCATTAATTCTCACATATTCATAGCTCAAATCCGATCCCCAGGCGGTTACTTTCTCTTTGCCCAGATGCAAATCCACCATAATACTGATATCTCTTTCCGCCAGTATCTCCTTCGCCCTTTCCTCACTGAAAGGCAGCCCGCAGCCGTTCCGGGCAACCTGTAAATCCCCAAGAAAAATATCCACCCGTTCCGGGTCAAAGTCCGCATCTGTCTGCCCGATAGCTGAAATAATCCGTCCCCAGTTGGCATCCTCACCAAAGAAGGCCGTTTTTACCAGATTGGAGTTTAAAATCCCCAGGGCTATTTTTTTGCCGTCGGCATAGCTGGGAGCGTTCTTAACCGTAACTTCCAGAAACTTGCTGGCCCCTTCCCCGTCCCGGACAATTTTCTGTGCCAGTTCAGTGTTAACCTGCTGCAAAAGTTCGACAAAACGGCGAAAATCATCGTTCTCTTCCGCAATTAATGGGTTTTGCGCCATGCCGTTGGCCAGCACCAGCGCCATATCGTTGGTGCTGGTATCACCGTCGACGGTAATCAGGTTGTAAGAATAATCTACCGTTTGCCGCAGTGCCCTCTGCAGCAAGTCCGGAGTTATGGCGCAGTCGGTGGTCACAAAACTTAACATGGTGGCCATATTGGGGCAGATCATGCCGGAACCCTTCGCTATCCCGCCGGCAGTCACCATTTTCCCGCCGATTTCCAAGGAATAGGCGGCGTTTTTTGCAACCAGATCGGTGGTCAGTATGGCCTCCGCCGCATCCCGCCAGCCATCAGGAGAAAGCAGTCCGGCAGCTTTTTCTATCCCTGCCTCGATTTTTTCCATGGGCAGGTTAGAGCCGATTACCCCTGTTGAAGCCACTAAAACTTCTTCCGCCTGCAAACCCAGTTTTTCAGCCGCCACTTCCGCCATGCGCTTTGCATCATACAGTCCCTGCTCCCCTGAACAGGCATTGGCGTTGCCGCTGTTGCAGACAATGGCCCTGGCACTGCCTGAAGCTATATGGCGGCGTGTTACAATAACGGGTGCCGCCTGAAAACGGTTTTGGGTAAACACTCCGGCAGCAGCCGCCGGCCGGCTGGAATAAATCAGCGCCAGGTCCTTTTTGCCCGTTTTTTTCAGACCACAGTGAATCCCGGCTGCAGAAAAACCGGAGGCTGCGGTCACTCCTTTTTCTTCTTTTTTCATTTTCACTTCTACACCCCCTGCAGCAGGCCTGCCGTCTCCGGCAATCCCAGCATCAGATTCATATTCTGCACCGCCTGCCCCGCCGCCCCTTTAACCAGATTGTCAATGGCCGAGACGACAATCAGGCGACACGAGCGCTTATCAAGACGGAAAGCAATGTCACAGTAATTTGTACCGCTGACATGTTTTGTCTCCGGTAAGTCCTCAAGCAGCCGGATAAACGGTTCACTGTCATAATATTCCCTGAAAGTATCCCATATTTTTTCTTCCGCAATCCGTGCCTTGATTTTCAAGTAAATTGTGGCAAGGATTCCCCGCACCATGGGCACCAGATGGGGTGTGAAAACTACCTTCAGCTGCCTGCCCGCAGCCGCGGCAAGACCCTGCTCAATTTCCGGAATATGCTGGTGCCCCGTAATTTTATAAGCCTTAAAGTTTTCCGTACATTCCGGAAAATGATAGGGCTGTCTAGCCGCTCTGCCCGCCCCGGAAACGCCAGATTTTGCATCAATAATGATATCCTCCGCTTCCGCCACTCCTGCGGCCAAAAGCGGCGCAAGAGGCAGCTGAACAGCGGTCGGGTAGCATCCGGGGTTGGCAACCAGCCGCGCATCTTTTATCTTTTCCCTGTTGCTTTCGGGCAGTCCATAGACAGCCTGCTTCAGATATTCCGGATGACAGTGTTCATAGCCGTACCAGACAGGATACAGGCCGGGGTCCTGCAGCCGGAAATCACCGCTTAAATCAACTACCGGTCTGCCTGTATTTAGAAGCCCGGGCACCATCTTCATCGATGTCCCATGGGGCAGGGCGGCAAATATAAAATCACATTCCGCCAGCCTGTCATTATCCGGTTTTTCAAGGGGTAAATCGCATAATCCCCTGAAGCGGGGATAAACATCGGAAAATTTCTGCCCCGCATAGCTTTCAGAAGTCAGATAATGGGGCCGAACATACTGGTGGCGGATTAATATCTCCACCAGTTCCCTGCCGGTATAACCCGTTGCTCCCACAACTGCCACTTTCAACATAGCCGCAACACCGTCCCTGCGTTTTTTTGCTATAAAAAAACCTCTCTTCCCAAAGGACGAGAGGTATCTGTCTCGCGGTACCACCTTAATTGGCCGTAAGGCCCACTTAACCCGTAATAATTACGGACTGCGTTAACGGGCTTTCCCGGTGTGTCCTACTAAGCTGGCGCCGTTTGGCACACGGCTCAGGGGTGCGCTTCAGAAAACCTTCCGTACCGGGCTCCCACCGTCCCCGGCTCGCTAAACTTCCAGTATTCCTACTCTCCCCGTCACGGCCTTGGCTATTAACATTTTTGCCAATATCTATAACAATTACATTAGCACTGCCCCGGTTAAAAGTCAAGGGGAAAAAATAAAATGTATCTGTCAAGATAACTCGGGTGCTTTTCCTTCCGAAGTGATTTTGTTGTACAATTTTTTTGCAGTAAAGACGGATAACTCAAAATCTCCAGCTTTAACCGCGTTTTTTGAGTCTGCCACTGTAGT
>Ga0209537_1002386_pt1 | contig 18953 bp, 9 predicted proteins | sample BioPla4DNA1_FD_187698 | JGI IMG/M metagenome (GOLD analysis project Ga0209537, IMG submission 187698) | Biogas fermentation microbial communities from Germany - Plant 4 DNA1 (SPAdes) (version 2) | ecosystem: Engineered > Bioreactor > Anaerobic > Digestate | place: Bielefeld, North... | reverse complement strand
TTATACTAGCAAATGAAGAAGTTTACGTACTTTAGCTTTTATCTACAAAATTGGATGATAAATAAATTATTGAAAAAATATTCTAAAAAAATGGAAGGATTATAAGGAAAGGATGGAGAAATAATAAATAGTTCTACGGATAGTATAATTCACAGGGGGCAGATAGTATGTCTAGAGTTTCAAATGCTCTTAAGATGTATATGATTTTACAAAACAGAAATATAGTAAAGGCTAAAGATATAGCAGATATACTGGAAGTTTCTACGAGAATGGTACAAGAATATAAAAATGATCTAGAAAAAGCAGGGGTGTATATCGGTTCAAAAAGAGGAAGGAATGGAGGATACTATTTGGAAAATACATTTGATTTAAGGGGAATGGAATTTTCTAGGAATGAATTAGAAGCACTAAAGATGGCTACTGAAGTTATAAGAAATGGTAACTATCCATATTCTACTGACTTTGAAATGTTTTCTAGTAAGATACTTAATGCAGCCAAGGATTTTGACTTTACATCATATTATAGTAAACCAGTGTTTAGACATAAAAGTATGAGTAAAAATGAAAAAAGAATATGGATAGATATAAATAAAGCCATAATCAAGAAAAAGAAAATAAAAATGGTTTATTTTTCTTTAGGAGAAGATAAAAAAAGCATGAAAACAAGGACTGTTCATCCCTATGGGATATTTGATCATGAAGGCTCAATGTATTTTTATGGCTATTGTGAATTAAGAAAGGAAGTTAGATTTTTTAAGTTTTCGAGAATCCTTACATATGAAATAACAAATGAAAATTTTGTTATAAATATCAAGTATGACATAAGAAAAATTGTGAATGAATCTTTTGGCATATATAATGATGAACCCATTAACTTGAAGATTAAAATACATTATCCAATGAGTGAGATAATTAAAGAAAGAGAGTATACGACAGCATGTGATATAGAAGAAATAGATGAAAATACAATAATATTTACAGGAAAAATGAAAGGTTACAAAGAAATAAAATCCTGGATTTTAAGTATGGGAAGCCTGGCAGAAGTACTTGAGCCAGTAAAGCTTAGAGATGATGTTATAAATGAAGCAAAAAACATAATAAAACTGTATAAATAAAAGGCCAATATTTAGCCTTTTATTTATATTACACCAAATGTTTCCTATTTGTTTGATATAGTTAATATGAGTATAGATCTTTTCTAATTTAGTTCTATTAAAGAAATTCCTATCTAACAAAACACAATCATAAATTTACATTCCATTAGTGGTTCAATTAAATTTAATACATTTAATATTATACTATGATAAATAGAAAAAATAAACAACAAGAATAATTTGACAATTCATAATATTTAATTTATAATATTAATGGGCATAACAAAACACAATCATAATGGTAAAAAAGGAGGTGAATTAATGAGATTTAGTGTAGAACTGCTTTTAGAAGGTGAAGTTATACCTAAAGACAAAAATAGGATAATTCTTTCCCTACTGAAACATAACTATAGTTCCTATGATAAAAAATATTACCATGAACTATATGAAGAAGTTCCAAACAAAATGAAAAGTTACACATTTGCTGTATATATGGGGCAATGTCAATTTTTAAAAGAAAATATACTTGTACCGAATAAGAAGATTATTTTAAATTTCTCTACTTATGATGTGAAAGATGGGATAATGTTTTATAATGCTACTTTAAAGAATAAAGGTGTTAAGTTCCCTATAAAAGATAATTCCCTGACTATAAATAGAATCAATTTAGTTCGAGAAAAAGCCATAATAGATGATGAAGTTATATTCAAGACCCTCAGCCCTGTATCTGTGAGGGAACATTATGGCAACAATAAAGCAACTTGGTATCACTCTTTAAATAATGAAAAAGGACAAGAAGTATTTATTGATAATCTAAAGTATCAATTATTAAGCCATTTTGGGGAGGAAAGAATACTAGACATAGAAGAAGTAGATTTTGAAGTGTTAATGAATAAGGAAGTGAAGGTTAAACATTATGGCATAGAGGTTTTAGCAAACATCTGCAAATTGAAAATAAAAGCTAAACCATATATTTTAAACTTTTTATATAAAGGCGGTATTGGCAGTCAGCGAAGTGCTGGCTTTGGTATGGTTGATTTAATATAGATAGGAGGTGAGATAGTGTCTTCAAAAATTAGAGTGGGGCTAGGTGATTGGCAATTTAATGCAGGTGTGGTAGGTTTATATAATATTTTAAAACATGCAGGAGAGAATTACCAAATTTCTCATCAATATATTGAATTTGATGAAAAAGCATTAAATGATTTTGAAAATAAATACTATGATTACTTGATCAAGACTTATGAAAAAACAACTAACTATTATGAAATAAAGGACAAATTAAAAACACTAATAAATTTGTGGGCAGAAAGGGAAAAAAATAATAATTTATATGAGAAATATTTGCAAGATATTAATACTAAATTAGATAATTCTCCTTATAGAAAGATTAGGAAAACTATTCCTAAAAGGCAATTAAATATAAAAAATATTAATTTGAATGTCCTCACCAAGTTAGACAAAATGTTGAAGGAAGATAAAACTGAAATATTAAAGAAAGAATGTATTGGTTATTACAATCAACAATCTGGTGTAAGTAATGTTCCTAAGGCTATAGTAGATAAATATATTAATACAAACATGTTAAATCTTCAGAAAACTTGTGGTGATTTAAAGAAGTATATGGAAGAAGATAAATCCAATTCAAAAATAGAATGCTTTATATGTGGTAATAAACTTAAAAAGAATGGGAAGGGATTGAACTTTTTACTTAACACTTATTTTGATGCTGAACGGAAAAAATCTCATATTTGGAATTTGATAAGCGATATTGAAATATGTCCAGTATGTGAACTTGTTTACTGTTGTATACCTGCTGGATTTGTAACAGTTTACGGGAAGGGGTTATTTATAAATGGTAATACGTCCGTGGAAGATTTAATTAATTTAAATACTGTGGTAAAGACTGAAGTATTAAAAACTTTAGATGAAAATATAAGTAGCTCTTTGACGTATAGGGCGCTGATTACTGCAATAAATAAGCAGGATATATCAAAGACTCAATACAAGTTACAAGATGTTCAAATAATAAGATATGAGAACAACAGATACAGATTTAATATTTTATCTAAAAATGTACTTAGAGTAATTAGAAATTCTGAAAAAGATTTAGAGGCTCTAATGAATGCATACTATAGAGAAGGAAAAATGAGATTTAACATATATGACATTACTATAGATAGATTATTAAATAATTATAATATGTTTACATTGATCTATAAATTATTAATGTACAAGCTGACAGAATCTGATTCTATTGATACTTATTATAATATGAGTCATGTGATGAATTTAAATTATATTAATATTAATTATTTGAAAGGAGTTGAGGGGATGGACAAGGTTAAGGAAAACAAAGCTATTGTTAAAGATGCACGTTCATACGGATACCATTTAAGAAAAAAGTATCTGGAAAAAGATAAGGAAGCAGATAAAACAAAAATAAGAGGAATGTCTTATCGAATGCTTAACGCGTTAAAAACAAAAAATGCAGAAATGTTTATGCATAATGTCATTACAAGTTATATGTATATAGGGGAAGAGATACCATCTAAGTTAACAATGGCCTTGGAAAGTGAAGAGGATCTTGGAATAATTGGATATGCTTTCGTTACTGGATTAAACGGATATATTAAAGAAAATGATAATAAGGATGGAGGGGAAAGTAATGAAAATTAAAGGATTAACTATGTCAATAATATTTCAAGCGGAAAGTGCTAACTATGGGGAGACCATTGGAAATGTAGCTTCTCTTAAGAAACTATCAAGGGGGAAAGGGGATCAGTATACTTATATTTCTCGACAGGCATTAAGATATAATATTGTCAATCAAATGGGAATCGATAATACTAAAGTAGATATTGATAAGTCAGTTGTTCAATTTGCACCTGATGCAACTATAAAAGATTATCCAGAAATAGACCTTTTTGGATATATGAAAACTACTGGAGAACAAAAAACAAGGCCAGCTGTAGTGAGACTTTCCAACGCTATATCATTGGAAAATTTTAAGGGAGATTTGGATTTTCTAACTAATAAAGGGCTTTACGATAGATATGCTAAACAAGAAAATAAAGAAGAAAGTGTAAAAGGTGGAAGCATAGCCCAAAGTGAAATCCATAAGTCTTATTATGCTTATACTATTACAGTAGATTTAGACAGAGTAGGTATAGATGAAAATGATGACATAAAAATTGATAATACAGAAAAAGCAAATAGAATTATTAACTTATTAGATACAATTAGATTCTTATATAGAGATATTAAAGGAAGAAGAGAAGATTTGAAACCATTATTTGCAATAGGTGGAGTATACGATATTAAGAATCCTATTTTCCACAATGCCCTTGATGTAAAGAATAACAGATTAGATGTAAATAGAATTAAGGATGTTCTATATGAAGACATAAAAAAAGATACCCATTGTGGATTGATAAAGGGTATTTTTGACAATGACAATGAAATAATTGATGAATTAGGGGCATTATCTATGCCAGAGTATTTTGAATTACTCAAGAAAGAGGTAAAGGAATACTATGAAAGCAATTAGACTTAAATTATATCAAAACCTTGTTAATTACAAAAAACCAATAAGCTTTCAATTAAAGGAAACATATCCACTTCCACCTCCTTCGACGGTAATTGGCATGGTTCATAATCTATGTGGATTTACTGAATATCATGAAATGGATGTTAGTATTCAAGGTAAGTATCATGCTAAAGTAAATGATTTATATACGAGACATGAATTTTCAAATAACATAATAGATGATAAGAAAACAAGGTGTAGAGAATGCATGACCATAAACAGTGAAAAAGCAAAAGAATGCGGAAATTGTGGAGGATCGAATCTTGAAGATGTATGGATTCCAAGAGGATATCTTGTAAGGGGTATAGTGGCACCTGGTATAAAAAAATACAACAGCTTATATGAAAAAAATGTGATTCTTGATGAGAAAAATAGAGAGCATTATAAAGAAAATTATATTAGTGTAATAGAAGGGCCTGCAACAGCAGAACTTTTGACTGATGTAGAGTTGCTTTTGCATATTATACCCAAGGATCAAACAATAGTTGAAGATATAGAAAAAGCATTTTTATATCCAAGAGAATATCCTTCTTTAGGAAGAAGAGAAGATTTAGCAGTGATAAAAGAAGTTAAAGTAGTTAATATATTTAAAGATACTTTAGAAGATGATATAAGTATAGGAAATGATTATAGTGCATATATACCTGTAAATTTAATAGAGAAGGATGATGTACAATTAGGAAAGAAGGTAGGGGTTGCTGGTACTAGATATAAATTAACAAAGAATTATACGCTCATTAATTGTGGAACTAAAAGATTTCCTAAAATAGTAAGAAGATGGAATAAAGTAGATGTAATATATGGAAGTAATATTAAAGTTTTTGAAGATACTCATATAGAGCTAGATGAAGATGGAAATATCGTTTTTGCACTTTAACAAAGCCCTATTAAATAGGGCTTTGTAATTAATTATTGGAGGTGAATTAATTTGTGAATAGATATATTGCAAAAACGTATCCTGTAGAAGAAACTATTCAGGAGCATACTGATAGACTACTAGAAAACTACAATATAATCAGAACTTTATATCCAAAACTAAAGGTTAACTGGGAACTGTTAAAATTAGCGTGTTTATATCATGACTTAGGAAAGATGAATTTAAAATTTCAAAGTAAATGCAGAGGGAAAAGGGAAAAAAATGAAATTCCACATGGATTTCTAAGTGTAAGTTTTTTAGATATTAATGATTTAAAAGAAAAGTATACTAAAGAAGAAATAAAAGTATTGGTAAATGCTATAGCATATCATCACGAAAGAGATTTTAATTTATTTGAATATGAAGAGATAGTTAAAGAAGAGATAGAAAAAATGAAAGAGGAAGTAAAAAATTTTAAATACGATAAAATAAGAAATTGTAAAGTATTTAAACTACCTAGTGGAAGGTACTTAAAAAGTAATGGAATATCAGAAGAAGATGGCGAAGATGTAATTTATGATTACATTTTAGTAAAAGGACTTTTAAATAGAATAGATTATGCATCTAGTGCCCATGAAAAGGTAGAATGGAAAAATGATTTTTTAGAAGAATCATTAGAGAATATGATGAATGAATGGAAGAAAGAAAATAGACATGTATCATGGAATGAATTACAAAAGTATATGATAGAAAATAGAGATGAGAATGTAATAGTTGTTGCTCAGACAGGTATGGGTAAAACTGAAGGTGGGCTTTTATGGATAGGAAATAATAAAGGTTTTTTTACATTACCAATTAGAACTGCAATAAATTCAATATATGATAGAATAAGAAAAAATATTGTGAAAGACAATTTGGGGCAAAGAGTAGGGTTATTACATTCAGATGCATTAAGCGAATACTTAAAAAGAGAAGAAGATAAAGAAGATAAGCTTGATTTAGAAGAATTAGGATTAAACAGATATTATGAAAGAACTAAGCAGCTAACTATGCCTTTAACAGTATGCACTATAGATCAGTTATTTGATTTTATATATAAGTATAGAGGATTTGAACCAAAGCTTGCAACATTATCATACTCTAAAATTGTAATAGATGAAATTCAAATGTATTCACCAGATTTGATAGCATATTTAGTAGCAGGTCTTATACATATCACAAAGCTGGGAGGTAAATTTGCTATTTTAACAGCTACTTTTCCTAAATTTATAGAAGATTTGTTAATAAAACAAGGCATTAAATTTAAAAAACCAGAACCTTTTATAGATGAAGACGAGAACAAAGTAAGGCATAGTGTTAAGGTAATAGATGAAACAATAAACGCAAAGTTTATCATTGAAAAATATAATAAAAACAAAGTACTAGTAATTTGCAATACAGTTAGAAAGGCTCAAGAACTATACGAAGATATCATAGACGAATACCCAGAATTTAAAAATGTGGTAAATCTCTTTCATAGCAGCTTTATTAAGAAAGATAGGGCAGAAAAAGAAAGAAAAATACTTGAGATAGGAAAAAAAGGAAATGATGATGGATACGGAATATGGATATGTACTCAAGTAGTTGAGGCATCATTAGATATAGATTTTGACGTATTAGTAACAGAATTATCGGATTTAAATGGACTATTTCAGAGATTTGGAAGATGTTATAGACGTAGATATTTTTATGGAGATGGTTATAATTGCTATGTATTTACTGGAGGCGACAAAAAATGTTCTGGGGTAGGTAAAATTATAGATGAATGTATATTTGACCTATCTAAAGAGGCATTAAAGGAAATAGATGGTAAAATAAGTGAAAGAGAAAAGATAGAATTGATTGATAATTTATATACGACGGATAACTTAAGAAAAAGTCAGTATTATACAATTGTAATTGATACATTGAATTACGTTAATAGTTTATATATTGGTGAAATGGACAAGAATGAAGCTAAAAAAAGATTTAGAAACATAAACTCAATAACTGTAATACCTGAAACAGTATTTAATGATAACAGAGAAGAAATAGAAAAATACAAAAAAATTATCAGCAAAGTAAAAGATAAAAATATGACTGAGAAAGAATGGGAAGATTTAAAATTAGAAAAGGTTAAAGCAAGAACTAAACTAATGGACTATACAGTTTCAATTCCCTATTATCTTGTAAATAACAAAAATATAGAAAGTTTTGAAATAAGTAAGTATGAAAGTATTTCTATTTTTAAATGCAAATATGATGAAGATAAAGGTATAAGGCCAATTAAAGAATTGGTAAAGACTGATGAAGTAGGTAATTGGTACAACTTTGTATAAACTTTTAATCTTTCAAAGGTGATAACATGAAAAAGATAACAGGGGTTATGGTTTATTATTACTTTGTTTGTAAACGAAAACTCTGGCTCTTTGGCAATGATTTGGATATGGAACACACCAGCGAATTAGTAGGTATTGGGAAACTAATAGATGAAACTTCTTATTCCAGAGAGAAAAAAAGTATATTGATAGATGAAATGATTAGCGTAGACTTTCTAAAGGCTTGGAAAGTGATTCATGAAGTAAAGAAGTCAAGAAAATTAGATGAAGCTGCTAAATGGCAGTTAAAATATTATATTTGGGTGTTACGAAACAAAGGAGTTAAAATAGAAAAAGGAATATTAGACTATCCACTATTAAGAAAGCGAGAAGAAATATATTTAACTATTCAGGAAAAAAATGAATTGATGGAGGTTTTAAGCGATATTGAGTCCATATTAAATATGGACTTGCCTCCATCAACAATCAATAAACCATACTGTAAATCATGTGCCTATTATGAGTTTTGTTATGTATAAGTGGGGTGATTTATTGGGTGAGACATTCTATATTTTTAAAGATGGTACTTTACGACGGAAAGATAATAATGTTATAATTCAGGATTTTGATGGGAATGAGAAGAATCTTAAGGCTGAAGTAACCGATGAAATATATCTATTTGGCGAAATTAGTTTAAATACAAAATTATTAAATTTTCTATCTCAAAAGGGTATTATAATGCATGTATTCAATTACTATGGGTTTTACAGTGGTAGCTATTGCCCAAGGGAGACGAATATTAGTGGATATTTATTAGTTGAACAAGTAAAATCCTATTTAGACTATAATAGAAGGCTGGATTTAGCAAAGGAAATACTACTAGCAGCATCGTATAATATATACAGAAATTTAAGGTATTACAATGGTAGGGGTGTAGACTTAAATGAACCTATGCAAGAAATTAGAGCGTTAAGAAAAAGAATAGATCATGGCAATAGCATAAGTGAAATTATGGGTATTGAAGGCAATATAAGGAAGATATATTACTCAACTTGGAATGATATAATTAAGCAAGAAATAAATTTTGAAAAAAGGGTTAAAAGGCCACCGGATAATATGATTAACACCCTTATTTCATTTGTTAACAGTTTAATATATACGACTGTTTTAAGTGAAATTTATAAAACGCAGCTTAATCCTACAATAAGTTTTCTACATGAACCAGGAACAAAAAGGTTTTCTCTGTGCCTGGATATTTCAGAAATTTTTAAACCTCTTATAGGTGATCGAATGATTTTTTCATTGTTAAACAAAAACCAGATAACTGAAGATGATTTTGAAAAGCAATCAAATTTTTTATATCTTAAGGAAAAAGGAAAGAAGAAAGTATTGATGGAATACGATAAAAGATTAGCCCAGACAGTAAGACATAAAGAATTAGGAAGAGATGTTTCATACCGATATTTAATAAGATTAGAGTGTTACAAGCTAATCAAATATATCATTAATGAAAAGAAATATACTGGATTCCAAATTTGGTGGTGAGGTAATTTATGTACATTATATTGATATATGATATAATAATGGACAAATCAGGGCCTAAAGTATTAAGAAATATATTTAAGATATGCAAGAAATACTTAACACATATACAGAAATCTGTATTTGAAGGTAATCTGACTGAACTAGAATATATGAAGTTAAAATCTGAATTGGGTAGGCATATCAGGAACGATAAGGATTCAGTAATTGTATTTAAAAGTAGAAGTGAAAAATGGCTTGATAAAGAATTTTTAGGAGTAGTTGATGACAAAACATCAAAATTTTTTTGACTTTGTTTTCTGTCGACCGGTAATAATGCAAAAATATGGTAGGATCAACAATCCTGTTAATTTCAATAAACAAAATGTAATTTGTGTGAATTTTATTTAAAATATCAGACAAGCTTATTAAAAAATATAAAGATAGACAAAATATAGCAATTAAGCTCAGTTATATCAACCACTACAGAAGAAAGGCCTTTAATAGAACTATATTAGAATGTAAAGCATTGTGGTAATGTCTTCTTTTAATACCTGCAGCATACCTTTAATAGAACTATATTAGAATGTAAAGTAAGACCCATTTTAGCTATTGCATCTGCCATATCTGCCTTTAATAGAACTATATTAGAATGTAAAGAATATTAATATTACTACATCCCTTATATCATTCATTAACCTTTAATAGAACTATATTAGAATGTAAAGCTATAAAGACTATTTCTCATTTTTAGGATTCTTACATCCTTTAATAGAACTATATTAGAATGTAAAGAACGCTCAACCTGCTACAGCCTACAGCAGGAAAAATTTCCTTTAATAGAACTATATTAGAATGTAAAGGAAACTAAAGGACATGCTGCAGGAGCTGGACACTGAACCTTTAATAGAACTATATTAGAATGTAAAGCCAGAACGCATTGAAGGCAGCATACTTAATTTTAACCCTTTAATAGAACTATATTAGAATGTAAAGCGCTAAAATGATATTTGCTACCAATGAGTTGCCTTACCTTTAATAGAACTATATTAGAATGTAAAGAATATTGTTATTATGGTCTGTACTGGTATAATCCAATCCTTTAATAGAACTATATTAGAATGTAAAGGGATGAAATCAATAGAAAAATGTATGGTTTAGATCATCCTTTAATAGAACTATATTAGAATGTAAAGCCTCTATCTATCCCGAACTTTCCGAGTCCTGAAAACCTTTAATAGAACTATATTAGAATGTAAAGTCCCTCTATCTATCCCGAACTTTCCGAGTCCTGAAAACCTTTAATAGAACTATATTAGAATGTAAAGGCTACAGCAGGAAAAATTTTTCAGGAGGGATTTAAACCTTTAATAGAACTATATTAGAATGTAAAGGCATCAGAGATATGCAGAAAAGTTCTACAGCAGGGCTCCTTTAATAGAACTATATTAGAATGTAAAGATTGATAATCATGGTTAAACTCTTCTATACAATCGTACCTTTAATAGAACTATATTAGAATGTAAAGGTTTTTATAGATAGTATCTTGTCGATTGGTGCTGCTCCTTTAATAGAACTATATTAGAATGTAAAGTATAAGGGTTTTTGTTTCTCTCATTTCAAGTCTTACCTTTAATAGAACTATATTAGAATGTAAAGTTTAATGAGTGTACGAAACCTGCCTAATTCTCCTTTCCTTTAATAGAACTATATTAGAATGTAAAGGCTAGTGTACTTCTTAAACTTGTTGGAGAAATGGATGCCTTTAATAGAACTATATTAGAATGTAAAGTTAATAGCTAAAAGAAATAAATTACAATCAGAATTGGACCTTTAATAGAACTATATTAGAATGTAAAGATTAAAGGTGTAAAAATATATGCGTATTTTATAAGTACCCTTTAATAGAACTATATTAGAATGTAAAGGGATAAGAAAGAGACCCTCTTCAAATTACTAGTAGGTCCTTTAATAGAACTATATTAGAATGTAAAAGATCTAGAACTAGAAGATATAGAAACAAAATGCATGATGTCCTTTAATAGAACTATATTAGAATGTAAAAAAATTAGGTGTAACAAATAGAAGAGGGTGATTTTATCCCTTTAATAGAACTATATTAGAATGTAAAAATGATGTAGAGCTTGGAGCAGAAAACACAATGAGGACCTTTAATAGAACTATATTAGAATGTAAAACAATTAGCTGATATAGGAATTACAGTTAGCAGTGAAACCTTTAATAGAACTATATTAGAATGTAAAATGAAAAGTTTACGGAATATGTTGAACCAATAGAACCCCTTTAATAGAACTATATTAGAATGTAAAAAGTTTACTAAAAGGGGATACAGTTGATACTAAAGATCCTTTAATAGAACTATATTAGAATGTAAAAACAAAAGAGTTTGAGGTTAAAAGATTGTCTAAATTACCTTTAATAGAACTATATTAGAATGTAAAATAATTATCCTCTGCCGTTTTCTTAATATCGTCACCTTTAATAGAACTATATTAGAATGTAAAAATAAGAGATAAAGAGTTAATAAACCTTATGGAAGAACCTTTAATAGAACTATATTAGAATGTAAAAATTATTTTTAGATTAGTGATAGTCATACCGTCTGTTACCTTTAATAGAACTATATTAGAATGTAAAAAACGGTGTTAAAGATGAAGTTAACTTAAATGAGCGGCCTTTAATAGAACTATATTAGAATGTAAAAGTGATACAGTTACATCTTCAGGAACAAAGTTTTGGCCTTTAATAGAACTATATTAGAATGTAAAATTATTTGATTTTCGGTTAAGTCTTCAACTCTTATAACCCTTTAATAGAACTATATTAGAATGTAAAAAAAAGTATCTGGATGTAGAAGGGGATGGGATACTACCCTTTAATAGAACTATATTAGAATGTAAAAGCGGTAATATTTACCACAGTTCTCACAAAGCAGGAGCCTTTAATAGAACTATATTAGAATGTAAAATATGATGAGATTATATTATAAGACAGATGGTAAGAACCTTTAATAGAACTATATTAGAATGTAAAACTTATAGTTGAAACTTGAATTTTATCTCCAATTAACCTTTAATAGAACTATATTAGAATGTAAAAGTATCTTCTACCAGTTTATCAGTTAAGCTCTTTGTAACCTTTAATAGAACTATATTAGAATGTAAAAAATTTATACGATGCAACTATCTATAGAATGGTTGCCCCTTTAATAGAACTATATTAGAATGTAAAAACACTTGAGGAAATAAGAAAAGCTGAAAATACGATTGCCTTTAATAGAACTATATTAGAATGTAAAAGGGCTAATAGGGGAGCCACAGCATGATATTAATTGTACCTTTAATAGAACTATATTAGAATGTAAAAGTAATAAATTGTCCTGGTTGTAACAATACTTTTTGTCCTTTAATAGAACTATATTAGAATGTAAAATCCTAAGTTAAGTTTATTTTTTTTGTGATAAAAAACCTTTAATAGAACTATATTAGAATGTAAAAGTTTTTTAGCTGCACTCATAGCTGTATCTTTTAACCCTTTAATAGAACTATATTAGAATGTAAAAGCTCATTTGGCGTATGAATTCAAATACACCTATACTGCCTTTAATAGAACTATATTAGAATGTAAAATTTGCTTAGCTACTTCTTCCTGGGTTAAATTTAGCCTTTAATAGAACTATATTAGAATGTAAAATTTGCTGATGATGATTTGGAAAGTAGGAGATTTAGGGCCTTTAATAGAACTATATTAGAATGTAAAAAGGATTTGTGGAAGTTCACCTTAGACGATGACGGAACCTTTAATAGAACTATATTAGAATGTAAATTTCCAATATACTTCCATATCTAATGCTTCAAATATATCACCTTTAATAGAACTATATTAGAATGTAAATATTATTAATAGTTATAGCCACTTTTTTAGTGTCTACCCTTTAATAGAACTATATTAGAATGTAAATTGCTGTATAGATTTTATAAGGGGGTAAAATAATATGGCCTTTAATAGAACTATATTAGAATGTAAATACGAAAAAGCCTGACACAGACAATATAGCTAAATCGGCCTTTAATAGAACTATATTAGAATGTAAATCCATAGGGGAGACTTTCAGATTCTTGTCTATAAGATCCTTTAATAGAACTATATTAGAATGTAAATGTTTTTAAAGGAACAAAGAAAAAGAAACTATTTAGACCTTTAATAGAACTATATTAGAATGTAAATATTGAAGGAATAGAAATTAAGGAGGTAATTTAAATGCCTTTAATAGAACTATATTAGAATGTAAATATTATCCGATGATATAGGGAAACCTATAGAATTAGACCCTTTAATAGAACTATATTAGAATGTAAATACTCATACTACTAAAGTCAAGTTTTGTAAGGTTATTCCTTTAATAGAACTATATTAGAATGTAAATTCCCCTGTTGACGCCCATAGCGGGCGTTTCGGCTACCTTTAATAGAACTATATTAGAATGTAAATTGAGATGGCACTGGAAAGATGTCAAACCCCTCATATACCCTTTAATAGAACTATATTAGAATGTAAATAAAAAAGACCTGAAAAAGGGAAAGGGAAGGAATACGCCCTTTAATAGAACTATATTAGAATGTAAATTAAATTCATCATCTAACCCTTCCAGCTCTATCTCTACCTTTAATAGAACTATATTAGAATGTAAATTTGCAAAAAATCAAAGAAAAATTCGGCATAACTCTCACCTTTAATAGAACTATATTAGAATGTAAATTTGGATATATCAAGACGCAGAGTATTTCAAGGTATGGCCTTTAATAGAACTATATTAGAATGTAAATGCATTATTCTATCTAGACGAATCAGTGATTGTCTTACCTTTAATAGAACTATATTAGAATGTAAATGAATGCTTGAAACCTACTATTCGATATTCAAACAGACGCCTTTAATAGAACTATATTAGAATGTAAATCTTAAAAAGGTTGAAGAATTTGAAGGTACCAAATACCTTTAATAGAACTATATTAGAATGTAAATGAAAATAATTCCAGAAAGACATACATGGACTATAGGCCTTTAATAGAACTATATTAGAATGTAAATGTTGTAATTGAAGCTATTGAATATAAAGGGTACAATCCTTTAATAGAACTATATTAGAATGTAAATGAAGATGAGGTTTGGGATATATTAAACAAAGTTACAACCTTTAATAGAACTATATTAGAATGTAAATCCGTCAAAGCCAGTAATATCAAGGAGTTGAATGGGCCTTTAATAGAACTATATTAGAATGTAAATGCAAGGCAGGGGAAAAATAAAAAATGGAGGGGATTACCTTTAATAGAACTATATTAGAATGTAAATCGTTGTAAGCTATACCTGTGCTGTCCCACTTCTTCCCCTTTAATAGAACTATATTAGAATGTAAATGCTGATGGTTGGACACTAGAAGAAATGAACTCAAAAGCCTTTAATAGAACTATATTAGAATGTAAATACGATTAAAAGAAAATATAATAGAGCAAAGTAAGAGACCTTTAATAGAACTATATTAGAATGTAAATTAACATTTTAAAAATAATCAAAATTGATTAAATAAGCCTTTAATAGAACTATATTAGAATGTAAATGTGGGAAAATAATACAAGTTGTAAGCCCAACGGGCTGGCCTTTAATAGAACTATATTAGAATGTAAATAGGCTCTAGAAAGAGCCTCAAAGGTTGTAAATTTATCCTTTAATAGAACTATATTAGAATGTAAATTCAGGAGAATTGGTAAAAATGCAATCCGTTTTAGGTACCTTTAATAGAACTATATTAGAATGTAAATAAAAAATGGGATGGGTATAGTGGTGGAATTGTAGTATCCTTTAATAGAACTATATTAGAATGTAAATTTCTTTCGTTGTCTTATAAAGTTTACCTTCACTTTCCTTTAATAGAACTATATTAGAATGTAAATATAAAGGAACAGAACATATGAGGGTTAAGAGAAGAGACCTTTAATAGAACTATATTAGAATGTAAATAGACATAATAGTCTGGGCCCTAGTTTAGCATCATTAGCCTTTAATAGAACTATATTAGAATGTAAATGTGAATACCTACAATTTATTAGATTATACGAGTTAGTATCCTTTAATAGAACTATATTAGAATGTAAATCAGTATTCACACTTTAAACCTCTTTCAGCTATGATAGCCTTTAATAGAACTATATTAGAATGTAAATATGGTCTACTTAATAGGATAGATAGAATAGTATTAAGCCTTTAATAGAACTATATTAGAATGTAAATGGTCCTCCTGAGCCCCTTTTTAGGCCTCGGAAGTCCCTTTAATAGAACTATATTAGAATGTAAATTAATGATTCAATATAATTTCTTGAGTAGAAATGTTCCCCTTTAATAGAACTATATTAGAATGTAAATATCCTATAAATACATTACAGAAGCCCAATATAAGAGACCTTTAATAGAACTATATTAGAATGTAAATGCGGTAATGAAATATGGAAGTTTACTGGACATACTGACCTTTAATAGAACTATATTAGAATGTAAATGAAGTTTTTAATCCTTATGTAATCAATACAATTGAACCTTTAATAGAACTATATTAGAATGTAAATTTCGATTATACCTATGAATGGTTCAACGAAAGCCGTCCTTTAATAGAACTATATTAGAATGTAAATGTAATGCAGAGGGGTTAAAAAATCGAATGGAGGGGTCCTTTAATAGAACTATATTAGAATGTAAATGAAACAGTTTTAAAAGGCTAACTAGGGGTTATCCCCTCCTTTAATAGAACTATATTAGAATGTAAATATTAGATACAACTACTTCCTTATTCTCTACTTTAATCCTTTAATAGAACTATATTAGAATGTAAATAGTTTTATCGTCTTGCACGCTTACAGGAAGTTTATACCCTTTAATAGAACTATATTAGAATGTAAATTTTCAATTTCTTCAATTTCTTGTGAGCTTGTAGTTACCTTTAATAGAACTATATTAGAATGTAAATGTAATCATTACTACTAATTATAATTCAATAGATTTAGCCTTTAATAGAACTATATTAGAATGTAAATCAAAACGTCAGAGATATGCCGGGAACAGGACGGGAAACCTTTAATAGAACTATATTAGAATGTAAATGCGTATTCCTTCCCTACTGCATACTGCGTACTGCATACCTTTAATAGAACTATATTAGAATGTAAATGGAGATAGGGGCATTGTTGTTTTACTACAGGAAATGACCTTTAATAGAACTATATTAGAATGTAAATGGAAAAAAAGCGAAGATGAATGGAGGAATAGGAAATGCCTTTAATAGAACTATATTAGAATGTAAATGCGTATTCCTTCCCTATACAGAAACAAACAATTTCCCTCCTTTAATAGAACTATATTAGAATGTAAATAAAAAGTCCTCTAGGGATTTGTTAACCGATACATCCCCTTTAATAGAACTATATTAGAATGTAAATGAAGCAACAGCTCCTTTAATAGAACTATATTAGAATGCCTTTAATAGAACTATATTAGAATGTAAATAGGTTCAATTCGTTTTCACTTATTATTATAGACGTGTCCTTTAATAGAACTATATTAGAATGTAAATGGAGAACCTGGGCGGTAAGTCGGTAGAGAAATCTATCGCCTTTAATAGAACTATATTAGAATGTAAATACCTTTTTCTTTAATTGTTTTATATCCGTTTGTCCATCCTTTAATAGAACTATATTAGAATGTAAATTTCTTCTAGTTCTGCTTCTGTGTAGTAGCCTTCTGCCCTTTAATAGAACTATATTAGAATGTAAATAAGTCTGGGAGAACAGATTATAACTCTCTAAAATTTGCCTTTAATAGAACTATATTAGAATGTAAATTCATGAACTTTGCAGAGGCTCAAAAAAGGGTCAAAAACCTTTAATAGAACTATATTAGAATGTAAATTGTATAAACTAAATAAGGCCTTGTAGCCTCTTCTGGTGCCTTTAATAGAACTATATTAGAATGTAAATGTTTGTGGATTGCAATAAGGTAGTGCAGTCTTTCCTGCCTTTAATAGAACTATATTAGAATGTAAATTATTTTTCAATTGAGTTACTATCTTTAGCAATATATCCTTTAATAGAACTATATTAGAATGTAAATAGAACTGTGGGAAGAGTGTTTGCGGGTATTAAAGCCCCTTTAATAGAACTATATTAGAATGTAAATACAAAATTAGACGTTACCGTTTCTGCTAAAGTAAGATTCCTTTAATAGAACTATATTAGAATGTAAATCATGTTGCAAGTATTGACCGAAGATATTACAACCATGCCTTTAATAGAACTATATTAGAATGTAAATTGTCATAGAGGAAGAGAAGACCATTCAAGACGGTAAGCCTTTAATAGAACTATATTAGAATGTAAATACCTTTGTTTCGGGCAGCTTTTATTTTATCTATTTCTCTCCTTTAATAGAACTATATTAGAATGTAAATGTTCAATGACAATATATTTTATGAACAGTGAGATGTCCTTTAATAGAACTATATTAGAATGTAAATGAAGAATATAAATTTGTTGTAAAGTTTATTGGGGTAAACCTTTAATAGAACTATATTAGAATGTAAATTTAGAGGATTGAAGCTCTCAATACGACTAAATTTTAAACCTTTAATAGAACTATATTAGAATGTAAATAATGCAGCACAAACAGACAGGACAACAGAAAGAATTTACCTTTAATAGAACTATATTAGAATGTAAATGCAGAAGCTCAAAAAAGGCTCAAAAAAGGCTCATCAAACCTTTAATAGAACTATATTAGAATGTAAATTATACTATTTAGCAACAAGTTACACAGGCTCAACAATCCTTTAATAGAACTATATTAGAATGTAAATAACGCTCAACCTGCAAAAGGCAGGAATAAAAAAATTGCCTTTAATAGAACTATATTAGAATGTAAATATGATCATATCAAGTGAATATCTAATTGAAGATATACCCTTTAATAGAACTATATTAGAATGTAAATTATTTTCTATGGCTTCAAGATGTATATAAATATGTTTTCCTTTAATAGAACTATATTAGAATGTAAATCCAAATTTAGGGACCCAACTTGGAATAGTAAAACTCCCTTTAATAGAACTATATTAGAATGTAAATATGTTGATAGAGATTTAGAAGCAGAATACAGAAGAGTACCTTTAATAGAACTATATTAGAATGTAAATCTGACTTATTTAAAGACTTTAATAGAGAATGGAAGAGCCTTTAATAGAACTATATTAGAATGTAAATCCTCTTTCGAGGCGCGACGCTCAACCTGCAAGGCAGGCCTTTAATAGAACTATATTAGAATGTAAATGTATTCTTTATCTTTCTCTATATCTTTGTATTTCTCCCCTTTAATAGAACTATATTAGAATGTAAATCTGCTAACCCTATAAGAGTTAATCCCACGGTTTTAGCCTTTAATAGAACTATATTAGAATGTAAATAATATTGAACTAGTTGAAGTAGATCATTTAG
>Ga0209537_1002384_pt1 | contig 18972 bp, 15 predicted proteins | sample BioPla4DNA1_FD_187698 | JGI IMG/M metagenome (GOLD analysis project Ga0209537, IMG submission 187698) | Biogas fermentation microbial communities from Germany - Plant 4 DNA1 (SPAdes) (version 2) | ecosystem: Engineered > Bioreactor > Anaerobic > Digestate | place: Bielefeld, North... | reverse complement strand
AGGAGAAAACCTCGAGCCGTCCTTGGAGATAAACTCTCCCTTAAACCTCACGCCTATTACACCTTCTGTAACGGTCGTATCGTAGTCGCCGTAGGTGTAGCCGTTGGTCTCGGTATAACCGCCTCGGTCAAAATGTCCTACGTTAATTCCTATTTCAGGTACAATTTCCCAATTGGAGTTTTCTCCTATTTCTTTGACTACATATCCTGCACGGATGTCGTTGGTGATCGCCCAGCTGTCAAAGCTTGCCCTGGCATCTCCGTCTTTTTGCCTTCTGAAGCTGTCATGGTCGGTGGTTCTGTAGGTCAAGGTATCGGAGATGATCCACTTATCGTAGCGCTTGCAGATGTAAGCTCCTATGTGCCAGCTGTCCTGTTCTTCCCAGTCTGAGGATGCAGGAACTACGTCAGTAAAGTCGATATCCTTTTCGGTATAGCCTGCATAGATGCCCCATACTGTCTTTTCATCTGTCTTTTTGTCGAAGCCAAAGCTCAAGCCCTTTGTGTCGGATTCATAGCCCAATGGACTTCTGCCGGCGGGGTCTCGGTCCGTCTTGTTTGCAAGAAAGTGAGCGTAATATACCTTTTTGCCTGCTTCTAAATTGTCTATCTCACTTGCTACATCTTGTAGGTGGTTTGCCATGATCCAGCGAAGGAGAGACCAGTCCTCTATGGCGGAGACTAAACCAAGGGCCTGTTCGGAGAAGGCGTAATCTACCAAACTAGTATAATACCAGCTGCTTCCTGAAACCCACTTTGGCTCGTATATGGTGTAGAAGCCTTTCGGGTCGATGTAAGAGATGCTATTGAAACTTCCTTCCCTTTCTCCTGCGACATATATATAAGTGTACTTTCCAGGCAGCGGGTAGCCCGTGTAGCCTATAGTGAGGTTCCCAGCAAATTTAGCTGCACCGCCAGCCTCATTGCTAACTTTAAGTGGATAGCCTGCATTGGGATCTGATGGGACGTAGATGTACAACGAAGCACCTGTTTCCTGGGTGTAAGATGACGTTTCAAAGGTGGCGTTGGGGGCGACCTTTATGGTCTTTCCGCTTTTGTTCTCGAACTTGGACAGGGATGAACCATCCTCAAAGATAACTGCACCCGTGCCGCTATGGGTAAACGTGCCAAAATCTTTCACAACTGCCGAGAGGTCTTGGCGCATGTTGACCTCTAAGCTGGACGTATCGTCTCCTTCCAAAATATGGGAATTGGCAAGTTTAGTTTCGTCTTTAAGGATTACGGAGCTGTTGTCTTTTGCCGTGACTGCATTTCCATGTAGGCTGTCTAAGGTGCCAGAGTTGGTGAAGGCGCTGTTATTTACGAAAACCGCATGGGCATTTGCTCCTTTGACCGTTATAGTGCCGCTGTTTGTGGCGGTGGAGCCATTATCGACACTCATGCCATGGGCATCTTCACCACGCGTGGTTATGCTGCCGCTATTCGTGACCGTGGAGTTTAAGCCACTGGCGTACATGCCATAGGCAAGAATACCGTGGGTGGTTATGCTATCTCCGCCTTCGTTCGTAGCCGTAGAGTCATATTGGGCGAACATGCCATGGGCGCCTTCACCATGCGTGGTTATGCTACCTCCAATTTTGTTCGTGGCCGTGGAGCCATTTATGGCGTATATGCCGTGGGCTTCTTCGCCATGTGTGGTTATGCTACCTCCAGTTTCGTTCGTGGCCGTAGAGTTGCCTGCAACCAACATGCCGTAAGCATTAGTACCCCCTGTAGTGATACTGCCACTGTTCGTGGCCGTAGAGCTATGATCGACCCCCATGCCTGCGGCATACCTGCCATAGGTGGTAATCCTCCCATTGTTGTTTGCGGTGGAAATAAAGATGTACATACCAAAGGCGCTTTCACCATGCGTGGTTATGCTACCTCCAATTTTGTTCGTGGCCGTGGAGCTTTTAGAGACGGTCATACCAGAGGCACCTGCACCATACGTAATTATATTGCCTCCATTTTCGTTAGTGGCTGTTGAGTTGTCTTCAACCCACATTCCGCAAGCATTAGTACCCTCTGTAGTTATATTGCCTCTGTTAGTGGCTGTGGAGTTGATAAGGGTGAACATGCCGTGGGCTATTTGACCCCTTGTCGTTATATTGCCTTCGTTCGTGGCAGTGGAGCCTTTTACGGCGTATATGCCGTGGGCTTCTTCACCATGTGTGGTTATACTGCCCACTGTTTCATTCGTAGCTGTTGAGTGGTCATAGGCAAATATGCCATGGGCATATTTGCCATAGGTGGTTATAATTCCGCCTCTTTTATTCGTGGCTGTGGAGTTGAAAGTGGTGTACATGCCGTAGGCAAATTGTCCTTTGGTATCTATGATGCCGCTGTTCGTGGCCGTGGAGTTGTTGTCGGCCCGAATGCCACAATCTAAATGTCCCTCAGTGGTTATGCTACCTCCGCTTTTGTTCGTGACCGTGGAGTAGAGGTTAGCGGCCCAGATGCCGTAGGCCTCATAACCATACGTGGTTATGCTACCTCCACCTTCGTTCGTGACCGTGGAGTAGGGCATAGCGGCATAGATGCCGTGGGCTCGCTGGCCATGGGTGATGACCCTGCCGAAATTTGAAGCAAAACCTCTATCTGGCAAGTGCATACCGAATTTACCATCTGGGTATGTCTCAATCATACCGTAGTTTATGCAGTTAGGGTCCACGCGGTCCCCTTCGAGAGTATCATTTATGGTGGTACCTGCTGGATTTACTTTTACTGCTAAAGCCGTGTCGGAGCAAAGCAACGATATCATGACGATAAAAAGAAAAGACAAAAAAACAAGAAGTTTTCGAAACTTCCTCACATTTTGCATTGTTCAAACCTCCTCTCTCGATTACATTCTCAATGCGTATCGTCTTCAAAGGCTTTTCTGAATCCATTTCTTTTCATAGGCTTTCTCTATTTCCTGGTGCGTGAAAGGCTTATCGCGAAAGAACTAAAGGCCCGCCAGATTCACACATTAAAATCCGCCGGGCTTATGTATCAGGAGAAGAGAATGAGGATGGAACTTCAATTAACTTAAATTAAATATAACTTCACACATGACCTTGACTTTTGGCCTGAACCCCCCTTCTTTTATGGCCCATGCATGGCTATGTCTAAAAAATAACAAGATAAAAAATAAATAATATAAGGGAATATTTCGTTCTGGTAGGCGAGTAGTACAAATGATATCATCGGACGCCCGGCATCGGCCCACTTCCAATACACGTTGCTTCGGTAAAAGCAAGGCGCAAAGAAGTTAAAGGCCTACCCCTATTAGTCGCTTCCTCTTAAAAACCTTCATAACTAGAGACATTAGGCAATCTACGAGGTAATGGAAGGATGTTTTATATTTTGAGCTCTTCAAATTGATATAAGTTATTAAAGCACATCAGGTTTAGAAATGTCAACTACGCCGGTTAAATTTCACCCTCCAGGTATTGCACAAGGACATGCGTTATGCTAGTATTAATCGCGTCAAGGGGCGGGAATAGCTCAGCAGGCTAGAGCGGCGGCCTTCCAAGCCGCAGGTCGCGGGTTCGAATCCCGTTTCCCGCTCCAGTTTATTTTTGCAGCGCCCGTAGCTCAACTGGACAGAGCAACGGACTTCTAATCCGTAGGTTGTGGGTTCGAGTCCCGCCGGGCGCGCCAGTTATCCGAGAAAACCAGAAAAACGCGTTCGTGTTTGTAGTGCACAAAGTATCTTTTCTACACCCCTTCTTTTCACTCCCTTCTTGCCTTATGCTGGCGAGAAGGGAGTGTTTTTGTAGCTGTTATACCTTTAAAGAATCCTTTAAGCTAAAACTATTTATGACTGGGCAAAGCAGCCATTATGGTTTTAGGCACAACGGTACGCAGAGTTATTTTCTCGTTGACTATCTGAGAGACGCGCAAGTCACAGCTTGCGCTCAAGAGTCTGTATGCGTCAGGCATAGATAGTTTTCGCGAAGCGGCTATAAAATCTACGGTGATTTTTATAGCTCGCCGTGCGCACGTGTTGAAAGTTTTAGCGCTGGCTATGAACATGAAAGAATCAGGGGTTTCAACAACTGGAAGTTCTAAAGAAAGCCCTGGAACCTTGGAAACGGAGAGCAAAACCTGCCCAGCAATCTCAATGCCTGTTCCGCTTAGTTCTCCGTCTCCCATACATGCGTGAATATCTCCTAATGCCAAATTGGCGCCATCTATAAACACTGGCAGGTACACAGAATTACCAGATCTTATCTCTTTGGTATCCATGTTGCCGCCATGATCTCCAGGAATGGCACAATGAACTTTGCCCTCTGCAGGTGCAACGCCCAAAACTCCCAACATAGGCCTTAAAGGCAGTTTGATGGCGTCAGAGAATATGGCCTCACCATTGCGGATTGGTATAATCTTAGTATCGGCCTTTTCGATCAAGTCCCCTAAAGGGCCCAAGCCTGGAGCTGTAACCATGACCCCTTGATTGGCAAGCAAGATGTCGTATATACGTATCTTTATTGTATCGCTCGCTTTCACACCGTTAACAGCTATGGGCCCCGTCGAGGCATCCATGGCGGAGATGTCGATTTCGGGTCGCAAGTCTCGCTCAGAACGAATTTGGCCACCGTAACAATCTAAGCAGTCAACCCAAAACGGTTCATCTAGCTCAACTGACGCTACGGGTAGGTTTTCTGGCGAAAAGGCGTATATGAGATGATCCGATCCAATACGTTTCATGTCATTTTCACCACCTTTTTTCTACCAACCGTGTGGCAGTATTTTCAAAATATCGAGGATAGCATAAAGGGCAGCTCCACAGAAGAAGAAAATCAGCACACCTTGTATAAAAGGGTGAGAAATCCAGCCACATACCCATTCGGGTTCTCGGTCCCCGACCTTTCTGGCTTTGTTGAGCATCATTACGGGGAGCACAGACATTATTGCCCCCGCAAAAGCCCCTGCAAAGTAAATTGCATCAACAAAAGACACCCAGCCTGAATAGGCTAATGCAAATGGGGGAACAGCCACCAAAGCTAAAGCGATTAAGCGATACTTGGTCTCCCATTCCGAAGGGAAACCGAGCCTGTCGACGATGTTGGTCAACTGCGTTTCTCCAACTGCCCAAAAGGAAGTTATCATGGCACAAAGGGCAAAGGCATTAGCTGTAAAAAAGGCCCATTGACCTAGGGCCTCCCCCCAGGCAATTGTTACAACTTGGGTCATCTCCTCTGGTCCCGTTAGCCCTATGGCCGCCATTGGCACTATAATCAGCAATATTGCTGTTATAGCCATCCCCGTAACGATGGCCTTAGGCAGCCACAGGATGTTGCTTCCTTCAGCCGCAAAACCGCGTGTCAATTCGGGCACTAGGTATTGTGAGATATAGCAGAAAATGGCTAAGCTGAAAACGGGTATGCTAAAGTACCAATTGGAGTATTTTAGGTGTTCTAGGTTTATTCCTGGCCCAAGAATAGTTGCCCCTACAAGGATTAAAATCAATACTATCATGCCTGTAGTAATTATCTTTTCCGCAACACCCGTAGCTCTAAGTCCAAACCAAATCACGACGAGCGACGGAATGAAAAAGATTAGACTGCCAACAGCTGTCGGCACTCCCAAAAATTCACTAAGGATTCGACCACTTCCATTAGTATAGGCGATTAGACACCCCAAAGAGTTGATCACCACAGAGGCAAACATCAACCATGAGCCTATTTGGCCGACATACTTTTCGGCTAAACCGCTTAATTGAAGTGTTTTTTTGGTCCGCAGGGTTGTTTCAGCCACATAAAGCATTGAGATAGTTGTTAGGGCCCCGGCAAATATGAGAAAGAAAACTAATATAGGCCATCCAGCATGGCGGGCTCCATAAGCAAGCCCCAATATACCAGCCCCAATGTTGGCACCAACTATCATTGCAGCTCCTTCGGTAAGCGTTAAAGGTTCAATCTTTAACGCACCCTCTTCAAAGCCATGTCCTTTTGCTCTTCCTTTGTCACTCAAATCGATTCACTCCTTTATTTATTATTAATTTATTATACGAGACTGCAGAAAAACCTCCTGTCTTCTTATGTCTTATGTCATCTTCACCTTTAGAAACTAACAAGTTAACGCGAAACAAACAATTTAAGGCTCTTTTCAAGCTTAAGATCAGATCAAATCAAAAAACATTTTTTCGACGAAGCCATAAAGCATGGTCTTGACGAAAAATCACTTTCGAAAGATCAACGACCTAATTAGAAAATAACCACCCTTTATGCGCCCCCCTTCAAAAGACGTCAAAGATTATTTGAGCCCTTCCTTCTAGAACAGTGATTTAATCTCTCCGACAGAAAATTACCGAAGGCTACTACAAATAGACTCTTTTTTAAGTTTTGCAATCATTAATTTAATGGACTCTGCTTCTGACAATACTACATTTTGTCGTTTCAGGCAAAAGTTTTAGAAATTTATCTGGCCTCACTCGCCAACCCCAACTCTTTTTAGTCTTTTCTCCATAGCCTACACGAGGTGGACGGGACAACAGTGGACCCTTGTATATGGCTTACGTGATCATACCTTGACTAGTGAGGCAACGTGTTCAATTCTATACCCGCGCATCTGGCTGCACGTGGTACGATGCATTACGCCTATTAAACGTGGATAAAGCCGCCCTTTTTGGACCTTAAAGATTAGGTCAGGCTCACAACAAAGCGACAAGAAGTCCTTTTAGCACGAAATCTATTCGCGCTACACGCTAATTTTCCTTTGATCTTTTTTTAAGCATTTCCATTTTGTGTTGTATCCTGGCCTTTCTTTCTTCCTTTTCTTCCTGATCGAGTTCAAAAATGACGTTGAACCAGTCGCCTTCCTTGCAACCCTCGGGCAACAGACGACGAGGTATGTCCACCTGGATCTCATCGGGAACAAAAAGCATAACTGCGTAATCTCCTTCGAAGCGGTCAATAACAGCTTTCATATCGCAATCATTCCTCTTGTTATTTTTGGAACTTGTCTTTCTCAATCCTGCTTACATATGGCGGCTGGCGGTGCTCTGGGGTCAGCCTCGTATTCTGTGTTTATGTCGTAAGTTTGCCCATCGGTGGTGATGACTATGGTACCGTGAATATCCGTGCGATAGACTTCAACTCCATGTGCATGAAGCACTTCCAAGGTTTCAGGATCAGGATGACCATATCTGTCATCGCTGCCGCAATGGATGACTGCAACGTCTGGCGATACAACTGTTAGAAACTCCTTCGTGGTGGAAGTATTGCTTCCGTGGTGCGCAACCTTAAGGATATCTACATCAAGGGTGTCTGCTGAATGCCGGTTAAGCATTTCTGCTTCCGCTTCCCGCTCAGCGTCACCAGTCATGAGAAAGCTTGTGTCGCCAAAGTCTATCCTGGCTACAATCGAAGAATTATTAAGGTGTCCTGGATCTGGTTTTGCCGGATGTATTACTTGTATTCTAAGCGGCCCCAGCTGCCGAATCATTCCATCCCTGGCCTCAGTAAAGGTTATATCTTCCTTTGCTAAAATTGCATCAAGATAATCCTCGAAGAGCTGTGAAGTATGTTCTACCCCAGGGTCAAGTATTTCGCCTACGGGCATATTGTCTATAATGTGTATTAGCCCGCCTATATGGTCAGCGTGGGGATGAGTGGCAATTACTATATCCAGCTTGCTTATGCCTTGGGCGCTAATATAATCGAGTACATAAGGGCCCTTAGAGAGCGTACCTCCATCTATAAGCATGGCGTAATCATCGACATGAAAGAGAGTACTGTCACCTTTGCCCACATCTATGAAGTGGACTTGAAGATCTGATGCAAGAAGGGGAGAGACCAAGAGAAAAAGCAGCATTAATAACAATGTAGTTACTTTTTTGGTCATAAAAACACCTTCCTAATTTCTAAGGACTGACCTGCAGCTGCTACCTGCTATTATAAGACCCGCAGCAATGGCGCCCTCTTTGCCTAAGTCGGCGGATTGCAAACCTTACATGGTGTGTAACCTCTTTCTTTAGCCTCTTCCAGGGTTATTGGGATAGATGACTTTTTTAGATGCTTGCATCCGGCGCGGTGGTATTTGCTGCCAGTTTTGGTTATATAGACTATGATCTCTTTAGTTTGAAGTTTCACTTCGCTCAGTTTTTCTTTGTTCCGAAGGTCTTCTTGGGCTTCTCTTGCATGTCTTTGTGCGCTTGATAAGTGGTTCTCATGTTCAGCGTTTGGCAAAAAAGTAGTGACAAGATCAAAACCTTTAAGCAATAACAGCTCGTTAAAATGTTTGCAGTCATTGAATTGAAAGATCTCTCCGTCCACAACACGGGTTATGAGCGCAATTTGTGTGCCCTCGGGGATTGTTTGCATGCCTGCGGAAGAAGCTTTAGGCATTAAAGCAAAGGCAATAGAAATCAGAAGGCAAATAACTATCGGAACCCACTTAAGTGTTTGTTTGAGCTTTTTCATCTGGCATTTACCTCTTTACACTGTTTTTATAGCGCTTAAATTATATCATACATGAATATTTAAGCATTACTGTTATACTATCTACGGGTATTGCCATCCAAGTCAGGGAGATATAATAGGTCATCGTACAGAACAGATTTCGGGGCATTTTCGCGCACATTACGCGCACATTATTCGCCAGTATTTTATCTGCCTCCCTTGCGTCAATTCTCAATAGCAGCAATGAAGTATTGAATCGCCAGAAATCAAATACAAATATCTTGAACGATTAACCGGCTACAAGAACCCACACCAGTGAAATAGATGGCACTTGTTACGGGAAAAACCGCATGCTAATATAATATTTAGATCTAAAGATTTTAAATCCTGAGCTATACATGTGAAAATAATAAATTATTTTTGAGTTTTTTGCCTAAGGCGGAGTAATCCTTTCTAAAGCGTTACATGAAGCACTTAATTTGAGCCAACATTCTTTAAAAAGGGGGGTTGCGCAAAATGAAGGCGATAGGAATTGTTTGCAGTCCGCGCAAGCACGGAAATTCTGATGTGCTCGTCAGGGAAGTACTGAAATTTACCGGCAGTGAAAATTTTGAGGTATTTTATCCCAATGAAATGAACATTCGAGGATGTCAGGCATGCTATTCCTGCAAGGAACAGGGCATATGTATCGTGAAAGACGATATGCAAGAAATTTATAATGGAATTCAAAAATCCGACGTCGTCGTCTTTGGAACGCCCATATACATGGCGGGCACAGCTGCTCAATTTAAATTAGTATTAGACAGGCTCTTTGCGTTTTTAGGACCTGCACCGAAATTTGAAAGTCGCCTTCCTAAAGGAAAAAAGGCTGCTCTTGTGGTATCTCAAGGCTATGAAAATGTCAAAGAATATGAGACACATATAAATCAGATGAAAGAAGCGCTACTTTCCCTTGGATTCGATGGGGTAGAGGTCTTGCAGACTCCGGGTCTTAACGAACTTGGCGAAGCCGCAAGACACGATGATTTAATGCAAGAAGCAAGGAAAATCGGACAAGCCCTCGGTCAAGCATAAAATAAAACTAGGACATTTCAGTTTGTCTTTAAAAATAACCAACTTGACATTGACCATAAAAGCTGACCGTGATAACATCTATTTGTCCAAGCGAGGCAAGAAGTTCTTGCTAATAATAACGAAGATGTGTTATATTCTTTCTCGATGGGCCGGTAGCTCAGCTGGTTAGAGCACACGCCTGATAAGCGTGAGGTCGGTGGTTCGAATCCACTCCGGCCCACCATTTTTTAGGACACATGCTTCGGGGATGTAGCTCAGTGGGAGAGCGCCTGCCTTGCAAGCAGGAGGTCGGCGGTTCGAATCCGCTCATCTCCACCATGAACATAACTAAAACGGGCTGTGACCAGCCCGTTTTTTATTACAAGTCACTTAGTGATTGCACTTTTTAGGGTAAGCCCATCATTTATAGAGATGAAATGTACTCATATAGCCGCTGCCAATCATCTGTCTCAAGCTCCTCCGCGCGGACGGTGGGCGATAGCCCCATCTCCTCTAAAAGTTTCAAAGCTTGATCTTTTTCTTTAAAGAACTCATAAACGCATGCCAGGTTATTTATGAGCGTCCTGCGCCTTCTGGCAAAGGCAACTCGAAGCAACCTCCTCCAGGAGGAATCTGATGCCAATTTGAGATTTTTGTCCAATGTTATTTGGACAATCGCCGATTCCACCCTTGGAACAGGCCAAAAAACCTGAGGCGGCACCTTTTTTACGATTTGGGCTTGTCCCATCCTTTCTATGGTAATCCCAAGGGGAGAGCGATCTTTAGTTCTTGGCTTTGCACACAATCTATAGGCCAGATCTAATTGAAGCATCAAAAGCAGCTGCGTTGCCCCCAAGGGGACCAGACCTTCAAATATTTGCCATATCAGGGGGGTAGTAATATTGTAAGGTATGTTAGCCAGAACTTTCGTTGGGGTAGGTTGAAGTTCTTTTAGGTTAACCGCTAACACATCCCCCCAAATCAAAGCCATTCGGGACTTGCATTCACTTATCAAGGGCTCAAGAAAAGGGGCGAGGGTTTTATCTATCTCTATGACGTGTAAATATTTACATGGGCTTTTAAGTATCTCTTTAGTTAACATGCCCTTACCGGGTCCTACTTCTAAGATGACGTCGCTATCGCCAATCTCGGCAAAATCGACCATCCAGCGAGCAATGTTAGGATCTATCAAGAAATTTTGCCCTAGCGACTTTTTGGCGTAGTGTTTTGTGCCCTTTTTTAAAACTCTTTGCGAATTGTCTTTCATCTTCCTAAAACTTCACCTTCTTGTTCAATACAACTAACCATTATCTTTGTCCTTGAACTTCTCATTGACCAAACTGCCCAAAGACCTTTGAAATATAATATAATATTGTACGCGTGGATAGCGAAAATAAAAAAGCGGGGAAACCCCCGCCTTTTTTACAATGGTCGGGACGAGAGGACTTGAACCTCCGACCCCCTGCGCCCCATGCAGGTGCGCTGGCCATGCTGCGCTACGTCCCGATGCAAGACATATTTTAACCTGCAACACGGACGGGGTCAAGCAAATTCGTGATATTATCTTAATGGCATCTTCGTGGAGGATAATGGCGGCGTTTCTTTTTGGCTTTTGGCATGCAAAATCTAGTCATGGACCTGTAAATTGTAGATTGGCATTTGTGGTATAATCTTAAAATGATATTAAATTAGACGTGGGAGGGAATATAAGTGCCCGTGAATAAACACCCTAAAAAAGCTTCAGAAATACTTAAAGAACGCGGTATAAATGGTAAGGTCATTGCTGTGAAGATAGACGGTAAACTGTGTGATCTCGATATGAAAGTAGATGAAGATGCAGCTATTGAACCCATTGAAATAGACAGCCCGGAAGGCATCGAGATACTAAGGCATTCCACATCGCACTTAATGGCTCAAGCTGTATACAGACTATATCCTGGGACCAAATATGGAGTTGGACCAGCCATCGAGAATGGCTTTTACTACGACATGGATGTCCCGACGACTTTGACCGAGGAAGATTTGCCAAAAATAGAAGACGAGATGAAAAAAATCGTAGCCGAAGCAATTCCCTTTGAAAGGCTTGTTATGAGCAAAGAGGAAGCGATGCGTTTGTTCAAAGAGCGCAAGGATACATACAAACTTGAGCTACTTGATGCCATAGAAGATGATCAAGTTACCCTATACAAAGTTGGGGAGTTTATAGACCTATGCAGAGGACCCCATGTGCCCAACACATCTTACATAAAGCACTTCAAGCTTTTGTCGTTAGCTGGGGCTTACTGGCGCGGAGATGAGAGAAATCCAATGCTTACTCGCATATACGGCACAGCCTTCCCTACGGAAGAAGAGCTTTCAGCTTACTTAAACAAAATAGAGGAAGCCAAGCGCAGGGATCATCGCCGCATAGGCAGAGAATTAGATCTTTTTAGTTTGCAAAGCGAAGCGCCCGGATTTCCCTTTTTCCATGCCAAAGGTGTCACCATCTTAAATGTCCTTGTGGATTTCTGGAGAAAGGTACATATCCAAAGGGGATATCAGGAAATAATGACGCCATTGATATTGGATCAGGACTTATGGATACGCTCGGGACACTGGGACCACTACAGGGAGAACATGTATTTTACCGAAATAGACGGCAAGCCCTTTGCCATAAAGCCCATGAACTGCCCTGGAGGAATCTTGGTGTATCAAACCCAGCTTAGAAGCTATCGCGATTTGCCCTTGAAGTTGGCGGAGCTGGGCATAGTACATCGACACGAAAGATCGGGCGTCCTTCACGGCCTCATGCGCGTGCGCTGTTTCACACAGGATGACGCTCACATATTTACAACAAGAGAACAAATAAAAGACGAAATAATCGACATCATGGACATGGTTCAATACATATACGGCGTCTTTGGCTTTCCTTACCGCATAGAGTTATCGACTAGGCCGGAAAACGCGATGGGAGAAAGAGCCCTTTGGGACGAGGCTGAGCAGGGCTTGCAGGAGGCCCTCGAAGACCAAGGAGTAGAATACAAATTAAACCCCGGCGATGGCGCCTTCTATGGTCCTAAAATTGATTTTCACCTGGAAGATCGCATTGGACGAAACTGGCAGTGCGGTACAATTCAGCTGGATTTCCAGATGCCGGAAAAATTCGATATCACTTACATAGGACCTGACGGCGAACCTCACAGGCCGGTCATGATACACAGGACCATACTGGGCAGCTTGGAAAGATTTTTGGGCATCTTGATCGAGCAATACGCCGGAGCTTTTCCATACTGGCTTGCACCTGTTCAAGTGAAGATATTGCCCGTATCGGATGAGTACTTTTCTCACACAAAAAATATAGCTTCTGTCTTGCAGAAAAAAGATATCCGAGTAGAGATAGACACCAAAGAAGGAACTTTGGGTAAAAAAATTCGGGACGCTCAATTACAGAAAGTCCCTTACATGCTCATCATAGGCAGTCGTGAGGTGGAAAGTGGCACCGTTTCCGTGCGGGAACGAAGCAAGGGAGACTTGGGAAGCATGAGCTTGGAGTCTTTGATCGAACTTTTAAAGAGCGAATATCATCCCTTAAGGAAGACTTAAAAGGCTCGGGCTTCCGGCAGGCCGCTTGCTTTTGAACAAATTTCATGTTATACTGCGTAATCGCAATTCATAGCATAAAGTGACAAGCAGAGGGCCCATCCCTCTCGCCTGGTGGCGCAAAGGCAGCTTTCCGGGCTTACAGGTCGATAGTACATAGACTAAAAGGGGCTGGGCTAGTTTTTGCCAGCCCCTAATTTATTGTGGAGGTGACCAGTTATAGCGAAAGCAAATGAACCGAGGGTAAATGAGGAAATTAAGGTCTCTGAAGTCCTGTTGATCGATGCCGATGGCACTAAAGTAGGCGTTATTCCGATTGAACAAGCCCTGCAGATAGCCGAAAGTAGGGGATTAGACTTGGTTGAAGTCACACCTCATGCTAATCCACCAGTTTGTCGAGTGATGGATTACGGCAAATATAAGTATCAACAGCAGAAACGGGACAAAGAGGCCCGCAAAAAGCAAAAAACTCAAACGATTAAGGAAATTAAAATGCGCCCGAAGATCGACGAACACGATTACAACTTCAAGGTCAAGGCCATTCAGAGATTTTTGCGCGATGGGCATAGGGTCAAAGTTTCCGTCTTCTTTCGCGGCAGGGAAATGTCATTTTTAGATAAAGGTAGGGAAGTGCTCGAGAGAGTGGCCAGGGATTGCGATGGTTTGGGGAAGGTGGACTCACAGCCGAAAATGGAAGGGCGATACATGCGGATGATGCTTGTCCCCGTCCTGCAAAAGTCAGAAAGTAAATCGTCTAAAGACTAAAAGGGATCTAAGGCAGCGTAAAATCATGTTCAAATGAATCTCAGGGTTACTTTACATAGACGTGGAAGATGAAAGGGAGGAATTTTTATGCCGAAAATCAAAACTCATAGCGGAGCAAAAAAAAGATTTAAATTAACGGCAACGGGAAAAGTGGCTTATAAAAAGATTGGTCGTGGCCACTTGCTTCGCAAGAAAAACCAAAAGCGCATTCGTGCACTAAAGAAAAAGGGGTATCTTGGGAGTACATCCGCAAAAAAGATAAAACAACTGATGCCCTATTCCGATTAATTGCAAGACGCAAAAGGAGTGAAAAGTCATGGCCAGGGTAAAAGATAGCAGTGCAAGCAACAGAAAGAAAGCTAAACTCTTCAAGTTAACTAAAGGATATTACGGTCGCAGAAAAAACGTGTTTAGACGGTCTAGAGAAGCGATGCTTAAGTCCCTAAGTTACTCCTATAGGGACAGACGCACAAAGAAGCGTGATTTCAGGAAACTGTGGATAACGCGCATAAACGCCGGAGCTCGTATTTATGGCATGAACTATAGTACCTTCATCAATGGACTCCGTAAATCGGGGATAGAGATCAATAGAAAGATGTTAGCGGAGCTTGCCGTCTCTGACATCGAAGCTTTCGGGCAGTTGGTCGAAAAGGCGAAAGAGGCATTGGTCCAATAAGAATAAAAACTTACGGCCCCATCAAGCTAAAAAACCATGGTATTTGGGTTCCTATCGCTCGTAGTGATGGGAACCTTTTTGATATGATTTTTAAATAAGGGCGAAAAGCTAACTTCGTTAATAAATGCATTTTTATATCGCACGAGAAAAGAAAAACGTCATCCTGCCTACATCACCATTGACTAAAGAAGTGTTAAGATATAATGAACAATGCAAAGAAAGAGATGCTAGGAAAACGCCTGGGCAGAGCCTTGGCAGAAACTGATTTCAGAAACAGAACACAGAACAAGGAGGGGAAATGGTGAATCTGGAATCTAACGCTATCAAGGATGTAAAAGAGACCTTTATGAAAGAATTGGATCGCGCTAAAGGGTCGGAGGCACTAAACGAACTTCGCATTCGGTATCTGGGGCGAAAGGGAATAGTAACCCAGATGTTAAAGAGTTTAGGCACCCTTCCACCGGAGGTTCGCCCCACAATGGGGAAGACCATAAATGACTTAAAGGTTACGATTGAAGATCTGATCGAAAAACGGACAGAAGAGCTTGCAGATTTAGAAGAACACGAACAGGAGCGGAAGGATGTCATCGATGTAACTCAGCCACCGAAGGGTAGACCTTGGGGCGGATTTCACCCTGTCGTTGAAGTCATGCACGAACTTATAGATGTATTCTTAGGACTTGGCTTTTCCGTGGCACTCGGTCCAGAAGTCGAAGACGACTTTCATAACTTCGAAGCTTTAAACATACCCCCCCATCATCCGGCAAGAGACATGCAGGACACATTTTACCTCGAGGGGAATGAGCTTTTACTGCGAACTCATACGTCTCCTGTGCAGGTAAGGTCCATGTTAAAATATGGAGCTCCGTTGCGGATAGTCTGTCCCGGCAAGGTTTACAGAAGAGACAGTGATCCGACTCACTCTCCTATGTTCCACCAACTGGAAGGACTTTTGGTGGACGAAGACGTCTCCATATCCGACTTAAAGGGATGCATGGTCCATTTCATCGATAAGATCTTTGGCAGACCGCTAAAGTCCAGGTTTAGGGCCAGTTATTTCCCCTTCACGGAACCTTCTCTTGAGATGGACGTGGAATGCATAGCCTGTTCGGGCAAGGACCCAAACTGCAGGGTCTGTAAGGGCACGGGTTGGCTTGAAATATGTGGCATGGGAATGGTCCATCCTAAGGTGCTGAGAGCAGGTGGGATCGACCCAGAAATCTACAACGGATTTGCTTGGGGACTGGGAATAGATAGAGTTGCCATGTTGAAGTACGAACTAAACGATTTGAGGATTTTATTTACCGGAGACATCGCCTTTCTCACAGGAGGTGTTAGTCAGTGATTGTTTCGTGGAATTGGCTAAACGAACTCGTAGAGCTTCCAGCAGACGCCCAAGAATTTGCCGAAAAGTTGACAATGGCCGGGGCCGAAGTTGAAGAGATTACTTACACCGCTCAAAGACTTAAAGGCACCATCATAGCTAAAATATTAAATTTGACTCCCCATCCGGAACGAAAAAACCTTATGGTAGTGACGCTAACGTGGGGAGATGAAGGAAGGGCCACATGCATCACAGGAGCAAGAAATGTGAGGGAAGGTGATGTTGTTCCTTACGCTCCTCCCGGTGCTGTCTTAGCCGACGGCACAGTCATCGGGATCGAGGAATTCGATGAAATCAAAAGCTACGGCATGATGCTGTCTGCAGACGAAATGGGGCTGCCTTCGCTAACGCAGGAAGAAGGCATATTGATCTTGCCCCAAGACGCGCCTTTGGGCAAAGACGCCGCCTCATGGCTTGGCATCAAAGACGTAATATTTGATGTGTCAATAACGCCAAATAGGGGTGACTTGCTCAGCATGGCGGGAATCGCTCGTGAAGCTCATGCCCTGTTCCCAAGTTCTTCTTTGAAAAAAATAGACTTTCCCCACACGCACACGCCCCACGATTGGCCGGTAAATTTTCAAGGCGTTACGCTAAAGGATCCCGGCTGTCCCTTTTACGGATTGGGTTTTGCCGATGAACTGAAAGTTTTGCCCGCTCCTGTAAAGTATCGAGTACGGCTTGCATTGTGCGGGATTCGGCCGATAAGCAACATCGTTGACGTAACAAATTACGTCATGCTCTTTTTGGGGCAACCCTTGCACGCCTTTGATTTCGACAAGTTGCCGGCGCCTGAAATAACGGTGAGATCTTCCTACGAAGGCGAAAGGATAGTTACGTTAGACGGAAGGGAACATGAACTTTCTTTCGATGACCTTTTAATAACAAGCGGAGGACTGCCAATAGGGTTAGCCGGAGTGATGGGTGGCGCCAACAGCGAAATAGACGATACCACAAGAAGGATATTAATAGAATCGGCACACTTCTTGCCCCATCGCATCAGCAAGACATCGAGGCGTCTCGGGATAAACAGTGAAGCTGCATATCGTTATGCAAGAGGAGTAGATAGGGCTAAAGCGCCTCTAGCTTTATCATATGCCCTGGATTTAATGAATAAATGGGGATGCGGAAAAGTTTACACTTCTGTAATTTTGGAAGGAGACGCCAATCCCGGCGAAAGATTGGTGCCGTTGACCTCCAAGAAATTAAAGACCTATCTGGGAGACGAAGATCTGGCTGAAACCCCGAAAATTCTTTTGCCTTTAGGATTTGAGGTCCACGCGTCGTCTGAAGAGCGCATCATTTTTAAAGTTCCAAGTTTTAGGATGGACGTGGAAATAGAGGAAGATTTAATAGAAGAAGTAGCCAGATTGAAGGGTTATGACGAATTGCCTCCTCGCCTGCCGGGTAAGATTCACGATTCGGCTACCATAGGCATGGAGTCTCGCGCTGAGAGAAAATTGAGAGAAATCTTGATGGGCCGCGGCTACGTCGAGATATTAAATTATAGCTTCATCTCACCAAAATTCACCAAGGACTTGATGCTTCCTCCTTCTGATTTGAGGGCAATGCCTTTTCCCCTGGCGAACCCCTTGAGCGTTGAGCAATCCGTCATGAGAACCTTTTTACTGCCAGGATTGGCTTACGCCATATGCGATAACTTGAGAAAGGGTTGGCGTTTCCCCATACGGATTTTTGAGATAGGCAACGTATTTTTAAAAGAGGGCACAAACTTGCGAGAGGAAAAACACATAGCCGGGGCAATTTTTTTGGGCAAAGATGACAGATCTCCCTACGGCGTCGTCGATAAAGACGACTTTTTCACGATAAAAGGCGACCTCGTGGCCCTGGCTAAGGCATTCAGGTTGCATTTTGACATACTTCCTGGAAAAGAACCCTTTGGCAACGAAGGACAAACCGCCGATGTGATATTCGATGGACAAAAAATAGGCTACATAACAAAAATAAAACCATCAATCGAAAGACGCTTAGAACTTCCAGCATCGCTTTACGTCTTTGAAGTAGCCTTCGATCCTTTTTTAAAGCCACAAGCTCCGAAATTTGGAGAAGTTCATCGATATCCCGCCGTTTATAGGGATATCTCCTTGATAGCTCCCGAAGACATGACAGTCAACGAGATAAGCAGGCTAATTCGGCAACTTTCTCCAGCTTTGGTGTCCTCTGTCAGGTTGTTTGACATTTACAAGGGTAAAAACATCCCTGAGGGACACAGAAGCCTATCCTTTACCCTCGAGTACAGACATCCGGACAGGACGCTAAGTGACGATGAAGTCGATGAACTTCACAACAAACTTCGCGCTCAAATGATGTCCAGGGGGTTAAAACTAAGATAGGGAAGGTGAGGGACGTGCAATCACTGGAAAAAATGGAACAGTTGATCGACAACTTATGTGGGAAGTTTTCTGACATCAGGGAGGAAAACGAAAAACTTGTCAAACAGATCGAAATGATGAAAGGGCAACTCCAAGAAAAAGACCTGGAGATTATTAGACTAAAAAAAGACAACCAGCGTCAAATCGAAACCATTGAGCGGGAATTAATGAGGCTTAAAAAAGAAAGATCGGAATACGAAGAAAAAATATCCAAATTACACCAAAAACTGTCAGCATTTCTAGGAATTGCGGAAGAAAACAAGCGTAATAACGACGAAAAGCAGGCGTGATACCCGTGAGCGAGGAAAGGAAGAGTTCACAAAGAACCATTGAAGTGACGTTAGGGGGCAGGCGGTACTCGGTTAAAACCAGCCTGGACGAAAAAACGACCGAAAGGGTCATCGAAATGCTCAAAGAGGCATTTTCACATACACCTCATCGCATTAGCCGAGAGGAGAGGTTGTTGCTAACGTCATTACATTTGGCTTATAATATGGCTTCTTTAGAAAAGCGCTTACAGAAAGCCTTAAAAGAAGCGGAAGGGCAAGTAAGGATAAGCGATGAGTGATGAACGATGACGCTTGACATGCCCACTATTGCTGACTTTTTAGCGCTTCTTTTAGCGGCCTTTTTTGTCATTAAGGGATTTGTACGTGGCTTCTTGAACGAACTTTTTGGCTTTCTTGGCTTAATCGTCGGCTTTATGTTAATTTGGAAATATTCTCCAAACTTT
>Ga0209537_1002373_pt1 | contig 19037 bp, 14 predicted proteins | sample BioPla4DNA1_FD_187698 | JGI IMG/M metagenome (GOLD analysis project Ga0209537, IMG submission 187698) | Biogas fermentation microbial communities from Germany - Plant 4 DNA1 (SPAdes) (version 2) | ecosystem: Engineered > Bioreactor > Anaerobic > Digestate | place: Bielefeld, North... | reverse complement strand
ATAAGATTAAGGATGAATTACTCTACTTGCCAGTGCTTCTGGCTTTTGAAACTGGATTAAGGCAATCAGAGATTACAGGACTTAAGTGGAGTGACATAAATATTGAGAAAGGACTGCTCTCAGTTAAACGTAACTACAGCTATGATGATTCAAAGAAAAGTTTAACTGATAAGAAAACTAAAACTAAGAATTCTGTAAGAACAATTGTATTATTTGATAATACAATTGAACAGTTAAAGAAACAAAAGCAGAAACAGCGACTTGATAAATTATTACTAGGTGAATTATATGCAGATACCGACTATGTTTGTACTAGCTCCACAGGCAATCCAATCAATCCACATTATATAAGTAAAAGATTTGCTCAGGCAATAAAAAAATATAATTATAAAAGAATAAGGTTTCATGACTTGAGACATTCGCATGCCACATTATTATTAAAAGACAACATACATCCGAAAATTGTCAGTGAGCGATTGGGACATAGCTCTATCTCAATTACACTTGATACTTATACACATGTATCTACAGATATTGAAAGAAATGCCCTGCTATCTGTTAATAAAAAAATATCTGAATATGTACAGCGGAAAGAATCATTTTAAATGATTCTTTTTCAATTTTACACTACTTTTTCAATGGTTGTGACCAAACTGTGACCAAAACTATATTATCACGTAAATTATCAAAACTAAATAAAAATAAAAACCACTAGAATCATTGATTCTACTGGCTTTTATATGGCAGGGGCAGCAGGAATCGAACCCGCAACCAACGGTTTTGGAGACCGCTACTCTACCAATTGAGCTATACCCCTTCGTGACAAGGTTTATTATATAACAGATATGTAAAAAAGGCAACTATTTTTTATTAAATTTCTTAATAAAATATTATATAGCCTAGAAGACAAAAACCAAGGGCCGTTGCAAATAACTAATTTACTAATTATGCAACAGCTCCTTTTAAATCAAATTTAGCTAGCTATTTTCTTCAAGCTCTTAATGGCACTATAATTAGCCTGCCATAAGTCTAGCCAGTTCCTGTCTGTGCAGTAAGCAACCAGTTTGGCCTTTTGGACCTTAGAGCTATTTACTATATTTTCTACATAGTCTAGTTGGTTATCATCAGAGTATAGGAATATGTATTTTGAGTCATTGTCTCTTTGGTAAAGCTTATCTTCCATTTCCAAAATAGCATCCTCTGATAATAGTCTGATAGGCTTAATATCAAAAGAATTAAAGAAATAATCTAGCTCTTCTGTGTTTGTTAAAAAGGTATAGTCCTCATATTCTTTTACAATTGCAGATAGTTCTTTATTTGCTTCATCTATCTTTTTTATAGCCTCTTCAAAGTTTTTTTCATACATTTGTCTTCTTACTGGATCCTTTTCCTGAATTCCATTTTTAATGTTTGATAAAACTATTTTATAATTATTTGAATCTAGCCAGTAGTATGGATTGCTAACTATGGTTTCTTCCCCATACATAAGCGGATTTTCTAATTCTAAAGTTCTAATACCTCTAGAGCAATTAATAACAGAAACTTTGCCCTTTTCTACATTTTTTTCAAACTCAGTAACCCAAGGCTCAAATCCTGCACCGAAGTAGATAAATAGGTCCTTGTTAGCAATATTCTTTAAGGAATCCTGGGAAAATTGATATTTCCATTGGCTTTCTTCCTCTGCCATCATGTAATCTACTATGTGGTCATCCTTTACAATGTCCTTAACCATATTATATAGCAGCTTATTGGTTGTAATTATTCTTAAGGTTACTTCCGTTTTAATAGTTTTATCCTCTATATTAATAGTAGGTAGTATATTTTGCTGGTCATTACTACAAGCTGTTAAAAATAACATTAGCAGTAATACTAAACAAATTACCCTTCTCAATTTTAGCACCTCTCATATATACTCATTATTATTTCATTATAGACTAAAATTCATAAAACTGCAAAATTCTTTATTGGCAAATCCTTTTCTTTTTCACATTTTTGATATAGAATAGCAGTATGTTATATAAGATTAATCAGAGGTGAACCCTTAATATGGAATTTATAATAAAAAATCTTGAGGAAACCATAGCCTTAGGTAAGGCCATAGGACAGCGTTGTAATGCTGGCGATATTATCTGCCTTACAGGGGATTTAGGCGCAGGTAAGACCCACTTGACCAAAGGCATAGCCCAAGGCCTAGGGATAGAAGATGAAATAACTAGTCCTACCTTTAACATTGTAAATGAATATGAAGGTGGTAGATTAAAGCTTAACCATTTTGATGTTTATCGGGTTAATGATCCTGATGAAATTGAAGCTATAGGTTTTGATGAATATATTTTTGGCTCTGGAGTAAGCATCATAGAATGGGCAAATTACATAGATGTTTTAATTCCTGAGGAAGCTCTTTGGATTACTATAAATAAGCTTCCAGACCTAGGAGAAAACTTCAGAAAAGTTGTAATAAATTATAGCCAAAAAAGATATGATTATGTAAAGGAGATAAGCCTATGAGAGTTCTTTCTATAGATACTGCAACGGAGGCTGCTAGCTGTGCCATCCTTGAGGATAATAAGCTATTAGGAGAAATCAGCTTTAACTTTGGCAGACAGCATTCTGTGATTTTAATGCCTATGATTGATAAGCTTCTTTCTTCCCTTCATATGGATATTGACTCCATAGATGGTTTTGTAGCTTCTAAAGGTCCTGGTTCCTTTACTGGTTTAAGAATCGGAATGTCCACTATAAAAGGTTTAAGTTTTGGAGCTAACAAGCCTTTTATTTCTGTTTCAACCCTAGATGCTTTGGCCTATAATCTAGCCTATAGCAAGGGCTTAATATGTCCTATTTTAGATGCCTTGCGAAACAATGTATATACTGCCTTTTATACCTTTGAGGGGGAAGAGCTTAAAAGAATATCTGACTATATGGTAATTTCTATTGATGAGCTAATTAGTAAAGTAAAGAATGAGCAATCCATTTATTTTATTGGTGATGGTACTGTTAAATTTAAGGAGCTATTAAAAAGTAGCATTCCTAACGCTTACTTTGCCCCTGCTCATCTTAACCTTGCTAGAGCAGCAGCCTTAGGGGAACTTGGACTTAAGCTGCTAAAATCAGGTATTGAAGAGGATCTCAATACTAGTACTCCTATTTATCTTAGAAAGTCTCAGGCTGAAAGAGAGTATGACAGAAAAATGGGGTTGAATAATGAGTAGAGTAGAAATTGTTCCCATTGAAGACAAGTATATCGAAGGTATCTTAAATGTTAGTATGTTGAGCTTTCCAATTACCTGGAGCAAGGACTCCTTTGAAAGAGAGCTTACAAACAAGTATGCCCGTTATATGGTAGCAGTGAAGGATGATGTGGTTGTAGGTTTCGCTGGCATGTGGATTATTATAGACGAAGCCCATATTACCAACATTGCTGTACATCCTGAGTACAGGGGCTTTGGCATAGGAAATATGCTAATGGACTCCCTGTTAAGCATTTGTAAGCTAGAAAATGTCACTGCTATAACCTTAGAGGTTAGGGTGTCAAACCAGAGGGCAATAAATCTTTATAAAAAATTTGGCTTTGTAGAAGAAGGTATTCGAAAAGAATATTATGAGGACAATAAAGAAGACGCATTAATAATGTGGAAAAGAAATTTATAAAAGGTTCAGAGATAAGTTCTCTGAACCTTTTGATTACACTGCTTTTTTTGAAAGCTCTGGATGTCTTGCATCAAGCTTTTTATTACTTTTATTTATAATAACAGAAATCCTCTTATAAATAACTAGGGTTATTAAAGATATACCTGCACCCTTTATTAGATTTATAGGTATAACACCATTTGTAATATATATCATCAAATCATTTTTAGGCATATTAGGCATAAATAAAGGTATAAGAATATATATATTAGCTAAAGCTCCTACAATACCTAAAACGATAGTTCCAACCATCAATGAAATTACAGCATTCATCTTAGTTTTCTTAAATTTATATACTAAGCCAGCTGTTCCAACAAAGGTTGCTCCTATGATAAAGTTAGCTAACTCTCCTACGCCTCCAGTGATGGTAGGTTTTACTAGAAGCTTTAACACATTTTTCAGCGCCTCAATTAAAACTCCTGTTAGTGGCCCAAAGGCAAAAGAACCAATTAAAGCTGGTAAATCACTAGCATCGATTTTTAGCCAAGGAAAAGCAGGAAATATAGGAAATTCGAAATACATTAAAATAACAGAGATTGATGCCATTAAAGCAATTTTAATTAGATAGTTGGTTTTGTTTGTAACATTATTCATTTATTCTTCCTCCCTTTAAACTACTTCAGGAGATAGGTGGGATGGATTCATTTCTTTACCTAAGCTTGGCGCCTTATGCTTAGATAAAAGAAAAACCCTGACAAAAAATAGTCAGGGCGATAATCCATCTAACACATATCTTCTTCCTTCCAGACTTTACTGTCGGCTTCGGAATCTAACCGAATCAACCTGTTACGGCTCGCGGGCTATACCGCCGGTCGGGATTTTCACCCTGCCCTGAAGATACTATTTTATTTCAAATTTATTATAATACATTGTTATAGGCTTTGCAATGTATTTTTATTCTTTTTTCATAGAAAGAGAAATTCTTTTTCTTTTCTCATCAACCTGAAGAACCCTAACCTCTACAATATCACCAACCTTAACTATATCAAGTGGGTGTCTTACAAATTTATCTGACATCTGACTTTTATGTACAAGCCCATCTTGATGAACTCCAATATCTACAAAGGCTCCAAAGTCAGATACATTTCTTACGGTACCAGTAAGCACCATCCCTGGCTTAAGCTGATTAATATCCAATATTCCTGTCTTAAATATTGGCTTTGGTAGCTCCTCTCTTGGGTCTCTACCAGGCTTCTTAAGCTCTTTGATTATATCTTGAAGTGTTAATACACCAACACCTATGGCATCGGCAAGGTTCTGTAAGCCTTTTTCCTTCACTCGACTATCTATGTCTGGCAGACCCTTTCTTAAGTCTTCCATGTTATAATCCAGCATTTTTATGAGTTGTCTTGCAGCTTCATAAGATTCAGGATGCACTGCAGTATTGTCTAGTGGTTCAGAGCTTTCTGGAACTCTTAAAAAGCCAGCACACTGCTCATAGGCCTTTTGTCCTAACCTCTTAACCTTTAATAGTTCCTTTCTGCTTGTAAACTTACCATTTTCCTCCCTATAGGCTACTATATTTTGAGCTATGGCAGCATTTATTCCAGAAACATAGGATAGCAATGAAGGAGTTGCTAGGTTTAAATCTACACCTACATTATTAACACAGTCTTCTACTACTCCCTTTAGGGATTCATCTAACCTCTTAGGTGTAACGTCATGCTGATATTGACCTACTCCTATAGACTTTGGATCGATCTTTACTAGCTCCGCAAGAGGATCCTGTAATCTCCTTCCTATAGAAATTGCACCTCTTACTGTAACATCTAAATCAGGATACTCTTTTGCTGCTAACTCAGAAGCAGAGTATACAGAGGCTCCTGCTTCAGAAACTACAACATAATATAGGTCCTTACCCTTTTCCTCTTTAACCTCTTTTATTAATCTAGCTAGAACCTCTTCTGATTCTCTGCTGGCAGTTCCGTTACCTAGAGATATAACATCAACGTTGTATTTATATACCAGCTCCTTTAAAGTTTTTATGGCTCCTTCCACATCATTTTGTGGAGCTGTAGGATATACTGCCACATTATCTAGGAACTTTCCTGTGTCGTCTAGCACTGCAACCTTACAGCCTGTTCTAAAGCCTGGATCGTAGCCCATTACAACCTTACCCTTAACGGGAGGTTGCATTAAAAGAGCCTTTAAGTTAGCCTTGAAAACTTCAATGGCACCATTCTCTCCCTTTTCAGTGAGCTCTGCTCTAATTTCTCTTTCAATGGAAGGGTATATAAGTCTCTTTAATGAATCCTTAATGCTTTCTTCTATATAAGGATCCGTAATCTTATTTCCCTTTAAGCATTTTCCTTTTAAGTAGTCTATAAGCTTGTTTTCATCTATGGTTATTTTAACGCTTAATATCTTTTCCTTTTCTCCTCGGTTTACAGCCAATATTCTATGTGGTGGAATGCTTTTTACCGCCTCACGATAGTCATAATACATCTCGTAAGGGGTTGGTTCTTCTGAGGATCCTGTAGTTTCTAATATCCCTTCTCTATAAACCTTACCTCTAATCCATTTTCTAAATTCGGCTTCATCGGAAATCATTTCACTTATAATGTCCATAGCTCCTTGAAGAGCCTCTTCTACCGTTGCCACAGCCTTTTCCTCGCTAATAAATTCCGCTGCATAGGCCTGGATATCTCCTGTAAATTCACCAGAATAAATAGCTTCTGCTAGAGGCTTTAAGCCCTTTTCTTGAGCTATTGTAGCTCTTGTTCTTTTCTTAGGCTTAAAGGGTCTATATATATCCTCAACTTCTGTAATAGTTTCTGCTTTCTCTACACTTAGCTTGATTTCTTCTGTAAGCTTTCCTTGCTCATCTATTAGTCGAATTACATCCGACTTTCTTTCTTCAAGATTCCGTAAATATGTAAGTCTTTCAGAGAACCTTCTTAAAATCTCATCATCTAGCCCACCAGTTCTTTCCTTTCTGTATCTGGCTATAAAGGGTACAGTATTGCCTTCATCCAGTAATTCTATAACACTTTCAACCTGCTTTAGGCTTATACCCAATTCCTTAGAAAGTCTTTGTTCAATAATACTCATTTTTCCCTCCAAAATATGTGCTTATCTGAATACTCTAGGTATTACTTCCTTTATCATTATAAAGTATATCCTTTGCATTTTTCAACTTAATTACTTGCAAAGATACTAAGTAGCCAAATTACTTCATAAGTATATATTACGAATACTATTAGTGAGGGCGTAAATGAAAAAAATATTTAGTCAGGCCATAATTATAATTTTGCTTATTATCTTAAGCCTGTCTCTTAAAACCAATATAAGCGTAGAAAATTTTAGTCTTACCAGGGTAAAAAACATCACTGCTGAATTAAGCTCTCCCTATTATAAGGGGCGACTTACAGGAACGGAAGAAAATAAAAAAGCTGCAGAGTATATAAAAACTTATTTAGAGGAGCTTGGTATAAAACCCTTTCAAGGAAGCTACTATCAAAATTTCAAGGTAAACTATCCAAAAGCTTTGGGAGAACAGCCTTATTTACAGGTCATTGATAAGGATGGATCTGTGGTTCACAAATTCACATACGGCGTGGATTATCGAGAGGATATGCTAAATTTTAATCAAAATAAAATGACCTTTGACCAGTCTAATTCCAGAATATTAGGTGATAATATTATTCAGGTATTTCAAGAGGAAAGCTATAGTCTTTTTTATCTACCTGAGGATAACAATCTTAATTTTAGGAGCTCCTTTTTAGACGATAATTTCACAAATCTATGTATTTTTCTTTCTAAGGATGCCATAGCGTCTATGAGAGATTATATCTCAAAGGGTCTAACTATAGAGTGTTACATTCCCTTTGAAGAAGAAATCACCACCGTTCAAAATGTTATTGGTGTTATTGAAGGTCGAGATAAAAACCTAGCACCTATCGTTTTATCTGCACATTTTGATCACCTTGGAACAGACCTAGCTGGTACTGTTTATGGTGGTGCCTTAGATAACGCCAGCGGTACAGCCTTTTTATTAGAATTAGCTAGGTATATAAAATCCTTAGGAAGGCCTCAGCGTTCTATTATTTTCGCTTTTTTTAACGCAGAGGAATTTGGTTGCTTGGGCTCCAAGGCCTTTGTAGAAGAATATAAAGAACTACTTAAGGGAGCTAAGGTCTTTAACTTTGACATGATAGGAAGTGATGAAAACATACCCTTATGTATAATGGGTGCTGAAAATGATAGCAAGGATACCCAACTAGTAAAATCTGTAGCGGCTATATGTAATAGCAAACAAATCAACTTTGACTACATATTTAAGGACTCCAGTGATCATGAATATTTTAGAAAAAACGGTATTGATGCCATTACCTTTTGCGATAATGATACAAGAAGGATTCATTCACCTGAGGATAAGGTTCAATATATTAGCTTAAGCGCCATAAATAGATGCTATAAAGTAATTTCCTTGCAAATAGTTTCCTACGGTTATAATAATAATATTTTTATCCTTTATAGCAAAGAAATAATGTTAGCCTCCATAGGCTTACTTGGAGTTATTCTCCTAATATATGCAATTCAATTCAGACGGGTTAAAAAGTTAGAGGGTTAAGTAAAAAAGACAATGGACACTATTAAACATCCATTGTCTTTATATTTTAGCCCTCCAAGGTTCCATTACTGCTCTGTATTAGATATTCATTAATAAACAAGTCAATGTCCCCATCCATAACTGCGCCTACATTTCCATTTTCAGCTCCAGTTCTATGATCCTTTACCAGAGTATAGGGTTGAAATACATAGGAGCGAATTTGACTACCCCAGCCTATATCCTTTAAGTCACCAGTCAAATCCTCGATTTTTTCCTTATGCTCTCTTACCATAAGCTCCGTTAGCTTTGCTTTCAGCATAGCCATAGCCTTTTCCCTATTAGCATGCTGACTTCTCTCATTCTGGCATTGAACCACAATACCTGTTGGTAAATGGGTAATTCTTATAGCTGACTCTGTTTTGTTTACATGCTGACCGCCAGCGCCTCCTGACCTATAAGTATCTATCTTTAAATCATCTGCCTTTATGTCTATATCCTGGCTTTCTGTCAGCTCAGGCAACACTTCTACTGAAGCAAAAGAGGTTTGCCTTTTACCATTGGCATTGAAGGGCGAAATTCTTACCAAACGGTGTATACCCTTCTCAGCCTTTAGGTAGCCATAGGCATATTCTCCCTTTACACTTAATGTAACTCCCTTTATGCCAGCTTCATCCCCTGGTAAATAGTCAAGGGTTTCCAAGGAATAGCCCTTCTTTTCTGCCCAACGGGTATACATTCTAAGAAGCATCTCCGTCCAGTCCTGGGCATCGGTTCCTCCTGCCCCAGCATGTAGGGTTAAAATAGCATTGTTTTTATCATATTCTCCCGATAGAAGAGTTTCTATTCTAAACTTATCTATTTCCTCTTGTAGCCTTTTTAACTCTCCTTCAGCTTCCCTAATAGAGTCTTCATCCTCCGACTCCTTAATCATCTCCAGTAGTACTTCTAAATCTTCAACTCCAGTAAATACACTATTAAATCTTTCTAGCTTATCCTTTAGGGACTTACTTTCTATTGTTATAGCCTGGGCTTTTGAGGCATCCTCCCAAAAGCCAGGCTCTTGCATGTAATGATCTAATTCTAAAATTCTCTTCTCTAAACCAGCCAGGTCAAAGAGAAGCCCTCATTTCCTCTAAAGCTTCCTTCATATGGGCTACCTTGTCAACGGCCTCATCTAGCTTAAGCCACATATATCTCACTCCTCTTATGCCATTCTGCCACAGCAATTTTTGTACTTCTTGCCACTACCGCATGGACAAGGATCATTTCTACCTATCTTTTTCTCCTTCTTAATTGGTTCCTTCTTTAAGGAATCGTCATGGTTGGTTCCAGTTTCCTTTGCCACCTGCTCTCTTTCAGGAGCCTTTTCCATTCTTACACGGAATAGGTGTCTTATAGTATCAGTTTTGATATTGTAGATCATTTCATTAAACATTTCGCTTCCTTCAAACTGATAAGCCTGAACTGGATCCTGTTGCTTGTAAGCTCTTAAGCCCATACCCTGCTTTAAATGATCCATATTATCGATGTGATCCATCCACTTAGTATCAACAACTCTAAGCAGGATTACTCTTTCAATTTCTCTTAAGGCTTCAGAACCAAATTCCTCTTCCTTCTTTGCATAAACATCCTTAGCTATAGATAGTATTTTTTCCTTTATCTCATCATTGGACATATTCTCTAATTCACTAATTCTTAACATGCCATGAGGTATACATAAATCCTCTACATAGTGAATTAGCTTCTCTAAATCGCTCTTAAACTCTTCCTCCAAGCCAGTAAGATGTGAATCTACAGCGCTGTAGATAACATCCTTCATCATTTCCTCTATCTGTTCCTTAATATCCTTACCTTCAAGAACATCGGCTCTTTGCTTGTAGATTACTTCTCTTTGCTGGTTCATAACATCGTCATAGCCAAGTAAGGTCTTTCTTATATCAAAGTTATTTCCTTCCACCTTCTTTTGAGCACGTTCTATAGCATTAGTTACCATCTTGCTTTCAATAGCATCGGTATCGGTGAAGCCAGCTCTCTCAACTAGTCCCTGAAGTCTATCTGATCCAAAGATTCTCATTAGGTCATCTTCTAAGGAAATATAGAATCTTGAGCAACCTGGGTCTCCCTGACGACCAGCACGACCTCTTAACTGATTATCGATACGTCTAGATTCATGTCTTTCTGTACCAATAATCTTTAGGCCTCCAACTTCTTTAACACCTTCTCCTAGCTTAATATCGGTACCACGACCTGCCATATTGGTAGCTATAGTTACCATCCCCAGCTCACCAGCATGGGAAATAATCTCAGCTTCCTTTTCATGGTACTTAGCATTTAATACTTGATGTGGAATTCCTCTTCTCTTCAATAGAGAGGATAGGTATTCTGACTTTTCTATGCTAACAGTACCTACTAATACAGGCTGACCTGTTTTGTGAGTTTCAATAATTTCTTCTACTATAGCATTAAATTTAGCCTTTTCTGTCTTATAAACTACATCAGGATAATCTATTCTTGCTACAGGCTTATGAGTTGGTATTACAATTACATCTAAGCCGTATATTTCTCTAAATTCATTTTCTTCTGTAAGAGCTGTACCAGTCATACCTGATAGCTTCTTATACATACGGAAGTAGTTCTGGAAGGTTATTGTTGCTAAGGTCTTGGATTCTCTTTGAACATTAACACCTTCCTTAGCTTCGATAGCCTGGTGCAATCCATCGCTATATCTTCTTCCTTCCATAAGTCTTCCTGTAAATTCATCAACGATTATTACTTCACCGTCTTTAACCATGTAGTCCTTATCTCTCTTCATTATATAGTTAGCTTTAAGAGCCTGTGTTACATGGTGCTGTAATTCCATTTGATTTGGATCTGCGTAGTTATCTATTCTGAAGAATTTTTCTGCTGCAGATACACCTTCATCTGTTAAAATTACGGAATTAGACTTTTCGTCTACGGTAAAGTCCCTATCTGCCTTCAAGGTCTTAACAAAGAAGTCTGCCACCTTATAGAAGTCTGTGGACTTTTCACCTTCACCAGAGATTATCAATGGTGTTCTAGCCTCGTCGATAAGGATAGAGTCAACTTCGTCTACTATAGCAAAGTTTAGTTCTCTTTGAACTCTTTGCTCCTTGTATACCACCATGTTGTCTCTTAAATAGTCAAAACCTAATTCGTTGTTTGTTCCATAGGTAATATCACAGCCATAGGCCTGCTGTCTCTCTTGTTGGGTTAAGTTATGTACAATTACACCAACAGTTAAACCAAGAAATTCATATACCTGAGCCATCCAGTCTCTGTCTCTTTTTGCTAGGTAATCGTTAACTGTAACAATATGCACACCCTTGCCAGTAAGCGCATTTAGGTAAGCTGGTAATGTAGCTACCAAGGTTTTACCTTCACCAGTTTTCATTTCCGCAATTCTTCCCTGATGAAGAACAATACCTCCAATTAATTGCTCTCTAAAATGCTTTAAGCCTATAGTTCTGCTTGAAGCTTCTCTAACTACAGCAAAGGCTTCTGGTAGGATATCGTTTAAAGTTTCCCCATTATTAAGTCTCTTCTTAAACTCTTCAGTTTTTGCTCTTAGCTCATCATCTGTAAGCTTTTGCATAGACTCATCTAGGGAATCTATTTTATCCACAATAGGAATAATTCTTTTAACTTCCCTCTCACTATAAGTCCCAAAAATTTTATCTAATATACCCATGCTTTCATCCTCGCAATTCTATATGTTTTTATCAAATTTCACTAATGTTTATTATAACATTTATTGAATTATACTTTCAACTTCAAATAATAAAACTCCCTAAAAAGGGAGTTTCTATTTCCTTTAATATTCTGGCTCAATTAAACCAAAATTACCATCTTTTCTTTTATAGACTACGTTTACAACTCCGCTATCAGCATTTTCGTATACGAAGAAATTATGTCCTAGCATTTCCATCTGTAAAACTGCTTCTTCTGCTGACATTGGCTTCATAGCAAATCTCTTAGTTCTTACAATCTTATGCTCTTCAGTTTCACTTTCCTTTTCATTACCGGTTAAATCCGGTATGTACTGAAACTTCAAAGCATCTCCCGCTTGTCTCCTAGCTAGTCTTGTTTTAACCTTTCTAATCTGTCTTTCTAATTTATCTACAACCAAATCTATGGAAGCATACATATCTTCATTTTCTTCTTCTGCTCGTAATATAACTCCATTAAAAGGAATAGTCACTTCAATAATCTGCCTATTTTTTTGAACACTTAAAGTTGCCTGAGCTTCAACATTTGGATTAAAGTATTTCTCCAATTTAGATAATTTCTTTTCTACAGTAGCTTTAAGAGCCTGAGTTAATTCCATGTTTTTTGCGCTTACAATAATATTCATATTTCCAGCTCCTCTCTCTTAACCTAAGGTAATTTTAGCAATTTTTTCTTCCTGTTACTACTATTTTAATATGAATTTTGGACAAACTCAACAGGAAAATTAGAAATTTACAGAATATTTAATTAATTTACGACATTTTTCCTTATTCTCTCGAGTCTTTTTTCATTATTCTCCCTTCAATCATCTATAGCTTCTTCTTTTAATAGTATGTCCCCAAAATTTTTTTAAATGTACATGAGAACATCGGGAATTAGTGAGTTAATTTGATAAAAAAGTGGCATGCACCACTATTCCATTTGAAATGTTAGATGTGAGAGATTAAGGATAAATTATGAAGTGTAAAAAAAATAAAAACTCAAAACTTTTAAGGTTTGAGTTTTTATTTTATAAAAGTTAGTTGACCTGATCTTTGACCCCACACCCGCCTGCTGGAGCTTTCGCTACTCGGAACTGGCCTCTCACTACTAACCCTCTCGCCATACGGCGGCAGGACTAACATCTAAGCCGCACCATGCTCATTAAACATTTTGTTTAACTTACGTGGGTCGTTTCGCCTGCGACTGGCATCGACTTTCAATCACAAACCTAACTTTTATATGTATATTATACCGCACTTTTCGCCACAGTCAAGACGGTAACTTCGCTGCATCCATTTTCTAGCAGAGCCTTGCCGCAATAAAAAGCTGTGGCACCAGTAGTAATAACATCATCAATTAATAAAATTTTCTTGCCCTTAATTTTATTTACATTTATAGCTCTAAAGCTGCTTTTTAAATTGAGCCATCGTCCCTCTCCATCAAGACCAATTTGATCCTTAGTAATATGTTGCTTGGACAAACACCTAATTAAGGTTTTATCCAAAGATTTGCAAAGCTGCTTACATAAAAATTCACTCTGATTATATCCTCGCTTTTTTAGTACAAGGGAATCAGAGGGTACGAAGGTAGCATATTCAGCATCTATTTTCTTCGCCAATAGAAGCTTTTCCATAAGGTGAGCTAATACCCTTCCACAATCAAAATCACTCTTATATTTTAATCGGATTATCATTTCCTTTACTAAAGCATTGTAGTAGCTACAGGCATAATATTTTAATTTTAAATTATCCCTTTGTATATACCCCTCTACTATGGAAAAGTTTATCTTTTTTTCACAGCCTTCACATATCAATCCTTCTGTTGGATTGTCGCAAAGTATACATCCTTCCTTATCTCCATATAGTACATCTAATAGGCAATCAAAGTAATATCTTATACTTTTACCAATCCCATGTCCCATATAAGCTTGTTGAATCTCCTTATTATTTCTTTACAATTTTCCATATCTCTAGATACATCCTTTGACAAAAACAACACTTCACCTAGATTGTTGTCCTGAGCGTTAGAAGCTTTGCTGCATACATATACTAGTTTTTTATACTCGAAAACCTTATTTTCAGCAAAGTAGATTATAAAATCAGTTTTACTTAGCTTCATATTTATTATATCCATATTGTGTGTAACAATTATTCCTTTTTTCTTCTCAAGGAAATACTTTAGTTGCTTACTTTTATTTTTATAAAGCAATACATTAGTTCCTAACCCATCCTTTATATTTAATAAATATTCCTGCACCCTTTGAGATACCTCTTCTCCTGGTGTTAGGATTATTACATTTCTATTGGACTTAATGGACCACTGTAAATATTCATACACAACTATAGGAATCTCCTTATTTAAGTCCAATCTAGTGGTAATTACTCGAGGCTCTATCAATGGGCTTCCTACATCTCTACAGGGCACCTGGATGGATTTTGCATTTTGAAAAACATTTTCAATAGATCTGCATATAATCCTGCTATTCTTATAGAACACTGATAATAAATCCAAAATTTCAAATTTATTATACTTAGGAAATCCTCCGATATCATCATAAATTACCAAGTCATATAGGTCCTTTACTAATCTACATACCTTATTAGTAAGTAGAACTAAAGCTTTCCCTTCCTTAACCCTATTGCTACCCTCCATGGTATAGCAATAATCCTCAAAACCTCTTTCCTTTAATGAGTTCACCCTCTGCCTAATGCTTTCCTCATCATTAGCTATATACAAAACCTTCCTTCTCTCAGAAGTATACTTGAGGATAATATCTTCAAAAACGTCATACTTGCTATAGGGCACTGAAACTATGTTTAATGCTTTTTCATCACTTCTGCTCCAGTTACGAATAGCCTTAATTATTCTTTCCTTTTCCTTTAAATCAGTGTCTATTCGCAGCATCACCATACCCGCTCTCTCCTTTTTCTACAATACTTTAGTATCCAAGCTTTTATTCGGCTAAAGGATCAATGTCTTGTTGACTACTATCTATGATATTCTCTATTCTCCATTTTAGGGATGAATACCTTTCAAAGCTTCTGTTATTATTTATCATAAAATGTAAAGCCTTTACTGATCCTACTACCACTACCATCTGCTTTGCCCTAGTAATAGCCGTATATAGCAAGTTTTTGTTCATCAGCATAGGTGGTCCCATGAAGGATGGCAAAATAACCACTGGAAACTCACTGCCTTGACTCTTATGCACCGTTATGGCATAGGCTAAATCTAATTCATCCAAATATATATAATCGTATATTACTCTTCTTTCTTCATCAAATACAACCTTTAATACTTGATTCTCTTCATCAATTTCCTCTATATAGCCTACATCGCCATTAAACACACCAAGGCCTTCATTTTCGCCCTGACCAGCAATTCTAGTCCACTTCAGGGAATAGTTATTCTTGGTTTGCATCACCTTATCCCCTACTCTAAAAATTACATCTCTAAATTTCTTCTCAGCCTTATTTTTAGCAGGAGGATTTAAGATATTTTGAAGTTCATTATTTAAGTTACTAACCCCTAAAACTCCCTTTCTCATAGGTGATAGAATTTGAATATGCTTTAATTTATCCCAGGACTTATTAAACTTGGGTAGCCTAGTATTTATGAGATTAATTATAGTATTTAGAATCATATTAGGATCTTCTTCATTAATAAAATAGAAGTCCTTATTTTTTTCATTTAAGAAAGGCATCTCACCCTGATTAATTCTGTGGGCATTAACAATAATCATACTTTCCTTAGATTGTCTAAAAATATCCTTAAGTCTAACTACCCTGACACACCTGCTTTCAATAAGATCTCTAAGCACATTACCTGGTCCAACAGAAGGCAGCTGATCTACATCACCTACTATGATAATTCTAGTACCTACTGAAACGGCCTTCAAAAGACTATTCATCAGCATAATATCAACCATAGAAGCTTCATCTATTATTAACACATCGCACTCCAAGGGACTTTCTTCGTCCTTGCTAAAAAACATATTATCCTCATTTTCATAGCCTAGCTCTAATAAACGGTGTAGGGTCTTTGCTTCTCTTCCAGTGGCTTCTGTCATTCGTTTAGCTGCCCTACCTGTTGGTGCTCCCATTAAAACCTTCATACCTGCAGCCTCAAAAATTTCTAATATGCAATTTATTATAGTAGTCTTACCAGTACCAGGCCCACCAGTTATAATTTCCACCCCACAGTCTGCAATTCCAGCTATAGCCTCTCTTTGAGATGGAGCAAAGCTTATATTATGTTTTTTCTCAAAGTTTTCAATTTCCTTTTCTACGTCCACATCCAATTTTGAATACTGACTAAAAGCAAGGGTTAAGATCTTTTTAGTAACCCCCAACTCACAATAATAGTAAGGAAGAGTAAAAACACACTCCTGCCCTTGGATGGTCTCTATCTTTATCTTACCATCTAGAGCGGCTTCTATTATATTTTTCTCAATATCTTCACTACTTACACAAAGTATATCTATTCCATTTTTTATTAATTTATCTATAGGCATATAGGTATTTCCCATAGCACAAAATTCATTAATTAGATACTTTATACCGCTTTGAATCCTATAAGGAGAATTTTTTTCTACTCCTAGACTTAATGCAATTTTGTCTGCGGTTTTAAACCCTATGCCAGAAACCTCTTCAGTTAATATATATGGATTATCCTTAACAATTGCTATAGCTTCCGCTCCAAATCTTTTATAAATTTTCATACATTGATTTGGTGTAACGCCATAGGCCTGCAAAAATACCATTATACTTTTTACTTCTCGCTGCTTAAAATAGGACTCGTAAATTATTTCTATTTTCTTGTCACCAATTCCTTCAATTTCCTTCAGTCTCTCTATATCATTTTCAATAATTTCAAAGGTTTTTTCACCAAATCTTTCAACAATCTTTTTTGCAGTCACAGGACCGATTCCAGTTATCACCCCAGAGGCTAAGTATCTTTCTATACCAGCTATAGATTCTGGTATCACCTCTTCACAGCTTTCCACCTTAAGCTGCTTTCCAAATTGCGGATGTATAACCCACTGTCCCCTGACCTTTAAATTCTGTCCTTCTGTAATATATGGTATAATACCAACAATTGTTATCTTTTCATTGGCACTATTTATTTTTGCAACTACATATCCATTTTCATCATTATGAAAGACAATTTCTTCCACAATCCCTTGTAATTCTGACATAAAATCTCTCCTAAATCTTATCTACAATATAAGCATACCTTATGTATACAACCAATTTCAACTGATAATTTATATCTAACCTTAATGATACCTAGTTATTATCTATAATTATAACCAAAGATGCATAAAAAAAATGCAGGAACTATAATTCACTGCATTTTTTGTCTTTTACTTAGAGATATTTTTTAATTTCTTCAACCTTATTTAGTCTTTCCCAAGGCAAGTCTAAATCCAATCTACCAAAATGTCCATAGGCAGCTGTCTGCTTGTAGATAGGTCTTCTTAAATCAAGCTCCCTTATTATTGCACCTGGTCTTAAATCAAAGACTTTTTGAATTAATTCAACTATCTTATCATCAGATATTTTTCCTGTACCGAAGGTATCAACCTCTATGGATACTGGTTTAGCAACACCTATAGCATAAGCTAATTCTATTTCAAGCTTATCAGCTACACCAGCTGCTACAAGATTTTTTGCTACCCATCTAGCTGCATAGGCCGCTGAACGGTCAACCTTTGTTGGATCCTTACCAGAGAACGCGCCACCACCGTGTCTTCCGTATCCTCCATATGTATCCACTATAATCTTTCTACCTGTCAGGCCTGAATCCCCTTGTGGTCCACCAATTACAAATCTACCAGTAGGATTTATATAATACTTAGTGTTTTCATCAAGTAAATGTTCAGGAACTACAGCCTTAATTACATGTTCTTTAATATCCTGCTCAATCTGCTTCTGATCAACCTCAGGGCCATGCTGAGTTGATACTACTATTGTATCAATTCTTACTGGTGTATTATCTTCATATTCTACAGTAACTTGGGTCTTACCATCAGGTCTTAAATAGGATAAGGTTCCATTTTTTCTTACTTCAGCTAACCTTCTAGCTAATCTATGAGCCATAGCAATAGGTAGAGGCATATATTCAGGAGTTTCATTAGTTGCAAAACCAAACATCATTCCTTGGTCTCCAGCGCCTACTGCATCTGCTTTGTCCATATCTCCCTTTTTGGATTCTAAGGCTTCATTTACGCCCATAGCAATGTCTGGAGATTGCTCATCTATTGATGTTAAAATAGCACAAGTATCACAATCAAAGCCAAACTTTGCTCTTACATAACCAATATCCTCTATGGTTTTCCTAACAACCTTAGGAATATCTGTATAGCAGCTAGTAGAAATTTCTCCCATAACCAAAACCATTCCTGTGGTTACAGCAGTTTCACAAGCTACTCTAGCATTTGGATCCTGTTCAAGAATTGCATCTAAAATAGCATCAGAAATTTGGTCACATATTTTATCTGGATGTCCTTCTGTTACTGACTCAGAGGTAAATAATCTTCTCATAGTTTTATGGCTAAATAAAAGATGTTTTAAACCATCTTTTACTACGCCTCACGCTCCTTTCAATTATAAAATAAAACCTCTTCGATAAGAAGAGGTTTGCACGCCTTCTCTTATCTTGCAGAATTCTGCAGGAATTGGCACCTTTGTGTTAAATTACACTGGTTGCCGGGTTTCATCGGGCCCTTTCCCTCCACCTCTCTGGATAAGAGTATAACCTTATTAAGTTCCTTATAAACAATGATTATTTTAGCATCTATGATTTTTTATGTCAATATATTTTACTGTGTCACCTTGTAACTGAAAAAGCGCCACTGCGCTTTTAGATGTTAGATGTCAGAAGGCAAAGACGAAGGAAAATTTTGCGGAATGCAAAATTTGATAATTTCCTATGCAATAAAAAAATCCCCTAACGGGGACTCTCAATAGAGTGGCGATAGCCACTCTATTGCTTTTCACTGTCACCAGTAAAATAAAAATCTGCATTACAACAAGGGCATACCAAAACAGGCATTCCCTTTTTT
>Ga0209537_1002368_pt1 | contig 19058 bp, 15 predicted proteins | sample BioPla4DNA1_FD_187698 | JGI IMG/M metagenome (GOLD analysis project Ga0209537, IMG submission 187698) | Biogas fermentation microbial communities from Germany - Plant 4 DNA1 (SPAdes) (version 2) | ecosystem: Engineered > Bioreactor > Anaerobic > Digestate | place: Bielefeld, North... | reverse complement strand
GTACTGGCGGCAAAAAAAAATGACCCGGAGGACTTTGAAGATTTTCCCGGGACATAAATTTTTTCGGAACAAACAATGTACAGCTGTTAGCCAGAATCTGCCGCAACAGCCACTGCTTGCTCCGGATTGATTATAAACAATCCATTCCTATTTTCGAAAACTGTACCTGAAATGATCTCTACAACCTGCCGGTTTGTTAGCCTGGGGTTAGCCTGCATTATTAAAGCGGCAACCCCTGCAATATAGGGCGTTGCCCAACTATCGCCACCTGTACTATAGAGCTCGTATTTTGTGTCTCCTCGCCACGATGCCAGAACCCGCGGCTCAACCGGCACCCATATTGGAACATAGCCTGCTTCCATACTGCGTTGGTTTCTTTCACTAGCAATTTCTGCGGCAGGCCGGCCTTGTTACTCCACTACTTCAGGTTGAACAGTATAATTATTAATGTCATCCCTGGAACCACCCTTAATCAGAGCAGCGTTATAGACCTCTAAAACGGGGTCCGTAAAATACGGATAGGTTGATGTGAACACTAATATACCGGCGTCTTGTGCATCCCGGATTGCTGCGGTAAACCTGTCTCCTCCATCCTGCTCACGGAATCCGCCAGATATTGAGATAATTCTGATCCGCTTATTTTTCGTAAGGTTTTGATTAAATGCCACGACGTCTCTTAGAGCTTGAGCATATCTGTATCCTGCAGGCCCCGGTCCGTGAACAGCAACTGCTCAATTGTACAGGTCAACCCCGGGTGCAACCCCGCAATTCCGGCCTGCTAGTATTGATGTGACCGCAGGCTGCTGGGCTAGCGGTAAACTGCCGTAGCTGCGGCAGAGAAAAAAGCAAATTCAGACGGTTTATTTTAATTGAAAGGAGAAAAAGGCATGAAAAGCAAAGGCTTGTACTTGCTTGTATGTCTGTTATTTGCCTGCGGCTGCGATTTCTTTTCTGACAAGACCGGCGAAAATGCGATAAATTGATTCATCGGCTGAAGTAAACACGTTGAAAACTACACGCTTGATTGTTGAATCCTGCTCAAGGAATTTTTTAACCTGGGCGACGGCAATCTCCGCCGCCTTTTCTTTGGGGAAGCGGAATACTCCGGTAGAAATGCAGCAAAAAGCAATACTGCGGCAGTGGTATTCGGCCGCCAGCTTCAGACAGGCTTCGTAGCAGGAAGCAAGAAGGTCACAGTCCTGCTGCGTCAGCGGGTGGTCAATGACGGGCCCTACGGTATGCAAAATATATTTGGCCGGGAGGTTAAAGCCCGGGGTGATTTTGGCCCGGCCGGCCGGTTCCGGGTGCCCCTGTTTTACCATCATTTCATGGCAGTGCAGCCTGAGCTGGATGCCGCTGTAGGTGTGGATACAGTTGTCAATGCAGTCATGGCAGGGCTGCCAGCAGCCTTCCATCCGGCTGTTGGCGGCATTGACTATGGCGTCGATTTTCAGTGTGGTAATATCCCCTTTCCAGATGACAAGACGGGGGTCGGAAGGTACACTTTCCAGCTTATCCGCATCGACTATTCCCCGCCCCGCAATCAGCTCCTGCAAATATGCATCCTGAATTTTCAAGAATTCTTCACTGACGGGCCTTGGGGGCCGGACATTCATCAGTGAGCGCAGCAGCCGCCATTGCTGCTCCCGCTTGCCAGGTATTTCTATATTTTTGTAACGCGAGTTTTCTTTCATCAATTCCTGGATTAAGTACAGTCTTCTTTCGTCCTGGGTCATGACTGCTCCTTTCCGAGAGCCAGATAAAGGCTTTCTATGACATCTGCAGCGTCGTAGGGCATTTCGGTTGCAGCATGTTTTATTTCTTCCGGAACCATGGGATAGCCGCCGTGCCCCGGCCATTCCTTGTATTCTTTGTTGACCCTGAACAAATGGGCATTATTATGGATATAGGTTAAACGCTCAAAAGGCCAGCGAATGACAACAGGCGTATTGAAGCCTACTCCCAGTTCGATTATGCAAAGTTTTTTCCCGGCAGTGCTCACGACAAAGTCCCTATAGCGCTGCCGTTCTTCCTTATATCCTTCAAAAGCCCGGAATGCCAGATTAAGCGGCGCGCCGCAGTACGGGCAGTAGGGAATGGCGCTTTCATCGGAAATCATAAAGGTTTCCGAATCAATCAGGGGCAGCAGTTTATCAATGTAAGGCTTGATTTCCCAGGTTTCCCTGGTACAGCCGGCTGCGCAGCGAAGCCTGTCATAACTGCCCTGAGCCTCAAATACGCGGTCCATCGGGAAGCCGGTCCGCATGAACTGCCGGTCACAGTTTGAAGTAATTACAAAGAAATCTTTGTCTTCTACAACCTTAAGCAGCTTCCTGTAAAGTTCGGAGGGAGGAAACTGGTAACGCACAAAGTTAACGTGCCTTATGTTGTAAGCCCATTCTCTTGCCTGCGGCCATTCTTCATGCTGGAAAAGCTCATAGGGATAGCGGTACCCCCTGGCCGCCATCTCCGGCTGAAACTGCCGGAACAGTTTTTCATCCAGGTAGCTTAAGCCGGCCGCCGCCGTCAACCCGGCACCCGCGCCGATAAGGATTTTTTCAGATGTCTTAAGCCAATAAACCAACTTTTCGATGGAAGCAGTATATTCTTCCCCGTAGGCAGTTTTATTTGTGTTCTCCATATAATCCTCCGTTAATGCAGCCGCTTGCGCCTTCTACTCTCTGCCATAAAGTTTATTGTAGTATTCCAGGGAATAATGATAAAGCTCGTCGCGCGCAGTTTTTTCCTGTTCCGGATTAGGGGATTCAGTCATAATCCAGCACATTACACGCCCGGTTTCACCGTAGCGATCCACAAAATCGCGGACAGCCCTGCGAATTTCAGCTTCCTTCCAGCCAGGTTTCAACCGGAGCGGGAAGGCAAAGGTCATTTCCTTTCCATAGCGGGTGTACAAATAATCGGGATCGTTAATCTCAAATTGCGGGGTCCACATATCAATTCCCATTTCAATCATCATGGGGACATACTGGATGTTTTTCCCGCAGGAATGGAGTTCAATAAATTTTCCCTGGCTTTTTACATAATCTAAGAAGCGCTTTGTCGCCGGCATAATCTGCCTGCGGAACATCTCGTTGGAAAAGAAGCCGGAGATTTGCGTCCCCCAGTCGTCATGATACAATACCCCGTCCACCCGGCCGTAATATTTAAAAACATAGCTGCAGCATTCGATTTTATAGTCCGCCATCTTCTGAAAGAATTCTTCCAGCAATTCCGGTTCTTCGTAAAAAGCCAGCAGGCATTCATCAAAGGGAATCAATTCGTGCAGGCGTTCGAAAATGCCTTCCACACACTCATAAATATGCGGCCTGTCCGGGTCAAGCATCTTTTGTATTTTTTCACCGTCAGTTTTGAAATCCACCAGCGACAAATCGGGCCATTCAAGTTCCTCTTTCCATTTTGAGAATTCGGATATTGTCCTTGTTCCCGGTTTGGTTATCATGCCGCCGGCCGATTCCACCATTACCCAATAAACACCCCACCAGTCATAGCCGTCAACTTCCGGAACAGGGTGTTCCTCTATGGCATCCGGCCAAATAATATCCGATTCATAAAAATATGCCGGCATCCAATAAGGCTTGTTCCCTTTGACACAGCGTACATAGTTGTCTCTGACGCTGATGACCCTCTTTTCAATGGGTTCCTTGGGTCTTTGCATAAGCCAGGGAAGACTTCCCGGTGCCTGCCATTCCTTGGAATAATCCCGGTTGGCTGCTCTTTGCATAAATCTCCCCATCTCTCCGTACTCCTTTCAGTTTGTTATAAATGACTTCCTCTTTTCCCTCTCAGTATAATCACATTATATCATGGAAAAAAACAATCCGCACACAGTTGCAGGGAAGAAGGCTTGTCTGCAGAAAGTATATTTGTGGCAAAGATTTGACAAACACCAGGAATATTGAAAGATTTTAGCAACTGCCGGTATCATGGAACACCTGCATGTATTTTGGTTGCTTGCAGGGAAAGGAGGCAAATTGTTTTACAGTGTTTTGTTTCCCATCAAGGAACAACATGACCGGCCGCGGCGGCAAAGCGAGCCGGAGTATTTTCAGGATCTGCACCTTAACCGGATTTTCGACTCCATTTTGATGAGAGAAGAAGCCTTTGGCAAAAAAGTCCAAATGGATTTCGGGCTGAAGGATGTCTTTTACACGCCGCTGCAGGACCCGGAGGTTATCTCCTATCGCCAGGAAGTGCTGCACGAACTGGAAGACGACAGTCTCCGCACAATGTTTACCGCTTTTGCAAATGAGATCTACGCGGTCAGTGAAACTCTGAAAGAAATCCGCACTTTAATTGCTACCATGGAAAAGGAATATGACAACTATCTAACGCGCGGGCGGTTTTTGCATTGTGTGGAAAGGTACTGCAACACGATCTCAACATTTTCTTCAGAGATTGCCAAAAGAAGCTTCCGTTCTGCCGGGCTGCGCCGTTTTGCGGAATACCTGGAACAGTACGCGGCTTCGGAGGAATTTAATAAAATGCAGAATCACTACAGGCGGCTGCGCAGCAAACTGTCATCTGTCGAGTTCTGTGTGCTTATCCAAAACGATACAATACGCATTCGCCGCTATGAAGGGCAGGCAGACCACGCCAGGGAACTGCTCTCCCTTTTGGCAAGATTCACCCGGGAGGAGTCAGAAAAATACAGCGTCAGGCACATAGAAGAAATGCCCGATATCCGCATGGAAGCAATCATACTAGACATGGTAGCGGAGCTGTATAAGGATATTTTTGCGGACTTTAAAAAATTCTGCCTGCAATATAAAAACTTCGGCGATGAGACCATTTTCCGCTTCTGCCGTGAAATACAGTTTTACCTCCTGTGGCTGAATTATATAATGCCCCTGCGCCGGCGCGGCCTTTCTTTTTGCTACCCCAAGCTCTGCAAAAGCGCAGAACATCTTTACTGCATCGACGGCTTTGACTTGGCACTGGCCCAGAGGAATATCAATAAGCCGGATATTGTTGTGACAAATGACTTTGAAATGAAAAGTCCCGAACACATCTTTGTTATAACGGGGGCCAACCAGGGCGGGAAAACCACTTTTGCCCGTGCATTCGGCCAGCTGCATTACCTGGCTGCTCTCGGCCTTTGCGTTCCGGGACGCAGGGCGGCACTGTACCTGTGCGACAATATCCTGACCCATTTCGAGCGTGAAGAAGAACTGTCCGAGCTAAGCGGCAAACTGCAGGACGATCTGCTCCGCCTGCACAGACTGCTGGGTCTGGCTACCCGGCAGAGCATTATCATAATCAACGAGATATTCAGTTCAACTACGCTCAGGGATGCCCTTTCCCTCGGCAAGCGTATGATGGAAGATCTCGTTGAGCTGGGTGCGCCTGCCATAGTTGTCACCTTCCTTGATGACCTGGCAAGACACGGTCCGGAAACTGTGAGCATGATGAGTATTGTCAAGGAAGACGGCAGCGCCGAGCGGACATTTAGAATTATGCGCAAGCCCCCTGACGGCCTTGCCTACGCCATTCAACTGCTTAAAAAACACGGGCTTTCATATGAACAATTGTCCGGGAGGCTTGCCAAATGAAAATCTGTTTGTTGTTTCAGGAACACTGCTCTGATAAACCCTTTCTACAGTGCAGTACTCCCACTTATTTAAATACCGATCTGGAACTCGGGCGAATATTGGAACATATGGCAGACGGCGACAGTACAATTCATAAAAGCTGCGAAGAAGCGCTTTTTTGTCCCCTGCAATCCCCGGAAGCCATCAAACACCGCCAGGCGGTACTGCAAGACGCCTTCCAAAACCCGGACGCCGTGAGAAATCTCTACAAAACAGTAGCCGGCATCGATAGTATCCCAGCATTTTTCTCGTCACCTGCACGTGTTCTGGAAAATTTTTATGCTGCTGTAGAGTTATTGGCTGCCTACACAAAGACACTGCTGGATTTGCGCAATACTGCGGAGAAAACCCTGAAAAACATTCAGTCTGCCGGATTCCGGCACCTGCTTGACACCCTGCGCCGGGAAATGACCGATGAGTATTTTTCCGAAGTGCAAAAACACTTAAGTGAACTAAAAAACAAAGACATCTTGTTTAGCGCAAAACTGGGCGGCGACCTGCGCATAGTGGACTACACCCTGCGCCGTATGGAAAAGGACTCCTGGCTGCGCTGGAGGCTGTCCCCGTCCTATACCGTAAAATCCGAAGAAAGACTTTACGAATTTGAAGACCTGCGCAGGCGCCGCGGGCATGCCGTCAGCGAAGCAAAAAACATTCTGCTGCAGGCCGCCAGATTCCTGCAAAGCTTCCTGGCTACACTGCAAAAAGAACTGGCTTTTTATGTCGGCTGCCTTAACCTGGCCGATAAAATGCACAGCTTGGGCATGCCGGTCTGCATCCCCACCCTGCTGCCGCACGACAGCTATGAACGTTCATGGCGCGGGCTTTATGATATGAGCCTCGCGCTGGCCACAGGCTCCGCCGTTGTCGGCAATGCCCTGGAAGCCGCAGGCAAGCGCCTGTATCTTATCACCGGGGCGAACCAGGGCGGAAAATCAACTTTTCTCCGCAGTATAGGACAGGCGCAGCTCATGGCACAGTGCGGGATGCCCGTCGGGGCGGAAAGCTTCACCGCACCTGTGCGCCGCGAAGTTTTTACCCATTTCAAAAAGGAAGAAGATGCCTGGATGAAAAGCGGCAAGCTGGACGAAGAACTTGAACGCATGGACATTATTGCCGGCCGCCTGCAGCGCGGCTCCCTGGTATTGTTTAACGAATCCTTTGCCTCCACCAACGAGCCGGAAGGCTCGGAGATCTGCTGCCAAATTACACGCTCGCTTGTGGAAAACGATGTGGAAGTATTTGCAGTAACACACCTCTATACATATGCCTCCGCCTTTCTTGGGGACAGCGGAACACAATTTTTGCTCGCAGAACGCCTTGAAGACAGCAGACGTACTTTTAAAATCCTGCCCGGCGAGCCGCTGGAAACGGCTTACGGGGAAGACCTCTACAAAAAAATTTTCGGCTCGTAATTTTTGAGCAGTAAAAAGGCTGACATATTGCCCGGGGTTGATAGCCCGGCAAAACAATTGATTTTTTCATGGAGGATTAGATTATGGATGAAATACTGGTAAAAGGGAAAACGCTGCCTGAAGCATATCATAAGTCCATCCTGCAACTTTACACTAAAGGCCGCATCACCGATTGCCCCGATTACAGGCAAAAACAAAAGGAATGCAGTATGACCGTATACGTTGAAGAACCGCTTGCCGAACCCATGATCAGCAAGCTGTTTATCGGAGGCTTTGAAGAGCTTGAGCAGTATCGCCAGGAGATACTTGACGGAATTCTTGATTTCCTGATAGGCCACGGCTGGGATTATACTTATCACAACAGAATTGAAAAGCAGCTGCCCTTCATTTACCGGGAGTTAAGAAGAAACCCTGACAGCCGCAGGGCGGTTATTGACGTCAGGGACTGGGAACACGATACAAGGGAAGGGAACACCTCCCCGGCCTGCCTACAGCATATCCAGTACTTTATCCGTGACGGCAAGCTGCACTGCAAGATACTAATGCGCAGCAACGATGCGCCTGAAGCGGCATTTATGAATATGTTTGCTTTTATCATGCTCCAGGAGCGTGTCGCAGGCAACCTTGGCTGCAAAGTCGGATCATATACCCACCGGGCAAACAGCTATCACTGCTATGAAAAAGACTTTAAGCTGCTGGAGGATTACGTTAAAAAAATCAAAAGCTGCAGTCTGGAAGAACTGACATATAACTACCGGGGATTTTTCAAAGAACTGATGGATGAAGCAAAACCAGCCATTGCAGAAAAGGTGGCGCATTTAAAAGAAAAAATATTGCCGGCAAAACCTGCCGGCGAAAACTAGCCCTTTTTGCCAAAAGACAAGCCAAGACGCAATCCGGAGATTGCGTCTTGGCTTTTGTTTCTATGAATAGCGGTTAAACTTTACCAGTTCATCAAAGGGCTTGCGCGGCGCCTGCTTGCCGCCGGGATCTTTCGGTATGCCCACCGGCAGGACGGCGCGCACGGAACGGTCTTCCGGTATGCCAAGCAATTCAGCCAGTTTTTCCTGGCGTTCCGGAATCATGCTTGTTTCACCGTCTGTCCAGACCGTTGCATAACCCAGGGCTGCAATGGCAAGCAGAATATTTTCCGCCGCCGCGCCATAGTCCTTCAATTCAAAGGACACCTTCATCGGGCCAAGTTCCTGACGCTGGGATACCAAAAGGATTAGTACAGGTGCTGTTGCAATGCCTTTATGCGGGATTATCTCTGCAATTTTAGCCCGCAGGTCGGCATCCGTCACGATAAGAAAACTTTGTGTCTGTAAATTTCCGGCAGACGGCGCCTTTATTCCCGCTGTCACAATTTTGATCAGGTCCTCGCGCGGCACGGGCGTATCCAAAAACTCACCGCGATAACTGTACCGCTTGTCAACCACATCAAAAAAGTCCATTAAACGGGCCTCCTTTCCTCCGTAAAGCGGTTGTTTATTAAGATACTCTTCCCGCAGGATACCGTAGAAAAATTCACTGTACCACATTTTCCGGTCGCCAACCCTGTCAAAACGGTTTTTGATAAAATGCCCTTCCCGGCGCATGCCGACTTTCTCCATGACCCGGGCGCTAGCAATGTTGTCGGCGTTGCATTCGGCATGGATGCGGTGCAGTTCCAGGTCCTCAAAGCCAAATTTCAGAAGTGCCTTGACAGCCTCGGTGGCATAACCCTGATTCCAGTAATCCCTGTGAATATACCAGCCGAGCATGGCGGTGGCACGTTTCTCGTCATCCATATACAGGCCGCAGTTGCCGATCATTTTTCCGTTTTCCTTCTTGAGCGTAATGGCAAATTCATAAACTCTCGGCGGGTCTTCCTTCCACCAGTTTTCGTACATTTCCAGAAATTTTCTTGCCTCTTCCGGTGTAAAGGGGCCAAAAATCGTATACACCATATTTTCCGGTACGGAAGTGTAGCTGTAATATGCCTCAAAATCCCCTGTGCCAAGCGGGCGCAGTACCAGTCTCTCTGTTTCAAGTCTTAGCATTTTGTTGCGTCTCCTCTCCTAAATAAAATAAATATTACCTTTCCGGATTCCCGGATAATACTGTTCTTTGGTTTTTACAATATAACCTGCAATTCCCTTAGGTGGCGGATTTCATAGCGCGGCTTAAGTCCACTGCCATTTACCCGTCCCTGCGGGTTGTACCAGCAGGTATCAATTCCATAATTATGCCCACCCTGGATATCAGAAGAAAGGGAGTCTCCGACAATTAATGCCTTTTCTTTATCGGAACATGCTATTTTCCGGAAAGCGTAATCAAAAATGCCGGCGCCGGGTTTGCTGCAGCCCGCTTCTTCCGATGTAACAATTTCATATATATAATCCCTAAGCGGTGATCTTCCAATCCTTTTAAGCTGTACTTCCGTTAGGCCATTGGTAATGATTGCAACCCGGTACTTCGCAGACAGATACCGGCAGGCCTCCTCCGACCCCTCAATAAGAAAGGCTGCGTCTCCCAGATGCTTTAAATAAACAGTGCTGAAATCCTCTGAGCTAACCTGCAGATTCCTCCCCGCAAACAATTGCTCAAATCTTACGGTGCGCAGGCTTTTGCTGTCAATTTTCCCCTGTTCATAATCAAGCCAGATCCGGTCGTTAATCAGGCGAAACCTCTTAAGTTCAGCCGTGTTATAGGGAATCCTAAAATGCTTGTATGTTTTCTCCAGGGCATATGCTTGAGCTCTATCGTAGTCAAACAGCGTTCCGTCGGCATCCAGTAAGACGACATCATACTTCACATTTATCCTCCGTAACTAAAATTTTACACTCTATATTACCGGCAATTCAAGAGTCAAACAAATTGATTATTAATCTCATTATTGATAAGCTGTAATGAAGTCTATACGTTGCTTTTTTTTGGCGGCAAGCTCTTTTTCTACATTCTGCAGATTCCTTTCCAGCCTCTGCAATACCTGCCGGACCAGGGATTTCATTTTGCTTACTTGCTTGCGTGAATGATTTATACGGGACTGGACAACCCAGTCTACAATCAACCCGTCGAAAAAGTAATCGGCAAACCTGGCAAAGGAGTCAATTTCTATGCGGATATCGGGCAGCTGCGTTTTTACATCCTGCAGTTCACGCGAAAATCGTTCTAGGGCTGCCTGAGTCTTGTTAATAGCTTCTTCAGCATCATCTATTTTGGAGTGTTTTATTGCCGTGGCCAGCATACCGCCTCCCAGCATGTCCCATGCGCCCCAGTTGCCGGCGCTTCCTAAGGCATCGCCTGCCTCTGTCAGATTATCCAAAACTTCCCGGCCGGCGATAATTGCTTCTTCCAGTTCTTTTTTATTCGCTTCAAGGTTTGCCAGCTCTTCTGCCAGCGTCAACAGTATTTCCACCTGGGGGCTCTCTGCCGCTAAAATAAGCTTTTCTTTTTCCTGCAGAAGCTTGGCATATTCAGCCTCAGCGCCCCGCAAAGTCTTTAATTCCTTAAGCAGTTTGTTTTCATCTGCTGTTAATTCCCGCAGTACCTGCTTGCACTGCTCGTATTGCAAAACAGCCGCCAGCAGCTCCTGGCGCTCTTTTTCCAGCTGCTGCTCTTTACTGCCTAAGATACTGTAAAATAAGGCTGTAATGCTTATCCCTTCAAGCTTCTTTACATCACTGTCTTCTTTCTGCAACTGCCGCTGCAATTTTTCATAGCGGCTTTTCTCCCTGGCCAGCTTTTCCCGCACATTTTGCAGATCGGCTGTTAATTTCTGCTTGCGCCTGATTTTTTGAACTGCTGCCAGTATTTTTTCACTTATCTCCTGCACAGCTCTCTCCTTTCGGGTTTTGATATTAAACTACTGCAAAAATCCATCATTTCCTGCCGGCAGTATTCCGCGCTTCTACTAATGATACACCCCCACCGAATAGGAAAAAGCAAATCAAGGCTGATATAATTACCGAATGAGAAAAAAAGAGCGAAGTTTTATGTAAAATTTTTAAAACTTTCGCTCTTTTTTCAGGCAAATATTATCTTTAGCCGCCTAAATCCGCTAATTTTTCTTCTTGCTCGGGTCTACCCAATCCAGATCGGCGCGAGCCAGTCCAAAGGGTTCGCCGCCCTCCGGAACACCCCACATCGGTGGCGGAGGCGGAGCGTCTTTTTCGTCCCCGCTCGGCGCAAATCTCTTCATCATTTCCGCCATGCGGGCTTTTGATTTTTCTTCACGCTCTGCGGCAGTCAGGGTATAGTCCTCAATAATTTCGTGCTGTGCCCGCAGCTGAGCCGCCCATGATGAAGGATCACGCGACGGCAGGACGATGACACGTCCGTTTTCTATACCTTCTTTAAGAATTTCTGCCAGTTCAACAGGGTCAATACCCTGGGCATGAATGGCACGGAGGGTTTTCATTGTCCCTTCACTGACATGGTAGCCCGTATTCCTCAGGTGCGCGGGGCGATACTTCTCGGCATCGCCGATGTTTGATCTGATGTTGCCGGGGCAAAGCACTGTCGCGCCTCCACCGTAAGGCTTAAGGGCATCGGCATAGGAATACATCAAATTGTTGACAGCAGCTTTGGCGGCAGAGTAAGGTCCGGTGGTAGGACCTGCCATAAACGCACCCATGGAGGAAGTGGTAACAACGTGGAATTCAGTCTTATTCGCATACGCCTTGATCATGCGGGGCACAAAGATAAGCAGGCCGTTGACAACATGGTCAAGGCAAACACCCATGACCCAGTCGAAATCGTCAAAGGTGGATGCTTCAATCGGTCCGAATGAGTTGACGCCTGCCGTCTGGATAAGAAGGTGTGGCGGGCCGCCGAAAACCTCCTCGACCTTGTCGGCTGCAGCTTTGTACTGCTCGCGGTCTGTGAGGTCAGCTTGAATGGCCAAAATGTCTTCCCTCTTGATGCCGTAATTTACCAGTTCTTCTACAGCTTGATCAAGGGCTTCCTGGCGAACGTCCGCGATGGCAACTTTCATGCCGGCCTTGCCGAAAACTTTAGCCTGGCCAAGACCTGCGCCGGAAGCACCGCCGGTAATAAAACAAATTTTCCCGGCAAAATCTTTCATATCCTACACTCCCTTGCTATAATTTTTGCGGTTGAAAGGCGGCGGGCAGCCGCGTTTCAGGCCGCTTTTTACTTTATATTAATATATTATCATCGTTTCAGACATAAGACAATCTATTGTTTAGTATAACATTCCGCAGAAATCCTGAATCAATACCCCCCTTTAGACGGCCAAAACAGCTTACCTGGCAATAGTCATGTAACAGCCCTGGAGCTGCGTCGGGAAGTCGCTGTAGTACAGGCAGGCATTGTCAAAAGTACCTATGTAGTCATCCCCGAGCATCTTGTTCAGGTGGGAGCGTATGGTAAACTCGGGCAGCTTGCCTATGAGGCGCTCACCGTCAAAGAGGAAGCTCACCTGCACAGGAGCGGCAAACGTGCCGTCGTGTGTAAAATCCCCGCCTGAAGTTATCCAAACAAATACTGCCTTGCGGCCGTCAAGGGCTTCTTCAAGGTTCCGCGAATCCGTACGGAATCTCAACGGCGCACCGGCTAATTCCGGTATACCGTCAATATCACCCGAGGCGGAACCTGTATGCGGCAGATTGTACAGGGCCGCATTCCTTTTGTCGGTAAATACATTGATTAGCTTGCCGTTTTCAATCATGACACAGCGGTCATCCGGCATTACAACGCCTTCCATGTCAAAGAAAGCCTGATTTGCAAGCCGGGGATCCCTGTTCTGCTCCAGAGTAATTTTTTCATTAAACAGTTGCCGGCCAATTTTGCCGCTGAAAAGAGAGCTGCCCGTGGCATACCGCTCACCGTTAAGATTATCTGTTAAAAAACCTACTGCCAAGGAACCGAGGGTAAACACCGGCAATATATCTCCTTCCGGCAGTTCCACCCGCCGGCGGTTGGCCTCCAGAAAAAGCCGGTTAAAAGCCCAGAATTTTTCCGGGTTAAAACGGCGGCCCCGGTAACTTAATGAACCGTCCATCAGATTTGCCGATTTCTTCTCTTTTAAAACAAGTCCCAAGGAAAAATAGGCATCTTTATGCTTCAGGTCCAAGCCCTCTGTGTTGTGCATATGCAAAACAACTTCATTAAAGGACATGGTTTCACTGAAATCAAAATCCGCATACTCCCGGCGCAGGATATCCAGAACGGACTCCGCATGCCCGAGAAGTTCCTCCTGGCTCATAAGACCGGCGGTATAATCACGGTGGTCGGTTTTATTGCCTGAAAGAGAATAGGGGTACTCAATACCTGCGCTTAAATTATCAATTGCATTGTCAAGCAGAACACTGTCCGGAACATCTCCTATGCTGCCCGCTATCCCAATCTTGCCGTCCTTATAAACTCTGACTCCCTTGTTTATGATGTCCCTGACCCGGACAGCCTCAATACCGGTATTGCGAATCCTCACCGCCGCCTGTTTGCTGTTTAAGGCAAGAAACTCCTGATTCATTTTTCCCCTCCCCCTACTGAACATTAAGCTTCCTAACCCTGGTGTAGGGCCCGCCGAAGCCAACAGGCAGTCCCTGCTGCTCCATCTTGCCGCAGCCTCCGCCAAAGGTATGCATTTCAAACTCGGCACTTACCGCATCAACTTCAGCCAGAGTTGCAAACACATTGCCAGTAATCACAGATATTTTTACCGGTTGTGTAATACGGCCGTTTTCAATCAGATAAGCCCGGGCTGGAGCCATGGTAAAGGTTGACATCCCGGAACCGTGATTTACGGTATCCACAAAAATACCCCTGTCCATCTCGGCAAGTATCCCGGAAAGCGGCCGGTCGCCTTTTTCAATATAAGTTGTCGTCATGCGTACAATGGGCTCAAAGGCAAAGCTCATAGCCCGAGCATTGCCCGTGAGAGGCTCGGCGAGCTGCGCTGCCGTTGCGGCGCTGTGCAGCCGGCCGGTAAGTTTACCCTTTGCAATAAGATATGTTTTTTTAGCCCCGGTGCCTTCATCATCATAAGGCGTATAGCCGGCGCCCGGGTACATACCGTCATCGACAATGTTTAACAGTTCAAGGCCGACAGTCTTCTCCAGCGGCCACTCCGCCATCATCGCTTCGTCGCCGACCATAAAATCCGACTCGCTCTTATGCCCGAAGCTTTCATGGGTAAAAATTCCTGCCGCCAAAGGGCTTAACAGCACCGGATATTCACCGGGAGTTACGGGCTTTGCATCCCGGGTATATTGAATGTTTTTTTCAATTTCCGCAGCAAAATAATCCTTTGTGTCTTTCAGGTTTTCAAAAAACACGTCTCCCTTTACTACGGCCATCCGGTCTCTGTTGTCGCCGCAAACAAGATCCAGGCTCAAGAATATGCCGCAGTTCTGCTTATCAAAAGTAACCTTGGTCCCTTTTGATGAATAAATGCTTTTGACTGCCCTTTCATCAGAATAGTAGGAGGCATGGTGAACAATGGCCGGGTCTGACATGAGTGAAATAAACTCTTCCAGCAGAGCCTGTTTTTCCTGCACGGGTATGCCGGCTATAGACTGTTTGTCATAACGGATGACAGTGTCCCGGTTTATTTCAAAAGCCTTAACGATCGGATGTTCCAGGATTCTGGGATTGGGAACAGCCATTTTGGCCAGGGCATCAATATGGGCTTGTATATTGTCCAAATCCGTTATAGAGGCATAATACCAGCGCTGCCCGTCAAATACCCTGATGAAAGCCCCTTTATTTTCGCGGACCTTCTGCTCCTGCAGGGTGTTCTTTTTAAAGCTGATAGTGGTATAATTATACTCTTCTATACGGACATCTACATACAAACCCTCAGGATATTCAAACATTGCAAACCTCCTTGCCCAATCATTTTTATGCTTCCGAAAGCCAAAATCTGTGATACTCCTGTAATCCCCGCCACGTATTAGTACCACTATATTCCATAACAGGCATACAATACCTTTCATAAAAATTAAGAGCTATAGCCGCTTTTCCGCCTATATTTTTTTGTCCGCTCGTCATCAATAATTCCCTGCCAGTTCAGGCCAAAGCCGAAATCATAGGTGTTTCCGGCCGTATCAACATAGCATTCCATATCATGCGGCACATCCTCGTATTGTTCTTCCACGGTCTTCATATTTGCCGGCATCTGCGCAGGCAAAAGGCCTGACGGTTCGGCAGCGCCACTGATGATATCGAGAATGGCCTGCACGGTAACGCCAAAATCAACCAGTATGGCATCAACGACAGGCTCAAACTCGGCCATAACGGTGGGATTGGCCATTTTCAGCACGACAACAACGGGGCTATCCGCCATTTTTTCCCTTGTCTCAAGCACTGTTTGCAGGTCGGAGCTGTTAACAATAAAAGCCATTTTGTTCTTGTAGCTGCGGTTTTTGACTTTGCCCGGCCTGTCATCCCCGGCAATACTGGGATCCCGGGCATATTCCGCCCGGTAGGGCCCGTACTGCAGGCTGATGGGTATATACCCGCTTCCGCCGTTTTTTGCATCCTCCTGGCTGTAGCCGCCCCGCAAAGTGTTGTTCGGGCTTTCTATAAAGACCAGGGCACAGTCCGCCTCCTTTGGGTTGTCTGTCAGGTGGAAGTATTTCTTTACAATCCCTATATTCACCGGGTAATCGTAGGATTCGGCAATGGGATTGCCCATCCAGTCCTTTTGCTGCGGGCGGTAGCTTTTAGGAATATAAACTCTTGCACCTTTCTGCAAGGGCAGGGTACATCTTTGGTTTTTCAGCATGACAATTGATTTTAGCTGTGCTTCGTAGCCCAGGGCCATAAACTCGCTGTTTCCCACGATTTCGGCGGACTTTTGCGGGTCCAGGTAGGGGTTTTCAAAGAGACCGAGCCTGAACATATTGGCAAGCAGCCTGACAGCCGATTCTTCAAAACGCTTGCGCATAAACGCTTCACCGTATTCGGCCGCACCAAGGCGGTAGGCTTCAAGAACGGGTTCAATCTCGTTGTTGCCCCCGAACTGGTCCACTCCTGCCATGATGATTTTCAGGTGTCTCTGCGCCGTGGTGTAGCCTTCCTCTACCCCCCAGCAGCGCCACCCTAAACCGTCCTCAGTCGGCGGTTCGGGTCCCGTGATCCCCCAGTCAGTGCAGACCACTTCGTCGTAGCCGAACTCCTGGCGCAAAAGGTCGTTTATGATATAAGTACTGTAGGAATTGCCCACATTCTCCCCGTATTTTTTGTCCTGGTTGTAAGAAACGGTGTAGTAGGGCATGACGGCTGCCGCTTTCTCCGTGCCGCCGTCCAGCCGGAAAGCACCTTCCGTAAAGGGCCGCAGGTGCTCCCTGAAATTGTTGCCCGGATACACGGCATATTTGCCACAGCCAAAATGCCCGTCCCTTCCTCCTTCTCCACTGCCTCCTCCCGGCCAGTGTTTAACCATGGCCACAATACTGTCCTTGCCCCAGCCGTTTTCGCTTTCTTCATCGCTTGTGGTCTGGTATCCTTCCACAACGGCTTTTGTCATGTCTACAGCCAGATCAGGATCCTCGCCAAAGGTACCGTTAAAACGTCCCCAGCGGGGGTCTGTCGCCAAATCAATCTGCGGCGACAAAGCGGTGGTTATACCCAGCGCCCTGTATTCCTTTGCCACCACTTCGCCAAAAGTCCGCGCCAGTCCGGGATCAAAGGTAGCAGCCAGACCCAGCGCCTCCGGCCACATGGATATTTCCCCGCCGGCGCCGGCACTGTATTCTTTGCCGGCATCACTGCCATGCCGCGGATCGGAGCTTATATTGACAGGAATGCCAAGCTCCGCTTCCTCGGCCAGCGCCTGCAAGTTATTGCTCCACCTGGCCGCAGTCTCGGCATTTTCCACGGCAGTAACCAGGATATGGCGCCCATGCGCTTTTATGATGAAATCTTTTTGCTGGTCCGTCAGATCCCAGGGTTCCGCCCCGCTTTCTTCATACTCCTTTCCGTTATAGGTACCGCCAAACCAGCCGCCTGCCGCCGGCACCGCCTGGTGGCCGCTGTGCAGCATCAGCCCGGCAATCTGCTCTATGGACATCCTTTTCGCCAGGTCCTTTGCCCTCTCCCGGGCGGGAAGGCGCCAGTCTTCATAGGGATCAAGCTTGCCGTTCTTGTTTAAATCCTTAAAAGCAAAACCGTCCTCCGTCAAAATTTTTACACCTGAAGATGTGCAAAAAGACAGCGTTTTCCCGCCGGCATTTTTAACTGTCGAAATATTGCCAACATTCATGACAGACCATTTCTTATCTTTCATATTGTATACCCCCATGTTCCGGTTTTCGCTTCCTTTCCAGCATCTAGGTATTCTTTGCCGGTTGTTCGCTTGAATCCTGCCGGTTTTATAAATTTATTTCCTTTTTCTTTTATGTTGCAATATATGCAAATTATGCCTGTCATATTGTTTACTTTTGAGATGCACGGCTGCTCTGCAAAGTACAGCGGCTTGTTTAAACTCTAGATTTCATTTACCGTAATTGTTCCCCATTCAAGGATAATATTCAGGTTGCCGCCGCCTTCACCCCATTTGAGGTGTCCTTGATACAGCGGGTTTCCACCGGCCGGGTCATCCAATATTTCCTTAACATCCCAGTTCACATTGCCGCGCAATTGATATGAATCTTTTATCAGCACATCTATAGCCAGTTCTGTAGATGTGCCAACAGTTACGTCTATCTCACCGGTGCCCTTGATAAACCAGTTTTGATCTATGGCCTGGCTTTCAATAGCAAGCTGGAAGTGGCCGGAACCGCTGATTTCCACATCTATTCCCGCAGGCAGCAACAGAGTGTGCCGGAGTGTACTGACATATGGCTTGTAATTCCCCTGCCAGGCAGGAGATAAATACTGTATAAACAGGGTATCCCCTTCCCGGTGAATACCGGTCTGGATCTGTTTCAGCAAGTCTTCAGCTTCCTACCTGTCTGCAGCGTATATGGCAGCCTGCCCGAAACTAACCACCTCTGCAGTGCTGCTTTTTTTATATCCAGTTTCCCGCCGGACGCAAAGACCACAATTCTTCTTATCGACCCATCCACAGTCATTCCCTGGACCGGTATCTCAAGTTCCATAACCCTGCTGTCAGCCATCCGGATAAACCGTTCTACTGCGCCGCCGGCCGTAATGGCATAGGCACAAATGCTGCAAAACAGAATTACAAAAACAAGAAACATACTGAAAGCATCATACTTTATTCTAGGTTCAGGTTCCTTCGCCGTATAAACGTAATACGGTATTTCTCCTCCGATAAGCACAAGCACAAGCGGCCACCAGGTAAGCAGCATATCCAGAATGGCTTTCTGCTTAAGCTGGGCAGCCAGCATCACAACGCCCAGTACAATCAATAATATGCCAAGAGATACTGTTCCTACTCGCCATCTTCGCATTCTGTCCTTACCTCCCCGCCCTTTTCATTTTGCCCGCCGAACCCGCCGGCAAGTATTCTAAGCCCTCCGGTGATAAGCAACAAGGCAACAATACCGGTCTGCAGGTAATTGCGGATTTCATAGGACAGCAGCGGTGAAACAATCCTGTCAAAAATAATCAAAAGCCCCAGAGCGATTAGCCCGTATCCCAAAAGCTTTGCTCTGCTCCACAATTTTCTGTTTTGCCCAAACAAGCCGGTCAGTCCGGCATCCTCCTTTTGCTTGCGGCCTTCTGCCTTGTGCAGGGTATCAAACATGCTGTAGAACCAAATTACCGGTATGATAAACATGAACAGGCCAATTCTCAGCCAGTCTACAAAAAAGATGCTGAAGAAAAACAGCGTCATTAATTCCAGCCCCAACTGCTGGTAGCCCAGGTACATATGACCGGCACCCGGTACCACTGAAAAAAGGCAGGCAATGATTTTTCTGTTTTGTTGAGCGGCTATTTCGCCCCCGCCCATATTAGAAATGTGAGCCGGATTTTCTCCCGTGGCAGCGTCCGGTTTTATGCCCCTGTTGATCACTTCACACAAAGCCATGCTGTCTACTAAGGCAATAAACCACAAAACCAAGTAAAAAGCAAACAGAATAAGCAGCCATGCAGCATCGGCACCGGTATATAAAAG
>Ga0209537_1002367_pt1 | contig 19064 bp, 18 predicted proteins | sample BioPla4DNA1_FD_187698 | JGI IMG/M metagenome (GOLD analysis project Ga0209537, IMG submission 187698) | Biogas fermentation microbial communities from Germany - Plant 4 DNA1 (SPAdes) (version 2) | ecosystem: Engineered > Bioreactor > Anaerobic > Digestate | place: Bielefeld, North... | reverse complement strand
AGCTCTGCTCCTTGCTGACCTCGGCAATCCGGGAAGACGCCCCGGCCAGCCCGAAAGAGGGGAATATTTTCTGCCGGGGATACCACCCGGAGCTTGATGAGTTACTCCGGGCCAGCCAGGAAGGGAAGGCCTGGATCGCCGGTTTGGAACGGAAAGAACGGGAAAGAACCGGGATTAAATCATTGAAAGTCGGGTTCAACCAGGTTTTCGGGTATTATATCGAGGTGACCAAAGCCAACCTGGCGGCGGTGCCTGAAGACTACCAGCGCCGGCAGACTTTGGCCAATGCCGAGCGTTTTATTACCCCGGAGTTGAAAAAATACGAGGAACTGGTCCTGGGCGCCGAGGAACGGCGGAGTGCCCTGGAATATGAGCTTTTCTTGGAGTTGCGGCGCCGGGTTTTGGATGACCTGCCGCAACTGCGCCGGATTGCTTCCACCTTGGCGGAACTGGATGTCTTGGCCGCCCTCGCCGAGACGGCGGTGAAAAACGATTACTGCCGCCCGGTCATCACCGGGGAGCGGCGGATAAAGATCACGGCCGGGCGCCACCCGGTGGTGGAGAAGGTCCTTCCCCCCGGGGAATTTGTGCCCAACGACACCCTGCTCGACGGGGAAAAACACCGCCTGCAGATTATTACCGGGCCCAACATGGCCGGGAAATCCACCTACATGCGGCAAGTGGCGTTGATTGTCTTAATGGCCCAGATCGGCTCCTTTGTCCCGGCGGATGAGGCAGAGATCGGGCTGGTGGACCGGATCTTTACCCGGGTGGGGGCTGCCGACGACCTGGCGGGAGGACAGAGCACTTTTATGGTGGAGATGAACGAATTGGCCAATATCCTTCACCATGCCACCGCCGACAGCCTCTTGATCCTGGATGAGATCGGGCGGGGCACCAGCACTTATGATGGGTTGAGCATTGCCTGGGCCGCCCTGGAATACCTGTGGGACCCGGAGAAAATCGGCGCCCGCACCCTTTTTGCCACCCATTATCACGAACTGATTGAGCTTGAGAAATACCTGCCGGGGGTGGAAAACCTTAATGTCGCCGTGGTCAAGAAGGAGGATAGTATCATCTTTCTCCGGAAAATCATGCCCGGCGGCAGCGACGAGAGTTACGGGATTGAGGTGGCCCGCCTTGCCGGCCTGCCCAAAGCCCTGCTGGACAGGGCCGGGGCAATCCTGGCCGACCTGGAGAGAAAGGAAGAAAAAAACGTACCACGGCGGATCGCCGAGAAAAGACCGGTCCTTTTGCAATTGCCGCTTTTTCAACCCACTGAAGATGAGATAAGCAAAGAGCTCCGCTCCTTGAAACTGGATGAGATCACCCCGCGCCGGGCTTTGGAACTCCTCTACAGTTGGCAGGAGCGGCTGACCCGGCAGAAGAAAGAAGCCTAAGCAGGCTTGTGGAGGAGCCCATTGGTTTCTCCAGTCGCACAGGAAACGGATTTTCGGAGGGTAAAAATGGCCAACAAGATTTATATCCTTGACGAGACAACAATCAACCAGATTGCCGCCGGCGAGGTCATTGAACGGCCGGCCATGGTTGTCAAAGAACTGCTGGAAAACGCCATTGACGCCGGGGCGGAAAAGATCGAGATCCACCTGGCCAACGGTGGACGCCAAAAGATCCAGGTGATTGATGATGGCGAGGGCATGGACCGGGAAGATGCGCTTTTGGCGCTGGAAAGGCACGCCACCAGTAAGATCCGGGTCTTGGACGACTTGTACCACTGCTCTTACCTGGGGTTCCGGGGAGAGGCCCTCCCAAGCATCGCGGCGGTCTCCCGTCTTACCCTGCAGACAGCCAGGACGGCGGGGGTACCCGGTACCCGCATTGTTGCTGAAGGCGGCAATATCATCCGCTGTGAAGAGGTGGGAGCGCCGAAGGGGACCAGCGTAACCGTGGAAAACCTCTTTTACAACACCCCGGCCCGGCTGAAGTTTCTCAAGAGCATCCCGGCGGAACTCACCCAGATTAAAGAGACGGTCACCAGCATTGCCTTGGGCTATCCGGAGATTGGCTTTCGCCTTATTCACCAGGGGAGCGAACTCCTGGCGACTATGAAAGGGAGCAGCCTTGATGACCGGATAAAACAAGTCTTCAATATGGAGATCTATCGCCAGTTGGTGCCGGTGGAAGGCAGTTACGGGCCGCTCCGGATCAAAGGGTTTGCCGGCCGCCCGCCAATCGCCCGGGCCAACCGGGCACAACAGTATTTCTTCTTAAACCGGCGGGTTTTCCGCTCGCGGCTGATCGCCTCCGCAGCCGAGAAGGCTTACGGGACCCTCCTGCCGGTGGCCAGGTTCCCCTTTCTCCTTCTCTACCTGGATCTCCCCATGGACCAGGTGGATATCAATGTCCACCCCAATAAGATGGAGGTCCGGTTCCGCGACGAGAAAGAGGTTTACCGCGGCGTCTTCCATATCCTCAAGGACTGCCTTCAAACCGAAGTGGTGGCAAAGGCCTGGGCCCCGGGATACCGTTTCAATCTCCCGCAGGCAGAAAAGGCCGGCGATGAACGGCACGACAGCGGCAAAGGCGGGGAGGCGGTTTCCTGGAAAAACGGGCGGCGGGAAACAGCGGCTTTTGCTTTTCCGGAAACGGAAACCGCAGAAGTCCTTCAAGTTGCGGAGGGAAAAGAAGAACCGGGGGCGCAGGCGGTTTTCAGCAGGGATCCGGGCCTGCTTTCACCGGGAATTTTCCGGCTTTTCAATACCTACCTCTTTTTTGAGGAGGAGGACCGGGTGGTAATTGTGGACCAACATGCCGCCCATGAACGGGTCATCTATGACCGGTTGCTAGAAAAGAAAGGCCAATGCGGGCAGGCATTTCTGACCCCCGTCCCGGTGGAATTAACCGATGAACAGCTGAAAACCGCGGAAAAACAAAAGGAATTACTGCTGGAACTGGGCTTTGAATACGATTTGTTGAGCGGGCGAACAGTTTTGTTGCGTTCCGCGCCGCTGGGGGTTCCCCCCGGCGAGGGGGAGGATCTCTTCTTGAGCCTGCTGGCGGAATGGAGCGGCGGGAGCGAAGCCCGGCGAGACTACCTGGAAAGGGCCTTGAGTTTGATCGCTTGTAAGCGGGCGGTCAAGGCAGGGGACTCCTTAACTCTGGATGAAGCCGCAGGACTCCTCCGGGACCTCCGCAAAACCGCATTGCCCCAAACCTGCCCCCATGGCCGCCCGACAATGGTCGTTCTAGAACGTTCGGAAATTGAACGGATGTTTAAACGGAGGTGACATAGAGAACTTGCCACTCTTGATCGTGGCGGGGCCGACCGCAACCGGGAAGACGAAGATCGCCATTGAACTTGCTTTGCGCTTGGGGGCGGAGATCATTTCCGCCGATTCCATGCAGATATATAAGTATATGGATATCGGGACGGCAAAACCGTCGCCGGAAGAAAGAGAACGCGTGCCCCACCATTTAATCGATGTAATCTCCCCGGCAGAGCCTTTCACCGTCGCCGATTACCAATGGCTATTCCAAACCACGTACAACGGGCTAAAGCAAAAAGGCGTTTTGCCGCTTTTAACCGGCGGCACCGGTTTATATATCCGGGCGGTGACCCGCGGTTACGACTTCCCGGGACCCCCGGTTAACCAGGAATTACGGGCCAGCCTGCGCCAGGAGGCGGAAGAGAAGGGAAAAGAAGAAATGCATCGCCGCCTGGCCGCGGTTGACCCGGAAAGCGCCGGAAGGATCCACCCCAATGACCTCAAAAGGGTCCTGCGGGCGCTTGAGGTCTACCAGACCACGGGGGTACCGATCTCTACCTGGCAAAAACGAAAGGGAAAAGCCCTGCCGGGGGATGTGATCTATATCGGGCTCACCAGGGACCGGGAAGAGTTGTACAAGAGGATTGAATTGCGGGTGGACCTGATGATCGCCCAGGGTTTGCTGGAGGAGGTGAAGAGCCTGCTGGAAAAGGGTTTTGGCCCGGAACTCCAGTCGATGCAAGGGCTGGGTTATAAGGAACTGGTGCCGGTGGTGAAAGGCCAGACAACGCTGGAGGAAGCAGTGAAACTGCTGAAGAAGCGGACCAGGAATTATGCGAAACGCCAGATGACTTGGTTCAGAAAAGAACCGGTGGAGAAGTGGTTCCTTCTCTCCGGGCCGGAGGAAGAAAGTTTCCCCGAAATCTTGGCGTATATAGAAGGTAGAATAGGCGTAATGTCGAATAAATAGGTATATGTAGTGTTATGCACACCGATATTTTTTGGAGGTGGATGATTTTGAATAAGCCGGTAATCAATTTGCAGGATGGATTCTTAAATCAGGTGCGTAAAGAAAGCGTGCCGGTAACCATTTACCTGGCGAACGGTTTTCAACTGCGGGGTTTGATCAGGGGGTTTGACAATTTTACAATTATTCTGGATAGTGAAGGCAAGCCGGAACTGGTGTATAAGCACGCCATCTCCACGATTATTCCCGCCAGGCCGCTCCGGGAATTCAGCGGGGAGTCCACCCTGAATAAAGAACCGCAGATCGACCAGATTTAAATTAAGCTGGATTAGAAATTAGTCTTTCGAAAAGAAAATGGGCACAGTGCCCATTTTCTTATTACCCGCATTGCCCGCAGATTCTCTTGACAAGAGCCTTTTTTATATGGTAAATTTACTTAAATCAGAAAGACCGGGTAAAAAGGGGAAGCAGGGGAGGATGGTAGATGCAGATCGTAACTTTAGGACCAAAGGGCACATTTTCTGAAGAAGCCGCTTTGATTTACCAGAAACGCGTAACTGGAAAGGTTGATCCGGCAAAAATAAAGTTCCATAATATCTTCGACTGTCTCCAGGAAGTGGAGTCATACCGGGCGGACCGGGCGGTCTTGCCGGCAGAAAACATGGTGGACGGGATTATTGGCATCACCTTCGATGCGCTTATTGACTTTCACGATTTTATCAAAGTCAATGACGAGGTCCACGTCAGTATCGAATACGTCCTGGCCGGGAAGATGAAATCCCCCGGCGAAGTGGAGAAGATCTTTTCGCATCCTTCCGCCCTCAATCAGTGCGCCCATTCCCTGGACAACCTGTTTCCCACGCTCCTGCAGGTACCTGTCGCCTCCACTGCGGAAGCAGCGGTAAAAGCCCTGGAAGAACCGGGGGTAGCGGCTTTATGCTCGCCCCGGACCGCCCGGGAGTACGGGTTGAATATCCTCCATGAAAACTTGGCCGATTATCCCAATAATGAGACGAGATTTTTCGTTTGCGGGCTGACCGACAGCCCGCCCACGGGCAATGACCGGACCCTCCTGGCCGTCAGGTTCGGGGTGAACCGCCCCGGGCAATTACACGAGATTACCGGTTTTTTTGCCGAGAATAATATTGACTTGACTTTTGTCCAGTCCCGTCCCTACAAAGTGCGCCCCCAGGAGTATGTCCTGATTTTCGAGATGATCGGGCACAAGTCGGATCCGGGACTGAAAAACGCCTTGAACAAGGTGGAGCAGAAAGTGCGGGTCACCGACGGTTGGAAGAAGGTATTGGGCAGTTATCCCCACCGGAAAAAGGAGGAAAAACCCGTTGTCGACAAGGCCGGAACCCAGGATTCATGAGTTGATCAGAGCAGCGGAGGAGAGATTACAACCGGTTTTTGCCATTTTTGAGGAAAGGGGCCTGCAGAACCAGGAGCGGATGTTGGAGGCTTTTCAAAAGGAAAGAGTGGGGACCCATCATTTCACAGTCTCGACCGGTTACGGCTATGCCGACGCCGGCCGGGAAACCCTGGAGCGGGTCTTTGCCCGGGTCTTCGGAGCGGAAGCGGCGCTGGTCCGGCAGCAGATCGTCTCCGGAACCCATATAATCTATTGCTGCCTTTCCGGTATTCTCCGCCCGGGCGACGAATTACTCTTTGCCACCGGCCAACCCTATGACACTTTGCGGACAATCACCGGTTTGGAAGGAAACGTCCCCGGGAACCTGAAGGAGTTTGGCATTACCACCAAGACCGTTCCCTTGCGGGCGGACGGGAGGATCGATCTGGACGGCGTCCTCCGGGCCATAACCCCCGCCACCAGGGTAATCGCCTTCCAGCGCTCCTGCGGGTATGAGCACCGGCCTTCTCTTGGCCTGGACGAAATGGCTACAGTTTTTACCCGCCTCCGGCAGTTGGATGATTGCCCCGTGCTCTTTGTGGACAATTGCTACGGCGAATTCACGGAAACCCTTGAACCCCCCGGGGTTGGCGCCCACCTTACGGCCGGTTCCTTAATGAAAAACCCGGGTGGGGGCTGGCTGCCCGGCGGTGGTTACGTGGTGGGGGATAAAGACCTGGTTAAGCAGGTGGCGGCGAGGCTTTATGCCCCCGGCCTGGAGGATGAGGTGGGCCCGTCCTTACTGAACCTGCGCTTGTTTTTCCAGGGTTTCTTTGACGCGCCCCACCGCGTGACAGAGATGCTGAAGACGGCCGCCCTTTTCGCCCAGGTTTTTCAAGATCTCGGCTTTCCGGTGGCGCCGGAACCGGAAGCGGAGCGGACCGATATTATCCAGAGGATTGACCTGGGCTCAGCCGGGTTATTACTTAAAGTCTGCCGGAGCCTGCAACAGGCCTCCCCGGTGGAGAGTTATGTTTCCCCGGAACCGGCCGTTATGCCCGGTTATCAAAAAAAGGTGGTTATGGCGGCCGGGACGTTTATTTCCGGCTCCACCAGTGAGTTGAGTGCCGATGCTCCAGTAACCCCGCCTTACAGCCTTTATGTCCAGGGCTGCCTCTCCTATTTCCATGCCAAGCTGGCTTTGGCCCGTATCCTTACGGCCTTGCAGGGGGATATCTTCTAGCCTTCAGTGGTACTATCTTTAAAAAACAAATAAATCCGGTTTGGCGGTTCCGGTTTAAAAAAAGAAGGAGGAATGGGAGAAGGAATAAGGAATAGATAAGCAAGGAAATACCAACTGGGAACGGCTGCTGCCGTAAACAGACAAAGGGGATGGTCAAACTGAATACTTTTGTGGAACTTGGCATAAAACTGGTGTTAACAGCAGGTTCCGCCTTTTTTCTTTACCGGGATGCCAGGGCCAGGGATTATTCCTGGTTAATGTGGATGATTATCTGTATTTTTGTCTTTTTTACCCCGGGACTTATTGGGTCGTTTTTTGCCCTGCTCTTAGTCTTTGCCATTTATTTCTCCACCCGCCCGAAGGGAGAGCTGACACCTTGCCCCCATTGTAATAAGCGGGTCCACAATATTTTGGCGTTTTGTCCCTTCTGCAAAAGAGCGGTTAAAAGGGAATGCCTGCGCTGCCATGAAACAGTGGCTTGGGATGCGGTTATCTGCCCGCACTGCCGGTCCACGAATTTGACTGATTCGTAATTACAATTGCCGGAGAAAAAAGAGATAAGGAGGGGTGAGGGATAATAAGCGGGACAACAATGATTATCCGGCTTCTCCTGGCCGGTTTAATGGGCGGTATTATCGGCTTGGAACGGGAAAGCCACGGCCGTCCGGCCGGATTGCGCACACATATCATTGTTTCACTGGGCTCCTGCTTGATTATGCTCGTTTCCATTTATGGTTTTGAAGATGCCGGCAACCGGGATCCGGCGCGCCTGGCTGCCCAGGTGATCAGCGGGATTGGCTTTTTGGGCGCCGGTACCATCCTGCGGGAAGGCGCCACCATCATCGGCTTGACCACCGCCGCCAGCTTGTGGGTGGTTGCCGGGATTGGCCTGGCCATGGGGGGCGGTTTTTACCTGGGTGGGGTTGCCACTACGATCCTGGCCGTTTGTACCCTTGCATTTTTGGATAAAATTGAAAACAAATGGCCTTCTACAGAGGGTATAATAGTAGAAGGAATCGTGGAAGATAAACCCGGGCAGCTTGTGTCTTTTTGTAAGGTCTTTTCCGACCACGCTTTTAATATTAAAAATATAAGCGTGGAGATTAACGAAGAGAAAAGCCAGGCCTTGATTATCCTCCATCTTAAAGGCCGGCCGCAACTTAAAGAGAAAATACTGGAGGAATTATCAGCGTTGCCCGGGGTAATCAAGGTCAACTGGCGGTAGGAGCGGCAGGAGGGTGCAGATGTCCAGAGCAAAAGAAGGGGATAACGGCAACATGGGCCGGGTAATTCCTTTTCCTTTGCGGGAAGAGAAAAATCCGGGAGAGGAAAGGCTAACCGATGCTTTAATCCGGGGGAAAATCTTAGCCGGGGAGGCGGAGTTGGTAGGCGTCTTTGAAGACGAAGGATGCCCGTATTCCTGTTACCGTCTGCGCTTTGACGATCAAACCTACTACATCTTTGATTTAAGATCCCGGCGGCAATAAAAATAGAGGAGGTTGGGAAGGGAGAGAGAAATATATAAATAGAAGGGAAAGCAGAAAAGGAGGGAGAGAAAGCATGATTGAGGTGAGCCGGGAAGATCTTGTCAGGGCCCTAAAACGCTATAAGGGCCTGGCAAAACAAGATCTACTGGCAAGTGAGTTAACCCCCGACCCTGCATACTGGAGAACGCACGCGGAATCGCGCCGGACAGAATATAAAAAACTAATTGAGTTAGTTGAAAAGTCCGGCATCGAGAAAGCGTGCGTTTATGCTTTTAAGACCTACCAGAGTCTGAAGAACGGCGATGAGGATCTTGGTGAAAACAAAGGACGGGAGCAGGCCATTGAGTTGTTCTTCCACATTTTTGGCATCGAACCGGAGAAGCTCCGTCTCGCCCGGGAGAAACAGAAAAACTACGAAGAGTTTTCTTGTCAATACCCGATCAAGGAGATTGTATAACCGCAGAGAAGAAAAAACGTGAAACTGAAGCCCGAAAATAATACCCGCCTGTACCGGGAGGGCAACCCCGGACAGGCGGTTTTTTACCGTTATTTATTGCCGGTCAAAACTTTCTTACCAAACCAATAACCCGCCCCAGGATCGTCAAGCTGCTGGGGTAAAGCGGGGAATAGCTAGGATTTTCCGGTTGCAGCCGGTACCTGCCGCCGGGCTCAACAAAAAACCGTTTTACCGTGGCTTCATCATTTTCAACCAGGGCAACCACGATATCGCCGTTCTCGGCAAAGGGTGTCTTGTGGACCAGTACCAGGTCGCCGTCGTGAATACCTGCCCCGGTCATACTGTCCCCTCTTACCTTTAGCATGAAAACATCCTGGTAGGAAGTGAAGTTGTGGGGGAGGGGGAAATACTCCTCAATGTTTTCCACGGCCAAAATAGGTTCACCGGCGGTTACCCGGCCGACAATGGGAACGGGAATGAAACCCTCCGGAAAGGCGGGGATTTCTTCTTCGTCTTGTTTCAAAACTTCCAGGGCCCGCGGTTTGGTGGGGTCCCGGCGGAGATAACCAAGGGACTGCAGCTTCTCCAGATGCGCGTGTACGGTGGAACTTGACCGTAAACCTACGGCTTTGCCGATTTCGCGGATTGAAGGGGGATACCCCTTCTTTTTGATCTCTTCATTAATGAAGTTGAGGATTTCTTGCTGGCGGGGGGTAAGCTCATCCATCCTTGCCACCACCTTTTTTGTAAAAAAATGGCATAAATAAGAAAATATTCGCATACCTTTTTATGTATAAGTATATCATAAGGCGGAGAAAAAAGCAAACAATTGTTCGCTTTTTTCTTGACAGCAAACATATGTTTGTGTTATACTTTGTTACAGGAACATATGTTTGGAGGGAATGACATGAAAAGACGGCGAGCGGTTTATAAAAAACGTTGGCGCGTCAACCCGGCCCGCTTGTTGATGAACATATTTCTTCTCCTTAGCTTAATCCTGTTTTGCCAGTATTTTGCCCGCACTATTACAATGCAAAACCGGGAAGAGGAGAAAGAAGCATTTATCAATATAACAATCGAAAAAGGGGATACCCTCTGGAGTATCGCCCGGGCCATCTATCCTGACCGCGACCCCCGGCCTGTGGTCGCGATGATCAGGGATTTGAACGGGTTGCAGGAAAACCCCACGGTCTATCCGGGGCAGCTTTTGAAAATACCGGCGTCCTCCGGGGTTGCCGGGAAAAAAGCTCTAGCAACTACAGCTTTTTTAAAGCCTTGAACAAGCAGAGTTCCTTGACAAACGTGATGAGAAAAACTATAATAATTAGTAAGCTTTTACTAGGCGTGCCGGATGAAGGAAAGCACGCCTTTCTTATGAGGGAAAGAAAGGGGCAAATCAGGACAGGTCGATCCGGCATGCAAAACCCCACCCATGCATAAATCCCTGCAGGGTGTGGAAGAAAAACGGGGGGAAAGAAGTAAGAGATGAAAGATCCTTTAAAAGCTGGTATTTTTCTTTTTTTTACCTGGCTGTTGCTTGGTTTCTCCGTAACAGCCGCAGGAACGCCTTTTGAGCCGGTGGGCGATTTTGCCCACGTCCGTGCATCCTATTTTACCACACGGGACGGGCTGAAACTATATTATCAGGAAGTCTGGCCTGTACAGGAATTAAGAGGGATAATCCTCTTCTTCCAAGGTATCGGTGGCGGCGGCGGAAGGAGCTTCTTTAGTGATGCCATGGTCGCCAATGGCTATGGTGTCATCATCGTTCACCAGCGCGGTACCGGATATTCCGAAGGGAAAAGGGGCGATCTTAAGAGTTTTGATCCGGTAGTAGAGGATTACAAGGAATTAGTCGCTCTTGTGGGAAAAGAGTATCCGGAAACTCCAATATTCATTTGCGGACATAGCCTGGGCGGTAGTATCGGAGTACGACTGGCGGCGGAAGGAACGCCGGGGGTTACCGGCCTCATCTTAATAAACCCGGGAACCAAGTTTTTGCAAGCAGAATCCAAAACCTCTTTCCGGGAGAAATTGGGCTGGTTCTTTAATTATCTTTTCCGGCGCTCCAAACCAATCATAAGCCTGATCCCTGAGGATATTGAACATGCGGGTGATCAGAAGGAAATCGAGGAATGGAAGAATGATCCGCTAGTTCTGGATAAAATGAGTATCCGGTATGCCATGGCAGCCCTAAAGGTGATGGAGGCTTGTGTCGCCAATGCCCGCCGTGCCGATTGGCCCTTACTCCTGGTGTACGGAGAAGAAGATGAGGTAATCGAACACTCAACCGCTACCGAGGAGATGTTTGAGGCCTGGCGCGGTGCAGACAAGACCAGGATTATCGTGGCGGGAGCAGGCCACGGGTGGGAGATTACCAAACTGGTTTGGACTGATGTTTTAACCTGGCTGAATAAGCATGTTGGCGAACCGGAGGATTGACCTAATCCGGGCCACAGTTTCCCGCCTGTCGTAAAGGTTATGGCCAAGACAGGGTAGGGGAGCTTTTTTTTGCTCAAAAGGCCCGCTGCCCGCTTAAGGAAGGCCGGCCCAGGGAAAGCCGGTGGTTTGTTCTGGTGTTTTTCTTACACAAATAAAAACTTGAAAAACTAATTATTTTATATTAAAATAGTTTTACAATAAAACAATTAACCAATTGGAGGTTACTTGCGGAGATGGAGGAACTATTACCTGCCCTTACTATGCTTGCCTGTTTTCACCGGAGGGTCTATACTGAAGCAAACCGCTTCTCCAGGGAGAAGGAGGTGGGTTATCAAAGGTATATGATTCTTCATTGCCTAAAACTTGCTCCTGAACTAAGCCTGAAAAACCTTGCGAAGCTCCTGGGGGTATCCGCTTCCGGCCTCTCTTTAATTGTCGACAGTTTAAGAGATGAAGGACTGGTAGTCCGCAAGGAAAACCCGGCCGACCGGAGACAGGTTGTCCTGGCATTGACACCAACCGGCCAGACGGTGCTGGAAGGAATTGAAGGGCGCATGGTGGACAAATTAGAAAAACAGGCGGACAGGCTAAAGAAGGATGAGAGGTTAAGGTTAATCGAGATCTGCAAGGAAGTGGCTGGCGATTATTTGCCGCGCCTTTTCTCAACTGTTTAAAGGCGATATAGCAATATAATTATGGATAATAGGGTTTGACATAAGTGAGAAAATAAAGTCAAAAAGGCCGGTGGAGATGGGTAAAAAAGAATATCTGCATAAACAGGATAAGCGTGCTCTTTCCCTGAAACTGGTCTCCTTATTAAATTACCTCAACTATCCCTTCTTTTATCTAGGATTTCTTTTTCTTCTTTGGCTGGCAGCCGAGTATTTTCTGAAGTTTTTACTTCCCCCGGGCGATTTGGAGAGAATTACTGCCTTCAGCCAGCCGCTGGCGGCTGTGCTTACGCCGGCTATTGTTGGTTACTGGACCAACCGGTTGGCCATAAAAATGCTTTTTCACCCCCGGCGTCGTAACGCCGTCTGGCAGGGCCTGATCCCGGCCAGGCGTTCAGACCTTGTCAGCCAAATAGCCGCCGCCGTCTCGGAATACCTGATTTCCCCGGAGATAATCCAGAAATACTTACGGGAGAGCGGGTTCTTGCCGGAATTCCTTAACCGTTTGTACCCGGAAGCAAGAGAGATACTCTCTGGAGAACAACTGGCCAGTGAGGTAAAGGCCATCCTTTCGCAAGAAATCAAGCGCATGTTGGAAGATCCCGCAACTAAAGAACGGCTCAGCGCTTATTTTAAGGAAAGAATTACGGAATGGTCCGGTGTTGGACCAGGTGAGAAACTGCTCAGGTGGACGCAGAGTATTTGGGAACCGGTGGTGATTAACGCCTTAAAAAGGGAACTGCCGGAACTGCCTACTCTCCTGGAGAGGTTCCTTCCTTATTTTGAAGAAGCGCTGGCGAGGCTCCCTGAGTATCTGGGGAAAAACCGGGAACGAGTAGGGGAGGTCTTTACCGGGTTTATTATTACCGGCCTGCGTTCACTAAACCTGGAGGCAATAATCCGGAAGCAACTGGAGGAGATGGACGAAGCCGACATCGAGCAGTTGATTACAAAAACCGCATTGACAGAGTTGGTTTTTATCCAGACCTCCGGGGGGATATTCGGCACACTGGTCGGCTTGGCAACAATCTTCCCTTTTCTCTTCTTTGTATTTGCCGGCGCCGGTTTGGTCCTGTTCCTAATTTACCGGTTGACGGTTGAGTAGGAAAGGAAAAAGCAGAAACCGGCTTAAGCCGTTTTTTTATTTGCCCTATAGATAATACTATAGACAGGCAAAAAAACAGCTAAAAACCGCTGTCAGGACCCGGGTTCTGCCGCCTTCATATTACGTCCTATAATACATATTATGTGAACAAGAAAGGAAAAGCAGAGTTTTAAATTAATTAATAATGTAGGTGTTTAAAGAAAAATCCATAGGCAATCAGGCATTTAAATCAAACATAAACAAACAACAATCAAACAAGCTAAAATGGAGTCCAAATGAGTCAAAAGGCCCGGCCAGCCCAGCGGCTTTTCAGGGGCTTTTCTGCGTCTGCATACCTTTTCTACGTCTACTTCTACATATTCTACATATCTTTTCTACGTCTACTTCTACATATCTTTTCTACGTCTACTTCTGCGTCTGCGTACCGTTTCTATTTCTTTTTTTATTATAATTAATGATTGTTCTACATGAATGACTGGTCTTCGCCCGGGCGCGCCCCAATTCCCTCCCTTGAAGGAATCCCCGCACTCTTTTCTTTAACCCGTAAACCTTTTCCTAGAACCGAAAACCACGATAAACAACCCTCGTTCAAAAACTCCACCCTACCCCATCCTTATTTAAATTTTAAGGTCAGATTTGGTCAGGATTAAAATTTCTTTCTGGCTAATATCCAACTATAAATAGATAATAATCACCTCTGTACTCTGGATTTTAGCCTAAGCAAACTATTTTGAATATAAATAATTATGCATTAGCTAACTAAAATTTATAGAAGTTTATAGTATAAATATGTTTACCTTGGCCATCCCCTGTCACTATCTTGCTGATTCCCGGCTGGTTCTCGCAGAGAATACCGGGCGGTATTGATAACTCCCGCCAGCACGTATACCCCTATAGGCAGGCTATTGTCAGATCACCTTCATGCCGGACTTTGAATATATTAGTTTTAACCAGGAGGTGAAGTAAAATGCAATGTCCTGCAGGAACCTTTGAATATACCATTCGTGCCGGTGACACCTTTTTCTCTCTAGCCCAAAGGTTTAACACAACCGTGGAAGCCATTCAGAGAGCCAACCCTGGTGTGAATCCGGACCGGTTACAGATTGGCCAAGTCATCTGTATCCCCGGCGATACGCCAACTCACTGCCCGCCGGGAACCTTCGAATATACAGTCCGTGCCGGTGACACCTTCTTCTCTCTGGCGCAAAGGTTTAACACAACCGTGGAAGCCATTCAGAGAGCCAACCCTGGTGTGAATCCGGACCGGTTACAGATTGGTCAAGTCATCTGTATCCCCGGCGATACGCCGACTCACTGCCCGCCAGGAACCTTCGAATATACAGTCCGTGCCGGCGACACCTTCTTCTCTCTGGCGCAAAGGTTTAACACAACCGTCGGAGCCATTCAGAGAGCCAACCCTGGTGTGGACCCGGACAGATTGCAGATCGGACAGATTATCTGTATCCCCCGCGATACGGTACCAACCCCTTGCCCTCCGGGGACCTTTGCCTATACGGTCCGTGCCGGTGATACCTTCTTCACCCTGGCACGGCGGTTTGGGACAACGGTGGACGCAATCCAAAGGGCCAATCCCAATGTAGATCCGGACCGGCTCCAGATCGGCCAGACCCTCTGCATCCCCATGACCGGCGAGCAACCCTGTCCTTCCGGTACCACCCCATATATAATCAGGGCGGGTGACACCTTCTTCAGTATCGCCAGAAGGGCAGGAATAACCGTAGATGATTTAATCCGGGCCAATCCCAACGTGGATCCGGACCGGTTGCAGATTGGCCAGATTATCTGCATACCGTCAATGTAGTGTAGTAGGTTGGGTTAACGCAAAAAATCCGGCCGGACCGGGTAACTATTACCACCCGGATCCGCCGGATTTTTCCTATGCTTGGGTAAAGCCACATGGATACAGTTTTTTTAGAGTAAAAAAATCAGTCCTCCCCCTCCCCTTCCGGTACCGGTGCGAGTGTAAAGAGTTTGCGTGATCTGATGATGAAGAATAAGGCGATTGCGGCCAGGATGAAAAGGTAGATTTCAGCAGCCCAGACATTAAAGCCCTGCTGCATGAGGATGACAGGTATGCTGTTAACCAGGGCGTGCAGGAGAATGGCATAAATAACGAAGGAAAATTTTCTTTTCACTACAGCATAAAGCACCACTAAGGAGAGGGCAATCTGGATAGTTATGGCGAAAACCCTGTCCAAACCACCGACGAGAAATAAAAAGGGAGAAGTCTCAATGAGTTGCGTCTTGATCGCCGCAGCAAGCTCGCTGTCTAATTCAGGTGCGATTACCCGGTCAAAGGTGCCGTTGTTAATCATGAGACTTAAGACGGCATTATTGATATAGGTTGTACCCATCAATAAAATGGCTTCAATGCCACCGTGGCCAATACCATAGGCAATTCCGTTTTCCCATGATAATTCGTTGTTCAGGAAAAAACGAAAACCCAGATAACGGCCGATTTCTTCGAAAAGTCCTGCCGAAAGACCGCCGACAACCACAGCGCTAAAGAGGAGATTCTCCATTAAACCTTGGAACCAGGGTTGTGTGGCGAGGGCATTGAGAAGGGGGAGACGAGTCAGGAGCTGAACAAGAACAAAGACTACGCCCCCGGTTATAATTGCCCTTAAGGAAATCCTCTCTTTTTTGTACATATAGACCGCAAGACCCAGCGGGAAAAGGAAAATAAGTAACCCGGAAAAGATCATAAAACCAATCGAAAGTGTGCTTACCACTGGAACACCCTCTTTTTTTTATTTTGAAACCCCATTTTTTCTTTAGTTTTTTCCCTACTCTACCCCACCCTGCCCTAACATTCTAACCGGACCATGGACGGGAATATTCTCCTGGCTGTAAATGCCGGTTTAGTTCGTTGAATTTTTTCATTGCCAATGCCGGTCCACATAATCCAGATAGCGCTGCCAGTCATATAAGCCCAGTTCATGCCTGCCTTCCCGCAGGTGGTAACCGATATGGCCGTCATGAAGCACGCTTCCCGGTTCCGGCATGGCGGTAACCCCCAACCCCGGGAGGCCAAAGAGGCTAAAAACAGGTTTCGCATGGAGGCAGGAGAGGAACTCTCCTTCTGGGTCGGCCCACGCATCCTCACTGGCACTGTTGACATATAAGCGCCTCGGGGCAATCAACGCCAGTAACTGGTGTTGGTCTACGGGTAATTCCTCCTCGCGGTTGTTGAACTTCTTGTAATTCTCACAGAACCAGTGGGGAAAAGCGGTATTTATCTTTTCCACGGTCTCGCCTTGCAGGTGCCGGGAGAGGGCAGCGCCGGTACAGCCGGAACTGTTGCTGATCACAAGGGCGAAACGCTCGTCGTTTGCTCCGGCCCATAAAGCGGTTTTGCCGCCCCGGGAGTGGCCGACTAGCGCCACCCGCCGGCAATCAACAGCCGACTCGCTCTCCAAATAATCCATGACCCGCCGGGCGCCCCACGCCCAGGCGGCAATGGTTCCCCAGGCATCGGGAGAACGGGTTTCCCCCGGCCGGGCGAAAACGCCGTGGACACCGTTGGAAAAACCGTCGTCCATATCCGGATCAACATCCGCAGTGTAGAAGGTGACGGCCGCGTAGCCCCGTTTAACAATCTCTTCCACCGGCCAAAAAGGTGTGTTTTTCCGTAAATCAATCAATTCCGGCGGCAAGTGACAGATGAGGCAAAAGGCGGGCGTAGGCTGGGTGCAACCGGTAGGGAGCGTAAGAAAAACCCTGATTCTCCCCTCCCCTCCCGGCCCGGAAAAACCAATGCTCACTTCCTTCCGGACGGCCTTCCCGGAAAAGAGATCCGGGATGGTCGCATCAACCTTAAAATGCAGGTCAGCAGGTTTTTCCACCGGCGTCCGCCCATAGACATGGGTACGGAAGAGCTCAAGCAGTTCCAGCCGGCGTTTTTCTTTCCACTCCCCGGCTGTCCTGATCCTCTCCCCTGTTTCACTCAGAAACAACGGGGGCAGGGAAAAAGGAAGTTCCCTCCGGGGTCTCTCTTTTGCCGGCGGGCGCGTGGAATTACTGGTCATTACTGCTCTCCTTTCTTGTTCAAAAAATAAACAAAGGGACCGTCACAACAATTGTTGCCAAGATCTTCTGCACGGCGCCGCGCTTTTCCTGCCTGGGTATTTCCCTTAGAGCACACCAGTCGCGGGAATCAGCAGGATTTGCCCGGGATAAATTATATCCTGGTTTAAGTCATTTGCCCGCATAATCGCCTCCACCGTAGTGTTGTATCTCTGCGCCAGGAAAAAGAGGGTGTCCCCCGGGCTGACCGAAATGGTGAGAAACTGGATGGGAGAAGGCGGGACCGCGCCTGCTATTTGCAGGATTTGGCCGGGAAAAATCAGATCCGAGGTCAAATTATTCACCCGCATTAACGCCTCAACCGTAGTATCAAACCTTAAGGCAATTAAGTACAAGGTGTCGCCCGGCTGTACCACGTAATCTCCGCCCGGAGGGATTACAGCGCCGGTCTCAACAATTACCCGTGTACCCACAGATACCCGGTCAAAAAGCTCTTCCACATTTTCGTTGAACATACGGACACAGCCGTTTGATACCGCATAACCTATACAATCAGGTTGGTTTGTCCCGTGAATCCCGTGCCGCCTTTCGGTAAAAGCCATCCAGCGGGTGCCAAAAACGCCCCCCGGGTTAAGGAGTTTGTCAATGATCATAAATTCCCCGGCCGGCGTGGGTGTGGTCGGCTTGCCAATGGCCACCGGGTAATTGGCGACCAGGTTGTCATCTTCAAAAAGAAGGAGCCGGCGCAGGCTTAAGACAATCCGTATAAACAGTTGCGGGCTGTTTGTTTCTTGCTTCCGGTCCCCCTCCCCTGTCTTTGAAAGCTCCGCCGAAAGAGGCTCCCCGCCGAACATCCGCCGCCAGGTTTCCCCGTCTACCACCCCGGTCGGCTCCAAACCCGCACCAGCCTGGAATTGCCTGACCGCGGCTTCCGTCTTGTCGCCAAAAATATTATCCACCAACATTAAGGGAAAACCCAAGAAGCTTAATTGCTCTTGGAGATTGCCCACGGGAACAATGGTCATCCCGCGGCTGAGGACAAGAGGTTGCTCGGGCATAAAAAACACCACCTGTTTTTTTCTAATGGTATTTTCCTATCAGCAAATACCATCATATGCGAAAAAAACAAAGTGGCAACAGTAACAAGGTGATTACAGTGAATTCTTCAGATCTCGCCTGAGTCCAAATTAAATCCCTTTATTAAACATGTCTTTGCCGGCGCCGCAAACCGGGCATACCCAGTCGTCGGGTAATTCATTGAACGGCGTCCCCGGAGCTATGTTATTCTCGGGATCCCCGGCCTCCGGGTCATAAATATAACCACAGACCGTACAGATGTATTTATCCACCGACTGCACCCCCTTCTTTTCTTCAGTGAACTGGAAAGTCGGCGCCGTTGACGGCACTCCTCTCCGTAATACCCGGTGATAGTAGTCATAGGTCATGGGAACCCCTTCTTTGAGGATTGACGCCTCCGTTACCTCGCCCAGGAAGAGGGTGTGGGTCCCCGCATCCGCCGTCCCGATTGTGGTGGCTGCCATATAAGCCAGGCTGTGGTCGGTAATATACGGCACTTGCTCAGCGGTCCACCCGTACCCCACCCCGGCGAGCTTGTCAATATCCCTTCCGCTCTTGAAACCAAACCGTTGAATCAAGGGAAACGGGGTTTCCTGTTCCAAAACGGAAATGGCAAAATGCCCGCTGCTGGTGATAAATTGGTGGGTAAGATTCTGTTTATTGATCCCCACAGCAATAATCACCGGTTGTGCCGAGACCTGCATCACCGCATTGGCGATCTGGCCGTTATAGCGCGCTCGTGCGCGCGATTTATCTTCTTCTTTTGATGTGATGATGTAAAGGCCGTAGCCGATTTTATACAGTGCTTTGGGGTCGAACACAGTCTTCCTCTCCTCTTCTGTTTTCTTCTTCAACTCCTGCCTCTAGCTTTTGCCGCTTATATGCTAAATGATACTCCAGAGTGGCATGGATTTCCTTCTTTTGAGCCCGGTTGTTCAATCCTTAAACACTCAGAAATTCTTATCCATCCATATCCGCCATGCCAAT
>Ga0209537_1002364_pt1 | contig 19081 bp, 16 predicted proteins | sample BioPla4DNA1_FD_187698 | JGI IMG/M metagenome (GOLD analysis project Ga0209537, IMG submission 187698) | Biogas fermentation microbial communities from Germany - Plant 4 DNA1 (SPAdes) (version 2) | ecosystem: Engineered > Bioreactor > Anaerobic > Digestate | place: Bielefeld, North... | reverse complement strand
TGGAGCGTCGGTAAAATGGATTAAAAGAATAGGCATAAAAGAGATACATGAACACGAGATGGAACTGCTGGCACAATTATATGAAGATCTGAGCAATATGAGGAACATAGAGATCTACGGCCCGAAAGACATGAATGAGAGAAGCGGTATAATAACCATAAATATCGAGCACATGGACTGCGAGGAAGCAGCAGCCAGCATTTGGGAGAACTTCCGCATAGCCGTCCGGGGAGGATATCATTGCGCAGGGCTTGCTCATCGCACCATAGGCACATGGAACACAGGCGCAATAAGAATAAGCGTGGGGCCGTTTAACACCCGAAACGAGATAAGACGTGCCATAGATGCTATTTACAAACTAGCAAAAAAATCGTATCATAAAGACATTAAGGAGTATTGACATGCCTATTTCGAAACACAAAAATTTGATGTATCAGATAATAGAAAATATGACAGGCATGGCTCGCGTCATGGACAGCGATAACAACATCATCTACATGAATAAAAGCATGATAGATGAGTTCGGAGACTGCATAGGAAAAAAATGCTACACAATGCTGTGTCATGATGATAAATGCCAGTTGTGCATAGGCGAAAAATCCATAGAGACCAGCGATGCACAAATTAAAGAGTTGCGGATGCACGGAAAGGTCTACCGGATCATGGCTTCCCCGGCGACGGAAACGGGAAAGGGAAAGTATTCCATAGAAATTTTCCAGGACATTACAGAACAGAAACGGCTGGAAGAACAGAACCGGAAGCATTATGAAAAATTGAAGGGCGACATAGAGTTTGCAAAGCAGATTCAAAGAAAAGCTTTGCCTGAAGACAGAGTTTATTGGAATGCGGTACGGACTTATTCCGCCTACTTGCCCAGCGAGGACTTAAGCGGCGATCTCTTTGATATCGTCAAGGTGGACGATGACAATTGCCTGTTTTACATAGCCGATGTATCGGGTCACGGTGTTCGTTCGGCTCTTTTGACTATTTTTTTGCGCCAGGTGATTCGCGGCATGAAAGCGGCAGCGGCAGATCATGTGGCCGTATTAAATGAGCTGATCAAAGGCTTTCGTGACCTGAATCTGGACAAAGAGCAGTTCTTATCCCTTCTCTATGGAATATATAATAAGAAAACCAGAGGCCTGTCCCTGATTAATGCGGGCCATAACTGCATGCCTATTATTTTGGAAAACAAAAATTCGGACAACCCTAAAATTACTGAAATAGAAATAAAAGGAATGCCCATCTGCAGCCTTCTCTCAGAGCCAAATCATGAGATTAAGACGCTGCAAATGGAAAAGGGCGACAAAATTCTGCTCTATACGGATGGTGTAACGGAAGCATTCAGCCGGGAGAAGAACATCGAATTCGGCAAAGCGGGACTTGAGGGCGTCATCCGTCAACTGGGCGTACAAGACGGGAAGAGATTAGCGGAAGGCATTATAGAAGAAGCGAAGAAACATGCAGGTAAGTCCCTTACGGATGACATGGCGGTTCTGATTCTGGAGCTGCTGTAGGAGGCATGCTCTCTCTTATAGAGTCTATCCCTTTATTTGCCAGGGCATCGGCACGGTTGTTTTTTTCCGTGATGGATATAAAATCGTCCATTGTAAAATGGGGGCCGTTCCATTTTATGAATTTTTTATACAGAGCCTCCTTGTCGATGCGGTCACTGTTCAGGTTCACATGACCCTTAACCCGGTAGAAGGAAATCTGATGTTGAGAAATCAAGTGAAGGAGCTCTTCCCAGAGATCCCGGTTCTCAACGTCTTTCTTCTTTGAATTCTTCCAACCGTTTTTCTGCCAGTTTTCGTACCATTTTTCACGAAAACAATTGACAAGGTAAGAGCTGTCGGAAAAAACAGAGATGTTATAACCAGGTTTCTTAATGGCTTTCAGGGCATTTAGCAGGGCAAGCATCTCCATGCGGTTGTTGGTGGTGTTGATTTCGCCGCCGAAGATTTCCTTCTGATGTTCACCGTATTCCAAAATGGCGCCCCAACCGCCTATATTCAAATCGCTTTGGTTTCCGGAACAGGCTCCGTCCGTGTAAATGTAAATGGTTTTCATAGTGGCCTCCTGAGGACATTATGCTTTATGGGCTATCAAATGTAAAGCGATCTTAAATCCTGCGTAACACGATTGTAATATTGGTAGCTTATACTGAACTTGCGTGCAAGAGCACGTAATATTAAAATTTGGGAAAAAATGCAATCTTCATTGCCTTGGTGCTATCGGGGACACTTGGGATCCACCGGGCATGGGAAATAGATTTACAGGAGAAAGGAGGAGAACTGCATGAAGAAGACAGCAATGGCGTTGGTACTTGTGATCGTAATGCTGTGCAGCACAGCATTTGCGGCCGCTTCTGACCCTGATGTGGCGATTGTAAGTCCGAAAGAAACTGTAAGCGGCAACAATCTCCTCGTTTCCGTCAAGTTGACAGCGCCGAAGACTATTAAGGTCTATGTCTATGAAGAAAAAGAGAAAGTTGGCGATACATTAGTTTCCATTGACCCCTCCAAGATTTCCGAAGGAAACCTTTCATCGAAATCCCTCGTCAGCGTATCCGTCATCATGCCGGAAACCTTTGAAGGCACCGGAAATCTGCAGTTCTATAACAAGCAGATCGATGATGTTACGCCGGGACTTTATCGTATCAAGGTAGAAGTCTTGGATAAGGACAATACAGTAACAGCCACAACTACAACGCGTACCGTGGTGATGCCAAAAGACAGCCAGGCCGATGCGGGGAACAAAATTTTCCAGTCGCAGCAATCAGGGGTTCTTCAATGGGTACAAAACCTGATTAAGAGCATCTTCAGGAATTAAGGCGGCGGATTGCCATGGGTAAGCCGAAACAACATATAGAAGTTTTTAAAACCATTCTGTTAGTAGTATTGTTCCTGACCACAATACTACTTTTGTATTTTTTTTGGAGTAACCCTGTAACCGGCGGCTTCCGTCTGGCCGATATAATCGGCGAGGAGCCGGAGGAAATCCCCACCTATGAAGAAGTGATTCAACCTGGAAAGATCATCGTTCATTTCGAGGGCGGCGGGTACACGGTCCTTGAAAACGGTGATTTCGATGCCTGGGATAAGTGTCTGCAGCTGCTCCGAGGCTTGAACCGCCAGAAAGTACAAGCTGTTGAAGAGATTACAAATGCCCAATTTGATCAAATTATGGATTTTCAATCCATTCTTTATCAATTTCATTACGATCTGCCTATGGATAATTTCATAAAATTATACGGCATACCGGAAATAGCTGGATTAGATCAGATCGGCGACTTTTCAATTATTGGTTTTTCGTCGGGAAGCCCGGAAAGCTTGTTTCTCCACAGCAACAGCAAGAATAAATATTACAGGATGGTTTACGGGTCGTCCCATACTTCCATGGAAGAATTGCTTTCTACCATAGAAGCTTCAACAAATATTAATTATCATCGCATCGGTACTTTGGTAGGTACGGAGAATAAAACCCTGGTTCCTCTTTCGCTGAACGTTCAACTTGAGGAAATACCTTATTTCCCGGAGTTTGCAGATTTGCACACGCCGGAGGTAAAGGATTTTGCCAAGACCTTCTTTGGTGAAAGCTTCGATTTTGTGAGAAAGATAGAAGAGAGCAAGGGTTCGCATATTTACATGTACGGTTACGGTGATAAAGTTCTCACCATCAGCGCCGGCGGAAAGGCGGAATACAAGAACAAGGAGACGCCTCAAGGCGGCCAGCAGAACTATTTCGAGGCTTTGGATACGGCGATTCAGTTCGTTGCAGCCCACGGGGGCTGGCAGACGAGCGAAGGAATGGAAATGAAGCCCTTCGTCCGGCATGTGCAGTCGATTGAGGATAACAAGAGAAAGGGTTATCGCATAGTATTCGGCATGGCGCTTTCCGATGAAGAACTATATTTGGAGGGAAGCAGTTCCATTGTCGTTGACGTTATACACGGGCAGGTAACCCAGTATTTGCGCGACATGGTGCAGGTGGAGCGAGAGGATTATACAGAAAGCACCAGCGGGCCCGAACAGCAGACTTTTTCTACCATAAACATGATAGCCCAAAACTATCAATATATAGCGTCGATTTTAAGAGAAGAGGGTCACGATTTCGGCGACCTTCAAGGGGACGAGCTTTTCAATGCAGTTGCCGATTTAATTTACTCGGTTGATACGGGCTATATGAAGCCTGAATATGAGGGGCAAGAAAGCAACACGCTTATACCCGCATGGGTTGTTAAAGCCAATTCGGTCATGATTTACTTTGATTTATATACCGCTGAGCCAATTGGATATACGAATATGTCGAAACTCTGAGGTGGAAGATGGACTGGACGAAAGCGAAGACAATTTTAATCATAGCGCTGTTGATTACAAATATATTTCTCCTTGTAACTTACACTTTGTCCAACTCAGACAATGAGACTTCGGAAGAGGAGCTCCTCAGGGAGACCATCGCTCTGCTCGAAGAAAAGAACATATATGTGAAGGGAGAGCTTCCCAGCGTGTATCAGAAGATGCCCGTGCTGATGGTGCAATATGACCGCCTGGATCCGGATTTTCTGCACCAGAAATTAGCTGAGCAGATACCAATGGAAAGGGAAAGTAGATCCCGAAAAGAGATTGTAAAAAGGGTGGAAGCTTTCCTGAAAGATTGCGGTATATGGAGTCCCAATGTAATACTGGACAAAGTAGAGCAACAGGACAACAAGACCTACGTTCATTATAAAAATGAATACGAAGGTTATCTCGTGGAGGACAGCTATATAATCTGCACCGTGGAAAACGGCGTAATTACGGAAGTGGACCGGTTTTGGCTTAAGCCAAAGGGGTTCGGGCAGGCAAAAAAGGCTACAATTTCCGCTTCTGCCGCCCTCCTTAGTCTCATGCGAGAAAAGGACCAGCGGGAAGCTATCCTGGTAGAGGATATGGAATTGGTTTATTGGCTGAATCCTTCGGATTACGAGGGAGAAACGGCTATTTCCGATACGGCGCTGCCGGCGTGGAAAATCACATATAACGACGGGCAGGTAAAGCACATCCCAGCCTATAAGGATTAACAAAAAATCAAAAGAAAAAATCAAAAGGGACAGTTCCTTTTGATTTTTTGCAAAAGGGCCGTGATTTTATGTATAATAGAATTCGCATATAATTCTTATGTATGCGAAATAACTCAGAAAGGCATTGCTATGGGATTAAGCTTTTGCTCCTTTTCAAGCGGGAGCAGCGGAAATTGTTATTTGATAAAATCGGAAACAACAGCAATCCTGGTGGATGCGGGAATAAGCGTCAGAAAGATTCTCAACGGGCTTTCCCAGACCGGGACTACTGATGAACAGCTTGAAGCGCTGCTTCTGACCCACGAACACAGCGATCACATAAAAAGCCTGGCTCCGTTGATGAGGAAGAAGAACCAACTTAGAGCTTTTGCCAACGAGCTAACCTGGCAGGCCATAGATAAAACCATCGATCCGGACAGAAAATACATATTCACACCCGAAGAACCGTTTCAGATAGGAGATATCGGTGTAAATGCATTTCGTGTCTGTCACGATGCGGCCGATCCGGTGGGATTTTCCTTTTATAACGATGGAAAGCAGATCAGCATTGTAACGGACACGGGCTGCTTCAAGGAGGAGATGGTGGAAGAGATTCGGAACGCGGATCTGCTTGTGCTTGAAGCCAATCACGACGTGGAAATGTTGAAAATCGGCAGGTATCCTTGGTTTCTGAAACAGCGGATCCTGGGAGACCGGGGCCATTTGTCGAACGAATCAGCGGCCAGGATGTTGGTAAGACTATTGTCTGAGCACAAAAAACACCGGAAAATACTCCTTGCCCATCTCAGCAAGGAGAACAATTTTCCGGAAATGGCATATCAAACGGTAAAGAATATACTTGAGGAAGAAGAATATTATATTGGGAAACATATAGAGATTAACACCATAGTCAGAGACGAAGTGAGCATTGTTTATCAGGTGTGACGATAGAACAGGGGGGACAGGCAATGGATGACGAAAAGCACATATACAGCACCAATGGAAATCAGCCAAATTTCGTGCTTGTCGATAAGGATAAAAGGGAACCGGAAACGGGGTGGCAAGACGGATTCAGTTACGGATACGGACAGCCTGAGGGAACGGCCGCGCAGCCTAAAAAGAGGAAAAAGGGACGGTTTAGAAGGTTTGTCGCGGTAGTGCTCATTGTGCTGTTATCCGGCACCGCTGGCTTTATAGGGGGAATTGCCGGATTCAATTACGCGGCAAAGGACCTCGTTGGATTGGGTGGAGGAGATAGGATCGTCATCAATCCGGCGGACCATGTTAACACGGCAGAGGCCGTTGCGGCGAAGGTTATTCCTTCCGTAGTGGGCATCAGCACCACGAAGGAAGTGGTCCGTGAGAACATTTTCGGCATGAGGTGGGGCGAGCTGGTGCCCGGAGTCGGGACCGGGTTTATCGTCCATGAAGATGGATATATTTTGACCAATTCTCACGTTGTGGATGACGGCAGCGCGAAAACCATCATAGTTCAGCTGACCGACGGAAGGGAACTTAAGGGGACGGTGCTCTGGAGTGATGCCTCCCTAGACCTTGCCATCGTGAAGGTGGATGCCACCAATCTGACTCCGGCAGAGCTGGGGGATTCTGACAGCGTTAACATCGGCGCCTATGCTGTGGCCATCGGAAATCCTTTCGGGCTGGCTTTTGATCGAAGCGTGACCCAGGGCGTCATCAGCGGGCTAAACCGCACCATTGACGTGGGAAACGGCGCCCAGACCGTTACAATGGAAGGCCTGATTCAGACCGATGCTTCCATCAATGCGGGCAACAGCGGAGGTCCTCTTTTGAACAGCAAGGGGCAGGTAATCGGTATCAATTCGGCCAAGGCCGTATCGGGAGAAGGCTTGGGATTTGCCATTCCAATAAACACAGCTAAGCCTATTATGGAAGAGGTTATCAAGACGGGAACCTTTAGAAAGGCTTTCATCGGGATAGAAGGCAGCAATGTGGAACTCTACCTGCAGTATTATCCGGATGAGAACTTGGGTACGAAGACGGGGGTTATCGTTGGCCGGGTGTATGAAGGAGCTCCGGCAGATCTGGCCGGCATACAGGTGCGAGATGTGATCGTAGGGTTGGATAATAAGAAGGTAGAAACCATGGAACAGCTGACAAAGCTGCTGTTCTCCTATAAGCCGGGTGACGAAGTAACCATCAGCTTATACAGAAATGCGGAGAGGATAGAGGTGCCCCTCAGACTGGGGACCTCGCCCGATTAATTTCAGCATGATTCCTGAAAATACGCCGAGGAAACAATGAATAAGCAAAATGAACATACAAATTGTCTGTATAGGTAAACTGAAAGAAAAATACTGGATTGAGGCGCTTTCGGAATATCGAAAGCGCCTTAGCAAATACTGCACCATTTCAATTGATGAGCTGAAAGAGGAGCGGCTTAGCGACAATGCTTCTCCCGCCCAGGAGCAAGAAGTGATTGAAAAGGAAGGGGAGCGGATATTGGGGAAGCTGAAAGCCGGAACCTATGTTATCGCGCTGGATATAAGGGGAAAGACCCTGTCATCAGAAGAACTGGCGGAAAGGATGAACAATCTGGCAATAAACGGACGCAGCGATGTTGCTTTTATTATCGGCGGCTCCCTTGGGCTTTCAAAAGCCGTGCTCGAAAGCGCAGATATGCGGCTGTCTTTTTCTAAAATGACTTTTCCTCACCAGATGATGCGGGTCATTTTATTGGAACAACTTTACCGGAGCTTCAAAATTAACCGCAACGAAACCTACCACAAATAACAAAAATCAAAAGGGACTGTCCCTTTTGATTTTTGTTATTACAATCTTCCTATGCGAACTTCTTTACGGCGTCGATGTATTTGCCCAGTATCCCAAGGTTGACATAGTAATAAGAAAATTTATCCTCTTTTTGAACTTGAACCAACTCGGCCTCGGCCAGCTTTTTAATGTGTTGAGATATGGTGGCCTGAGAATAATCAAAAGCAGCAACAATGTCCTTGTTGCATACTCTCGTACGGTTGCGGTTGTTCAAGAATATAAACCGAAAGATTTTAAGTCTGGCCGGATGGGCCAGTGCGTCGGATACTTTAGCAGTTAGTAAAATTTCTTCTTCGTGCATTTCGTCGGGTTCTTTTCTAATTCTCATGTGCAAATCCTTTCCAGCTTTTATAATAGTAAGTTGCAGCAAACAGTGCATCTCGGCTACATATCGTATAATAGCAATGCGCTATCTATTATACGAGATGGCCCTTCATAAGTCAACAAACTTGTAACGGCACCAATAACGGCGCCAAAAAATCAAAAAGGTACTGTCCCTTTTTTGAAATACGTGTCGGGCACTTTTTGCAACTGTACCCTTTACAACTTTTTATATGTCTTGTACCTAATACTGTTCAAAAAATTAGATTGTACGTTGATTTGGTCATCAATTCCCCATTTTTTCATAATGTTATGTGCAAATTTTTAGATTTTACGTTGATTTATACGAATCTCTTTTTGGGCGAATTGTAAAATGAAGTTGAACTAATAAAAAATCCATAGTGACGATTTCTGTTGTAAAATAGTTTTTACGAGAAACAATTTCACAGAAAGGCGAATCACTATGGATCACTCACAGTTTACACCTAATCCGCGAAAAAATAAACATCTTTCTTTTAAAGAGCGCGTAAAAATCGAGTTATTGGCTGGTGAAGGCAAAACTGCTTATGCCATCGCAAAACTGCTAAATCGGCCCATAAACACCATTACAAACGAACTAAGGCGTGGCACAGTGGAACAGATAAAGCAGGGCAAATTAGTAAAAATCTACTACGCTGATGCCGGCCAGGCTAAATATGAGGCAAATCGCCGGAACACTGGTCGCAGGTACAAGCTGCTACAGTGCAGTGAGTTCGTAGGCTATGTTGAGAAGATGATGTTAGAGGAAGATTGGTCCGTGGACTCTGCCGTAGGTAGGGCTGCAGCAACGGGTAAATTCGATAAGATGCTTTGTACCAAAACCATTTACAACTACATAGATCTAGGGCTTATGAAAGTTAAAAACACGGATTTACCACTTAAGCTAAAGCGTAGCAAGAAAGGAATCCGAGTCCGGGCCAACAAGCGAAACCTCGGTGACAGTATTGAAAACCGGCCTTGTCATGTGGAAGATCGAGAAGAGTTTGGGCACTGGGAAATTGATACGGTAATAGGCTCAAAATCCAAGGAGGATGAAAGCTTATTGACCATTGTCGAACGAAAAACCAGAAACACATTGATTCGAAAGATTCCTGCCAAAACAGCAGAAGCGGTTATGCAGGAATTTGACCAGATCAAAGACGAATTTGGCAGTCGGTTTCAAAAGGTCTTCAAAAGCCTTACTGCAGATAATGGATCTGAGTTCGCTGCTCTGTCAACCTTGAAGGAACAGGGTGTAGGGGTATATTTTACACATCCTTACTCCGCATTCGAACGTGGTACCAATGAAAACCATAACGGCCTGATTAGGCGCTTCATACCCAAAGGTAAGAAGATTTCCGAATACAGCCAAGAGGCCATTGCACGAGTTGAAGAATGGATAAACGGCCTTCCAAGAAAGATCTTAGGCTATAAAACCCCAGAAGAACTCTTCGATGAGGAACTCGATTTAATCTATGCTCTTTAACAACAGAGATTTGTCAAGGTACGGAGATTAGTTCAACTTGTTATTGCAATTCAGGTAAATAATTTATTAAATAATTTCTCTTTTTTGAAATAATTCATACTGGAACAAAGTTGTAAAAAGTGTTGTAAAAAGTGTCAGACACCAAATGCAACGACTTGCATTTGGTGTCTGACACTTTTTACAACTCCTGTTATTCCCCGTCCACCATGACCTTCCTCTTTGATCCTTCATCCAACAACTTATACAACTCTTCTTTGCTTTCATTTATTATGGCATCCCTGTATGAAGTAAGCCGCTGGATTAACCCATCGATTTCATCACACAGAAACTCCTTGTTCTCAAGAAAAAGTTCGGTCCACATATCCGGATTGAGCTTGGCAACCCGAGTCAAATCCAGATAGCTTCCGGCTGAAAACCCCTTGTGCAGCTCCGCTCTCGGGCTCTTCACATACGCATTTGAGACCACGTGAGCCAGCTGAGATGTGTACGCAATGATTCTGTCGTGCTTTTCCGGCGTGGCGATCTCGATATGGCCAAATCCCACGCTTAAGAAAAACTGCTTCAACTCATCCATAATCTCGCTACCGATACCCTCCGGTGGCGTGAGAATCATGGATGCACCCTTGAACAAGGATCCTGTTGAATGTTCGAAACCGGAAAACTCGATCCCAGTCATGGGATGCCCTCCAACAAAATGAATCCCAAGCCGCGAGGCTATAGGCTGAACTTGACTACAGACGTTTTGTTTGACGCCGCAGCAATCCAAAATCACAGTCCCTTTTCTAAACAGGTTGCCTTTTTCTTTAACAAACTGCACCGTTTCGCGGGGATAGAGCGCAATTATAACCATTCCGCATTCACTAAACCTGTTATCGGCAAGCTCTTCATCAATCGCTCCTGCCTGTAAAGCGCGCTCAACCACCGATTTCTGAATATCCATGCCCAAAACTTTGTGCATTCCCGTCTGTTTGATAGCCTTTGCCATAGAGCCCCCAATAAGCCCGAGTCCAACTATTCCAATAACCATTACTTTCCCCTCCTAACTCAGTTGCCTTTGATGTCTTGTATTTGGTGTCTGACACCTTTTACAGACACCTTTTACAACTTTCTGATATAAAAAAACCGGCAGTTGGTGCGTATACCCAAATGCCGGTGAATATTCTTCTCTCAATTCTCAGTTTCCAGCCTCACGGGTATACGCCAATTGCCAATTAGCGCTCACCCGTGACAACGCGTCAATGCGCGTCAGGATTGTGAGCGCTGGAAACCATAATAATAAAGGTTTGCAAGTAATTGCTTTCTCATTTTACTACCTTCTCTCATATTACAGCTAGGTATTGAGTGAACTATAGCATCCTATTCTTCCGCTGTCAACAGTATAAATAATAAAGTTGTAGAAAGTGTCGGGCGCCAAATACATGCACCTAAACACAGTTTCGCCAAACACAATTATTACAACTCCAATTGCGTTTTCAGTTTTTCATATGCCGCCTTTGTCTCCGTTTCGTCTGATAGATTGAAGATAACTCGATCATCGCCCGCCTCGAAATATATGAAAGGCGGTACATCCGCATCCACAAAAAGCTTTACCGACCCCAGTTCCGTCGTCCGAAAATGACCCTTTAGCTTCGACCCCAGCGCAGACCCGTTGGTTCGCAACTCAATCCTCGGAAGAGACTCCATTAGCTCCACGTCATGAATCGTCTCCCAAGCATACACATCACCGTACATTCCATGAATCTCCAGCCCCTCGTTCAGAAATGAAACCTCTGTGTCTTGGGCTGAGAAAAACATCAAAACCGCCACAAAAACAATCGTTGCCGTAAGTATCACTATAGGAACGGCCAACTTTTTGCCCGCTCCCTTGCGCAACCTTCCGTGTTGGTCAAATATGTCATAATCATATCTTTGGGACATCACGGTTAGCACCAACGAAGACGCCATCAGGAATATAAATGCCGGCATCATGCTTACTCTTACTCCAGCAGCCTGGAGAATCCCCATCAGGAGAAAAATTCCCCCGTTGGCATAGGAAAAAATACCCACCAGTCTGGCAATCTTTGCAACATCTAAATTGGCCTTTCTCTTTCTCCGCAAGATGCTGCCGCCGGAAATCAAAAAGTACATTTTACCGACGTGAACTGCCAGTCCCAAGACAATAAATACAACTCCGATAATTATATACAGCCACATGATGTCCTCCAAAACTCCGAGCAAAATCTCCCTTTTTCTATACTCTATTTTATGTCAGAAAACATCTCACTACAACCGTTGTATTTTTCCACAGCCGTATTTGGGCGCCGCACCAGGTGCCGAGCCAGTTAATTAATTTTCTGGATTGCATTTTGCTTTAAGCGCTTCGCGCCTTCTTTTGACCGTTTCATATAGCATCTTTTCTTCTTCCGTTTCAGGAACAAGCGGTTTAACCGGCCGCGGTCTGCCGTTTCTATCGAGAGCCACCATAGTAAAATAGGAAGATAATGCCCGTATCGGTTCGGAATCCGATTCCAGATCCTCCACGTCCACGGTTACGATCACTTCCATGGAGGTTCGCCCCACATAAGCAATAGTAGCGGTTAATGTAACCAGCGCCCCCACGAAAATAGGGTGATGAAACTGAAGCTCGTCAACCCGCGCAGTAACCACATTGCACCGCGCATATTTTCTTGCCACAGCTCCCGCCGCAGTATCCATCAATTTCATGATTTCGCCGCCATGCACATTTCCCGCAACATTTGCCTGACTGGGAAGCATAACCTGGCTCATGATCAACTTCGTTCTTTTCTCCATCTTACCACCTTCCTAAAGCGCAAAATCCTAAAGATCGTCCGTTGTCTTCTTTCTATATCCTTTCCCTCAATATTACCCTACACCGCTCCTCTTTACACGCAAAACTTGTATTTGGTGTCTGACACCAAAGGCAACAAGTTGTAAAAGGTGTCAGACACCAAATGCAGGACACCAAATGCAAAACAAAAAAACTTGCAGAAGGTGTCTGACACCTTTTGCAAGTTTCTAACTAAACCACTAGACTGCCGGCTGTCTTGAATTTGCATTAGCACTTTTCAAAACTTCCAGAGCGCCCCTTAACTTTACTCAATAAAAATAATTTTATCTTTGTCCGGTTCGTGGGGGGCTTTCGATGTGTTAGCGTATCCTAATAATACCGAAATCCCGAACACATAGCCCTCAGGAAATCTCAGGCGCTTGCTAAATTCCTCAGCTTTGCAGTCATCCAAAAAAGCCAGGCGGGCCAGTCCGCATATAACGCTGTTTACCCCTAAAGAAGTGGCTGCCAGCGTAATATTCTGGCATACAATCCCACAATCTATCAGTGAAAGGCATCTTTCATCCGGAAAAACAGGTATCACAACCATGCAAGGCGCGGTGTAAAACACCTTTCCGCCGCGTTCAACAATTCTATTGTATAATGTTTTGTCCTCCATTTCGGAAATACGGGCAAAAGTTTCTTCTTCTATGTCCTTTATCAATTCTGAATCTTTTACAACAATCACCCGCCACGGCTGCCTGTTCATGCTGCTGGGAGCTTTAATCCCGGCATCCGCTATCGCCTGTAATATTTCATCCGAAGGCATTTCATCCCTAAAATCACGGCAGGAATACCGTTCGGTAATGACTTTTAATGTGTCGTTCAACGCTCAAGCTCCTTCCATTTATTATTTTATTTTTATTAATAAGCCGTCTGTCAATCTATGCTCTTTCCCATCGCGGGCAGCAAATTGGATGTAGGGACAAATTATGAATTTGTCGCCGGCTCGTACAGATCCATTATAACAATAAAACTAACATAAGTAACCCAAACTTGTATTTGGTGTCAGACACCAAATACAGCAAGTTGTAAAAGGTGTCAGACACCGAATGCAAGTTTACAAAAACAAGCAGGGGACGGTTCTTTTTGGCTTCCGGTGGCCCGGCGGGAACCAAAAAGAACCGTCCCCGCTGATTCCATCCGCTGACTCCATCAAATATATTGTATAATCCGATTCGCCAAATCCCCGGCGTGCTCTTCTATGCCGGGAATCTTCAACACGCTTTTGGGATTGTTGGCTGTTTCAATCAGCGCAAATTTCGGCGGCAGCACAAAAGCCTTGTTCATATTAATGCCGCTGATCAACTGCTGTGCTACGATATCGCCGCCGCTGTACCCCGACACAATAATTGAAAAAATCCGCTTATCCGAAAAATCATTGCTCCGAAAGAGGGCAGTCAAGCGATTCACGAAAGCCGCCAAATTCGCCCCGATAGCATCGTTGTAATTGGGGCAAAGCATCAGCAAGCCGTCGCATTTCAATATGCCGGGATACACCCGGTCCACGATAACCCCTCCATAGAAGCACTTCTGATTCTCCCCGAAATGGCGGCAGGTTTCATAAGGGCACCCGATGCAGTCATAAACCTCGCCGTTCAACAGCGAAATCTCCTCAATCTCAATCAACGGCCCTACGGCCTCCCAAAGCTTCTTCCGAACCAGCGACCACAGCAAAAGAGTGTTCGAGTGTGCAACATTACTGGCATGAAGCACCAGTAACCTGGCTCGATCTTTCTTCGTATACCGGTACTCCTTAACCCTTTTGACCAGTTGATGGCCCGACTGAATGTAGGCATTCAAATGATCCGTGGCTAGATTTCTCGCAATGATGTTGTAGTTTTCAAGAGAGCCGGTCCCCTCCACAAGAGGCCTCCCCACAAAGGTGCACCCCTGAAGGTTGGCGCTGAAAACTACATCCCTGGCAGTAGACTTCGTGTACAGCTCACTGTCCCCATCGACGATGATCCCCGCGACAGACCCCTCGAACATATCCTCGGTAGTCCGTATCTTCTTAAGCATGGCATACAGTTCCAGATTGATCCCCGATACCCCCAGCGAAACGGCAAAAAGAATCCTTTTATTCCTGAGGTCAGCCTGCTCCAGCTCCTCAATGGTATTGATAACCTCGCAGGACAATCCGGACGTACTGCCTTCCAAAATGGTGGACAGCCGCTTCTCCTTACGTTTTTCCCGGCAAGCCGGCCTGATGATCGTCAGCTGTTCCATCTCACTTCCCTCCTGACTTGTTCCCCTTTTGGCTCTTGAATAAAGCCGCAAATTACCATAAACCCTTAGTAAAAGCCTGGACAAATTTTCTTAGACTCATGGCTAAAGCCCGCAAATTTTCTTGGGCTCATTGCTAAAGCCCGCACAAATTCTCATAGGCGCAGCGAATCCGATCGAACAATTGCGGCGGCAACGGCAAATTCTCCACTTCTGTCACACCGTCAACAAGCCGGTTCTTTGCTCCCAGAAATGCCCCCTTGTTGCCGTCTCCGATATAAAATGAACTATAATGCCATTCCCCCATCAGCGTGCAGAGCACAGAAAGCGCCCCCGAAGAAAAAGCAGGAGCAATATACGGTTTAAACCCCAACTCCCGCACCCGTAAATTGGCTTCAACGGTGAGCCGGGTCAATTCCACAGACAACTCATGATCATAATTCTCAACGGAATCGGCCACCACCAGATCCTTCCCATGGGGCCCGAAAACCCGCCCTTCCGTTAGAAACCGGGCAAAGCGACCGTCCTTCTTAGCATAATATGCAGCCCTGCTGTTCATGACCCCGAGCCCGTACCCGCGAATCTGCCAGGGCTCAAGCCCGGACGCCATCAATGCCGCCTTGCAAAGCGGGTCAACGGGATCCGATATGACGCCGAAAAGCCCTTTGAACCCTTGCCTTGATGCCATCTTTGCATAGTGCTCAACCAAAGGCCTATTGGCCTCAAATTGCACCATCCGGACGTCCTGTTCCGGCCCGATGCTTTGAGACTCCCGTACATCCTTAACTTTTGTAACCGGCGGCACCGCCTTGGATGCGCAGAAAAGGAACACATCCCCCTGAAACAGTTCCTCTTCCTTCAAAATCCGAACCGGCGGCATCCCGTCGTAATCATAGGGCCAAGCAATCTGGTTCATCTCCTGTTCATACCGCTTCATAACATCCGGATTCAAATCGTAGATTCCGATCTCGCCCAGGACGGAACCTCCCAGAACCCGCAGCCCCGTTAACAGCGCACCGCCCACATCGCCCAGCGCCAGTATGTTTACGGTCAGCTTCCGATCCTTGGGAAAAGAAACTCCTTTAATTTTAATATTCCTGCCGGTCTCAGCAGAAAGACCCATCAGCTCGGATAAATAGTTCATACCGCTCCTTTCAATTTGCATCTCGTGTCTTGCATTCCGTGTCTGACACCTTTTACAAGTCTTTGTATTTGGTGTCTGACACTTTTTACAACTTTGGTCATAAAAAATTTTGTTATGTAAGCAAGTGCCAACCAGGCAGACGGGTCCGACCCTATCTCTCAAATCCCGACGTGTCCTTCAGCCGAGCCAACCTCTCTATATCGTTCTGTACAAAAATCGACGGAGCCAAATTCAAATCATACGCCATGCAAGACCCAATATCAGGAAATCTGGGCGAAATTATGGCTTCGCCGAGCCTCTTCAAAGTCAGGTTCTTCTGGAAAAGCTCTTTATATTCCTCCTCCAGCTCGGACAAAATTTCCCGGGCATTCTTCAGGCTCTCCATGGAAAAATCATAAACCCTGTTCCGCGGCACATCATTCATAAATGTAGGCAACACGTAAGGCAAAATCAGATTTATCGAATTGAACTGCCCCGAATTCTCCTCCCTTCCAGGCCGCTCCACGCTGTCGCCGCCGATATAAGGATACATGGCCGACTCCAAAAACCACACCCTCATGTTCGGTACAAAATAGGCGCTGGTCACATCCCTGCCTTGGACCGTCATCAGATCCTTGCCCCGCCCGGACAGGACTCCCACCACGATTTTCTTGATATCCACACCTTCCGCTTTAAACAGCGGGTCAAGCTCCCTGATCCGGTACCCCTTGTGCAGCAGATCGTCCACCAAAATCACGCCCATGTCAAAGGACTTGATCGTCCTCACCTGATTGATCAGCTTCGAATAATTGGGGTATTCCTTAATGGTAAACTTCCGGATGCCCGGATCGAAATATTTCTCCGTATGAAGGGTCTTCGTCACCGTATTTGGCACCGCAAACCCGTTCAGAATCTGCCCGAAAGGCACGCACATCAGATCCCCGAGAACCCTGGGAGTCTGAGGCTCCACCGGCACCTGATTGATGGCCGTAATCATGCCGATGAGCTTGTGATGTATGATCTCCTGATTTACCGAAAGTATCAGCGTATCCGGATACATCATGGTCAGGGTCTTCTGAAGGTTCTCGTGGGCCCGATCAATAACCCTCAATATATTTTCGCTCTGGTTGAAAGGGTACTTGATCTTCGACTCCATGTTCTGAATGACCACCACCGGAAACTTCATGTCCACGGTGAAAATCACATCGTCCTTCGCCGGGTCATCCGCCCGCCTGGAGCTCTCCGCCCTTTTGAAGCCATCCACCCTCTTGAAACCCTGCCGTTTCAAAGTCTCTGCCATCCGGTGGGAAATCTCCTTGTTCCCCCGAGGGTGATAAATGGCATAGGTGAAATCCTCCTTCACGCACTCAAACAGGGTCTCACTCAGCAACAGCTGAAGCGGATCCCTGATATTCGTATCGCTATCAAAATAAAGCGCACCGATGACCACTCTCTTGCCGGTGCCGGCCTCCCTCAGGTAAGCCGCCACCGCCTGGCTCATAAACTCCTGGTACAAGTCCGCCGTCTCCACCTTGGAAAAAGCCGACATCCCCACTATCTTATTCTGCTTCTCCCCATCGCGGATCACGATGCCCACGGTGCCTTTTCTTTTTAAATAAGCGACAACTTCCGCCACCCCTTTCCGGCCGTTGAGCAGGGTTCCGGTCAGTTCGCGGATCAGGTCCTCGCCAAAAGCGACCTTTTCTATCTTGATCCCCTTGGTCATTACGATGCTCTTGTACTGGGGCTCCCGCAGGTAAAGGCTGTTATCGTAAATATAATTCTGGGCCACGGCGTCGATGAGGTTGGAAATATCCCTGTTCAGGTCTATATTCTCCCGAATCCTGGTGGAGCTGATGTCCTCCAGATGGGTGGGCAGCCTGAGCTCCGTCACCTGGCCCAGGATAACGGAATAATCCCTGTCAAACTCCGCCGTTCCCTCCGCCGCGCTGCTGCGCAGGAACACGATATGGTTGAAATGGTGAATGCTTCCCGACTCCGGAGGCTTCTTGTACGCCGACGCGTTGGCGATGATGTCGCTTCCCACCACCACGTGAATGTCCTTTCCGGGGAACAGGCTCTTAAGCAGCGCCAGATCCTTCTTGTTGCTCAGATTTATCTGGATCTCGTCCGGCAGCACATATACGTCTCGCTCATTACCCGTAGAAATGGTGATAATCTTTCTCCGCATGCGCCTGGGTTGGGTCTTTTTGGACCATGAAAATTCATCGATGGACAGATAGACCTCAAATCCCAGCTTCTTAATCTCCTGGACAATGCCCTTATGGCTCAGCGTAAACGGATCAAAAGTCCCCGGGAAAAAGGCGATCTTCTCGCATTCCGGATACCTGAAACCGCCGTTTGTAATGGAATAATCGGAAATGAACCGGTAGATATGGTTCAGCGCCGCCGCGTTGTTGAAAAACTCCAGCCGGGATTCTTCCCTCTCGGTGATGAGCACCATCATCTTCTTGTAAAGCAGTCTGAAGATGGTGTTTTTCTCCTCCAGAGTCAGCCGGTGATTTCCGAAAATGTATTTTCCTATGACGTGTAAAGCCTCCTGGCTGACCAGCGGATCGTAATTGGCCAACCCGCGCAGCAGAAGCCCCACCAGCGTTTCTCTCCTCTTGCTATAAACGCCGTCCTCTTCAGGAAAACGGTCTTTATAGGACGGATAGCTGGCCAGAAGCACGCCGATGGTGTTGAGCGCCACCGTAACGATCCTTTCGTTCCGGTTTTCTAAAAGCTTCTCCAGCCGGAATATCATTTCATCAAGCTCGTTGGGGTGCAGGAACAGGGCGATCTCGCCAAGATATTCGGGAATATATTTGGAAAACTGGTATTCACCGATCTCCAAACCCTTGGTGAGTTCGATGACGATTTCGTTCCGCTGATCCAAGGTCAACAGCGTGGTGACATATTTCAACCCGTTGCCGGCGGAGTGCCGCACCGTAACTTTTTCGCTGACTTTCAGCAAGTTGGACAGGTGGGTGGCAATGTGAAGCTTTTCTTCCCTTCGTCCGCTGCGGAGCCGGTCAAGGAAGTATTCAATGTTTACCGCTTTAAGAACCCAGGGAGTCCCTACCTTCAAATTCTCTAAGAAGAGATCCGAAGTGGATTCCCCCTCCCCGAACAGGATATCGCGGTATTTCTCCAGTTCCGCAGCATCGTAGCCCAACATGCTGAGAATGCGGTAACGGAGATAAGTGCTGCTGGTATAATTCATGG